>Ga0206874_1076_pt1 | contig 27155 bp, 18 predicted proteins | sample Alteio_BWOrgCont_12_FD_152629 | JGI IMG/M metagenome (GOLD analysis project Ga0206874, IMG submission 152629) | Enriched cells from forest soil in Barre Woods Harvard Forest LTER site, Petersham, Massachusetts, United States -... | ecosystem: Environmental > Terrestrial > Soil > Temperate forest >...
GGTGCCAGTGTCGACGCGATGATCTGCCTATCTTTCTTATCTCGATCGCCTCGAAACACGAGTTCCCAGAAGCCTGCGCCAAAATCGGCAACGCCGGTCAGCACATACACGGAAATCGCGAGAAGCAGGACAAAGGCAGCGACTAGATCAAGCCGCAATTTGGTTTCCCTCCCCTTCGTAGGACTGAAACACCTGCCTTCGTAAGAGTGAGAGGGTAACGAAGCCAAGGATTGCGTATAGCGCGGTAAAGGCAACTAATGGCGCGATGAGGTTTGACGCCGGCGTGACGGCATCGGCCGAGCGCATGATTCCACTGACGATCCATGGCTGTCTTCCTACTTCGGTGGTGACCCAGCCCGCCTCGATCGCCAGGAGCCCGGCGGGGCTTACAGATACCATGACCCAAAAGAACCATCTGGGCCATGGATTTGTCCTACGTCGAATTCGGAGCAGCACCGCGAGGGCGACAATTCCCAGCATTGTGAACCCGAGTCCAACCATCACTTGAAATGCCAGATGAGTCACGACAACCGGAGGCCGTTCGTTCTTTGGGAAGGCCTTGAGGCCTTTGATTTGGGCGTTGGGGTCTCCCGTTGCGAGAATGCTCAGCATATGCGGGATCTCAACTCCATACGGCGTGGTCTCGGTTTTGGGATCAGGAATGCCCCCGATCGTAAGTCCAGCACCCCGCTCCGTATTCCATTGACCCTCCAGTGCCGCCAACTTGAGCGGCTGGTTGAGTGCCACCTTCTTTGCGCTGTAATCCCCACTGATCGGCTGAAGCAATGCACCAAAGCCGCCTACCGCCAAGGCTATGGCAAACCCTCGTCGGTGGAACCCGCTTGCTGGGCTCTTTAGTAGGACCTTCGCGTGGATGCCGGCAACGACAAAACCGACAGCGGCGAGGGCTGCAATCACCATGTGAATTGTCTGAGGGGCAGCCATCGGATTCCACATGGCATCCCATGGCCGAATGTTCGTCGCCTTTCCTGCGACCAGATCAAAGCCGGTTGGCACGTTCATCCAGGCATTGGCAGTCACGATGAAAACTGCCGAGGCCGTGCCACTGATAAACACCAGCACTCCCGAAAGGAGGTGGGTCCGGGGGCTCACGCGTGTCCATCCGTAAAGGTAGATTCCCAAAGCGATCGCCTCCAGAAAGAAGGCGAAGAGCTCCATGCTGAGCGGAAGTCCGATCACGGGTCCCGAAAAGGCCATGAATTTTGGCCAAAGCAAGCCGAGCTCAAATGAAAGCGACGTACCCGAGACTGCGCCCACGGCGAACAGAATCGCAGCTCCACGCGACCATCGCTTGGCGAGATCCAAGTACAGAGCGTTCTTGGTCCTGAGCCAAAGAAACTCGGCGATGATCATCAAGAGAGGCATCGCCATCCCGGTCACGGCGAGGAGGATGTGGAATCCCAACGAGATCGCCATGATCGATCGCGCGGCCGCAAAGGTACTCACAGTTTGCTTCCTCTTTCGCGAGTGGGTCCCATGTGCGGAGTCTACTGGCTAGGCGTAAGCTCGCGGTTTTAGTACGCGGGTTTATGTCTGCCTATTGGCGGACACCAAATAACCGACAGTGATTTGACTCCCGCAAATAGGGGAACAACTCGGCGCTTACGATGACCCTACCGACGCACGAGGACTGGGCATGAGCCGGCCCCCAGGGAACGCAATGAACGAAAACACAACATTTACCGAACACACTGTGGCTGTCTACCCGACACACGACCAAGCTGAGGCCGCTGTGAAGGGCCTTAACGACGCCGGCTACAACATGAAGAACCTGAGCATCGTTGGTCAGAACTACGCGACTGATGAACACCCCGTCGGCTTCATCAATACGGGCGACCGGATGTGGACATGGGGCAAATACGGCGCGTTCTGGGGATGGATCTGGGGGATCCTCTTTGGTTCAGCGCTGGTATTCATCCCTGGCATGGGGTCAGTCCTTTTCGCAGGATGGATCGTCGCCGGCCTCGAAGGCGCAGTCGTCGTGGGAGGCCTTGCTGCCCTCGGAGGGGCTCTGACAACCATCGGCGTTCCCGCGAACAGCATCGTGAAATACGAGACCGCGCTCAGGGCTGGAAGTTTCTTGCTTGTTGTCCATGGTGACGAAGCCGAAGTGAAGCGGGCGAAAGACCTTCTTGCAACAACGAATGCCTCTCAACTCGATTCGTACTCGACAAGGCAGCCTGTTGCAACTCATTAGCGCATAAAAATCCGACGCGCCAGGACTCTTTGTCGTAACTGGCGCACTTGCCCACAAGACGATCATTCCTAAAGTCTTCGCCCTCCATTTGGTGTCGGTTCACATTTGCGAAGGAGACTTGCCAGCTCGCCAGCGCTCTTCGATTTGTTCCAGGGCCTTGCCTTTGGTTTCGGGGACGAAGAAGGAAGCGAAGATCCGGGCGCCCACGCTGATTGCCCCATACAACCAGAACGTCGGCGCCCTTGCAAGGACCTGGGTGAGTGTGCGGCCGAGCCGGCGCTAGCCTTCATGGGCCTCGTTACTGGACGTCGCCGCTTCGTCGGCAGAGTTCGACTCACCCATACGGACTGTGAAGTTTCTCCCTTCCCAGCAGTGCGCATCAGTCCAAAAGAAGGTGAAGTTCACGTTCGTTTTCTTTGCAAGTCGATCGGTCGGCAGGTCCACGAAATACAGGCCCAATCCCGTGTCCTGGGTCTGATCTTGATGGACGGTCTTCCAAGCGTCGGCGCTCCAGTGAACGATTGCGGCCGCCAACGTCTCGACCCGGAGGACCTTGTGAGTTGGTATCGACCGAACCTTATGGTTGAATCGCCAAACCATCCGAGGAGAGGTGGTTTTGTCCCTTAAATAGCGCTGAATGGTGTGAGGCGGAAGATCGAAAAGCAATCCGTCACGCAACGAACGTCGGAGCTTCAGGTGCTCTGCGTGCGCCCAAACAAGTGGCATTCCCGATCCGGACGGTCGGCCGAAGTAGAGTTCGCGATCCGGGATGTCGGGGGAATCCCAAACTTGCTCCGGGATGAGCCCCCCTGCGTTCGCAAACGCCTCCATACTCGCCAAGAGATGACGGGCAGATTCAATCCGCCCGGCCGCCAATTCGAAGTGTGCTCGTTCACCGGTGAGCAGTGGCCACCCGCGGCCAATTCCGGTCCCGTCAAAGGGGGCGCCGTCCTGATGCTCTCCGTACCCGTCGTCGTTATATCGGTGCCAGGTAGGCCCGAAAGGAGTCTCAACCTTCAGAAGCGCGTCCACTACAGTTGCCGTATCGCACATACGAGGATCGCTTGCGTCACGCAAGCCAAATCGCACCAGCGCGAAGGCATCGGGGCTGACGAGGTGATAACCAACGCGAGAATCATCGGCGGGAGCCACGTTCTTTACATGAACGACATTCTCGAATCTCCATACTTCGCCTGCTGTCGCTGATGCGGCGATTCGAACGTAGTAGCCCTTGACACCATACTTCGAGGCCCAGTCCGTGCCCGACGCATACATCCATCGATCGATGCAATCGTGCCAAACATCGGCGATCTCTCTAAGGTAGACACCCACCTGCGCTTCGTGAAATAGGTCGGCCAGTTCCGCGGCCGCAAGCAGAGCCGCAATCTCAGCTCCGACCGTGAACGGGGAATAACCAGGGTCCTCTTCCCAGCGGTCCTGTGGGCTCACCGGACCATTTCTCGCCAAGTAGCCGGCGGCGCAACGGACCATCGGCCACAACTGGGCCATGTCAGCTTCCGCCAGCACCCCCTCACGATGCGCCAGGGAGACGAGAAGAATTGGCAACGCCGTCTCATCCATTTGGATGCCGTCCCAGTAGGGCGAGCCGTCCAGCCACATGTTCTGTGGCCAATGTCCATCCGCGTGTTGGGTTGACTCTAAGTAGACGAGAACGCGGCGCACTTCTTCGTGGGCGCCGGCAGCTAGCAAGCCGCCCGCTGTTTCGACCATGTCACGCGACCAAACCAGGTGATAGCCTCCCAGATCGTCGTCGCCTTTGCTAAAACCCCAAGGAATTGAGAGGCTTGCGATGAGTCCGCCCGGATCGGCCTTGGACTCATGGGTACGTAGGACGGCAAGGCTCACATGAGCGAGATCCTTTGGTCCAAGCTCCGTTTTCTCTAGCGAAGTTTGCGACTGAGTCCAATCCTGCCATCCGGCGAAGTAGTCCCGCTTCGCCTTGTCGAAACCGTCCCGAAGGCTCGCCAAAGCGTTCGCCGCCGCCATATCCGGGTCCGTGCCAAAGCCGAGGGATAGGAGGAATTCACCATGAACCGCGCCTACCCCGATCTCGCCAATCAATGCGACATTGCCGTTTTCGGCCCGGGTGTACTCCCACATCAAATGTTTGTGGGCATTCAAATCCTGCCACCCATCGGATGAACCGACAAATCCGGCGGAACTCCGGACGAGTGGAGCTGAACTGGCCATTGCCAACGAATACCCGTTGCGCTGAGCGAACAGCATACGTGCGCCGTCAAAGTCGCCAGTCCAAGCCGAATTCCCTGCGCCATGATTCCCTAAATGGGGAGCGAGGAGCACGTAGAGTCTGTAGCCGGATACTTGACCCTTCAGCGCGACAAAAGTGATCTTCTGAAGCACCGTATCGCGGCCTGGATCGGTGAGTACCTCCTTTGTAATACTGTAGCGCCCATCGCTGCAGGTGTTTACCAACCTGAAGCCGGGCACTCCGGGGGCCAGCCACTCCAGTTCGTGATGGGCATCTCGTTTTTCCTGCGAAAAGTAGTCCTCCTCCGCCGTCACGAGAAGGCCCATGTCCCGGATGCATGCTTGGTCGATACTCGGGTAGTAGACCTCGTTCAATATTCCGTGGCTGATGGTGAACCAGACACGGCTGCGGTTGTTCAAGGCCGTTCCGACACCTGTCTTCGCGCTGGACGTCCATCGTGCCGGAATCCCCGGCCAACCCGGCGCATAACGTCCTTCTTTTGTCATTGACCTATTATCCCTTTGTCTATTTGATGTCTCTGAAGAGCCAAGGCTCCAAACCTTCGGTCCAATCGGCGACTTGCGCGGTTCGAAGCCCTTGGATTTCTTCTGACGACTGAGTCCGGTGCGCACGAGTTCCAAATGGCGGGGACGCCTGCATTTACGGTACTGGCTGATCGAGTCGATCAATTGGGTTAGCACTCTTGTTTCCCAAGAGGCCAGTTCGGTGACTCGGTCAAGTTTTTATGGACACTCTTTGGTGGACAGTGAAAGAGCGGACTTGATGGGGCGTCAGTTGACAGATAAGACTGGAAGAAAGCCTGTGGGACTACTCCTCTTTATCGTAATCGTCTTCTTTATTCTCGGGGGCGCCGGCTATGCACTCCACGGCATGCTTGGCATTATTTTGTTCGTACTTGCGGTCGCTTGGCTCTTGGGTGGGGTTGGCTACCACGGTTCCCGCTCAGGCTGGTATCGGGGCGGACGGGGCATCTAAGACCATCCGCAGCAAGCGCATTTTCGAATTCGATCCAGTGCTCTTGTTGTTAGACAAGCAAGAAGCCTTCGACTAACTTAGGAGTCGGCCCAAGTTCTCGGTTTACGCCCCAAGGTTGTAGTGCATCAGTACGCCATACGAGATAACGCCAATTGGAACCCCGCTGCTCGTGACAATCGCATAATGAGCATTATTGCGCTGCATGGTGATGGCCGCATCGATCAAATCCGAGTCGTCCACCGACAACTCAATAATAGTCGGGCGATACGACATCACGTGCTTGGCTCTGGCGTTCGCGAGATCGTGTCCCAACGCGGTTGTTTTGGTTAGCAGGTCGTGATGCGTAATCGTGCCGACAATCTTGCCTTCCCGAGTCACGCCTACTACACCGGCATCCGAATCGGCGATGAGGCTTGCAACTTCTTCCAGAAGCATTTCTTCCGAAACAAACGAGGTACGCCGTGCAACGGATTCCAATAGGCTCATTCTGCTCTCCAAAAGGAATCCGGGTTCCAATTTAGTGAAATGGGTACTTGAGCATCGAGAATAGACAATTTGAACGAGTGCGGCAAGTCCGCAAGTTAGCGTCTGTCTTTTGGCGTACAGCATACGACGGACAGCCATTTCTAAACTTATCCACGAGTGGCTAAATCGCGAAATTGACTGTCATAGCATGCTTTTTGACGATTCCTTGGACCAGGAAGTCACACAGTGCATTGAGGCGGCGTCGATGCATGAGAAAACGAATTACCCAAACAGCGGAACAAGGCGACAAGCAACAGAGCCCTAGGGCTGGATGTTGGATAGGCAAATCGCGACTTTGTGCCATGGAAACTATTACGCAGACTCCGGAGATTATCGACAAAACACTTTCCCCAGAACTGCTTCGACGAATGAATGCATACTGGCGCGCGGCGAATTATCTGTCTGTAGGGCAGATTTACCTTTACGATAATCCGCTGCTAAAGGAGCCTCTGAAGCTTGAGCACGTCAAGCCGCTAGTGGTTGGCCACTGGGGCACGACACCGGGGCAGAATTTCATCTATGTTCACCTGAACCGGGTGATCAAGAAATATGACCTCGACATGATTTACATCGCCGGTCCCGGTCACGGCGGACCGGCGATCGTCGCCAATGTTTACCTTGAAGGGACTTGGAGCGAGGTTTATCCAAATGTCGGTCAAGACGAAACGGGGCTCAAGAAGCTCTTCAAGCAGTTTTCGTTTCCGGGAGGGATTTCGAGCCACGTTGCTCCCACAACGCCGGGTTCGATTCACGAGGGTGGCGAACTCGGGTACTCGCTCAGCCACGCATTCGGGGCGGTTTTCGATAACCCTGGCTTGATCGTCGCTTGCGTGATTGGTGACGGCGAGGCGGAAACCGGGCCGCTGGCAACCTCCTGGCAATCCAACAAACTGCTGAATCCCATCAGCGACGGCGCAGTGCTACCGATCCTCCACCTGAACGGCTACAAAATTAGCAACCCAACCGTTCTCGCTCGCATCGAGCCTGAAGAACTGGAGCAGCTGCTTCGAGGCAACGGGTGGTCGCCCTACTTCGTGGAGGGCGACGACCCCGAACTTATGCATGAGTTGATGGCCGCTACTCTCGACAAGGCGATTCAGGAGATTCGGGATATCCAAGAGAATGCCAGGAACCTAAGCGACAACACGCGCCGTCGGTGGCCGATGATCGTGCTCAAGTCGCCAAAGGGCTGGACGGGGCCGAAAACCGTGGACGGATTGCCGGTCGAAGGCACTTTCAGAGCGCACCAAGTCCCGTTGCTCGTCGACCCAAGGCACCCGGAGCACGTGGCGCAGCTCGAAAGCTGGATGAAGAGCTATCACGCTGAGGAACTCTTCGACGAGGATGGACGCCTGATGCCGGAACTGCAGGAATTGGCGCCCAAGGGCGAACGGCGGATGGGCTCCAATCCCCACGCCAATGGCGGGATTTTGCTTCGGGATCTAAAGATGCCCGACTTCCACTGCCACGCGGTCACGGTGCCCTCACCGGGAGCCGTCGATGCTCAAGACACGCTTATCCTGGGGAGATTCTTGCGCGATGTTGCCAAGCTCAACCAGGATCAGCGTAACTTCCGGGTGTTCGGCCCCGATGAGACCGTTTCAAATCTCCTCGATGCAGTGTTCGAAGTTACGGACCGTCAGTGGGACGCCCGAGAGGTCAAGAACGACGAATTCCTCGCCCCCTCCGGGCAGGTTCTGGACTCTATGCTCAGCGAGCACCAGTGCGAAGGGTGGCTGGAGGGCTATCTGCTAACCGGGCGTCATGGCCTTTTCAACAGCTACGAAGCGTTCATTCGTATCGTCGATTCCATGTTCAGCCAGCATGCCAAGTGGCTAAAGGTCACCTTGGAGTTGCCCTGGCGTCGCAAGATCGCGTCGCTCAACTATTTGCTGGCATCCCACGTTTGGCAGCAAGACCACAACGGGTTCACACACCAGGATCCCGGGTTTCTCGACCATGTTATCAACAAGAAAGCCGACATCGTGCGCTGCTACCTTCCGCCCGATGCGAACTGCCTGTTATCCGTATTCGACCACTGCCTGCGTAGCCGCCATTACGTCAATGTGGTCGTCGCCGGCAAGCATGCGCTTCCCCAGTGGCTGACGATGGATCAAGCGGTTGTCCACTGCACGGAGGGTATCGGCATCTGGGAGTGGGCGAGCAACGACAAGGGCTCCGAGCCGGACTTGGTGATGGCCTGCTGCGGCGATACTCCGACGCTCGAAATCCTTGCCGCCGTTTCGATCCTCCGCGAGCACGTGCCCGAGCTCAAGATAAGGGTGATCAATGTCGTCGACCTGATGAAGCTTCAGTCGGCTAGCGAACATCCGCACGGACTGAGCGAACTCGATTACGATGCGCTCTTTACGCGAGACAAGCACATCGTCTTTGGGTTTCACGGATACCCCTGGCTCGTACATCGGCTCACGTACCGCCGGTTCAACCGGAACCTCCACGTGAGAGGCTACAAAGAGGAAGGGACCATCACTACTGCGTTCGATATGCGGGTGCAAAACGACCTGGACCGTTTCCATCTGGTGGAGGATGTCGTCGACCGGCTGCCGGACTTGGGCGCCAAGGGCGCCTATCTGAAGCAGATGGTCAAGGACAAGCTCATCGAGCACAAGCTGTACATCGACCAGCACGGTGAGGACCTTCCGGAAATCCGGAACTGGAAATGGGGCATGCACGAAGACACGAGCGGGAGACTGGCCGTACCAGCGACAATCGCCGACGTTTAGAGTAAGTTCGCACACTCGCGAAGGAGATCAGACCCATGAGCGCCGAAGGCCTTAACGAATCCGCCCGAGCACTCTTCGCCAACGATAAAGGATTACTGGCGATGGACGAAAGCACGCCGACATGCAACAAGCGCTTTGCCTCGGTTGGCATTCCTCAAACCGTCGAGGCTCGCCAGGCACCCGGGCGAGCGGGTCACCGAGGGCCTCGATGGTCTTCGCGGACGTCTCGCCGAATACTCCCGGATGGGAGCCCGATTCGCCAAATGGCGTGCGGTAATCGCTATTGGAGAGGGCAAACTGCAAATGGTGAAAATGGTCGTCCTTTCGTCGGCGGGCTTGGCGGTTGTCGCAGCGCTGCAAGGCTGCGATCCGGCCAATACGGACGTATATCTAACCAACAAAACTGGGAAGGACATTCTCTATGCCCCTCTGTCTGGCAACAATTTTCCTGATCCCTATGTAGGCACATTTGTAAGGGTGCCCAGCCACGAGAGAGTGATGGTTGAAAAGAACGTCTGGGAATCTGCGGAGAATGCGGTGATCAAGGACGCCTTGACGGGAAAGGTCCTCTCGAAGGTCCACTATCACCAGGATCACGGCACAGGAGGTTGGGTCGACATTTCATATCCACCCGAGCCACCCGCTCGATACTTCACCGGTTTAAAGTGACTTTTGACGAACTTCTAACGCGGCGGCGAATGCTCCAGACCCTTGGGGCGTGTAGCGCGATGCCGTGGCTCGGCTCGCTGAGGATCGGTGATGCTTTGAAGATCGTCGTCGACTGCCGCAACTCGATTGGAAAGACGAGCCCGCGCGCTTTGGGCTACAACGTGACGACCTTCACTCGAACCGCCATAGATAGCCCAGCGTTGGCGGCGGCCGAGACGCAGCTCGACGGACGCTACGTCAGAATCCCGATCGGCCTTAGAGGCGGGCGGGTGACGAGTGGCGCGAGCGGCGGGCCCACTTCGTTGGATGCTTGCGCCTTGATCCGCTGGTATCAGGAGCGCCGCTTCAGAGTGTTGGTCGTGCTGGCCGGAACCTCAACCGATGTGGACCTTCACCCTGGAGACGCCGCGACCATGACAAGGATGATGGCGGCTTCGGGAGTCGATCTCAACGACTTGGAGATCTCAAGCCCGAACGAGCCGAACAATAAAAAGTTAAGCCTCGAACAATCGATCGCGTTGGCCAAGATGTGCTCGGACGAGGTTCGCCAAGTCAAGCCAGGCAAGCGCCTTTGGGGGCCCGCATGGACCTGGTACGACCGGCATGCGCTTCGCGAATTTGCTAAAGCGATGGGAGACCGGTTGGCAGGCGTCGACTTCCACAACTACGCGATGGGCGTAAAATCGCTCTCCACCGCCGACGCGCTGTCCCAGACTTCCAACTGGGGCAAGGAGGTGTCCGAGGTTCGCGAAGACCTAAAAGGCCTCTCGGTGCCTGACCAAGTCAGCGTCTCCGAACTGAACTTCTCCTGGCGCTTCGAAGACGGCACGCCGCCCGACGGCAAGAACCGCCGGTTCTACACCGCCGTAAACACTGTCTGGTGCGCCAGTGTGGTCGGCCATATCCTCCAGGCCCGCGGCTCCGCTGCCATCTACGGTAATCAAAATGGCGCGCTGGGAGTCTTCTCCGAGGATTCCGAGGCAACTCCCATGCCCGCCTACTGGGGCCTGGCCCCATGGACCGGCGCCAGCTTGTTCCCCCATTTCGCCGACACGTTCTTCGAAGTCCAGAGTGCAGCGGGTCCGTCTGTCGAAGCGTTTGCAGTATCGAACGAGGTGAACGGCGCCAACATCGTTCTAATTCAAAAGAGCGAAACGGCGAGTGCCGCCGTGGACCTCCAAGTGAATGGACTCTCAGCACGCAGCTTCGCGGTCTGGCAGTCGAACCCGGATAAGCCCATGGCGCACCCTCGGCGCTTGGCCGCGCCAAGCCTGAGCAACCTGGTTCTTCCTAAGATGAGCGTAACAACGGTAGTAGCGACGTAAGAGAATTGAGCCGTACCCTGACGGTTTTATGCGCCGCATGGAGGCCACTGAGATCGCTGAGACCGATGGAACTTGCCGAACTTCGATTGCAGCTGGGATCCGACGTCAGAATAGGCCCGAACGCCTACCGCATCGGCGCGCTCCTGGGGCCCGGTCAGCACAGCGTGGCATACCGCGCGAAACGGCTGGGACAAGATGGCGCAATAATTGAAGGCGCAGATTACGTGGTCAAGCATCCGGCATTGCCTGAAACTTTGTTCAAGCAAATGCACGCGGAGGGCTTCTCCGCCTCGAATGCCGTGCTTAGTCAAATCGCCTACATTCGCGGACTCTATCATTCAGAGCAAGCCATCCTCTCTACTTTCCACCCTGTCGACCAGCGCTTCGTCGGCATCGACGAAGTCGATGTTCTTTCCGGCGCCAAGTTTCAAGTTACTAGTTCGACTCGGCTTCAAGCGATTATTGCCACCGAAACTCCTGCTTCACACCAGCTGTTCAATGAAATCAGACTGGTCATCCAGTCCATTGGATCGATTCCAATTTCGGTGCTGCCGTTCGTGCCATTCCCTTCGTTGCAACAATGGAGCACCGATGTACAGTCGAGTAAGGAGGGCCTCACCGCCGATCAGGTCGTGAGCGCACTGCGTGCGCTTGTCCGAACCGTCGACGACCTGCATTCCAGGCTGATCGTCCACAACGACCTTAGCGCTCGCAATGTCCTCATAAACGAGGGCCCGGAGGCTCTTCATGTCGTTCTGATCGATTTTGATCAAGCTTATTCGCTAATGGATCCGATCCGAATTGAGGAACCGCGAAGATTCTTAAGAACTTACTCGCTACCGGAGCGGACGCCAATAAATTTTGACAGTGACATTTATCAGATCGGAACATTGGCGCTCTATCTGATGACCGGAATCGAAGGGTTTTCTGAGGACGATATCGAGCAAAGAACCGACGACTCCGATGGACACGATCGGTGGAGCGCAATTGTCGACTCCTACCTGAGCCAGTCGCTCCTCGATCCGGCTCACCCCGCTTTAGCCTGGATTCGCTCGCTCGTCGTCAAGTGTACGACTCCTCACTATCGTGCCAAGTATCACACGATCCACGACTTGCGAGTGACAATAAACCAAATACGGCGACAGACGCTTCCCCGGAAGGACTTCCAGTCATTCAAGGCAGACTTTCAGCGGAGCGAAGAGGTCATGACACGGGAACGGCTGTTAGAAGAAATGCTTGCTCACGATGACAGCGAGTTGATGGCGCGCCTCACCTTTGCTCGACAAGTGCGTCGCGATTTCGAGTTGAGGCGTGGTCGGTCGCGTTTACTGTCGATTTACGGTGACCGAGAGGACATCGTGCACTTTTATGTCGAATTAATCGGCTCTCTCGCGCCGGGTTCCAAATATCAGTGCTGTGTGACGACTTCCTTTTGGTCGAATCAAAACCTTGGAACGAACGGACGATTCCTGGTCGCCTGCCGCTTGTTCGTCGCTAAGGGTGGAATTCTTTCGGTCTTGCTTATTGTTCCATCAATTCTAGATGCCCTTATGCGTGCCGACAGAGCGAGAAACGCCGAGCTCACCGCCGATGAATACGAGTTGTTGCGGGTGCTCAAAGGCCAGAGTCAGGCGATTGGCATGCTGGATGCCACAGTGCGAAGCAACTTATCATTCAAGGTCTTGGTCTTAGATGAGAACGATCCAGAAATCGTGAATTGTGAAGGATATCCCGCATTTATCGCATCCAAGGTTTCGGGGCAAGAACGTGCCGTTGACTTTACGATCAGAAACTTGGTTGCGCGCAGGCGGGCGGTAGACCATCATCTTTCCACGCGGGCGAGTGACCAGCGACGAGGCGTTGAAGACTTCATATTTGGCGTCAGCTTGAGGCGAGATACACGACCCTGCTCCGACGCCCTACACCTAGAACGTGTACTGAGCGATGAAGTCGGCAATTATCGGCCAGTCTCAATCGGCGACTACCTCGAATCTTGCGGGTACGGCAAAGACGGTGAGCAAGCTCGTTCCTCAGACGGCGGATAACTTGGTTCAGCGACGAAGACCCATTTGTGGCGTGAATCGCGCCCTTAGCGATTTCGAAGTCCAACCCATTGCGATCCTGATCACAAACGTGCGGAATTCTCCACGTAAAATTGGCGTCGCTTAAAGTATGGAACTCCGGAAGGCACATCGAGTCTCCGATTATGCATTAGCAGCCGTTGCGGTTGCGATCGCAGGATTCTTACGGATTCTTCTGCAACCGGCACTTGGTCACGAGTATGAGTTTACCACTCTGTTCTTAGCTATTGTATTGGCGGCCTGGAACGGCGGCTTTGGTCCCGGCATATTTGCGCTTGTTTTGGACTGCGTTGTAGCGGGCGCCATTCATGGGTTTCGAAATGAGTCGGTATTGCCTGCAAATGCAAATGATGCCGTCGGACTATTTCTCTACATAATCATGGGGATATCAGTTTCGATGCTTGGGGAAGGACAGCGACAGTCGCTGCGCGACTTAACCTTCGAGTCCGCCCATAAAGAATCTCTTATCGGACAACTTGCGAAAGAAGTTGCGCTACGCGAAACAACCCAGAACCAACTCCGCTTGAGCCAGGAGCAACTCTTAAAGGCGAACGCGTCGCTCGAAGAAAGGGTCGCCGAGAGAACGAACGAACTTACGATGGCCATGAATGAGTTGGAATCCTTCACCTACTCGATGGCACACGACATGCGGGCGCCGCTTCGCGCAGTAAACGCAACTTGTCGCCTTATGGCGGAGGAGCACGGCTTGAAGGCGGACCCTGCCGGTAGAGATCTGCTCAATTCGGCGATGCGCGCCGCCGAATTCATGAACAGTTTCGTCGACGATCTTTTGGACTTCGCGCGCCTCGCGCGAGCACCCATTCGCAAGCGGAAACTCAACTTGACCGACATCTTGGTATCCATCAGCGAGGATATCTTTGAGGTGGAAAGGGACGCACAAATCCAAATACAGCCGGAGATGGAGGTCATCAGTGATCCAGTGCTTACAGTTTCTCTGTTTCGAGAACTCGTCGACAACGCTCGGAAATTCAAACGACCGGATGCGCCGTGTCGGGTTCAGGTCGATCTGGAGTCTCGCGACGACTCAGACGTCATTACCGTCAGCGATTTGGGTATTGGGTTTGAGCCCGAGTATGCCGCAAAGATATTTGAGCCATTTCAAAAGTTACATTCGACCAGTAAGTATGAAGGAACAGGGATCGGGCTTGCCAAGGCGAAGCGTATTGTAGAACGGCTAGGCGGGATCATCTGGGCCGAGTCCGAGCTCGGGTATGGCGCCAAGTTCTTTGTTGCCTTTCCTCATCGCCTCCAATTTATCTCCAGACGAGTGGAGGAGGAGACCTTGCAGCTAATGGTAGGTGTTAGCCACTAAGAGCATGGAGTAACACCGTTTGGGCTAGGCGAAGGCGATGCCGTTTTTTCATCAAATGCCTTCCTGGAATCGGAGCTCATTGCCACGAGCGTTACTCGACCGGCGTAGATACTTGCGTGCACAAGGTATTCGCCCGTATCCCCGGGGAAGTCCGGAAGAATGGAGGAGTAAATGCTTAAAACATTGCACCAAGACAAATCGTTGTCGCGTTCAGAGGGGAATCTGGCAACCTGGAATCCCGTTCGAGAGTTTGCCGATCTCCATAGGATGATGGATGATGTGCTTAGTCGAGCATTCGGCTACACACCTCTATCCACACTTATTCCAAACCAACTGGGTACCAGCTTCCATCCGGAGGCTGATATTTACGAAACAAACGAGAAGGTCATCGTTGTCTGTCCGCTACCTGGCTTCGAGACGAGTCAGATCGATGTCCAGGCAACCGAGCAGACGATCACCGTTTCGGCCGAGCGTAAGGCGCTGATCGAGGATGATAACACTCGCCTCTTCAGGCAAGGATATCTCTCAAGTCAGGGCCATTGCCAAGCGACCTTCACATTGCCTGACGAAATCAATCCGGGTCAGATCTCGGCAACTTACAGAAACGGAGTACTGCAACTGGAGGCTCCCAAGTCGGAACGGGCCAAGCAGAAATCCGTTCGGGTCAACGTTCGAGGCTAGCGTTTCGCCTGCACCAATCCGGGCAACTCCGGAAGTGCGCTTCCACATCGGGCTGCATGAATTCGCATCGCCTTTCGCATGATGGCGTGTACAAGGCGCGGATTCCTGCAGCCTCGAATGATATGCTGACGGAATGCTATTCCTTGCCGCATTAGCGTTCTTCCACAGGGAGTTGCGCCAACTGCCTCTCGTCCCGTGGCCTGCCCATGTCCACGGGAGTGAGGGATCGTTTACATTGAACGCCTCGACCGTCTTGGTCGCACGGGGCAGGGAGGCTCGGGAGAACGCGGACTACCTTCGCGCGGCGCTTCGCTCCACCGGACTTCCGTTGAAGGGCGCCGACCGGCCGGGCGCTAATGGCATCGTCCTGCGAATCGTCAAGCCCGAGAACGCGCTTGGCAAGGAAGGATATCGGCTGACGGTGGGCAACTCCGCGGTCGATATTGAGGCGGCAACCTCGGCAGGCCTTTTTTACGGTATTCAGACGTTCCGTCAACTGCTTCCAGCCTCCACCTACGGGCCGACGCCGATTCAAGACTTTTCGTGCGCGGTTCCGGATGTCGAAATCGTCGACCAACCGCGGTTCGAATGGCGCGGGATGATGCTCGACGTCAGTCGCCACTTTTTCCCGAAGCAAGAGATCCTGAAACTGCTCACGACGATGGCCGAGCACAAACTCAATCGCTTTCACTGGCACCTGACCGACGAGCCGGGTTGGCGGATCGAGATCAAGCGCTATCCGAACCTGACCAAGATCGGCTCCTTGCAGAACTACGACACGTTCCGCAAACCGCTAGACGGCAAGAACCACGGCGGCTTTTACACCCAGAACGATATCCGCGAGGTGGTCGCCTACGCGAAAAGGCTGCACATCACCATCGTCCCCGAAATCGAGATGCCCGGCCATTCGCTCGCGGCGATCGCGAGCTACCACGAGCTGGGTGTGTGGAATAACCCTCCCAAAGCGAACCCGTGGGCGGTCGAGTCTTCCAACCTGAACACCGAGGATTCGACCATAAAATTCTATGAGAACGTCCTCGACGAGGTCATGAAGCTCTTCCCAAGCACCTGGATTCACGTTGGCGGCGACGAGGTGGACAAGGGTCCCTGGAAGCGGAATACAAGGACTCAGGAACTCAAGAAGCAGCGCAACCTGAAGGACGAAGACGAACTCCAGAGCTGGTTCATGCGCCAAATCGACGCCTACCTGACCGCTCACGGCCGGCGGCTGATCGGCTGGGATGAGATCCTTGAGGGAGGCTTGGCTCAGGGGGCGACCGTCATGTCGTGGAGAGGGATAAACGGCGGAATCGCCGCCGCCCGATCGGGGCACGATGCCGTCATGAGCCCGACGAGCCACATGTACTTCGACTTCTACCAGGGCCCGCCTCAAACAGAGCCGAGGGCAATCGGCGGGCATCTGACGCTCGACCGGGTCTACTCATACGAACCCATACCAGGCGAGCTGAACCCTGACGAGGCCAAGCACGTCCTGGGAGTTCAAGCCAACATCTGGGCCGAGTTCATTCCGACGTCGTCGCACATGGAGTACATGGCGTGGCCTCGAGGCTGTGCGCTGTCGGAAGTCGCGTGGTCGCCGAAGGATTCTCGCAATTGGCAGATGTTCGAAGGACGACTCAAAGAAGACTTGCTGCGCTTCGACGCGGAGGGAATGAACTACCGAAAGCTCGACAAGCCTGACCTCGGCAGGGGCATCGACCGATAGAAAGCCCCGAACGCCGGCAAAAACCATCCGGCGCCTACGGGTTATGAGACGAAGGTCAAAGACTGGATTGCATTGGACTGCTTGCCCCATCTCAACTCGGTGGGATCACGCGATTCGCCGGTCGCTCCGCAGGAGCGGCCACGGCGGCGAGTCTGGCCTTTTCGACGGCCGACTTCAGGTCGGCGGGTAGTTCGGAGGCGACTTGGGCATCGGGATCGAAAAGGGTTTCGCGCAATTGCTCGCTTATCGGAATCCCGCCGGGCTCGATAAGGAAGTTCAGCTTGTACCGGCGACTCACGCCTAGCCGAAACCGATCGTATTGCTGAAATACGCTCGCCGGGATTTGGAACCTCGGCCGGCCTTTTGCCAGCAAAGCGCCGAAGCCTTTGGCATCGAGCGGTTCCGGCGCAACGGGCGGACCGTCGGCGTCGGCCCAGCCGTAGAACACCGGGGTCTCCTCGATACTCATGGTTAACGTTCCATCGGTAATTCCATTTGGCAGCCGATCGGTGGGGTCGGCGCCATCGTCCAAGGAGCCCCAGTACACGATCTTCTCGATTTGAGCCCTGGTGGCGGCGCTCAATCGCGAAAGCTGGAGAACTTCCCCACGGCGCAAGCTGTCGATTCCGGTCGAACCGATATCGGCCCACAACCTCAATGCATCGGGGTCGCCGGCCGTGTTCGAATAGTCGCTATATCGGCCGCCCTGAGTGCCCAGTAAAGCCACATAATTACCGACCCAGTTCAGGAACGGCCATCGGTCCGATGACTGCGCGGCCCAATCTGCGGCCGAGTCGACCGTGATTCCACCTCGCCGGACACAACCCGCAAGTAATGCCTTGGCCTTTGAGCGAGACGTTCGCTGCAGCCGATCGTGGCTGCGAAATACGAGCCACCCATCTTTGGACGGAAGAAGACTCTCTTGATTCCGCGCCAAAACTTCAGTTGCGGTGGCGTTTGAATAGCCTTCTTGGGTGACGATCAGCGCATCGTTGGCGCTGCCCACCAAATTGCGATTCAAGCTCTCGGCAGCCATCACCAGTTCTTCGCCAATGTCCCAGGTCGTTGGCTCGAAGGACACCGGGTCCATAATCCTCGGCCGCCACTTGGCGAAAAGTGACCGTCGGTCGATCTCCTTAGATCGCAATTCTTGGATCTTGCGCGCCTCGATGTCATCGGTCGATGGTTGCAAGGGGGTCTCGCCGCCGTTCGATGCTTTGGGGGCAGGCACGACGGTTGAGTTCTCCGTCCGATCCGCATAGGTGTTCAACCGAGCGACGGCACTATCCACCTCTTTGCCGTCGGGGCCGACCGCCACAAGGATGGCGTTGAACGCCGGCACGAGTTCCCGCATCAGGAAGACCAGCTTGATGCGTTTGGCAACCAATGTGGGATCGAGAATGTTCAATTCCCGCCGGTAGATTTTGAGTGCTTCCTGGGCCTCGTCGGAGAAGCCATGCTGCATCGGGGTCGGGCTCTCGGCCCAGACCTCCCGCCCCTCCTTCGGTATTGTGAGCAGCACCTTCGGGTCCATTTGCAGCAAGATGCGCGCAGTGGCTCGCCATGCCGGCGACTCCTCGCTTGCCGGGGCGCCGACAAACATGTGCGCGAAATCCATCCTCGCCTCGGCGTCGTCGATCTTCTGATCTTGGATTTTCTTCCTTTGTACATAGGCGTCGACCGCCTTCTGATCCAGCTCGGCAGGCTGTTCGGCGAGACGCCTTCGGAGATACTTGAGAGAATCAGACACCCGCCGCTCGTCTTCAGCCGCCTCTTCCTTTTCGATCTTACTTAGCGCCTTCGGATCCGGTTCGAGCCACGAGACTCCATCCGGCCGGGTCGTCCATTTGGCGCAAAGCACCTCCGCGACGTGCGACAACACGGTATCCACCGGCGCGCCATTGAGCCGAACAAAAAGGATTTCTTCGGCAAGCGCGGGGGAGACGGCGAGCCGCCGGTTGTATGCCTGCCCGATGTAACGGATTGCGTCCGGCGCCCGCAGCGGCGAAAACGTGATGGAACTCGCGGTGACTTGAGTCGACGCTAGCAGCATTGCGCAAAGCAATATCATGTCCGATAGACGCGAACGCCGAGCCAAAGGTGCGAATTAGCTCATTTAGGTAGAACGAAATCGGAACGGTCGCCGCGCTCAACCTCGACCCGACGAATTATTACAAGATTCCAGAACTCGCGATCGTCTCGGCATCGGGGCCGACGCGAAGTTGACCAAGTCCCTTTAACGGTAAAATTGGGTTGCAAGGGCTTGCTCGACCCACTATAATCCTCCCGTAGCGACGCGGGATGTCTGGCGGCCATCGAAGTCCACGGCCTTGGGCGCGACAGTTCGAGTTATTCCATGTTCACGCTTTTCGTGCCGCACGCGCTCCTGCTTGCCCTGAGCGCCAATGCGACCGTTCCCCCGCCCGCAACGGCGGCACACAAAGGCAAAGCCCGTGTGCCGTTCATGAATAGCGGTCTCGCGATCCTGTCATCGCGTCCCTGCACCGCGTTCGGCACATCGGTCGACACCCAGAACGCGAGCGTCACCACGCAGGTCTCGAACCTCGCGCCCTGGTCGTTCACCAATCCGACGGTTGTCTTCCTCGGCAACCAGGCGTACTCCGGAGAGGGCGATTTGCCCATCAACAATGACTTGAACCTCCGGGTCGCTTTCAGCTCGCCGGCCACGCAGAGCGGCAGTAATGGCAGTGCCCAAGCGACCTTTCCTGATGGCGTGGTTGGGCGGCTCACCCAGCACTCCCTGCTCGAATCGCTTCCCGCCACGTTCTCCGGCGCGGCGCACTCTCGATTTTTCGTCACAACTTACCAAGACGCCCAAGTCGGGGAGGCGCCGCCCCAGCCGACTGTCGTCGCGACGTCGGGCGGCTCACTGTCCGAGAACTCGACTTACCAGGTGGCGATTGCGTACACCTGGACAGCCGGTGGTCGCTCGCTGGTTTGCGAACCGGTCTCGGTAACGCTCGGTTCCGGGAAGAAATCCTTTTCGGTGAGTGTCCCAGCGGCAGTCGGCGGCGCAAGCGGGTTTGAGATCTTCGCATGCTGTGGAACGACCGCGACGGCGGAACTGTTTCAGGCTTCTCCTCAGGCAAACTTTACGTTCTCCACGGCATCCCCCGTTACGGTCACGGAGATCGCCAGTCCCTGCACCGGTGCGCCGCTTGGTTCGACCAACGCTTATGCTTTCGACACCGCCCGCTATGGAAACCAAGGTCTCTGGTACAACGCGGGGGTGGACGGGGCCACCGGCAACGGCGAGTACACCGTCAACGACCGGAGTTATTCATCCGGAAGCACCGTTACCCCCAGCAGCGGCGCCTCGGGCGTTTCGCCCAACCTAATCATCGCAACACCAACCGATGGGAAGTATCATGCGTCGCTCGGTTTCGAGGGTGACTCCAAGTGGTTCGGAGAGTTTGACGCGGGATGGGGCTACGAACTTGGCGGCCTACCCAACCGGTTCTTGAGCGGTTGCAACGCCCTCGTCTATTCACCGACGGCACAGGTCTCGCCGGGAGTTGGCGGCGCTAACATATCCGTCGGGGGAGATCGTGTGCTCGATCTGGCCAATGCCAACGTCTCGGGCGATCGCTGGCAGTTTTGGAAATACTTCACAACGATGTATTCGAACCTGGCAACGAACGATATCTGGGGGGGCACTCCAGGAATCTCCGGTTGCACGTACATCTACAACAACTGGCTGACAATCGACAACCTGCTTATCCCCCTCGGGGTGTCGCTCAGTCTATCGACGATCGAACCGAGTGTCCATTCGACCGACGGACTGCTGACGGTTGAAAATCAATCGCAGCCAGTGAGCGGTCACACGGTCGCGGAAGAAGGCATCCGACGCGAATGGAACAACGTCCTTGTAACCACCACTCCTAATTCGGCAAGCCTCACGATCATGGGTGACAAGCCCTTCCGAGCCGACTCCACGCTGACGCCTGGCACGAACTCTTACAGCGGTGGAAACGGAATCGCTACGACGTTCTATGCCTCCTACCCATTCAAAGAGGGCACTGAAAAGTGGGTGAATAACCGCACAACGATGACGTATGCATCGTCCCCAAGCGGCCAATATCAGTATCGGTATCTGAATGATTGTGTGATTGGCGGCGTTCACTATGCCGACGGGATCACCTGCGGCGCTCCGCCTACGAACGGCAACGCCATCCTTGGTTCCTACACGCGGATCCCAAGCCCCTCGACCTGGTCGAACTATATCGGGACCGTAGACATCGCAAGCGCGATGGAGTGCAATGGGTCGGGAAGCAAAATGGCTTCAGGAAGTTGGGGCGCCGGCTGTTCGTCGGCAATCTATGGGATTGGCGGCTGTCCGGCGACGCTGATCCCGGGGCGGAACGGCGGCTGGCTGCTTGCCGCGCCGAAACCTGTGTACTCAGGAACACTCACCTCGGTGGCAGGATACAACTGGGGCGACTCGACTGCCAACTGGTCCAATGTCTCCGGTTATACAATCGAGGCGGGCGGCGTTTTCTCGGTTATCCGATACAACAATGCGAAGAACTCCGTTCGGCTGGCATCGACCCCGAACTTCGAGCCTCCGGTGGGAACCCCGTACAACATCTACCTGGGCTCGCTGTCCAACTCGAACGACTTTTTGCACCCGGGGTCCTACATGTACTACCTGGAGACCCAGGAGTTCGCAAAATGCTACAACGCCGGCCTTTGGCGTTGAACCCTCCTGCCGCCCCGTGCATCTGAGTCGCGATTTCAGGTTATCGGAGACGTAAGCAAGAACGCGTCTACTACCCTCGGATCAAACTGGCGGCCGCTTTGAGCTTTTATTTCCGCGATCGCCTCGTTCACTTCCCATGCGACTTTGTACGGTCGTGCGTGGGTGAGAGCGTCGAATACATCGGCCACAGAAACGATGCGCGCCTCGATGGGGATGGCCTCACCGGCAAGTCCATCCGGGTAGCCGGTCCCATCGAACCGCTCGTGATGCGACCGCGCGATACGCTCGGCCATCTGGAGCAGAGGAGTTCGCCCGTCCGACAGGATCTTGGCCCCGGACATGCAGTGCAATTGCATTTCCTTGAATTCTTCCGGGGTCAGCCGGCCTGGCTTCAACAGGACGGAGTCTGGAACTCCTATTTTTCCCAGATCGTGCAGACGAGCCGCTTGCGCTAGCAACTCAAGGGTTTGATTGGGCAGACCCATCGCCCGCGCGATTTGGCGGGAAAGTTCGCCGACCCGGCGAGTGTGCTCCCCGGTGTCATCGTCGCGGCGCTCGCCGGCAAGGGCGAGACGCTCGACAACCTCGAATTGCGATTGCTCGAGTGCGAGCGTCCGGTCACGCACCATTTCCTCCAAGGTCTCGTTCTTCGCGCTCAGTTGCAAGTGGAGCTGCCTCACAACGAGAAAGTTCCTAACCCTCAAGAGGATCTCGTGGGCATCACCCGGCTTTGTCAAGAAGTCGCTGGCCCCGAGTTCGAGGGCTCGCTTGCGGGCCTCGAGGGTTATGTCGGCCGTATAGACAAGAATCGGTATGTATACTCCCGCTCCGCCCGAAGATCTCAGCGTATCGAGCACTTCATATCCGTCGACTCCGGGCATATGCAGGTCGAGCAAGATGAGGTCGGGTTGGTTGCCGGTTGCTTTTCCCAAGGCAACGACGCCGGACATCGCCGTCAGAACGTCGTCGTACCCGCCGTGGGCAAGCAACCGTTCGAGAAAGCGGACATTCGCTGCGTCGTCGTCCACGATCAAGATTCGATTTTGCAAACTGGCAGGAATCATTTCTCACCTCGCGAGCCGAGCGCCGTGGCCACGGCTGCAATCAACTCACCGAGAACGAAAGGCTTTGTTAGATATCGAAAGGCCCCCGCCTCAAGCAGCGACCTTGAGTGGTCGGAAAACGCGTCGGCGGTTACGATGATTACCGGGACGTCGTGCAGATTGGGGTCCGCACGCAATTCGGCCAACACTTCCTTGCCATTCATGTCCGGCAAATGCAAATCGAGGAGGATGGCGTCAGGAGGGTGATCCCGCGCCAATTCCAAGCCAAGCCGTCCTTGCATCGCCGTCACGAGCTCGATCTGAGGGCACTGGGCAAATATCCGGTTGAGGAGTTGGGTGTTCATGAGGTTGTCCTCGATCACAAGGACTCTCCCCTTGACCCCTCTCCAGATACCGGGATCGAAGGCTGACTGGAGAACAGCCGCGCCCTTCCCACTCTCATGTTGGACGAGCTCGAGGCGTAGCTTAAAGGTTGATCCTGCTCCTTCCTTGCTCTCGACGGTCAACGTTCCGCCCATCGCTTCCATCAACGATTTGGAGAGCGTTAGCCCCAGGCCGGTACCTTCCACACCTGTTGAATCGGCGCCCAACCGTTCAAAGGGAGTAAACAGCTTATGGAGCTTCGAACTGGGGATGCCCAAGCCGGTATCGGTGACCTCGACGGTCGCATACCCGTTTGGTTGTCTTGCAACCCGAATCGTCACCCTGCCTTCCGGAACGTTGTACTTGATGCCATTGGAGAGGAGGTTTAGCAGAACCTGGCTCAGCCTCTGTCGGTCAGCGGTGACCACTCCGGAAGGGCGGCCGGTCACGGAAAGACTGACTCCGCGCTCGATTGCCACTGGCCGCATAAGCGAGACGCATTCCTCGACGACCTCTGCCAATTCAACCGGTTCCAGCGAGAGCGTGCTCGCTCCTGCTTCGATCCGAGCGATTTCTAGAACCTCGTTGATCAGCTTCAGGAGATGCTTGCCCGCCCTGAGAATGTGGTCGATACTATCCTTTTGACCTTCGTCCAGGTCCGAAAACTCCAGAAGCTGGCCAAACCCCAGAATCGAATTCATCGGTGTGCGCAGTTCGTGACTCATTCTCGAGAGGAAATCACTCTTCGACTTATTGGCGGAATCGGCCGCTTCTCTGGCAGCCACCAACTCTTCATTTCTTAGCGCAAGTGCTGCCGTCCGCTCTTCGACTTGTCGCTCGGTTTCGTCCAGCGCCTTTTGAAGGGCCAGACTTGTCAGCGTTCGTTCCGTCACATCCTCGCCGATGCTTGCGATGCCAGTCACATTCCCCGCGCCATCTTTTAGCGCCGTGTGGCTCCAGCGGATCTGCCGTTGTTCGCCAGATCGGGTCTTAATGTTCGATTCGCGATGCCGATGTACTTCGCCGGTTTGAAGTGACTCGAATATGGCCCTGCGCGCATCCTCGCTGCCGGTCGGGACGAAGCGGGCAAACCATGAGCTGCCAAGAACTTCCTCACGAGTCCAGCCGGTGAGCGAAAGAAAGTAATCGTTGCAGAATGCCACGTTCGCCTCGGTGTCCAACATCACCGCAACAAGCTCGACATTCTCCAATACCTCGCGAAACCGCTCTTCGCTCTTTTGAAGAGCCGCTTCGACTTCTTTGCGCTCGGTAACGTCGGTCCACACTCCGACGAGTTTCGTCGGCTGTCCGCCATCGTCTCGTACAATTCGACTGCTGTCTTGAACCCAACGGTAGCTGCCGTCGACATGCCGGATCCGATATTCGTGGGACCCACCATCGGTGCCAATATCGAGCCGTTTGGCCTCGACAATTCGGTCGCGATCGTCAGGGTGCAAGCTCGAAACCCACCAATCGAAACTCGTGTCGACTCCTGAGATGCCCAGGAGTCGTTCCATGTTGTCGCTGACGAGGGCTGGAATGAGTTTCCCGTCATCGACATCCAAGGTGTAAATCACCGCCGGGCTGTAAGCGAGAAGATTGCGCAATTTGAGGTGCGTGGTGTTCAACTCTTCGGCTTTCAGATTGAGCTCGACATTCTTTTCTTCCAGCTTGTCGACCAAACGCTCGCTGTATTGCTTGAGAACGTCGGTCTCCGTCAAGGATACGGAAGGCTGCCGGTGGGGACTCCCAATGGCTTCGTCGAGCGCCGCGAACAGATCGAACGAAGTCGCCGGTTTGCGCACGTACTTGTCGGCGCCCAAATCCATGCATAGCTTCTCGTCGGCCGGCGATGTATACGCCGCCGAGTAGAATACGAACGGAAGATTCTTCAGCCGTTCGCTCCTGCGGACTTCGTAGCAAAGCCGGTATCCATCCATCTTCGGCATCAAAATGTCCGAGATTACGGCATCTACAGATACTTCGCCCATGAGTGCCAACGCTTCTTCGCCGTCATTGGCTTTGAGGACCTGATGGTTGCGTCCCTCAAGAATCGCACTGAGCAACTTGAGATTCATCGCGTTGTCGTCGACGATGAGGATATTCATGGTTTACCCACCTCGTCCTTTGGAGCTTTGCGATCAAAGAACGATGCGACGAGGCTTGATACCGTGCGAGTGTCAATCGGCTTCGTGATATAGCCGTCGCATCCCGCTTCGCGAGCAAGGGCCTCATCGCCCTTCATCGCAAACGCGGTCAAAGCGATGATGGTGATGTTTCGAGTCGCTCCTGAGGCTTTGAGCAGCCGGGCAAGGGTCAGGCCGTCCATCCCGGGCAACGCGATGTCCATCAAGATGAGTTCCGGTGGGGTTGCGCGGATGATCTCTTGGGCCGTCTCCGCGTCAACGGCTTTGAGAACTCGATAACCGTCAAACTCCAACACATCGGACGCAAGCTTGAGGTTGGTGGGATTGTCATCGACGACGAGGACCAAGTGAGGGCTCACGAGTACGCCTCCTCAAGTCCGGTCGGAAAGAGGACCGTAAAAGTGCTTCCCTTGCCGAACTCGCTTTCAACGCTGATCGAGCCGCCGTGCAGTTCGACGATCCTTCTGGTGAGGGCGAGGCCCAACCCAGTCCCCTCGTATCGCCGCGAGGTGCCCGATTCAAGTTGCTCGAATTCCGTGAAGAGCCTTCGAACGTCATGCGGCCTGATACCGATGCCCTCATCCGTGATCGATAGGACGAGCGCCCGCTCATCTCCACGGCGGCCGCGGATTTCGACGCGCCCTCGGTCGTGGGAGAACTTGACGGCATTGGAGATCAGGTTGTACAAAACTTGTTTGGTCTTTTGCTGATCCAAGTGGACCCGGTCGGCGCCGGTATGCACGTCAATCGAAACCTCGATATCCTTCTTTGAAGCAGTGGGTCTTGTGACGGCGACGACTTCCGCAATCGCTTTGGATAGCGAAAATGTCTCTGGGAACAATTCCATCTTTCCGGACTCGACTTTCGCCAGGTCTAGAACGTCATTTATGAGCTGGAGTAGGTGTAGTCCGCTTGTGAGGATGTCGGTGAGATACTCCGCTTGCTTTTCGTTGACGGGCCCAGGCTTCCCGTCCGCGAGGAATTCGGCGAATCCGATGATTCCGTTGAGCGGCGTCCGTAATTCGTGAGACATATTGGCAAGGAAGCGATTCTTCGCCTCGGCGGCCGCGAGCAACTCCAAGTTCTTGTCGTAAAGCGCCCGCTCAATGCTCTTTCGATCCGTAATATCCCGAATCGCGCTGGAAACAAGCATTCCTTCCTCTGTCTCCAAGGGACTCAAGCTGATTTCCACCGGAAACTCGATGCCATCCTTTCGCAGGCCATAAAGCTCGAGGCCAGCGCCCATCGAGCGCGGCACCGGCTCTGCAAAGAAGCCTCCGCGGTGCCCGGGGTGTTTGCCCCGGTACCGCTCGGGCACCAAGATTTCGACCTTTCTACCTATCAACTCGTCGCGCAAGTAACCGAAGAGGCGCTCCGTCTGAGAGTTCACGAGCACAATCGTGCCATCCGCCCCGACGATCACAATCGCATCCGGCGCCGACTCCAAGAACCCTCGAAACTTCACTTCCGCTTTTTTGCGGTCGCCGATGTCCCGGATGGCGCTCATGACGAGTGTGCCGCTATCGGTGACAAGGGGGCTCAAACTGATCTCGACTGGGAATTCGACGCCGTCCTTGCGTCGGCCGGCAAGTTCCAATCCCGCCCCCATCGATCGAGCACGCGGCATGGCAAAGTATTTCGATCGAAAATCGACATGTCCCACTTGAAACCTGGAAGGAAGGAGACGCTCAACGGCGCTGCCGAGCAGTTCGCCCCGATCGTAACCGAAGAGACGCTCTGCCTGGCTATTGGCCAAGACAATCCGACCGGTCGGATTGGCCATGATAATGGCGTCGGGAGTGGACTCCAAAAGGTCTCGGAACTTGGCTTCGACGAGCTTCGCGTCGCGTTGAACCATCAGGTGCGTAATATCCGCCGCAGTTGAAGCTATGTACTCGGTTTCGCCGTCCTCGCCTCGAATCGCTGTCCTTGAGACCAAGACATTGATGAGAGATCCGTCCTTCTTTCGACGGACAGATTCGTAGGTCAACCTGCCAAGGGTTAACACCTCGTCGAGAATCGATCGCTCTTCTTCTTGTTTGTCGGTTGGGACGATCAGCTCGACAAAGGAGTGGCCCCGCGCCTCTTCGGACGTATAGTCGAATAGGCATTCGGCGCCATGGTTCCAATAGAGAACCTCTCCGTCCAAACCGATAATGATAGTTGAATCCGGCGATTCGGCGAGTCTAAGATCGTTGAAGTTAGGTTGCACCGGCGCACCTGCTCGCCAGTCGGGCGGGAAACAATTGGGATCCGTGAAATCGGGGTGTGCTCATAAATCCTCCTCTCGGCATTGAGTTCGATTGAGAACGAGTTCATTCTCGTCCTTGATC
>Ga0206874_1078_pt1 | contig 26689 bp, 23 predicted proteins | sample Alteio_BWOrgCont_12_FD_152629 | JGI IMG/M metagenome (GOLD analysis project Ga0206874, IMG submission 152629) | Enriched cells from forest soil in Barre Woods Harvard Forest LTER site, Petersham, Massachusetts, United States -... | ecosystem: Environmental > Terrestrial > Soil > Temperate forest >...
TTGATAGTTGAAAGGCAACAAATAGCTTTGCGTGACTATCGCTTAGAAATTAAAAAGTGATACTACAGAATAATATACTTGAATTGAACAAACCGGTATCCTCATAAGTTTGTTCATAGACGCCTGATGAATTAAGCGTTAACAGCGTTGTTTTTTTATTTTCAGGATCGATCATGAAATATTCCTTTACACCAGCTTTTTCATAAAGTGCTTTCTTCCTTTTGGTATCGTAAGCACGGTTAGTTGATACAACTTCTATTATCAAAGATGGCACGCCATGTACGCCATTCTTTTTTATAATTTCCTGATCTTCATTTAATACTACAAATAGATCAGGTTGAACAACTGATTCTTCCCCCTCAAAATACACATCAAAGGGGGCGTTAAGCAGCGTGCCTGTTTGCTTTTCTTCTAAAAACTGAAAAAGCAGGGTAGTAAGTTTTATCAATACAAGTTGATGTTCTCTTGACGGTGATGGCGACATAATCAATTCGTTAAAAATAACTTCACAGCGGGTACCTTCCGGCAGCATACGGTAGACCTCTACCGCTGTTGAAGGTATTTCAGATATAACATTTTTATATTTATGCTGATCGTTCATACGATATGAAAAAACTAATTCATTAAAAATAACTTCACAACGAGTACCTTCTGGCAGAATGCGATAAATCTCAATAGCTTTTGAAGGTATTTCATTTCTCACTTCATCAAAAGGCAATGTCCTATTTACAAATATAATTTATAAATGTCAATCTTGTTTTAAATTAGATTTTTTCATTTTATGGGGAGTCACTTGCGGGGCAAAAAGATCGTCCGAAAGTTTGTACACGAACAGGTAGCACCGGTTGAGTCAATGTATAACCTAATTTTTATGACGTTGAGCCACAAACATATTGGGTAAACTACTATTAATTACCATATAATAAATATCGTTGTCTTCGCAAAGTTTTAGTACATCCTTTGATTTCATAGCTACATAAGTAGATTTTACTTTTGCCCATTCAAGCAATGAATCTTCATCAGTAAATACCCCTAAAGTTTTAATTCCATCAACTTCATATATGCACGACAACTTTAACAGGGGTGTATTCTCGTCTGTAACTCTCCAATTATAATTTATTTGCCCTTCATTTTTAGAAGGCAATAACAAACAGCTATTTCCTTCTGTTAACTCCCGCATTACAAGTTCATAATCATTAGCAAGCCTGTTTTCACTATAAATATTTAGTAAAGAAATTAACCTGCTATTCTCCGGGTATTCTTTATTACTCATAACCCAACCTCAATGCGCCTCTAACCAATTCGCCCCCGTACCAATCTCCACCATTATAGGCACCGTTGTTTTTATGGCGTTTTTCATTTTATCCATAATAATAGGCTTCACAATCTCCACCTCATTATGCGGAACATCAAAAACTAACTCATCATGCACCTGCATGGTCATGCGGGCATCCAGGTTTTGCGCTTTAAATTCCCGATGGATATTGATCATGGCAATTTTAATCATATCCGCTGCAGAACCCTGTATAGGTGCATTGATAGCATTTCGCTCGGCGAAGCCACGTACCGTTGCATTAGCCGAGTTTATATCGCGCAGATACCTGCGCCTTCCCATTAGGGTACATACATAGCCATTTTCGCGTGCAAAGTTCATGGTATCGCTCATATAGCCTTTAATGCCCGGGTATTGGGCGAAGTAGTTATCTATAATATCCGCAGCTTCCTTGCGTGGTATGCCCAGGCTTTGCGATAACCCGAATGCCGACTGCCCGTAAATAATACCAAAATTTACTGCTTTGGCATTGCGGCGCTGTGTGCTGCTTACTTCTTCTAAAGCTATGCCATAAACGTTGGCGGCTGTTGCGGTATGGATATCCAGGTTTTTAACAAAGGCGTCCATCATGTTGACATCCTTGCTGATCTCGGCGATGATGCGCAGCTCTATCTGCGAATAATCCGCCGATACGATGGTATGGCCGCTATCTCGCGGGATAAAGGCTTTTCGTACTTCACGGCCGCGTTCGGTGCGGATAGGTATGTTTTGCAGGTTAGGGTTGGTTGAGCTCAGTCGCCCTGTTGCTGCAACCGCCTGGTTATAGGAGGTATGCACACGGCCTGTTTTAGGATTTACCATGGTTGGCAGCGCATCAACGTAAGTTGATTTTAGCTTTTGCAGTTGACGGTAATCCAAAATATCGCGTACAATATCGCTTTTTGCTGCAAGGGAAAGCAGCACATCCTCACCCGTTTGATATTGACCCGTTTTTGTTTTTTTAGCTTTTGGATCGAGCATCAGCTTTTCGAAAAGCACCTCTCCCAACTGTTTTGGTGATGCGATGTTAAAGCGGACGCCGGCCTTTTCGTAAACCGTTTTTTCCAATACGGATATATCTGTTTCCAGGTCTTTTGAAAACTCTTTTAAAGTATCATGATCTATTTTAACACCTTCAAATTCAATATCAGCCAGTACGTATATTAACGGGTGCTCAATTTCATGGATCAGCTTTTCGCTGTCGGCTTCTTTTAGCTTGGGTTCAAAAATGGTTTTTAATTGCAAAGTGATATCGGCATCCTCGGCAGCATATTCTTTTATTTTTTCTATCTCCACATCGCGCATGCTACCCTGGTTTTTGCCTTTGGCACCAATCAACTCGGTGATGGAGACAGGTTTATAGCTCAGGTAGTTTTCCGAAAGTATGTCCATACCGTGGCGCGTATCCGGATCGATAATATAATGCGCCATCATGGTATCAAACAGGTCGCCTTTTACTTCAACGCCGTACCATTTAAGCATCAAAATGTCAAACTTTAAATTCTGACCTATCTTGCCTATCTCAGCATTTTCCAGTACCGGCTTAAACTCATTTACAATGCTTTTAACTTCCTCCTGATCAGCCGGAACAGGTACATACCATGCCTCGGCAGCCTTTATGGCGAATGATAAACCTACCAGCTCGCAATGATTAGCGTCGGTACCAGTGGTTTCGGTATCAAAGCAAATATTTTTTTGTTGTTGTAACAGATCTATAAGTACTTTTCGTTTTTCGGCAGTATCAGCCAAATGATATTCGTGCGGAACGGTGTGGATGTTTTTTATTTCGACGTTAACCGGCGGCTCATAAATGTCTTCTACGTCAACAGTCAGGGTGGTCCGCCCTTCGGCTACCGGGTTGCCAAACAAGTCGGTTTGGATAGACACTGCTTTGGTTTCGGTAATGCTGAAATCATCACCAAAAACACGCCTGCCTAAAGTGCGGAACTCCAATTCGGCAAACAAAGGTTCCAGCAGATCCTTGCTTGGCGCACACATTTCCAGCCCGGCCTCATCCAGTTCAACCGGCACATTTAAATTAATGGTGGCCAGCCTTTTCGACATCAAGCCCTGCTCCGCAAAAGCTTCTACGTTTTCGCGCTGCTTGCCTTTTAGCTCATGACTATGGTTGATAATTTCCTCAACCGAACCGTATTGCTTAATTAATGCCTTGGCTGTTTTTTCGCCGATGCCGGGTATGCCGGGAATACCGTCAACAGCATCGCCCCAAAGGCCCAGGATATCAATTACCTGGTCAACCCGTTCAATTTCCCATTTCTCCAATATTTCTTTAACGCCCAGTATTTCCATTTCGTTACCCATACGGGCAGGCTTATAAATACGGATGTTATCGGATACCAGCTGTCCAAAATCTTTATCAGGTGTCATACAATAAACCTGGTAACCCTTCTGTTCAGCTTTTTTGGCAAGAGTGCCGATAATATCATCAGCCTCATAGCCATCTGATGTAATGAGCGGAATATTAAAGCCCAATACAACTTTAAATATATAAGGGATTGCTTTAGAAAGATCCTCGGGCATTGCTTCACGATGAGCTTTGTATGCGGCGAATTCGGTATGGCGCTCAGTTGGGGCCTCGGTATCAAAAACCACGGCCATGTGGGTGGGCTTTTCTTTTCGTAAAACCTCCAGCAGGGTATTGGTAAAACCCATTACAGCCGAAGTATTTAACCCGCCCGAAGTGAAACGTGGAGTTTTACTTAAAGCAAAATGCGCCCGGTAAATAAGGGCCATACCATCCAAAAGAAATAGTTTTTTCATGAGATATTCACTAATTGCACGAATTTATTCGAATTACACTAATTGGAAGAATTTATTCGAAACACACCAATTATTTTGTCAATTTTCCTCCACAACTTATGTAAAGTATCGATACAGGCAAATTCGTGCAATTCGAATAAATCAGTGAGAATTCGTGTTAATTATTTAAACGAACAGTCCGGTATATGATCATTCACCATACCCGTCGCCTGCATGTGGGCATAGCAAATAGTTGTACCAAAAAACTTAAATCCGCGCTTTTTCATATCCTTGCTGATAGCATCAGATATTGGGGTGCTTGCCGGGATTTTGTTGGTATGGTTAATGATAGGCTTACCATCGGGCATAAAGCTATACAGGTACTTATCGAACGAGCCGAACTCTTTTTGTACTTCAATAAACAGCTTTGCATTATTTATAGCCGATAGGATTTTTAACCGGTTGCGAATAATGCCCGTATCATTCATTAAACGCTCCACATCTTGATCATCAAATGCAGCAACTTTTTTTACATTAAAGTTTGCAAATGCTTTACGGTACCCCTCACGGCGACGCAAAATGGTAATCCAGCTTAACCCGGCCTGTGCCGATTCAAGTATTAAAAATTCAAAAAGGGTATGGTCATCATGTATCTCTTTACCCCATTCTTCGTCGTGATATTTTATGTACAAAGGATCTGATCCTGCCCAGATGCACCGTTTTAAGTCTTGAATTTCCATAGTTTTTAGTTGTTAAACTATGTCATTGCGGGGAGGAACGACGTAGCAATCTCTTAGCTATATGCATTAGCGTCAAATGCATAGCTAAGAGATTGCCGCGCTACGCTCGCAATGACAAGTCGGATACAAACTTAATCATTAAGCTTCATTCAACTCATCCCAATACTCCACTGCCCTGCGATAATGCGGTATCACAATTGATCCGCCTACCAAATTAGCGATCATAAATACCTCGTTCATTTCATCATGTTTAACACCTGCCTCGTGGCATTTGCCTAAGTGATATTTAATGCAATCATCGCAACGCAATACCATTGATGCTACAAGGCCCAGCATTTCTTTGGTTTTTACATCCAGTGCGCCATCGGCATAAGTGGTGGTATCTAAAGCAAAAAAGCGCTTGATATTGGTATTTGCCGTTTCCATTATCCGGTCGTTCATTTTGGTACGATAGTATTCAAAATCTTCAATTAATTTTCCCATTATAGCGTAAGTAATTTTATAAATTTGATTTTATAAACCGATCTTCGAATTTAATTAAATCCAAAATCGAACATCCGAAATCCGAAATTAAAAATTTATGGAAAGCCTCTCGCCCAATATTTTTGTAAATGACATTAATGAAACCATTGCCTTTTATCATTCAATAGGCTTTCAACTGGTAATGACGGTGCCCGAGACGGGTAATGATTTGGTTTGGGCCATGATGGTTAATGGGAACGTTACATTTATGTTTCAAACGTTTGTAAGCCTGGGTGATGAACTGCCACAAATAAGCCGACAAAATGGGGCTTCGCAACTGCTTTATATCAAACTAAAAAAGATCAGGGAGTTTTTTGAACTGATAAAAGACAAAGTAAACTTACTTAAAGGCTTGGAAACTACTTTTTACGGTGCTACCGAATTTTCGATAGTTGACAATAATAACTATGTACTCACTTTTGCCGAAGACGAATAATGATTGATTTTATACGCGCCGACCATTTTCATATTTGCGTTGCCCCCGAAAGGCTGCAAGAGGCAAAGACTTTTTACACTAAAATTATTGGCTTGCAACTGATAGAAAGGCCTGATCATCTTTTTAGCTTGGCTGGTTACTGGTTTAATATTGGTGATGTGCAACTACATATTGGAGTAGAGCAGCCGCTGGCACAATCCATAAGGCACACGGCATTTGAAGTGGCTGATATTGCAGCAGCAAGACAACTATTAGAAAAATATAACGTAGAAATAGTTGAGGAGCCGCAGATACCCGGCCGCACCCGTTTTGCTTTTATCGATCCTTTCGGTAACCGGATGGAACTGTTGCAAATGATTGATTAATAGCCTAATTTTAGAGACGCAAAGTATTGCGCATCAGCAAAATACCATTAAAAAGAAATCTTATGAAATTCATTTCTCCCAAAATTCATGGAATTATTGATTACCTGGTAGTAGTATTTCTTTTAGCATCGCCATCCGTATTTGGCTTTACCGGCTTATTGGCAACATTTACTTATGCCCTTGGGGCTGTCCATCTAATACTGACAATTTTAACCGCCTATAGTGCGGGCATAGTTAAAGTTATCCCATTCCCACTACATGGCACAATTGAGTTTATTGTTGGTGTAGTATTAATTGTACTGGCTTATACCATTTTTAAGGATGAAGTAACGGGAAAATTATTTTATATAATTTTTGGAACAATAGTACTATTAACCTGGCTGGTAACTGATTACAAAGGTGGTACAAGTGCCGCTTAATTAGTTTATTAAAGAGCCAGCTCAACTGCAGGATCCCAAAACAGATCTTTAAAATCCTGTACCTGGTCGTCTGCAACTTTAACCCCTTCGCTTTCTAATAGTTGCTGCATCAGGTCACCACCAAAATGAAACTTTGCCGTTAACAATCCCTGCCTGTTTACGACCCGGTGTGCGGGTACCTGCGGATTTGCGTTACCGCATGCCTGCATAGCATAACCCACCATGCGCGATGATCCTTTAGTACCTAAATAAGCTGCAATTGCTCCGTACGAAGTTACCCTGCCGGGAGGTATCAACCGCACAACCTGGTAAACGCTATCATAAAAGTTATTTTCTGCCATATTTATTCGAACGAGAACTTAAGGTAGTTAATATTCTTGTTATGCTTCAAATATTTCTTTTCGTAATAGGTTTTGATGGATAGCACCTCATCTGCATATTCCGAATGATAGAGGTCCTCAGTTTTAACATGGAGCTTTAATTTTATTTCTTCTATTTTTTCGGCTGTATAAGCATGCAGGCCATCATTGTCCGTTTTTAAATTGATAAAGCCACCGGGTTTTAAAAGTGGTTTATATTTATCAAGGAAACGTGGCGACGTTAGTCTCTTTTTTTCGCGGCTTATCTGTGGCTGCGGGTCGGGGAAGGTTATCCATATTTCATCTACTTCGCCAGGGCCAAAATAATCCAGCAAATTTTCTATCTGTATGCGTAAAAATGCCACGTTATTAACGCCATCTTCTAACGCTGTTTTGGCGCCGCGCCATATGCGGTTTCCTTTATAATCAATACCAATAAAGTTTTTATCCGGAAACAGCGTAGCTAAATTAACCGTGTATTCGCCTTTACCGCAGGCCAGCTCCAGCACTACCGGATTATTGTTTTTAAAAAAGCCGGCGGCCCAGTTGTCTTTAAACGGCTTGCCGGCATCTAATTGTAAAACGTTACTAAAGGTATCTACTTCGGCAAACCGTTTTAATTTATCTTTTCCCACTTAAAATAATTGAGGTGCAAAAATAGATTTTATCAGTTAATCAAATTAAATAAGTTTTAAAACTATGAGTTTTGCAAGTCGCATAAAAGTTAACTATAGGTATTTTGCTGATCCGGTTATCAGTTGTTTAAATTATTTTCCTACTTTAATATGCTAAGTTTGTTGGCTGCACAAATATACGTTTCTCCATAGCGATGGGTTTAAAACCCATCGCTATGGAGAAAAACACACCAAAAAAATGAAAAAACTAACGATGCTTCTTTTATTATTTTCAATTGGCTGCACACAAAAACCAAAAGCTCCGGCCCTGCATATCAGCCTCATCAATAATAAGCGTTCCGTTAAAATTAAGGGGGTGGATTATGCCATAATCAGCGAAATCAACCGTGATTCGGTACCCGGCATCTGGCAGGGCCTGCTGCCGGTTTACCGGATGCCTGCCGATACGGATCTGAAAAGCTATCAGCCAATTCAGTCAGGCTCATACCAGTTAAAAGATAGCGCAATATTTTTTACACCGGATACGCCTTTCGTAAAAAATCAAACTTACTTTATACGCTACTACCAATTTGGCGAGGGCAACAGCATATGGGATTTTATAAAAGGCAAAAAAAGGCCAGGCAGCACCCGCTATATCGATTTGAGTTTTAAGTAAAACCTTTTCAACCCTTACAACTTTTTCAACTATTACAACCCTTCACAACCAATTCCCACTAAAACATTTGAAAATCAAATAAAAATCATTATATTTGCGTCTGAATTAAAAAAGAGGGGGCATTTGTCCCCTCTTTTATTTTATCAATCAAATTATCATCCGGCCTGATGGTATCAGGAAAAACGGAAAAACACAAGGGTAATGAATATTGAAAAAAGAGTTAAGGATCTGGTTGAAGAGAAGATAGCCGATAAGCCGAACCTGTTTTTAGTGGATGTAAAAATGCACAGCAACGGGAAACTGATGATACTGGTTGATGGCGATAACGGTATAGGCATTGATGATTGTGTTGCCATAAGCAGGCATGTAGGTTTCCATTTAGAAGAGGAAAACGTGATAGAAACTGCTTATAACCTGGAAGTTTCATCGCCTGGAATTGATACGCCGCTTACAACTATAAGGCAATATGTAAAAAATATTGGGCGCAACCTGGCTATTAAAATGGCCGATGGCACCAAAAGAGAAGGCAAACTAAGCGGTATAGCTGAAGATGCCATAATAATTGAAGAAAAAACAAAAGAAAAAGGGAAAAGAGCTGAAACTGTTGAAAGCGTAATCCCCATTAATCAAATAACAGAAACAAAAGTTTTAATATCATTCAAGTAGAAAATGAGCAATATTAATTTAATTGATTCTTTTCAGGAATTTAAAGATTTCAAAAACATCGATCGCCCAACCATGATGAGCGTTCTGGAAGACGTTTTCAGAAGCATGATCAGGAAAAAGTATGGTACAGATGAAAATTGCGACGTAATTGTAAACACCGATAATGGTGACTTAGAAATATGGCGCACACGTAAGGTTATGGAAGATGGCTTTAGTGAAGATGATGACCTGGAAATTGAGTTGAAAGAGGCGAAAACATTAGACCCGACGCTGGAAGTGGGCGACGAACATATTGAGCAAATAACCCTGGAAAGTTTTGGCCGCCGTGCTATACTGGCTGCCCGCCAAACGCTGGTTTCAAAAATATTGGAACTGGAAAAAGACGAAATATTCAAAAAATATAAAGATCGTGTTGGCGAAATTGTAACCGGCGAGGTTTACCAGGTTTGGAAAAAAGAAACTTTGGTAATTGATGATGAGGGTAACGAATTGTTGCTTCCAAAATCAGAACAGATACCTGCCGATTACTTTAAAAAAGGTGATAGTGTAAAAGCCGTTGTAAGTAAAGTGGATATGCTGAACAGCAATCCAAAGATCATTATATCGCGCACAGCGCCTGAGTTTTTACAACGTTTGTTTGAAATGGAAGTCCCTGAAATTTTCGACGGGTTGATCACCATTAAAAAAATTGTTCGTGAACCGGGTGAAAGAGCTAAAGTTGCGGTAGAATCGTATGATGACCGTATCGACCCGGTAGGTGCCTGTGTGGGTATGAAAGGATCGCGCATACATGGTATTGTACGTGAGCTTAAAAATGAAAATATTGATGTAATTAACTACACCAATAACCTGCAGCTTTATATTCAGCGTGCTTTATCGCCGGCTAAAATAACATCAATTAAGCTGGATGATGAGAAAAAAACAGCTGCGGTTTACTTAAAACCCGACCAGGTATCATTAGCGATCGGCCGTGGTGGGCACAATATTAAACTGGCAGGTAAATTGACAGGATATGAAATTGATGTTTATCGCGAAGCGGACGAACAGGACGAGGACGTGGATATTGAAGAATTTTCAGACGAAATTGAGAGCTGGATACTGGATGAATTTAAACGCATTGGTTTAGATACAGCAAAATCAGTACTGGCCTTAACTGTTAATGAATTAGTGAAACGTACCGATTTAGAAGAAGAAACAGTTAAAGAAGTGTTATCAATTCTGCAAGCCGAGTTTGAATAAGCGTAATAACCAAAATTAAAATCGTATTTTTGCACAAAATAGCAGAGAAGAAATTATAATAAATGTCAGAAGACAAATCCATAAAATTATTTACAGCAGCAAAAGAGCTGAATATCGGTACGGGTACTATTGTTGATTTTTTAGCAACAAAGGGGTATAAGGTACAGAAACATCCTACTACCCAACTCGATAGTGATATGTACAGTGCACTTTTGAAGGAATTTGCTGTTGATAAAATTATTAAGGAGGAAGCCAAGCAGATCAGCATAGGCAAGATCAGGAAGGATGAGCCTGCGCAGTTTCCCGAAAAACCAATTGAAAACCGTCGTTCGAGGGATTTTGAGAATGAAGAGATCCTTATAAAGGGTATCGGCAATCATTATACCCCTCCGGTTGTTGAAAAACCCAAACCGGTTGAGCCTCAGCCTGAAAAAAAAGAAGAGCACAACGAGATATTACCAGGAGTTAAAGTAGTTGGTAAAATAGACCTCAATAATCTTAACGCAAAGGTTCAACAGCCTGAAAAGCCGGTTGAAAAGAAAGAAGAAGTTGTTAAACAGGAGGTTGTAGTACCAAAACCAGAGCCACAACCCGAACCTGTAAAAGAAATACCGAAGGAAATTATTCCTGAACCACCTGCAGCGAAAGTTGAAGTTGAGAAGGAGAATGTGCCTGTAGCTGTTGTAAACACACCACCTGTTGTTGAACCCAAAGCGGTTGAACCACCGGCAGAAACTGTTGATGAGCCGCAGGAGCCTGAAGTAATAAGAGCTAAGGCCGAACGTTTAACCGGCCCTAATGTGATTGGTAAAATACAGTTACCAGTTAATGCGCCAAAACGAAACCCGGTAGCATCGTCGTCAAATACCAATAGTGCGGCCGATCATAAACGCAAAAGAAAGCGCAAAGATAACCAGGGTCCAGGCGGCCATAACCAGGGCGGGCATCCCGGCAATACTCCAGGCCAGCAGGCTGCTAATCCTCCGGGGCAACAGCAGCCACATGGCGGTAACCGTCCCGATTTCAGGAACAGGGGTAATAATCCGCAGGGCGGTGGTGGTAATCACCCGGCCGGCGGCGGCAATCGCCCTGATTTCAGGAATAACCGTAATACAACGCCAAATACCGGTCCGAAGGAAGAACCTTCAGAAAAAGATATACAAGATCAAATTAAGGCAACCTTAGCCCGCTTAAGTGGAGCAGGAAAGTCGGGTAAATTTGCACAGCGGGCCAAGTTCCGCCGTCAAAAACGTGATGATGTAGCTGCCACTGCCGAAGAACTGGCAATGGAAAATGAGCTGCAATCAAAAGTATTAAAGGTTACCGAGTTTGTAACAGCCAATGAGCTTGCTTCCATGATGGATGTATCTGTAACACAGATCATCTCTACCTGTATGAGCCTTGGTATGTTCGTATCCATCAATCAAAGGCTTGATGCCGAAACATTAAGCATTGTTGCTGATGAGTTTGGCTATCAGGTTGAGTTTGTAAAACCACAGGATGAAGAAGGTAGCCTCGATCAACCGGATGATCCTGAAGATCTTGTTCCGCGTGCACCTATCGTAACAATTATGGGCCACGTAGATCACGGTAAAACTTCATTGCTCGATTTTATCCGTAAAACAAACGTTATAGGTGGCGAAGCAGGTGGTATTACCCAGCACATTGGCGCTTACGAAGTAACGTTACCGGATGATAAAGGAAAAATAACCTTCCTGGATACACCAGGTCACGAGGCGTTTACCGCCATGCGTGCCAGGGGTGCACAGGTTACAGATATTGTAATTATAGTAATTGCTGCCGACGACAGTGTGATGCCGCAAACCCGCGAGGCCATAAACCACGCGCAAGCTGCCGGTGCACCAATCATATTTGCCTTTAACAAAATAGACAGGCCGGGAGCAAATGCCGATAAGATCCGCGAACAACTATCGGCCATGAATATTTTAGTTGAAGAATGGGGTGGTAAATACCAGTCGCAGGAAATATCAGCCAAAACAGGTTTAAATGTTGAGCTGCTTTTGGAGAAAGTATTACTGGAAGCCGAGTTGCTTGAGTTGAAAGCTAACCCTAATAAACGTGCTGTTGGTACGGTTATAGAAGCTGCTTTAGATAAGGGCCGTGGTATTGTAACTACAATTTTAGTACAGGCAGGCAGGTTAAAAGTTGGCGACCCTATACTGGCCGGTTGTTACAGCGGTCGTGTAAAGGCATTAACCAATGAACGTGGCCAGCGGGTAGAGTCGGCAGGCCCATCAACACCGGTACAGGTATTAGGTATGCAGGGAGCGCCCACAGCAGGTGATAAGTTTAATGTGCTGGAAAGCGAAGTTGAGGCCCGTGAAATTGCCAACAAACGTTTACAATTACAACGCGAACAAGGCTTACGCACACAAAAACACATTACCCTTGATGAAATCGGCCGCCGTTTGGCAGTTGGTAACTTTAAGGAGCTTAACATTATTGTTAAAGGTGACGTGGATGGCTCAATCGAAGCATTATCCGACTCATTATTAAAATTATCAACCGAGCAGATACAGGTTAATATCATATCGAAAGCAGTTGGGCAGATCTCAGAATCTGATGTATTGCTTGCTTCGGCATCGGACGCTATTATTATAGGCTTCCAGGTGCGCCCTTCAGGTAGCGCGCGTAAACTTGCAGAGCAGGAGCAAATCGATATCAGGCTTTATTCTATCATTTACGATGCAATAAACGAGATAAAAGCTGCAATGGAAGGCATGCTTGCGCCAACCTTCGAAGAGAAAATTGTTGCCAACGTTGAAATACGTGAAACCTTTAAGATCAGTAAAGTTGGTACCATTGCAGGCTGTATGGTACTTGATGGTAAAATTACACGTAACAGCAAAATACGCATCATTCGCGAAGGAGTGGTAATTTACACAGGTGAACTGGCCTCGTTAAAACGCTTTAAAGACGATGTTAAAGAAGTTAGCGCCGGTTACGAATGTGGTTTAAACATCCACAACTTTAATAATATTGAAGTTGGCGATATTGTTGAGGCTTATGAAAATGTAGAGGTTAAGCGTAAGCTTTAATTTATTGAAATAGAATAAAACAAAAAAAGCCTCCCGGTAATCGGGAGGCTTTTTTTGTTTTACCAAAATTAGCGGTGACGTACCACTACATGGTGCCTTCTGTGGTGCCTTCTGTGATGAATTGGCTGAGCACTTACTGAACTATAAGTAAATGCAGCCAGCAATACAATTGTTAATACTTTTAAAGCTTTCATAATAATCGTTTTTGGGTTTAAAATATTAACTCAATAATACAATTATTTGTTTGCTTGTAAATGCATCCTTCTTTGTAACATTCTTGTAACAGTGTATAATATTATTTTGCCAGGTTCCCGGGTAAAAAGAGAATTACCAAATACCTGCTGATTTAGGTAGCGATATTTATATAGTTTGTTCGCTTTGGCAAAAAGCATAAATAATACTTCATTTTATTAAAGGCTGCAATTCCAGGGGTTTAAGCCTTAATTTAACCCAGCTTAAGTGGCTCCATTCAACTAGGTAATTGGTATTGATAAAAGTAATGTTGGTATAATAATTTACTTTGTTCGCAATAACAATATTGCTACTTTAGGCTGTACTTTAAATCAGCCTGCATTTACAGGCAACCAATTAAGTAATAAACCAATAGCCGCCACTAAATCAGAATTTTCCGTTCCAATTCCCAATGCCACATAATTGTTACATTAAATTACTTTGTAAAGAATACTTTTTTAAAACTTTTTTCGATATGTCACTTGTTTTTTAACTTTAAGTCACGTAATTTTCAGCTTTAACCTACTTTCATGAGAAAATATCTTTACCTATCCTTAATGGTATGTTGCCTAAGTCTGTTCAATAAACAAAGCTTGTTCGCACAGGAAACTCACAGTGACAGCAGTTCGCAACAAAATGCATTGAATAATGCTATATCCCTTTTTCATGCATCCATTGGGAAAGAGTCACCACTTTATAACGGGCCTGAGTATTATTTTTACGATCCTGTGATTAAAGGCAATGCCTACTTTTTAGATGTGAATAGCTTTGCACAGGGCTCTGTTTATTATGACGGCGCATATTATACAAATGTGCCTATGCTATATGACATTCATACTGACGATATAGTGGTGCTGTTATATAATCACTTCTCAAAATATTCTTTGTTAAAAGAGCGGGTAAAAAGGTTTGACTTTTTAGATCATCACTTTATAAATATCAATACAGATACTTTAAAGAATAATACACTTATAAAATCCGGGTTTTATGATCAGCTTTATAACGGGAAAATCGAAATCCTGGTAAAACGGGCAAAATCGATCCAAACTAATTCGGGCGGCATCACAGGGACTGAAAGTTATTTTAGCCCAACAAAAGATTACTTCTTAAAGAAAAATAATATTTATTACAGTTTTTCCAGCCAGGGATCACTTTTAGATATTTTAAAGGATAGAAAAAAGGAACTTCAGCAATACATCAAAGCTAACCAAATAAGGTATCGGACTGACCCCGAAGACGCTATGGTTAAAATTGCATCTTATTATGACCATTTAACCAACTAGTATGAGAAAAACTTACCTTTTAGGCTTTTGTTTTCTGTGTTTTGTACAGATTGCTATAGCTCAGCAAAGATTAATTAGTGTAAACTTTCAGCAAGCTACAATAGGGCAATTTGTTAGCGAACTTGAATCAAAAAGCGGGTATCATTTTTATTATGATCACGTGCCTTTTGATAGTTTAAAAATTACCCTCCAGGTCAGTAATAAGTCTTTGGAGACTGTTTTGGATATGGCTTTCCAAAATACTGCTTTTCATTACGCAATTGTACAGTCGCAGGTGTTTCTGACAAAGGGACGGCAGATAAGAACGGAGCTAGCACCCGGATTTTCAGCAGCTACCGCTGGCAATGTGCAGCCTAAAGAAACAACTGTTGCAGATTACACCAATGATGCAGATAAAAAAGTACCCGAAGCAACAACAGAAAATAAGCTTTACGAAATTGGTGTAAGAACCAATAATATAAGGGCCGGAAATGCTATACTAACTGGCTACATACGTGATATCAAGTCGGGCGAAGCAGTAGTTGGCGCCAGTATATTTGTTGCAAATACAAAAACCGGAGTAGCTTCTGACCAATTTGGATATTTCACTATAACCTTACCGCGTGGAAGACATATTTTAAACGTACGTGGTATAGGTATGCGTGATACAAGGCGCCAGATCATACTTTACTCGGATGGGAAACTAAATATTGAGATGCAGGAACAGGTAAACAGCCTGAAAGAAGTTACTATATCAGCAGATAAAGTTGCTAATGTGCGAAGCGTTCAATTAGGTGTAACCCGTTTGGATATTAAAAATATTAAGGAAATACCTACAGCATTTGGCGAGGCAGATGTTTTAAAGGTAGTTTTAACACTTCCCGGCGTTACTTCGGTTGGCGAAGCAACAACAGGCTTTAACGTGCGGGGCGGGGCCGCTGATGAAAACCTGATCCTGCTTGATGGGGCCACTATTTACAATCCGGCACACTTTTTCGGCTTTTTCGCTGCTTTCAATCCTGACATAGTAAAGGATATTGAACTTTATAAAAGCAGTATACCCGAAAAGTTTGGCGGCCGTCTGTCATCAGTATTAGAGATAACCAATCGCGAGGGCAATAAAAAAATATTTACAGGCTCGGCCGGTATAGGTTTATTAACCAGCAGATTTAATATTGAAGGCCCTATAGTAAAAGATAAAACCTCTTTTATCTTCGGAGCACGTACAACTTATTCCGACTGGCTGCTTCATTTACTGCCACAAGCTTATAAAAACAGTTCGGCATCGTTTTCTGATTTTAATTTTGATCTGAGCCACCAGATAAATGACAAAAACAATATTTACCTGTCAAGTTATCTTAGTAATGACCAGTTCAGGTTAAATAGCGATACCACCTATAAATACAGCAACAAAAGCATAATTTTAAAATGGAAGCATAATTTCAACAGCAAGTTATTTAGTTTAATATCAGCTGGCCTTGATGGGTATAATTACAGCATAACAAGCACTGCTAATCCGGTAAACGGGTATGACCTGGCTTTTAATGTAAAACAAAGTAACTTTAAAGCCGATTTTACCTATTACCTAAGCAGCAAACACACTATCGACTTTGGTGTAAGTTCCATACTATATCACATTGACCCGGGAAATTATGAACCCGACGGAACCGGATCATTGGTTATCCCACAGGTAATAGCGCAAGAACAAGCACTGGAAAGCGCTATTTACTTAGGCGACAAATATGATGTAACGTCAAACTTATCGATCAGCGCTGGTGTCAGGTACAATATTTATAATTACCTGGGCCCGCAAACTGTTGATAATTATGCGCCAAACTTACCTAAGCAACCTGCAAACGTGCTTGATAGTACAACTTATAAAAGCGGCAAAATAATTAATACTTACATGGCCCCCGATGTAAGGATATCTGCCCGCTATTTAATAGGAGATGATTTATCCTTAAAGGCCGGATATAATACCATGCACCAATATATCCACTTGCTTTCTAACTCCACATCAATTTCACCTACAGATGTTTATAAATTAAGCGACCCTAATATTAAGCCGGAACATGGTGACCAGGTATCGTTGGGAATCTTTAAAAATGCTGCTAAAAACACGATTGAAATGTCGGTTGAGGTATATTATAAACGGATAAGAAATTACCTGGATTATAAGAGCGGAGCCGTGTTATTACTAAACCAGCATATTGAACAGGATGTAATTAATGACGATGGCAAAGCTTATGGCGCAGAATTTTTGGTTAAAAAAACCGCTGGAAAGTTAAACGGCTGGATAAGCTATACCTATTCCCGTACTCTATTAAAGCAAAATGACCCTAATGCCGGAGAGTTAATAAATGGCGGCAATTGGTACCCATCAAACTGGGACAAGCCCAACGCATTTAACTTTACCGGTAACTATAAATTTACGCACCGCTATAGCATGTCGTTAGATATAGCCTACAGCACAGGACGGCCAATTACTTTGCCGGTTGCTTTATATGAATATGCCGGATCGGAAAGGGTATTTTATTCGGACAGGAATCAATACCGGATTCCTGATTATTTCCGGTCTGATTTTTCAATTATTATCGACGGAAATCATAGGGTGCATCAAAGATTCCATAATTCATGGTCAATTGGTGTTTACAACCTAACGGGCAGGCAAAATGCTTATTCTACCTTCTTCACAGAACAAGGCGGAACCATAAGCGGCTACAAATTATCCATATTCGCGGCGCCTATTCCATTTATTAACTATAATGTCAGGTTTTAATAATGAGCCCTAGGTATATATTGTGTTTCATGATGATAATAGTTGTCATTAGCTGTAAAAAGCCTTATGACCCGCCCGCTATTGCATCACCCGGCAATTACCTTGTTGTGGAAGGTATAATAAACAGCGGTGCCGATTCAACGGTTATCAAGCTGAGCCGTACAGTTAATGTTTCCAGCAAAAATGCAGCAAACCCGGTTTTACATGCTTCAATAGCTGTTGAAAGCGATCAGAATAACAGCTATCCGCTAACAGAAACCACCAATGGCAACTATGTTTCGGCTGGCTTAAGCCTTGATAACACACACAATTACTGTTTAGATATTAAAACATCCGATGGGAAACAATATCTTTCAGATTTTGAGCCAGTACTTGTAACCCCACCCATTGATAGCGTTGGGTTTATTATACAGGCTAATGGCGTGCAAGTATATGTGAATACGCACGACCCGAATAACAAAATAGAATATTACGGGTGGGACTACCAGGAAACATGGCAATTTAACAGTAAATACTATTCAGAATTTATTACTGACGGAACGGAAATAGTGCCAAGAGGAGCGGATCAGGATATTTCTTTATGTTATGCCAGCGATACATCAAGTACAATTGTTTTGGGGTCATCGGCCAAGCTATCACAAAATGTAATTTATCAAAATCCGGTAACACAGGTACCCTCCACTTCAGAGAAGCTGGAAGCAGAGTACAGCATCCTGGTTAAACAGCATGCACTAACAGGAGACGCCTATAACTTTTACTTAAACCTGAAGAAGAATACAGAACAACTGGGAAGCATATTTGATGCTCAACCATCAAATATCAACGGCAATATTCATTCTGTCACTAACCCTTCAGAGCCGGTTATTGGATTTATAAGTGTTTCAACCGTTCAGCAAAAAAGGGTGTTTATTTCAAACAAGGTATTGCCTGCCTGGATAACTACCTATCCTTATAACTGTGAAATTAATCCTTTTTATTATTGTCAACCCCTGTCTTGTGCAAATTTTGTAGCTTTTTATTTAATACCCCTTGGTTCGGTCACCATACCGGTTAGCGGAATAGGCCAGCCACCTAATTATGTAGGGTATACCACATCAAGTATACCATGCACGGATTGTACAATAAGAGGTATGGTTAAGCCACCGGTATTTTGGAAACAATTGTAAAAATATGAGAGGAGTTGGATACTTGTTATTAATGATAATTCTTGTTATAGGCTGTAAAAAGCCCTATAACCCACCTGTCATTGCCGCTAAAAACAATTACCTGGTAGTAGAAGGGGTAATTAATGCCGGTGCTGATTCAACTACTATTACATTGAGCCGTACTGTTAACCTGTCAAATAAAACAACAGTAAATCCCGAATTGCATGCTATTGTGGCCATTCAAAGCGATGCCAATGTTTTGTACCCTTTAACCGAAACTACAAAAGGAAACTACGTTTCTGCGGGCCTTAACCTTAGCAATACCCATAACTATCGCTTAAGCATAAAAACATCCAATAATGAGGAATATTTATCTGATTATGTCCCGGTAAAAAATTCACCACCAATTGACAGTGTTACTTACAATACAAAAGGCAATTCGGCAACGCCCGGACTGAATATTTTTGTAAATACACACGATCCAAAAAATAACACCACTTACTATCGTTGGGATTACCAGGAAACATGGATATTCACTTCAAATTTTGATTCACATTATGTATCAAACGGCGATACCATATTACCAAGGCCGATAAGCAACCAAATTTATGAATGCTGGAAAACCGATTCCTCAAGCACCATCATTGTAAATTCATCGGCTAAATTAACAAGTGACGTAATTACCAACAACCCCATTGCTTTTGTTAATTCAACATCCGAGAAACTTGGTACAGAATACAGCATCCTGGTAAGGCAGTATGCTTTAACAGCCGATGCATACACCTTTTGGACAAACTTAAAAAAGAATACCGAGCAGTTGGGGAGCATTTTTGACGCACAGCCATCACAAATTAATGGGAACATACATTGTAAAACCAATCCATTGGAACCTGTAATTGGCTATTTAAGCATTGGCATTCCAAGTACACAAAGGATTTTTATTAAAAACAGGGTATTACCCGCATGGAGTGCTACTCCGTTTTATACAAATTGCACACTTGACACTTTTAGCTATAAGCATGCGGGAATTAACCTCGGGGATCCGCCGGTTAATTGGGTTGATGAATATTTAAATTATGGTAGCAGTACTTTTATCGGAATTCTCTTTTTATCCGTAGACCCAATACAACCCCCTGGTTCTCCTATAATAGGCTATTCAGGTTCGCAGCCCAGATGCGTAGATTGTACTTTACGAGGAACAAATAAACAACCAAGTTTTTGGAAAAATTAATTTAATGGGAAGGTGGGAAGCAATGTTAATAATTAGTATATTCCTTATAGGATGTAAAAAGCCATATAATCCGCCTGTAATAACTGCACCTGGCAGCTACCTGGTAGTGGAAGGTGAAATTAACAGCGGGGCCGATTCAACTTTCATCAAACTTAGCCGTACGGTTAACCTTTCGAGCAAGGTTGCTACCAATCCCGAACTGCACGCCGTTTTAGCTATTCAAAGCGATCAGAATGTCAGTTACCCGTTAAAAGAAAACGGTAATGGTAATTATGCATGTGCCGGTTTAAACCTCGACAATTCACATACATACCGTTTAAGCATAAAAACAGCTAACAATGAACAGTATTTGTCTGATTATGTGCCAGTGCTCAATTCTCCACCGATTGATAGTATTAGTTATGATACAAAAGGAAATGCAAACGGTCCTGGTTTAAATATTTACTCAAACACACACGATCCTAAAAATAGCGTAATTTACTATCGCTGGGATTACCAGGAAACCTGGATATTTCATTCGGATTATGTTTCGAGTTATGTATCCAATGGTGATACCGTATTAGGAAGAAATCAAGGTCAACAGGTTTATGAATGTTGGGGAAGTGATAGCTCAAGCAGTATTATTATTGGCACCACCGCAAAATTGTTAAAGAGTGTGATCAATAATAACCCAATAACTTTTGTTAACTCAACATCCGAGAAACTTGACTCAAAGTACAGCATCCAGGTAAGGCAATATGCTTTAACAGCAAATGCTTATAACTTTTATGTAAACCTTAAAAAGAATACGGAGCAATTGGGTAGCATATTTGATGCTCAGCCCTCACAGATTAGTGGAAACATCCACTCAACCACAAATCCATCGGAGCCCGTTATTGGTTATATAAGCGTTGGCAATACATCAAGCAAAAGGATATTTATTACCCTTCAGCAGTTACCCGATTGGTTACCCACCCAGGCTTACCCGATAGCTTCCTGCCCTATTGATACGGAACGTTTTTTATATTTTCAGCCAAATGATCCGTTTGGGATCCCACAGGAAGATGAATATTTTAATTATAATAAAAAAGATTTTACCGGTATCTTACTAATACCAATTGACTTTGTTGGAAACGGGCATACAGGATCATACCCTGAATGCGTTGACTGTACATTAAGAGGGACAAATAAACAACCTGGATTTTGGAAATGAAAAACGTGAATAATGAATAGAAAAACCCACATACTGATTTTATTGACTTTGATTATGGCTTGTAAAAAGCCTTATAATCCGCCTGCTATCAGTTCGCCAGGCAGCTACCTTGTGGTAGAGGGCGTAATTAATACTGGCTCCGATTCTACCGTTTTTAAACTTAGCCGCACAGTTAGTGTAGTGATAGGCGCCAACGCTGCTAACCCCGAAACCGGTGCAACAGTTACTGTTGAAAGTAATACCAATAAGAGCTACCCGCTTAAAGAGATAACTAAGGGATATTATGCGGCAGTGGGCTTAAACCTGGATAATACGCTACAATACCGGCTTAGGATTCAAACATTGGGTAAAGATCAATACCTTTCAGATTTTGTGACAGTGCAGGTTACACCGCCTGTTGACAGCGTTGGTTATACCATATCAAATAATGCGGTAAACCTCTATGTGAATACGCACGATCCTAATAATAATACGCATTATTATCGCTGGGATTATGTGGAAACATGGCAGTTCCATTCGGAGTACCAATCACAGTATATATCGAACGGAAAGGCTATTGTACCCCGTACCCCTGCACAAAATATATATTATTGCTTCGGGAACGATGTATCAAGCAGTATAATTATAGGCTCATCAGCAAAATTAAAACAGGATGTAATTTACCAGAGTCCGTTAACGCAAGTGGTTTCGACGTCTGAGAAACTGGAAACAAAATATAGCATCCTGGTAAGGCAATACGCGTTAAGCAGCGACGCTTACAGCTTTTGGCTGAATGTAAAAACCAACACTGAACAATTGGGAAGCATTTTTGATGCCCAGCCATCAGGCGCCCCTACTAATTTGCATGATGTTACCAACCCGGCCACGCCTGTTATTGGTTATGTAAGCGCTTGTACTGTTCAGTCAAAAAGAATATTCATTTCGGAGAATCAGTTGCCCCAACTACCATCATGGCTGCCTGTTTACCCTTATAATTGCGAATTGGATACAAATTATTACAGCACGCCTCACTCAGGTTACAATGCAGTAGCGGGAATGTTAATTCCACTGCCTAATGACGATATACCAACAAATCCATTTTCTGCACCCGGAGCTGCATCGCCGTCCGGTTTTTTATCATCAGGGGTTGACTGTGTAGATTGTACCATTAGAGGCACCGTAACACAACCCAGTTTTTGGAAATGAAAAAGTTGAGTAATGAAAAGAAAAGGCTGTTTATTGATTTTACTCGTTTTGATTATGGAGTGTAAAAAGCCTTATAACCCTCCTGCTATTAATTCCCCTGGCAGCTACCTGGTAGTTGAGGGAGTGATTAACACAGGATCAGATTCTACCATCGTTAAAAACAGCTAAAAATCCCGCATCAAATGCACGGGTTACAATAAACAACCAGCTTTTTGGAAATAATAGAAAAAACTTATATCTTATACGATAAACCTAATAACACTTTAGTTAATGCAAGCCTAACACTAAAAGCTCTGATTATGAAAAATACCATACAAACCATCAAAACCACATTGTTAACGTTGGCTCTTTCTTTGCTGCTGTTAAACAGCAGGGGGCAAGCCATCCAGGAAGTGCAAAACAGTTTTAACCTGTATAAACAGAGTGCTTTGCAGGAAAAAATATTTGTACACACTGATAAAAGCACCTATTTACCGGGTGAAATAATATGGTTTAAAGTTTATTGTGTTGATGGTAACGATCACAGACCGCTTAACCTGAGTAAAGTGGTTTATGTTGATGTTTTGGACAATAATCAGCTGGCGGTAATTCAAACTAAGGTGCAACTAAAAAATGGCAGTGGCAGTGGTTCATTGTATGTGCCGGTATCGGTAAGTAATGGAATTTATAAGTTCAGAGCCTATACTAACTGGATGAAAAATTTTAGCCCTGAATTTTATTTCGAGAAAACGATCACCCTTATTAATCCTTTAAAATATCCTGAAACAATAGCTAAGGACGCCACACCTGCTTACGATATCCAGTTTTTCCCTGAGGGTGGTAATTTAGTGAATGGCATTGCAAGTAAAGTAGCATTTAAAGCGGTTGGGCAAAATGGTAAAGGTGCTTCCTTAACAGGAGCCGTTATTGATCAGCATAATGATACGGTTGCAAGGTTTAGGTCTTTAAAGTTTGGCATGGGTAATTTTTCGTTCACTCCAATTGCAGGCAATACGTACAAAGCAATTATTAATATTGGCAATAACGCACCAATTGTTAAAACCCTTCCCGAAGTTAGCAACCAGGGCTACGTATTAAAATTAACGGATAATGGATCAGGACAATTGGATGTTACAGTAACAAGTAATGCAAACACCGACGGTGGGATTTACGTATTTGCGCATACCAGGCAGGTAGTAAAGGCAGCAGAAAGCGCAAGTTTTAATAATGGAGTTGCTCATTTTAAAATTAATAAAAGCAACCTGGATGATGGGATAACGCATATAACTATCTTTAATAGTGCAAAACAACCGGTTTGCGAAAGGCTTTATTTTAAAAGGCCGGCACAACAGCTATTTATTGATGCCAGTACAGATCAGCAGCAATATGATGTACGTAAAAAGATAAATGTAAGTGTTGAGGCTAAAGACAAGAGTGGTAAGGCTTTAAATGCAGATTTATCTATGGCTGTTTATCGTATTGATTCGCTTCAGGCTGTTGATCATAGCGATATTTTTAGCTATTTATGGTTAAACTCTGATTTGAAAGGCAGTATAGAATCGGCCGATTATTATTTTAAAAATGGAAATGCCGAAACAGATGAGGCATTAGATAACCTGATGCTTACACAGGGATGGAGCAGATTTCAATGGAACCTACTGCTGGAAAACAAACCTGTAAGCTTTAGTTATTTGCCTGAATATTGGGGTCACATTATTGCCGGAAAAATTGTTAATTCCGAAACAAATGCTCCTGCAAAAGGAATACTGACTTATTTAGGTGTACCTGGTAAAAGAGTGCAGTTATATACGTCGCAAAGTGATTCTTTGGGACGTTTACTTTACATTACCAAAGGCTTTTATGGTCCAAGCGAAATTGTGGTACAAACAAATCAATTGATTGATAGCACTTACCGCATAGATATTACAAGTCCTTTTTCAGAACAATATTCAAAAACAATATTGCCCAAACTTGCCTTTAGCCCGGGCATGCAAAAATCATTACAGGAACATAGTTTGGGCATACAGGTGCTGAACATTTATTCGGCTAATATGCTAAAGAGGTTTGATGAACCTGTAATTGATAGCGCAGCATTTTATGGCCAACCACACAAAGCATACAAACTGGATGATTTTACCCGCTTTACAACAATGGAAGAGGATTTACGTGAGTATGTATCCGATTTAAATGTGGTGCGGGAAAAAGGAAAGCTTCATATAAAAACACTTAATGACCGTGGCTTTTTAGATGGCGACCCAATGGTGCTGCTTGATGGTATCCCTGTTTTTAATACAGATAAAGTTTTCTCTATTGACCCTTTGAAAGTACGGAGGCTTGAAGTTATAAGGGAGAGATACTATTATGGTCCTTCAGAAGAAGAGGGTATATTTAGTTTTACGACCTATAAAGGTGACCTGGGCGGGGTTGACCTTGATCCGCACGCTGTAGTAATTGACTATGAAGGATTGCAACTGCAAAGAGAGTTTTATTCGCCGGTCTATGATACAGAGACACAGGCAACGAGCCGGATACCTGATTTCAGAAACTTATTATACTGGTCCCCTTCGGTAAGCACTGCAGGTAAAAATGCCGTTTCATTTTTCACATCCGACCAAAAAGGAAAATATGTAGGTGTGATACAAGGCATTACAGCAAAGGGCGAAGCCGGAAGCCAATATTTTACGTTTGAAGTTAAATAGAACTGCTTTATTGCGAATTGATATCCCATGAAATTAAAACGCTTATTTATATACGTAGTTATAGGTGTTATAGCATTAAATCATTGCATTGCCCAGGATCATGCTTATTTAAAGGCTGATAAGCAATTGCTTAATGTTATTCAAAAAAACTTTAAGGATGCCGATGCACAATATAAAATTATGGCTAAACAGCTTGCTCCGGGCGAGTTCCCCAAAAGCTATGACGAAGCAACAAAAAAATTAGTAACCAGTAATTCGGGCTGGTGGTGCAGTGGTTTCTATTCGGGAACGCTGCTGCTTTTGTATGAACAAAGCCATGATCCGGCCTTGCTTACCGAAGCTAACCACGCTATGGATGGCTTAGTCAAAGAACAATATAATACCCACACTCATGATTTGGGATTTATGATGTACAATAGCTTTGGTAACGCTAACCGGGTTGAACCAAAGCCGGAATACAAGCAAATTTTAATAAACAGCGCCAAATCGTTGTCTACACGGTTTAATCCTAAAGTGGGCTGCATCAAATCGTGGGAATCAAAACCATCTGACTTTTTGGTGATTATTGACAACATGATGAACCTCGAACTGTTGTTTTTGGCAACCCATGAAACCAGCGATTCCAGCTTTTATAAAATAGCGGTTACCCACGCCAATACCACCATCAAAAATCATTACAGGCCTGATTACAGCTCATATCATGTAATAAACTACAACCCTGAAACTGGCGCAGTACAACAGAGAAAAACTGCACAGGGCTATGCAAACGAATCGGCGTGGGGACGCGGGCAGGTTTGGGGGTTATATGGATTTACGGTGATGTATCGCGAAACAAAAGATAAAAAATACCTGGAACAGGCTGAACATATTGCTCAATTTATTTTAACAAATCCTAACCTTCCGGGTGATAAAATTCCTTATTGGGATTTTAATGATCCTGCTATTCCTAATACTTACCGTGATGCTTCGGCAGGTGCAATTATGGCATCGGCACTGTTGGAGCTATGCCGCTATGCTGATAAAAAGGAGGCCATAGCATACTTTAACACGGCGCAAACTATTATTAAAAATTTATCGTCAACAGCTTATAAAGCGGCCCCGGGAACAAACGGAGGATTTATTTTACAGCATAGTGTAGGTAATTTACCGCAAAAAAGTGAGATTGATGTACCGCTTAGCTACGCCGATTATTATTTTGCAGAAGCTATGAAAAGGTACCAGCAATTTGCAGCAAAATGAGGGCTACAATTTATTTAATTTTAATCCTTACGGGAATTTGCTTTACTGGCAATGCTCAAAAAGTAACACTCGACTATTACTTTAATCACGAAGTGCATACAACATCTTCGGGTAAAATTGAGCGGTATCATTATTTATGGGAAGACAAAGCAAATACCGGCTTTTCTATTTTGGGCGACGCATTTAAAAAAGCAGGCGCACAGTTAGATACTTTGGGTACAGCGCCTACAGCTACTAACTTAAAAGGAACAGCCATTTACATTATTGTAGATCCCGACACCAGGAAGGAAAGCCCGAACCCTAACTATATTTTACCGGATAACATTAAAGAGATAGCCGCCTGGGTTAAAAGTGGCGGTGTACTGCTAATGATGGCCAACGACAGCGCAAATGTAGAACTCCCTCATTTTAATAACCTTGCTGCCGAATTCGGGATGCATTTTAATGATGACCTGCAAAATCATGTACTAAATGATCAGCATTTTCAGGACGGGGCCATAAATACAACAGGCAATCCCGTCTTTAAAACAACCCGTAAAATATTTATGAAGGATGTTTGTTCCATCGGGTTAAAATATCC
>Ga0206874_1079_pt1 | contig 26509 bp, 25 predicted proteins | sample Alteio_BWOrgCont_12_FD_152629 | JGI IMG/M metagenome (GOLD analysis project Ga0206874, IMG submission 152629) | Enriched cells from forest soil in Barre Woods Harvard Forest LTER site, Petersham, Massachusetts, United States -... | ecosystem: Environmental > Terrestrial > Soil > Temperate forest >...
CCAATTTATTCTCTTAAAATTGAACCTTTTTATTATTTTTGTCAAAAACCTATAACGATGAGCGAACTCATTAAAAAACAAGTTACTGATGCAAAGGCTTTAATGGATAAAGCTATTGACCATTGCGACGGCGAATTACAAAAGATACGTGCCGGCAAGGCGAGCCCCAGCATGCTGGATGATATAATGGTTGATTATTACGGCAGCCCTACTCCTTTAAGCCAGGTGGGTAACGTAAACACGCCCGATGCCCGTACTATTGTGGTGCAGCCATGGGAAAAATCGTTATTGAGTGCCATTGAAAAAGCCATTATGGAGGCCAACCTGGGTTTAAACCCGCAAAACGATGGTGTGATCATCCGCATCAATGTACCGCCGTTAACCGAAGAACGCCGCAGGGACCTGGTTAAAAGAGCAAAAGGCGAGGCTGAAACAGGTAAAATAGCTATCCGCAATATCCGTAAGGACGCCAATGAAAAGATAAGGAAGCTAAAATCGGAAGGCGTATCAGAAGATGAAATGAAAACAGGCGAAGGAGAGATACAAAAGCTTACGGATGCTTATATTATCAAGGTTGATCAGCTTTCTGAACTGAAGGAAAAAGATATTATGACCGTTTAAATTCTTAAACTTATGTCAAATTAAAGGGAATGAGCTTCTTAGCCATTCCCTTTTTTTATTTTTGCCGATATTTTATTAACCGGTTAAAATAGTAATGAAAATACTTCTATCATATCTTAAAAAACATCGCTGGGTTGTTGCGCTTGCCCTTGTAATGGCGGCGCTTAATATTGGCTTTTCACTGCTCGACCCTTATATTTCTGGGCGCATATTTGATGGGTTTATCGAGAAACGTAAAATACTATCCTATCATGGCTATACATTTGGCGTTTTACAATGGGTAGGGTTTGCAGTGGGCGTAGCAATGGTATCGCGCATAGCAAAAAACTTCCAGGATTACTTCACCAATATCATCACCCAAAAAACTGGTGCCGAAATGTACGCTGATGGCCTTAAACATTCGCTTGAACTACCCTACCAGGTATTTGAAGATCAGCGAAGCGGCGAAACGTTGGGCATTTTACAAAAAGTTAGGCTGGATAGTGAGGCGTTTATCACTTCGTTTATAAGCATATTATTTGTTAGCCTTATCGGGATGACATTTGTTATCGTTTATTCGCTTTCTGTAAGTTACCTGGTTACATTGGTTTATATTTCTGCAATTCCAATTATTGCGTTTGTAAGTATGGCTCTGAGTCGCAGGATAAAAAAAATACAACGATCCATTTTATCAGAAACTACTGCCCTTGCAGGTTCGACAACCGAATCATTAAGAAATATCGAGCTGGTTAAAAGCCTCGGCCTGGTTAAACAGGAAATTCAAAGGCTTAATAATACTACCTATAAAATACTTGGGCTTGAGCTTAAAAAAGTAAAATATGTACGCAGCATGAGCTTTGTACAGGGAACTACCGTAAACTTTGTGCGCAGCACTATGGTGGTGGTATTGTTGCTGTTAATATTTAAGGAAACCATAACCCCCGGGCAATATTTGAGCCTGCTTTTTTACTCTTTCTTTTTATTTAACCCTTTACAGGAGTTAGGTAACGTTATGGTATCGTGGAGGGAGGCTGAAGTGTCGATGGATAACTTCCGGAACATAATCAGCACGCCCATTGACCCCAAACCTGAGAAACCTGTATTGCTGGAAAAAGTAAATACCCTCACTTTCGATAACGTGAGCTTTAAACATTTAACCGCAAACCGCAACGCGCTAAACAATATCAGTTTTGAAACAAACAGCGGCGAAACTATTGCTTTTGTTGGGCCATCGGGTTCGGGCAAAACAACGCTGGTTAAATTATTGGTTGGTCTTTATCAGCCATTGGAAGGTGATATTTTATATAACAATACGTTAAGCAAGGATATTGACCTTGATCAGCTCCGCGAAAAAATCGGTTTTGTAACCCAGGATACGCAGCTATTTTCGGGTACCATACGTGAAAATCTGCAATTTGTGCGTCCTGGCGCTACAGATGAGGAGTGTATGGATGTATTGCACCGTGCTGCGTGTCAAACGCTACTGGCACGTGCAGATAAAGGCCTGAGTACGGTTATTGGTGAGGGCGGAGTAAAAGTATCGGGCGGAGAAAAACAACGACTATCTATTGCCCGTGCGTTATTGCGCAAGCCCGATATCTTAGTGTTTGACGAAGCTACGTCATCACTTGATTCTATTACCGAAGAAGAGATTACCGAAACTATCCGTGATGTATCAGAATTTGATAATCACATTACCATATTGATAGCTCACCGCTTATCAACCATTATGCATGCCGATAAAATTTTCGTGCTCGAGAAAGGGCATATCATTGAATCGGGCAAACATTACGATCTGCTTGCACAAAAAGGGCTTTATTATGCTATGTGGAGACAGCAAATTGGCGAGAAGATAACTGTGGAAGCGTAAGTTAGGTGAAAGGTAAAGGGTGAAAGGTGATATACCGGATGGTGCAAAACTTTTCACCCTTTACCTTTCACCTTTCACTCACACACTAATAATGCCTGTTTTTATAGCAAATATCACCAGGCCCACCAGATTTTTTGATTTGGTTTTTTCAAACAGCCGTGCACGGTAACCTTCAACAGTGCGCACGCTCAGGCATATTTTATCAGCAATCTCCTGGTTCGAGTATTCCTGGCAAACTAACTTTAATACCTCTATTTCACGTTCATTAAAATCGACTAATGATTGTGGCACCGTCCCGGAATGGGTATTGCCAACTAACTGCTTAATAAGGGTTACGGAAAGATGCTCGTTGAAATAATAGTCTTTATGAATAACGGTTGAAATAGCTTCAATAATTTCTTCCGGTTCGGCATTTTTCAGTAAATAGCCCGACGCCCCGGCCCTTATCATATCAACAATATATTTGTCCTCATTAAACATGCTGAGTGCCAATATTTTAATATGGTTAAAATATTGTTTAACATAGCTAGTGGTTTGTATGCCATCCATTTCGGGCATCTTAATATCCATCAATATAACATCAGGTTTTGCCAAAGCTAACATACTGACAAGCTGCTTGCCGTTTGATGCCTCCAAAACCAGGTCAAAATCAGCACAATCTTCCAGTGTGGCCTTTAGGCCATTTCTGAATATCTTATGATCATCAACGATAGCTAATTTGATTTTTTCCATGCCTTAACTAACAGTCAATAAATATAGTTAAATGCGTTAAACTAATACTCTGATAATGGTAATAGTTCCGTTTTGCGGTTTGGTGTACGTATTTATTTCACCATTAATGAGTTGTATCCGGCTCTCCATGTTTTTTAAGCCGAATCCGTGTTTTACCTGATTAGTACTAAACCCTTTTCCATTATCTTTAAATTCCATTACCAGCCATCCTGCTTCTTTTGTAAGCGTAACATGAATAGCAGTAGCATCCGAGTGCTTGATTGCATTGCTGAATAATTCCTGCGCTATACGGTAAAATGCAAGTTCAATCTCCGGCTGAAACCTTATTTTGTCCAGTTTCTTTTTAAGCTCTACACTAACTTTTGTAGTCTGTTCAACTTTAATACATAATCCTTCAAGCGCTTCCAATAAGCCATAATCAGTAAGTACTGGCGGCAGTACATTATGAATAATGTTGCGAATTTCCTGTATACACTCATCCGTTAATTTACGGGTATCGGCCAACAGGGGCTGGTTACTCTCGCTAACACAATTCTTATCCAACCGGTGCAGGTTAAGCTTTATGGCCGATAGCACTTGTCCAACGCTATCGTGCAAATCCTCGGCTAGCCGCTTCCGTTCACTTTCCTGGGTTTCAAAAACAGCGTTTAACAAATCAATCTGCTTCTCATCATGCATTTTGCGTAATTCAACCTGGTTCTTTATCATTTTCCGTTGATAAATGATCACGAAAAAGAATAAAAAAACAAGCAGTATAACAATAATAAGTGTACCCGTAATTAATACAGGTATCAGGTTGTCTTCTGAGGTTTGCAAAGCAGTCCGACTGAAAATAACAGGTTAGCAATAATATTGGTTATATTATGAATCATATAATAATCTTCCTGGTGAGCATTAATGATCCTTTTAAAAAGCATAAACAAAAAAATATTGATCGAAAAATAGAATAACACGCCCGAGTTTATCCAAAACAAACCCTGTTTTTCAATATGAATAAACTCCTGTCTGTTTAAAAGCTGATAAAAATAGGCCAAAGAAAAACAGATAAGCAGCACACTTAACACCGTATTTGATAAAGAAGGATATTCCCATATGCCTTCGATAAAAATAATATTAAATATTACAATAAAAAAGGCAACACCGGCCACCATAACAATTACTTTCTTTAAAACCGGTTTAAAAAAAGCATTGTAATAAATAGCACCATAAAAAATGATACTAATTATTACAAAAAGATGTATTGCAGGGAGGTTGTTGGGCACGCCTGCAATCGTTGCCAGGTTAAGAGCCAGGTCAAATAAAACTGACACCAGCAGGTAAGTGGCTGCTATTTTTAATGCCTTATCCAGGTGCTTGTAATTATATAGAGCCGCAAGAACCGGTAAAAAACCAGATGCGGTAGAGGAGATATTTAAAGCATAGGCTACAGACATAGATTTTATTAGTGATTTCCTGCTAAAATATTTTTTGGACATTGTGGCGAACCCGGGCACGGTGTTGACTCCTGGGCTACCATATATTTTCTCGGACTTGCCACATCCTTCAATTCAGATCGCGAGATTGGTTCTCCTAAAACAGGTTTAGCGGCAGGTAGCTGATCACTGCCATCGCTGGCGGCACCTATAATAATAAGATGCTTTTCACCTTCTACGTTTCCAACAACCTTTAACAAAAAATTACTCAATGAGACCATAGAACGCTGCCATCCACTGAGCGGCCTGGTGTGGCCATGATAAAAACGGATTCCCTGGCAACCTTCCTGCGCAAGGATCTTTTGTAATACCTCTTTACCAAAAAAGTGAGATACCGGTTCGTGGGGGTTTTTGTCACGGTGGTTTTTCGTCCAGTTAGCACATACGTCCAGGTCGTATTCTTTGCCTTCTTTACCGGTAAGGTAAACATTTGTTTGTGGTGTTTCCATTGTTAATTATTTTTAGGGTTTAATGTAATAGTTTGGATAAAACTAAGATTAATTAGTTATTATTTCAAAAAGGCTCATAATACTTATTGAGGTACCCATTCTAAATAATTGCTACTTAATTATTTCATTATCAGCCAATAACAAAATAAAATACACGGAGACTGTCACAAAACATTGCGTAGTTTTACGTAGTAAAATCCGTATTTATACGGATTAGTTGAAGGCGGTTTTATTAATAAAAATGCGGGTGCGTTGATTGTATTACAAAAGCTACTATCTTTTCTCTACAACAGATTTTCGCAACACTTAATTAACTCAGCTTTAAAGTTTTTAAATAATCTGCATTAAAAGCGGCACTTTGAAGGGGCGTTTCATGAAAAAAGCGTGATTGTTCAACAAAGAAATATTCCATACCATTATCCAGGGCAGTTGATAGCAGGTGAGGATAATTGATAATCCCCTTACCTAAATCGCATGCCGATTCTTCTTCGCTGCCAGCTGGCAAACGCTCTTTAAGCACGTCGCGCATGTGGCACAGGCGAAAGCGGGGATGATACTTTTTTATATAAGCCTCCGGGTCCTGGCCCTCGGTTACCGTATAATAAAAATCCATCTGGAAATCAACCAGCCCTTTATCCGTATTGTCGAGCAATACATTTATAGGTAGCTGGCCATCAACCGGCTTGTAGGGATAATCGTGTGGGTGGTAGGCAAACCGTAAACCGTTCTTTTTGCAGATGGCTCCGTAGCCATTAAATTCGTCGGCTATCCTTTTAAAAGCATCTATTGTTTTTTGAGGGCCTTTCCAGGGATAGATCAAATATTTCATCCCAATTTCGGCTGCCTGGGCAGCGGTTTTCTCAAAACCTTCGGCATCGCCGGCATAATGGCTCGAAATCATCGTCAACCCGTTACCATTGGCCAGCTTATTAAATTCTTTGTTGGTCATTCCCCAAAATATGCCTTTATCACCACCATAGCTTTCAATTTGAGTATAGCCCATTTTACCCAATTGTGTTAAGGTTGCGGGTGCATCTTTTGCCATATCCTCTTTTACCATATACAGCTGAACACCAATTGCAGGTAGTTTATGGCTCTTGGTTTCAGCACGCAAATTGCTTTTGATTAAGGGAATTGATAAAGCTAAAAGACTGCTTTGTTTGATGAATGATCTTCGGTTTGTCATGGTTGAGTTTCTAAAATATTATTTAGGCTAAAGCCAATTTAGTTTAATTTTTTAATCCGTTGGCTTCAGCCAACGGCAATGAAATATAAAATTCATCTTTAATTATTGCCGTCCCATTTATGGGACGGACAAACAAAAAAGCATTATGGGCTTTAGCCCAATTCCTGCTGGCCTTTGGTTACAGATAAAATCAAAAGTTGGAATTCATCTTTAAATATTCCCCTTCTTCATTTCCTCTACCGCATGGTGCGCCGCTCTCGCTGCAAATGCCATGTATAAAATTGATGGGCTTTGATTGCCGGTGCTGGTCATACATGCACCATCGGTAACAAAAACATTATTGCAAAGATGCATCTGGTTCCATTTGTTTAGTAATGATGTTTTGGGATCATTCCCCATGCGGCAGCCGCCCATTTCATGTATATCCAGGCCCGGCGCCTGGTGACTGTCGCGTTTCGTAATGTTTTTTAAGCCGGCTACTTCAAGCATTTCGGCGCTTTGGGTTAAAAAGTCGGCCACCATTCTGTCGTCATTATCATCATAACCAATGGATGTTACCAACTGCGGGATACCCCAGGGATCAAACTGATCCTCACTTAAGCGCACATGATTAGTTTCTTTCGGGATGGTTTCGCCCTGCATAAACATGCCTGCATACCATGGGCCGGGTTCTGTTATCTCATCTTTATAATTAGCGCCAATGCCATCTAAACCATCCTTATACGCAGGTGCACGACCCGAAAAAACAAAAGTGAGATAACTGCCTAAAAAGTCAGTGTCTTGCTTATGCATATTACGGTAGTTGGCGATGATAGGATTGGTTGGATTGCGGCCATAGTAATATTTATCCTCAAATCCTTCAACGGTACCACCAACGCTCGCCCTGTAGTTTTGGAAAGCCATAAATTTACCCAGCAAACCATTATCATTCCCCAAACCATTTGGAAAGCGGTGCGATTTGGAGTTGAGCAAAATCAAATTGGTGTTCAGGCATGCCGCATTTAAAAAAATCACACGGGCATAATAAGTTATCTCCTGTTTGGTTAATGCATCAATTATTTTAACGCCTGTTACCTTGCCTTTTTGTTCATCATAAATAACAGAATGTACCACAGAATGCGGCCTTACGGTAAGGTTACCTGTTCGTTTTGCCCAGGGAAGTGTGGAAGATACGGAGCTGAAATAACCGCCAAAGGGGCATCCGCGATAACAAAGATCACGTGCCTGGCAGGCTGTGCGGCCCTGTTCCACATGGATGGGCATGGCTTTGGTTAATTGTGCCCAGCGGGTACGTACCATAAACCTGTCTTTATAGTGAGCGCTTATTTTGCGTTGTATCTCTTCTTCAACACAGCTCATTTCAAAGGATGGTAAATATTCGCCGTCGGGAAGGGCTTCAAGGCCATCCCTATCGCCACAGATACCAGCAAACTTTTCAACATGTGAATACCATGGCGCTATATCTTCATACCGGATGGGCCAGTCTATTGCATACCCATAACGTAATGGCGCCGAAAACTCAAAATTGCTCCACCGCTGGCAGGCGCGCCCCCAGGTAATTGATTTCCCACCAACCTGGTAGCCACGGATCCAATCGAAAGGTTTTTCCTGTATGTAAGGATGTTCTTTATCCTTCACAAAAAAATGCTGGGTATCCTCGCCAAAAGCATAGCATTTGCTTACTACCGGGTTTTCTTTTTCTACAGCCAACGGCTCGCGCATACGGTGGGCAAAATCCCAGGGATTTTTTGTCGCCGTGGGATAATCTATAATGTGCTCAACATTGCGGCCGCGCTCCAGTACCAGGGTTTTTACACCCAAATCACATAATTCTTTGGCGGCCCATCCGCCACTGATGCCCGAGCCAATTACAATGGCATCGTAAGTGTTTGTTTCCATAATTGATTATTAACGCCTCTAATGGTCTTCTCAAAACCTAAGGCTTCTAATTTAAAAATATCTCATCCATAAATATCCATCCGAGCTGATTTTTTACCGGATCCCATGATGGAAGCTTTTGTATGGGTTTAGCTACAATCTTTAGGCAGGATACCGTATGTTCGCCAGCCAGGTTACAATCTATTCCTTTTACCAAAAACGGATCATCTTTTAATGGCGCAGTTGGTTTCTGTTTGCTTAATAACTTCAAATGTGCGGCATCGGTACCACCCCAAATTTCTATCCCAGTTGGAAAAAAAACCTGGCTGCCCATATTCCGCATACAATTAAGGGTAACGGTGTGCAGGTTAACGGGGGTTGCAAACTGCATATAAATTGCCAGATCTTTTTGCGAGGCTATCCATTTGCCATTGCCAAAATTGCTACCGCCCAGGTCCTTATCTATTAATGTTTTTGCACCATCGGCACTGTATTTTTCATCAGGACCGGTTATGAAGCTGATGCTATCGGGGGTATAGCTGCTTTTATAGAAACTGGCCTGCAATATATCGCTGCCAATCCAACCGGGTTTATACGCTTTTGCTTTTATATTGGTGTTTTGAGCAATCATTACCCCTGGTTTGTATAAAATGGAATTTATACTATCGGGAATGGTACCATCCGTGGTATAACGGATTTGAACCCCTTTTATTGGATGGGTTAATTGCAGCAACACCGGTTTTGTAAAAACGAAGCTGGTATTTTTTATCTGCGGATCATTTAGCTTGATGGGTTTGCCATCATCTTTAAAGCCGGTTATAAAATCGATTTTTTTACTGCTTTTTTGCAGCTCAGCAATTTCTGTGGCAGGCAAACCGGTATCCCACAGGGTTACCTTCGTAAGGTTTTTTAACTGGCTGAGTTGCTTCACGGCCTGCGCATCCAACTTAGTACCCGCAAGTGATAACGTTTTTAGATATTTAAGTGATGCCAGTTGTTTTAGGGTACTCCCGGTTATATCAGTAAAGTTTAAGTTTAAAATCCGGAGATTCTCAAACTGTGCTATAGTTTTCATTTCTGCATCTTTTACAGGCATTTTACTCAGATCAAGTGATATTACCTGCTTTTTTATTCCGTTTAACTCTTCCAGAACTTTAGGCTGATAGCTGCTTTTATTGTAGATATTTACTCCAAGAGCGGGCGAGCCTTGTGCGATGGGATAGATGACCCTATAATTGTTGTTTAGTTTTTTGACGAGCTTATCATCCGCGGCAGCGAAATCATATTGCTCTGCTATTTCCTCTGTGGGTTTTAATACAGTTGCTGCCAAAACCCGTAGTGAATCGTTTGGTGGCAGGTCAATAACCTTATTTTTAAATGCTGCATTCTCTTTTATCCACAGGTAAAGCAAATTCATTTCGTCGGCAGTCAACTGCGGTTTGCCGGATGGCGGCATGTGTTTCTTTTCCCCTTCGGGCATGTGAATGCGTTGCAGCAGCAAGCTTAACTGTGGTTGCCCGGCAACAAACAGCTTCCCATCCTTGCCTCCTTTAAGTACCGATCTTTCATCAATCAGCATCAATCCACCTTTTGTTTTACCCGGATTATGGCAGCTTGTACATTTACTTTCAAATATTGGTTCAATCACATCCCGAAAAATCAGTGCTTTATCAATGGATACCAATTTCTTTTCAGGATGCCAAACAGGGGCCAATATAAAGTTTTCGCCATGCGTAATATCCGCGCCAAAATGGCTGGCTATAACCAGGCAAAGTACTGTAACCACGGCTCCTGAGCGGGCAATTGCAGGGCTATACCACCCGGCGTTACGGCACCAGTAGGTTAGTGATGAAACAAAAACAACCGTTACGCCAAACCATTTGTGCCATTGCAGGGTATCGCCGTCATAACCTGCCTCTTTGGATAGAAACAATCCCATAATTGCCGTAACCGCAGCAAAGATGGCACCGGTAAGCCACAGGTAGGTTGCAAAATCGTGATATAATTTTTCTGTTTGAAACCGTTCTTTGAACCGGAAAAACTCCAGCACCATGGCCATAATCAGTACCACAATTGGGAAATGTAATATGAGCGGATGCAAGCGGCCAATGGGTTGCAGCCATTGCGGGATTACTATACCGCTGCCTGCTAACAGTAAAAAGATGATAAAAACATTAAGGACAAATAACAAGTTCTCTGCAAAACCTTTGTAGCCGCTTTTTATCATCTAATCGTATCGCTTAAATTAAACCCGGGTAAACTTGTAAGGGTAAACTTTTCCTGATGCCCATTGGGCAACATATAAGTTTTCGTCATCATCTACCAGCACATCGTGCGGGTTTAAAAAGATCTTTTCGGCCTGGGCCATAGGTTGCAGCACACCATCTTTATAAATGGGTTCAGTACCGCCTATATTTGATACTACTTTGTTGTTCTTATCCAAAATAGTTGTAAATCCCGAATCCTTGTTTCCCAGGTCAGGCGAGCGCAATACCGCTGCGTACAAATGATCGCCTTTTATAACCGGGCGGCATACACAGGCACCGGGCAGCTTGATAATATCCAGCAGTTTACCATCAAGACTAAAGCGTTTAAAGCAATTGCGGGTGCGGTCGGTTATCAACAGGGTTGGCGTTGTATTGCGCCTGTCAATCACTATGCCGTGCGCATTATCAAAATGCTCATCGCCATCACCCCGGCCGCCCCAAAAGTTTTTGAGCTTTCCGTCCTTATCATAATGTGTAATGAACTGCGCGCCGTAGCCATCAGCAATAAAAATATCGCCGTTAGTATCTATGGTTGTTTCTGTAGGTACAAACTCTTCTGCTTTTTTGTAAACGCCGGTTTCCAATGGCACATCAATGGTTAACAGTATCCGGCCATCCATGGTGGTTTTATAAACCTGGTGTTTCACCGTATCGGTAATGAAAAGAAATTCGGTTCCATTCTCATTAACCAGCGTTAGCCCGTGCGCACCCGGGAAGTCGTGTCCCCAGGTATCCAGCAGCCTGCCCGATTTATTGTAGATGAGCACATTGTTTTTAGTTTCGTTAGTCAGCAGTAAAATGCGCCCTTTGGCATCCTGCACCATCTCGTGGCAATCATTTACTGGGTTCTTCAGCGGGTCAGCTTTGCTCCAGGTTTTATCCATTCGGTAGCGCATATTACCATGCCCATAAATAGGGTCGTCGTTTTTTGCCATCATGTCTTTTGTTATAAAAAAGGCTGCCGTAAGCGCCGTAGTTTGTTTGATGAATTTTCTTCTTTCCATAATTTAACTAAGATTCATGGGATTAGTATTTGTCTGAACCCGGATTCATACGATTTGAATGATTTAAGAGATTTTATAGCACTATGATCAGAGAAATCCATAAAATCTCCTAAATCCCGGTTCAGGACAATATTCCCTTCACCACATTGCCGGCTACATCCGTTAACCTGTATCTTCTTCCCTGGCTTTTAAATGTTAATTTTTTATGATCGATGCCCAACTGATTCAATATTGTAGCATGAAAATCGTGTACATGGACAGGGTCCTTAACAATATTGTACCCAAACTCATCCGATTCTCCATAAACTATACCGGGTTTGATACCTCCGCCGGCCATCCATATGCTGAAGCAGCGCGGGTGATGGTCGCGGCCATAATTGTCTTTACTTAACTTGCCCTGGCTGTAATTGGTACGGCCAAACTCGCCGCCCCAAATTACCAGTGTTTCGTCGAGCAGGCCACGTTGTTTAAGGTCGGTAACCAATGCGGCCGACGCCTGGTCAACGTCCATAGCCTGCCCTGCCATTTCGTGCGGCAGGTTATTGTGCTGATCCCAGCCCTGGTGATAAAGCTGAACAAAGCGAACGCCGTTTTCAGACAGCTTGCGCGCCAGCAAACAATTTGCTGCATAGGTGCCGGGCACCAAACAATCGGGCCCATACATTTTAACTATATCATCAGGCTCTTTAGATACATCCATAATCTCGGGCACTGCCGACTGCATCCGGTAAGCCATTTCATACTGTTGTACTTTGGTGGTTATTTCAGGGTCGCCAAATTCTTTGTATGAAATGTCGTTCAGCTCAGCCAATTTATCCAGCATTTTACGGCGGTCGCTTTTGCTTATTCCATCCTGGTCATTTAAATATAACACCGGGTTTTCACCACTGCTAAATTGCACGCCCTGGTTAATGGAATCTAAAAAACCATTGCTCCACAACTTTGAATACACACCCTGCCCGTTTCCCTTACCCTTTGATAATAATACGGTAAAAGCAGGCAGGTTTTTATTTTCGCTGCCCAGCCCGTAACTTACCCACGAGCCCATGCTTGGGCGATTACCCTGCTGTGCGCCGGTTTGAAAAAATGTCAACGCCGGGTCGTGATTGATGGCTTCGGTATACATCGACCGGATGATGCAAATGTCGTCAGCTATTTTACCGATGTGCGGGAACAGATCGCTTATCCATGCTTTTGATTCGCCATATTGTTTAAAATCATAAAAAGAACCTACCAGCGGGAAGGATTTTTGCAGGGCCGTCATGCCGGTTAATATCTGGCCGCCACGAACAGACGGTGGCAACTCCTGGCCCATCATTTCCCTTAGCTTTGGTTTATAATCAAAAGACTCCAATTGAGAAGGGGCGCCATCCTGAAAAAGGTAAATTACCCGTTTAGCTTTGGGTGCGAAATTAGGAATGCCGGGAATAAAATCGGCCTCGCTATCTGAGCCTATCCCGCTAAAAAGATCGGGAATAAGCAACGAACCCAGGGCAATGCTGCCAAGGCCCAGGCTTAACCTTGATAAAAACCTGCGCCTGTTAATATTAAGGCGATGTTCTAAAATATCTTTCTCCATATTCATCAGGTTTTTGTGATCGCTTCTTCCATGTTGTAAATCGTGTCAACCACTTGCATCATTGCTGCAAGCGTAACTTTATTTAAATTATCAGGCACCGGGTACTCGCCCACATTCAACACTTTAGCGGCGGTGCGCTTATCCATGGCTCTTAATTCATCATTATAATAGCCTGTTAATATGGCCAGCTCCTTTTGGTTAGGCTTGCGACAAATAATAAGCCTGAAAGCCTTATATATCTTAGCGTTTGAATTGCTATTATCCTGTAATAGTTTAGCCGCCAAAACCCTCGCCGCTTCCAGCACGGTTGGGTCGTTTTCCATCAGCAGCGCCTGTAGGGGGGTGTTGGTTCTTAGCCTTTTCACCTCGCATTGATCGCGGTTACTGGCATCAAAAATGGCCATTTCAACGGGTGGTACAGTGCGCTTTATCAGGGTGTACATTCCCCGACGGTACAGGTTGGGGCCATGCACCTGTTTATAATTAGCCAGCAGTCCCCGGCCTGATGTTGCGTTTTCCCACAAGCCCGGCGGTTGGTAAGGGTTTACGCTTGGGCCGCCAATTGTTTTGGTTAACAGGCCACTGCTGGCCAGTACCATATCCCTCACAAACTCGGCGGGCAGCCTTGAGCGTGGGCCACGGGATAACAAAGTATTGTCGGGGTCGGTCTTCAATTTATCTGCGCTTATTACTGCCGATTGCCGGTAAGTTGCTGACATAACCAGCTGCTTTACCAGGCGTTTAATATCCCAGCCATGGTTCATAAAATCAACCGAAAGCCAATCGAGCAGTTCAGGGTGTGAAGGAAGGTCGCCCTGCATACCGAAATCGCCAGAGCTTTTTACAATGCCTTTGCCAAAAAACTCCTGCCAGGTTTGGTTTACAAAAACGCGGGCGGCTAAGGGGTTTTTACGATTGAAGAGCCACTCGGCCAAACCAAGCCTGTTTTTAGGATAGCTATTATCGAAAGGCAATATCGCTTTTGGTGTACCCGGTAGCACCTCATCGCCATGAGTATCATAGTTACCGCGTTTAAGAACATAGGTTTTTCTGTAAACCTCGCTATCACCCATTACAGATACGATAAGCTTACCGGTATCCTGCTTGTTAACAAACTTCAGGATGCTTTTTACATCGCTATTGGAGATCTGCATCAGCGGCCTTTTTGCATAAGTTTCGGGGCCCCCAACTGTTGATTGTATACCGGGCTCCTTTACCTGGTTAAAAAACGAAAAAAGCTGGTAATATTCCTTTTGTGAAAAAGGATCGTATTTATGATCATGGCAATGGGCGCACTCAATGGTGCAGCCTAACAGCGCCTTGCCAAAGGTATTTGTACGGTCGGTTACATAGGCAACACGGTATTCCTCGTTGATCACGCCGCCTTCTTCGGTTATTTTATGGTTACGGTTAAAGCCTGTAGCCAGCAGTTGTTCTTTGGTGGCGCCGGGCATCAGGTCGCCTGCTAATTGCCAGGTTACAAATTTATTGTACGGTAAATTCTCATTAAACGCATGGATCACCCAATCGCGCCATGGCCATTGGGTACGGTAATTATCATCCTGGTAACCGTGCGAATCGGCATAGCGGGCCACGTCCAGCCAATGCAAAGTCATCTTTTCGCCATAGGCCGGGCTTTTTAACAGCTCATCAACTACATTCTTATAAGCATTAGCACTTTTATCTGCCAAAAACCTGTCCATCATTTCAATGGTCGGCGGCAATCCGGTCAAATCAAAGCTTAATCTTTTTAGCAGGCGTTCTTTGTCAGCCTCCGGGTTTGGCGTTATTCCGTATTGCTCCTGTTTATGCAGTATAAAATGATCAATCTCGTTTTTTGGCCATGCCTTGTCCTTAACTTCGGGCACCGGCCATAGCTTTGGCGGAACAAATGCCCAATGCTTTTCGAATTTGGCGCCCTGCTTTATCCATTTTTTAACTAGGTCAACTTCGTGCGGAGTTAGCCTTTTTAGGTTTGAATTTGCCGGAGGCATCATTTCAGAAGTATCGCTGGTAGATACCCTGCGAAACAATTCTGACATTTCAGGACTGCCCGGCACTAAAACATGAGCATTCGGATCATCTTTCAAAGCTTTAAAGGCTGCTACCGGTTCGTCCAGGCGTAAACCGGCCTGCCGCTTGCTGGCATCAGGGCCGTGGCATTTATAACATTTATCGGATAGTATGGGGCGGATATTAAAATTATAGCTTACGGTATCCGGCATTTGCTCATCAATATTTGATGAGGCATGGTTACAAGCCTGCAGCATGTATAAAATACATCCTGCACCTGTTATACACAGCCAATACAAATGCCGCCGCATAAATTAATTTTAATAAAAAGATATTACTGGTTTATAATCAAGTTAAAATTAAACAAATTAAATGTGAATTAAACAGCAATTATTTTATGGTATAGCTAATGAAACGGCTTTTTTACATAGAACCGGTTAATGCTTTCTTTTAAAAATTATCCTTTAAAAACTCCGGGCTATTTTATTATCTGCTGTTATAAATTAAATTTGATCACTAACAAACATCATATGAATAATGACGAACTGCCCGAACAACCTTTAAGTGACGACCCGGAGGAAAACCTGCGTATGGAAAATGAGCTTTTACGTTTAAAGTTAAAGGCAGAGCTTGGCGGCGAATCGCACAGCATTTCGGATATAGATCCTGAAATTGAAAACCAATTCCTTAAAAACGTATTGGCATTTGAGCATAGTTTTGCCAGCGCCAAACCCGCTAAAGTGTATGACCTGTTGGGAAGACCGGGTTTTAAAAAGGCTGATGATCTGGATGATGAGGAGTTAAGTATAGCCCTCGAAGAAATTACAGACCTATTGTCTGAAAAAGATATGGAAGTATATTTTAGTGATGGGTATGATGAGCGTACCCAATATCGGTTTATTACCGAAGAATTGTTTGAGCATGAAACCACATTTGCGCCAATGCCGGGAATGACCTCGCATTTTGATTATGAAGAATTTCATCCCAACCACAAAAAGGACATAGAAAACAGAGCTGAGGAATTTTTATCAGAATGGTTTAAGCAAAGTTTTAACGAACGAAGCTGGGAACTGGCAAACGATTTTATATTGCCCGACAGAAAAATATTAAGCAAAGCCGATGTACTAACACAAATGCATCGCATTTTTGAAGCTTATACTTCGTTTAAAAATGAGAAATATATAATTAACGATACAGGCTTCGAATTAGATGGACCAAACGGTATTGGACACGCCGGAGGAATGGTAAGGTATGATGCTGTTTTAGAAAATGGGGAGGATATCCCTATAGGCGGTCATTTTAAACTATACTTAACGCTCGAGCATGGGTGGTGGAGCATATTTCATATAAATTTCCCCGGGTTTGAATATTTTTAAGGGGGGTGTTAAACGATAAGGTTAATATTGCCACATTCGTGGCTACCCTTAATAAATGAGCAGACAAAACTCCCATTAATTTAGACAGAATACATCTTATAAAGCCTTTTTCAACTTAGCAGTTAACTATATTGCTTCAACAACTTCATAAATTTAAGTAGCATTAAAGTAAATAACCCTGTTGCCATGGCTGCTACAATTGCAAGTGTGATACTTCCGTACATGTATTGTTCGAGAGATGTTTTTGTATTGAATGTACCGGCAGCGCCTATCCAGTATCTGCCAACCTTGTAGCTCAGAAAAATAATAAGTGGCATAAATGGTGGAAAGCTGACATGCGAAAAAATTATTACCAGTGCTTTATTCAGCCTAAACGTAACCGCTAAAAAAATGGCAGCAATTGTTTGAAAACCCCATATCGGGATAATCCCCATAAAAGTCCCTAATGCTGCCGAAAACGCCTTTAACTCGTCGGATTGATTGGGACTGACAATCTGTTCAATAATTCTATTCAGTCCCTTTTTTGAAAACATTTCAGCAATAAACCTGCGTGGTTTTAAGTACGCAAAGGCAATAAAATCCCGGGATGCTTTTTTAATTGTCCGCATTGTAATTGTTACCGTAAAAATACCGGCAGCATTTAACCTTTAATAAAGAAACTTATTAAACTTGTGTTAATAACACGAAATAATACGGAGATCAAGGCAAAATCTATTCTTCCTTATTCCAAAGGGCGGCAATATATTTCAACCCTGGTATAACTTGGGTCATCAAACCAAATAAAGTCTTTATTACCGTATTTATCGGTTTTTATGCCGCTATGTTGTATTGATGCCTGATCAAGCGTTGTTCCAAATAATTTAAGATCCTCCAATGATCTCACACCAAAAGCTATATGATTCAGGCCTCCGTTTTCTTTATCTGTCTTTTCAAATTCATGCTGTGGCAAAACAAAAAACATTTTGGTGTCGCCGGTCTGGTACACCACAGACTCATCATTGATATAAACAGGATCTCCTAAAAAACTGCTATAAAATTTTTTAGTTTCCTGTATGTTTTTCACGATTAGAACGATGTGGTCAATGAAGTTTATTTTCATATAGACGGAGTTATTATCTGTATACCATTCAATTTCAGAATATATTTTAGCCACAGAATCAGACACTCAAATTTGATAAGTTTTTAACCGGGATATATTAAGCTTTTGTGAACTTTTTTAGTTGAATGCCCTCCAGGTTAGTTTATTAATTCAGACGTCTTAAAATCGAGTCACCGGAATAACATCTTATTCAAGAGACTTACGAAGTTTTTTAAAACTTCGTAAGTCTTAGCAAACAACCAAGCACTAAAAACCGTATTTTTAGCCCAATTTTATTTATTAAATGTTTCACAGCTTCGGAAGATATTTACTGCTACTGCGTTTAAGTTTCCGCAAACCCGAAAAGTTCAATGTTTATTGGGCCGAGATAATGCGCGAAATGGTGGGCGTTGGTATTGGCTCGCTGGGTATTATTGCCATCATTTCGGTATTTATAGGTGCCGCCGTAACCATACAAACAGCTTTCCAGCTTATTAATCCTATCATCCCCAAAAATGTGGTTGGCAGCATTGCGCGCGACTCAACCATACTGGAATTTAGCCCAACCATCTCTGCGCTGGTATTAGCCGGGCGAGTGGGTTCCAGCATGGCATCGCAAATTGGCACCATGCGGGTTACCGAGCAAATTGATGCGTTAGAAATTATGGGGGTTAATGCTCCCGGATACCTGATATCGCCCAAAATTATTGCAGGCGTTACTATGATACCTTTACTGGTTATTGTTTCGGTATTGCTGGGGTTTACCGGCGGTTATATAGCCTGTTCCGTATCGAGCGAGGTTACCACTTCCGATTTTATTTCTGGCTTAAGCGATGGTTTTAATCCGGTTATTGTTACTGTTTGTTTGGTAAAATCATTAGCCTTTGGGTTTATCATCACTTCTATATGCAGCTACCAGGGCTTTTATACATCCGGCGGCGCGCTTGAAGTGGGCCAGGCTGCAACCCGCGGCGTGGTTTACAGCTGCGTAATGATATTGTTTTTTGATTTAATTATTTCGCGGATGTTTTTATGATAGAGATAAAAGATATTCATAAAACATTTGGCGAAAATGATGTGCTGAAAGGTATCTCGGCCGTGTTTAAACCCGGTATAAATAACCTGATTATCGGCGGTTCCGGTTCGGGCAAAACTACACTGTTGAAATGCATTGTCGGCTTACACGAGCCTACCAAAGGTGAGGTTATTTTTAATGGCGAGAATTTCACCCAAATGAATTTTGAGCAGCGGGTGCCTATCCGTACACACATAGGCATGCTTTTTCAGAATTCGGCTTTGTTTGATTCTATGTCGGTTGAGGAAAACATTATGTTTCCGCTTAACCTGTTTACCGAAATGTCGAAAAGTGAGAAGCTTGACAGGGCAAATTTTTGTTTAAAGAGAGTGAACCTGGAAGGTAAAAATAAGCTGTTTCCATCCGAGTTATCGGGAGGCATGAAAAAGCGCGTTGGTATTGCACGTGCCATATCCATGCAGCCCAAGTATTTATTTGTAGATGAACCCAACTCGGGCCTCGACCCAAAAACTTCTATTCTGATCGATGACCTGATCAATGAGCTAACCGAAGAATATAAGATTACCACCGTAATTGTTACGCATGATATGAACTCGGTAATGGGAATTGGCGAACACATTATATTTTTGCATAACGGCGAAAAATGGTGGGAAGGCTCGAACCACGAAATTGCCCATACCGATAATAAGGAACTAAACGACTTTGTGTTTGCCAGTAAATTTATGCGGGCAGCGAGAGCGAAGCTGTGAGTTGGCAGTTTGCAGTAGCAGTTAGCAGTGATTTACGGCTCTGAAATGTAGTACATCACACTTTGAAAGGAGTAATAACTATATTTGCATAAAAATGCGTGGGCAAGTTTTTACTGCCTACTGAAAACTGCCTGCTGCCCACTATGATAAAACTCCTCACCCCAACGCACTGGAAAGACTATGAACTGATTGATTGCGGCGATTTTGAAAAGCTGGAACGTTTTGGCAACGTTATATTGATACGGCCGGAACCACAAGCAGTTTGGAGCAAAGCATTAAACGCAGCAGAATGGCAGCGTTTGCATCATATTAAATTTAAGGGTCGCTCCGCAACTTCAGGCGATTGGGTAAAAAAAGACCCCAAAACACCTGACCGCTGGCACGTTGAATATAAAAACCCCGAAGCCAGCATTAAATTCCGGCTGGCATTAACTTCATTTAAGCATTTAGGTATTTTTCCGGAACAGGCGGTAAACTGGGATTATATCACCCAAAACATCAAGAAGTTTAAAACGCCAGAGCCTAAAGTACTTAACCTGTTTGCCTATACCGGTGGCGCATCGCTTATTGCGCAGGCAGCCGGTGCAGACACAACACATGTAGATTCCATTAAACAAGTGGTTAGCTGGGCCAACGAAAACCAGGAGCTATCCGGCTTAACCGATATACGCTGGGTAGTTGAGGATGCTTTGAAGTTTGTAAAACGTGAGCTGAAACGGGGTAAAAAATATAACGGCATCATACTCGATCCGCCTGCTTACGGCCATGGCCCTAATGGTGAAAAATGGAAGCTGGAAGATAACATTAACGAAATGATGCGCGAGGTTATGCAATTGCTCGATCCGGGTGAGCATTTCCTGATACTGAATACATACTCCCTGGGCTTTTCATCCGTAATAATTGAAAATCTGATAAAAAGTGCTTATCCACAGGTACAAAACCTGGAAACCGGTGAGCTTTACCTGCAAGCCACCGCCGGACCAAAGCTGCCATTGGGAGTATTTGGGAAGTTTTATAAGACGCTACCTTAGCGTTCATTTCCTAAACATTTATACAACCGGTCCGTTATTTCTATAAGCATTTTGTCCAAAAGCGTTAGGATTACATTATAAAATTTGTTTATTATATTTGTGATAAGTTTGAGTAAAAGGAATGAAACAAGTAATCATTAATATTACTGAAAATAAATTCTCTTTTTTCATGAAGCTAATGAAATCGTTAAATTTCGTGAAAGTAGTTGAACCCGCTCAGCCTTCAGAAGAGCAACTCACATCTGAAAAAAAGGAAACCTGGAGCAATGTAAAACAAGGGTTTGTGGAATTAAAAATGGATGAAGAAGGGAAATTAAAATTTCGACCTATACAAGAGTTAATAAATGAGCTTTGAAGTAAGCGCCTCTCCTAATTTTAGCCGGGAACTAAAAAGGCCGGCGAAAAAATATTCTTCCATAAAAATTGATTTATTAGAATTGATAGCCTGATAAATGACCCCTTCCAGGGCGATAATTTAGGAAAGGACTGTTATAAAGTTAGAATGAAAGTCAGTTCTAAAGGAAAAGGAAAGTCAGGCGGTTCAAGAATTATTACTTGTTTAAAAGTTATCAATAAGCACATTATGCTATTATCAATTATGATAAATCTGAGCAAACGGCTATTTCTGATAAATTGCTAATTCAACTCCTGTCGGAGAATGGATTAACTTAGTCGTTTTTTTTTCGTAAAACATTCCTGCAAAGACACCTGTTATTTCAACAAGCATTCTGCTAAAAATATTAGGATTTAGCATTTACTTTTCTGAATTTTACGATATGAATAACCTGCCGCCATTAGCTGAGCGCATGCGCCCTAAGAACCTGGACGATTATGTGGGCCAAAAACATTTGGTTGGGCCAGGTGCTGTATTGCGTAAAGCCATCGAGTCGGGTTCATTGCCATCTATGCTGTTTTGGGGGCCGCCGGGTGTAGGCAAAACTACGCTGGCTTATATTATTTCGCAAACCCTCGACAGGCCATTTTTTTCACTAAGCGCAATCAACTCCGGGGTAAAGGATGTACGCGAGGTTATTGAAAAAGCTTCTATATTAAAGGCAGAAGGTCAAACTTTACCTGTACTCTTCATCGATGAAATTCATCGTTTCTCCAAATCGCAACAAGATTCGTTATTGGGCGCCGTTGAACGCGGCACGGTAACGCTGATTGGCGCCACGACCGAGAATCCATCTTTTGAAGTTATCTCTGCGTTGTTGTCGCGCTGCCAGGTTTATATCCTGCAGCCTTTGGATGAAGACGACTTGGTAAGCCTGTTAGAAAAAGCTAAAAAGGAAGATGAAGTTTTGCGCACCAAAAACATAGTCATTAAAGAAAATGAGGCGCTGCTGCGTTTATCCGGCGGTGATGCACGCAAGCTGCTTAACATTTTTGAGCTGCTGGTAAACGCGTTCAATAGTAAAAAGATAGTCATCACCAATGATGCTGTGCTGGAGCATGTACAGCAAAACATGGCGCTGTATGATAAGGCCGGTGAGCAGCATTACGATATTATTTCAGCCTTCATTAAATCCATGCGGGGCAGCGATCCAAACGGAGCGGTTTATTGGCTGGCAAGGATGATAACAGGTGGCGAAGACCCGTTATTTATTGCCCGCAGGATGCTCATTTTAGCTTCGGAAGATATTGGCAATGCTAACCCTAATGCTTTTTTATTGGCGCAAAGCTGTTTTAATGCGGTAAATGTTATTGGTATGCCCGAGTCGCAATTGATTCTATCGCAAACAGCTATTTATTTGGCAACATCTGCCAAAAGCAATTCAGCAACCACCGCTATTGGTGCGGCTATGGATATGGTTCGCCAAACCGGCGACCTGCCTGTGCCTTTACATCTGCGCAACGCTCCAACCAAGCTGATGAAAAACCTGGGCTATGGCAAAGATTATAAATATGCCCACAGCTACGAAGGCAACTTTACCGACCTGGATTTTTTGCCTTCCGAAATAAAAGGAACCAAATTATATAATCCGGGTAATAACCCGCGCGAACATGAAACCAAAGAAAAGCTGAAAAAGCTTTGGGGCGACAGGTATAAGTACTAAATCATCAAGAGAAAAAATATCGAAAACTGAATAACGAATGTTGAATAATGAAGTAAGCATCGGTGTTCTGCGTTCAAAATTCTTTATTCGGTATTAAAGCAATATTTCGCTATTATTACCCTGTAATAATCTATAATACTTTACCACAATAAATGACAGCTACTTTCATCCGGCATGAGCTAAAAGCTTTCTGGCGATCAAAAAATACAGGTAAGAGCATTGCTATACGCGTGGTAATGGGAATTTTGATTCTGTACCTTTTCCTTAACATCCTTTTTATAGGGATTTTTTTAGATCGATTTTTAGAACACGCATTTCCAAAAGATGACATGGTATTTTCATTCTGCGGAATAATACTTCTATATTTTTTATCAGATATTTTGATGCGTTTACAGCTACAGGAATTACCCACTTTGCGGGTTCAGCCATATTTGCAGCTGCCTGTTAAACGTAATTCGCTGGCGGGTTACCTGGCCTTTACCTCGTTGCTTTCGGTATTTAATTTATGGCCCGTTGTTCTTTTTGTGCCGTTTGTGTTAAAAGTAATTGCTACAGATTCAGGAGCGCTGGTTGCCTTCGCTTTTATAATTTCAATAATCGGGCTTACTGTGTTTAATAATTACCTGGCCCTTTACATAAAACGGAAAGCCAACTTAAACGGATGGATATTTTTAATCGCAGCGGCCATAATTGCACTGATTGCCCTTTCAGATTTTTGGTGGCATATTATCTCCATCCGCAAAATATCGTTCCTGTTTTTTGGGCATTTAATTAGTCATCCGGCTATTGCTTTACTGCCCGTGTTGCTGGGGGTATTAATGTATTATTTAAATTTTTTGTTTCTCAAACAAAACCTGTACCTCGAAGAGCTTAGCGCACACAAAGCATCAGCTTATAAAAGCAGTACAGAATTTCCATTATTAAATCGTTTCGGTTCCGTTGGCGACCTGGCTGCCAACGAGATTAAACTCATTTTGCGCAATAAACGCTCTCGTTCATCACTCATTATGGGTCTGTTTTTTATTTTTTACGGGCTTATATTTTATAATAAAAGTGGCGTAACCGGTTCTGAAGGATTTAAGGTTTTTGTGGGAATGTATATGACCGGCGCTTTTATAATTAGCTATGGCCAGTACATGTTTAGCTGGCAGGCTTCGCACTTTGATGGTTTGCTGGTGAGCAAAATAAGCTTTGCCGATTTTTTAAAAGCTAAATACCTGCTGTTCACAATAGTATCAACCTTTTTCTTTTTGCTTACCATACCATACGTTTATTTTGGCTGGCGAACATTACTTGTTCATTTCGCCATGTATTTATGGAACTTAGGTATCAATACCACTATTGTATTGTTTTTTGCCAACCGGAATTATAAAAGAATTGATCTTTCGAAGGGAGCTGCTATGAATTGGGAGGGCGTTGGAGCAACCCAATTGTTATTAACTTTCCCGCTTATAATTGCCCCGTATATGGTTTACGGTCCGTTTGCATTTTTAAAGCACAACGATATTGGCATTGCCTTACTGGCAATTATCGCAGTGGTATTTATTTTTACACGCAGCTTTTGGATAAAACAATTAGAGACTGATTTTTACACCAAAAGATATAAGATAGCCGGGGGTTTCAGAAACAAATGATATGATTGAAATTAAAGACCTAAAAAAAGTATACGCCGGTGCGGTTGTTGTAAATGTACCTCATCTTGAAATAAAAAAAGGCGAAAGTGTTGGCCTTGTGGGCAATAACGGGGCAGGTAAAACCACTTTGTTCCGGATGATGCTCGACCTGATACGCCCTGAGACCGGCGAAGTTTTATCAAATGGCGAACCTGTTGCAGGGCACGAAAACTGGAAAAATTACACGGCATCGTACCTCGACGAAGGGTTTTTGATAGATTACCTCACGCCCGAAGAATACTTTTACTTTATAGGAGGCCTGCACCAGCAAAGCCGGGCCAATGTTGACGATTTTTTAACAGGACTGGGAGATTTTTTTAATGGCGAAATATTAAAGAAAGGCAAATACATCCGGGACCTATCTAAAGGTAACCAGTGTAAAGTTGGCGTGGCATCGTGCCTGCTGCAAAACCCTGAATTACTGATGCTGGATGAACCTTTTGCCAATATAGACCCCAGTACCCAATTCAGATTAAAAAGTATATTGAAGGAGTTAAATAAAGCAAAAGGCGTTACTACATTAATTTCCAGTCACGATTTAAATCACATTACCGATGTGTGCGAGCGCATCCTGCTGATGGAAAAGGGAGTGATCATTAAAGATATAGCTACCAATTCATCAACATTAAATGAGCTGGAAGAATATTTTGGCGTGGGCAACGGTAAATTCTCGTAGAGACGCAATACTTTGCGTCTCCTGGCAATCATTTTCCCAAGACGCGAAGTATCGCGTCTCTACGGATATTTTTCAAAATACATTATATATTTGAACCATGTATTTTATTATAAAAGCAACCCCCAATGATGTTGAAACCATCCGCGATATAGCCGAAAAAACCTGGCGGCATACTTATTCTCCTATCCTGGAAAAGGAACAGATAAATTATATGCTGGGTGAGATCTATTCTGTTGAAAAAATAACATCGCAACTAAAACATGACACGCAAATTTATCTTTTGCTGATAGAAGACGAAAAGCCGGTGGCATTTGCCGCCTACTCGCCGCGAGAGGAGGATTCTGAAATTTATAAGCTTCATAAACTCTATTGCCTGCCCGAAACACAGGGCAAGGGATATGGCAAAATATTGATAAACGAAGTAGCCGCCAAAACACTTGACGCCGGAAAACACACCCTTGATCTTAACGTAAACCGCCATAACAAAGCCAAAAGCTTTTACGAAAAAATGGGCTTTGAAGTAGCTTACGAAGAAGATATACCAATCGGCAAATATTGGATGAATGATTATGTAATGCGGAAGGTGCTTTAATTATTCACCCATACTTACAATTATGCTTTGCCTATGGTTATCTGCTTGCGAACCTGCCACCCCCTTATCATCATATAAATACCATAGCATGAGGTTGCAATGGCCAGCCCTATTCCCACAAAAGCAAAAGTTTCACTTTGATCAAACGTTTTATTAAGGGTGAAAACAAAAGCTAAAATAGCGATGATAGTGCTCCAGGTTGCCAAATAATAATCGATAGTACGTTTAAATATTTTAGCCATAGGATAGAAGTGCAATCCAACCACTAAGGCAATTGTTGGAATAGTCAGTTCGGGATGGCCCAGATTAACTACTATATTTATCCCGATAAAAATCCCCAAACCTTCAGCGCCGAAAATTATTCCGAACCATTTTCCCATTCTTTTTTCTTCGGCTAAGTCGGCTTCTGAGGTAAGCTTTGGAAAGTATTTGGATATACGGAACAATTTGATGGCATTGATAACAAATACAATGCTTAGCACAGGAAATATAAACAACAAGAGCCAGTAATTACTTCCAACCAGGCCCTGGTAGGCAATAGCTGCCCATATCATGGTAAAAACGGACATCATTATCATTCCTGTGGCAATGCCCCTTACTGCTGCGCCGGGTATGATATGTGGTTCATTGTCCATCTTAAATTTCTTTCAGTTGTTGAATTTATTTTTCCAGCTTAGGTATTCTTTTTGGGGTATCCTTTCCCGAAACTATGGTACGGGAGCTTAGCGCAATGGCCCTTATGGTTGATGTTATGTTCAGCATATTTAATGTACCAACTTCGTCTCCTACGGTATGGTATAGCTTGTCTATATCAATCTGATCGGTTGATATGGTATGTGCCGGCACACCTACCCTTGCAAGGGATGCATTGTCACTGCGGTAAAAAAGATCCTCGGCAGGGTAAGGGTCGGGATAAAATTTAAATGCGGTGCCTTCCAGGTTCTTTTGAAGTATCGGCCCAAAGTCCGACCGGTCATAGCCGGTTATAAAAGCAGAATTCTCTCCGAACTTTGAGAGCTTGCCTATCATCTCTATGTTAAACATGGCAACCACCTTATCCGGCTCAACAGTTTTTGCAAAATGCTGAGAGCCGTATTCGCCTATTTCTTCGGCAGTAAAAGCGACGAATATTAATGTACGCGCATTGTTGTTTAGCTTTTTATAATATTTTGCCAGTTCAATTACTGCCGT
>Ga0206874_1067_pt2 | contig 26325 bp, 14 predicted proteins | sample Alteio_BWOrgCont_12_FD_152629 | JGI IMG/M metagenome (GOLD analysis project Ga0206874, IMG submission 152629) | Enriched cells from forest soil in Barre Woods Harvard Forest LTER site, Petersham, Massachusetts, United States -... | ecosystem: Environmental > Terrestrial > Soil > Temperate forest >...
AACGGGATATTGAAGCTGAACCAGCTATTGAGCAGGAAAATGAAATACCTGTACAAGCCGTTGCAAAAAGCGAAGAGCCCAAAAAGAATGCCATTTATTTGCTTGGCGAGTTTATGGCATTTGATAAGAAGGGGAGGGATATTACCTACCTTTTCAGCCCTAAAATAAAGCAGCTGTTTATCCTGATATTATTAAGCAGTAAAGAGGGCAACGGTATTATTTCGAAAAAAATATCGCACATATTATGGCCCGAAAAGGATATTGCCAAAACCAAAAACATTAAAGGCGTTACATTCAATCATTTAAGAAATATTATAAATGATATAGACGGCATAGAGCTAACCTTTTTGAACGACATTTATATTTTTAATATTACCGAAGCCTTTTTCTGCGATTATTATTTTGTAACCGATGCGCTTAAAAAGCCTGATGAAGAAAAAGAAAAGCTGATCTTTGACCATTTTGAACTGGTACAACGCGGGGCGCTCTTGAGCGATATGCCCGATACTTGGCTTGATGACTTTAAGATAAGTTATGAAGAACAGTTAATGGGGGTATTACTGCCGCAACTGCATAAACAATACGCCGCTGAAAATTATAAGATAGTGCAGGAAATAAGCAGGCTGGTACTGAACGTTGACCCTTTTAATGACAACGCCTTAAAATATCAGTTGAAAAGCTACCGCAGGACAAAGGGTATTGAATACAGCAAAAAGATATACGATCAATACATTGCGGAGTACAAAAAATCGCTGGGTATTGAGTATCCTGTCAGCCTTGATAAAATTTTACAATAGCGCATTGATATTTGTCATTGCGAGCGAAGCAACCGCGTAGTTTGCATTGGCAATGAGATTGCTTCGTTCCTGATAGCTATCGGGACTCACACAACCCTGCTCATTTTTCGCAATGACAAAAGAGTTGTACACTCGTATCAGCCTACAATAAAACCCGCCGATAATTAAAACTTAACCCGCAGCTAAATATTATTTTTTAGCGGTTAACATATTTTTCGGGCTATTAACCCATAAATTAACCCTTTTTTTAATACCTGCCCCTCTATCATTGTGCTATTAAACCAGGTGAATAGCTTCCGGCTAATGCCCGAACTGACCGTTAGCTACTTCACAAATTATAAACACCTACTTAACCAATTTATTATGAAGAAAATTTTTACAAGTCGTGGGCGGCTACTCAGCTGTCCGCCAAAATTAAAAGTTCTCCTTTCACCCCCGCTTGCAATTCTTGTGTGCTTGTTCATGTTAATGAGCGCCATACCTGCTTTTGCGCAAGGCGGAAAAGTAAAGGGAACTGTAGTTGATGAAAAGGGTGTAACACTGCCCGGCGTTAGTGTTACCATTAAGGGTACAAATTATGGCACAACAACTGACGTTGGCGGCCAATTCAGCATTAATGCCGATAAAGGCGCCGTCATTGTTTTTAGCTTTTTAAGTTACGCCACAAAAGAAGTTGTTGTTGGCGATGAGAAAACGTTGAAGGTAGCTTTAACGCCATCCCAGGCAACCCTTGATGAAGTAGTAGTTGTAGGTTACGGTACGCAAAAGAAGGCATCACTTACAACAGCAGTATCATCCATCAATTCAAAAGAGATTGAAACTACCAAAAACGAGAACGTGGAGAATATGCTTACCGGTAAAATTGCCGGCTTGCAAATTGTTCAAAACACCTCTGAACCCGGTCAGTTCGATAACAATATCTCTATCCGTGCTTATGGTGGCAACCCGCTAATTGTAGTTGATGGGGTTGTTCAGTATAATTTTACTGCCAATGGCGGAACGGGTGACAATTCAACAGCAGGTTCAAGCAACATTTTATCGAGAATTGATCCTAACGACATTGAAAGCGTTTCGGTACTGAAAGACGCTTCTGCCGCTGTTTATGGTGTAAATGGTGGTAACGGTGTAATATTGATCACTACCAAACATGGCAAAAGCGGCGCCCTTCAGCTTGAATACTCGGGAACATTTGGCTGGCAGGTACCCTCAGATCTGCCAAAACCTGTTGATGCTATAGACTACATGACATTGAGCAACCAAGCCGCGCTGCACCAGGTAAATGGTGGCAAAATAATTTATACTCCTGCAGATTTTGCTGCTTACACCAGCGGTGCAAAACAAAGCACCGATTGGTTTGACGCCACGTTTAAAAAATCAACTTTTCAGGATCAGCATAACCTGACAGCTTCGGGTGGTAATGATAATACCACCTACATGATAAGTGCGGGTTTTACAGGCCAGGACGGACTTTTAAAGAGTAACGACCTTAATTATAAACGGTACAATGTGCGTTCGAATGTATCTTCAAAAATCACGAAAAATTTGACAGTTAATTTGAACTTAAGCGCCATTATGGACCAAACAAACGCCCCGATAACATCCGTGTGGTATACTACCAGGGAAGCCTGGCGCGAATTGCCTATCCAGGGTTTTTATGCGAATAATAATCCGGAGTATCCACAAAATGGGTCAGTTGATGGCGGTAATCCTATTCTTTATTCTAACAGCAGCCTTACGGGGTATAACATTCAAAATAATAAATTTTTTAATGGTTTGTTAAGCGTTGAATATAAGGTGCCTTATGTTGACGGGCTTTCATTGAAAGCGATGTATAGTTATAACACCCAGATACAGGATAATAAAGCTTACCAGGAGCAATATTACCTGTATGATTATAACGCAGCAAATCAAACCTATGATCCCAGTGAAAAAAATTCACCAAGCTTTGTGCGCAGGCAATATTATGAGTATCCGTCGAACGTAGATCAGTTATCATTGAATTACGATCACACTTTTAGTGGTAAACATAACCTGACAGCCTTATTGCTTTATGAAGGAATAGGCCAAAGTGCTGATAATTTTAGCGCTTACAGGGAAGTTTCGTTGCCTGTTGATCAGTTATTTGCGGGTAATTCACTTAATCAGCAAGCTACACAGGATGGTACTTTGTACAATTACGCTAAAAATTCACTTGTAGGCAGGTTGCACTATGATTTCATGGGAAAATACCTGGTGGAGTTCAGTTTTAGAAATGATCAGTCCTCAAAATTTTCACCGACTATAGGTTCCGCTTTCTTCCCCTCAGTTTCAGGAGCGTGGAATGTTTCTGACGAGAGTTTCTGGAAAAATAATCATACTTTATCATTTATCGACCAGTTTAAAATACGTGCTTCTTATGGTGTATTGGGCGATGATGGCGCAGCAGCTTACCAGTTTTTGCAAGGATATACTTACCCTGCGGGCGGGGCAAACAACCAGCAACCGGGTGGTTCGGTATTTAATAATAATTATGTAAACGCCGTAGCTTTTACGTCATTACCAAACCCAAACATTAATTTTTATACATCGCATACGTTTGATGCCGGGGTTGATATAGATGCCGCGAACGGATTAATAGGTGTTACTTTTGATTACTTTGTACGTAACAGGACCGGATTGTTTTCAAACGGTACTAATGTTGTGCCCAGTACATTGGGTATTGGTTTACCGCAACAGAACCTTAATAGTGATCGCACCAATGGGTTTGATTTCGAGGTGTCACATCGCAACCATATCGGCAAGTTCAGGTACAACGTAAAAGGAACCTTCTCATTTGCCCGTATCCAGAATGTTAAGGTTGTTGAATCGCCACAAGGTAATTCATATCTTGATTGGTTAAGCCTGCAATCAAACAGGAGCGAAGGTATCAACTGGGGATTAGGAGCCAATGGACAGTTCCAAAACTATGGACAGATTGTTAACAGCCCGGTTTACGTTGGTCGCGGTACAGTAGTTGGCGACTATAATTACCAGGATTGGAACGGAGACGGACAAATTGATAATAATGATAACCATCCAATTGCTTACACGGGTACACCTAAAATAACTTATGGACTTAGCATAGGCGGATCGTACGAAAATTTAGATTTTAACTTATTGTTCCAGGGAACTGGTATAGTTGATGTTTCATACATCGAGCAGTTAAACATCCCGTTATGGGGTGGTGGCAGCGCATTAACCCAGTTCACTAACGACTGGCACCCTGCCAATCCTAATGCCGACCCATATAACCCAAATACAGTTTGGGTGCCAGGCTATTATGCTTATACAGGCACTACCGCCAATACCAGTTCATTGTTCAATTTCCAGAGCGCCGCCTATGTAAGGCTAAAGAGTGCCGAAATAGGCTATTCATTACCTAAAGCAGCATTATCGGCTATAGGAGTAAAAGGTGTAAGGATATTTGCAAGTGGATATAATTTATTCACGGTTACAAAATTAAAGTACCTCGACCCTGAGCATCCTTCAGGCACTTACGGTTATTTGTATCCGCTTGATAAGTTGTACAACCTTGGTATTGATGTGAAATTTTAATTATAAATAATCATGAAAAGATATAAATATATATTACTGGCAATATTAATGGTAAGCGTATCAGCTTGCAGAAAAATTAATATTCCGCCGCCGAACATCATATCTGATGAAACAGTTTTTTCAAGTGCAGCAGGTATACAAGCTTACATGTCGCGCCTTTACAGTACGCTACCGATCGAAGATTTCAGGTATTCGCCGCAACGCGGATTGAATTTCTTCTGGATCATCAGCCCAACACCAGCTACTACCGGCGAGGCCCTTAGTCGCGACCAAACAGGTTCAATGCAGGAAAACATAGGCGGTTGGAACTGGGATATGTGGGCTGGTTGCTACAACGAGATACACGATTGTAATTACTTTATAAAAACACTGCCGTCATATGCCAGCAAATTTAGCGCCGACCAGGTAAAACAATGGCTGGGTGAGGCCTACTTTATACGCGGTATGACCTATTTTGCTATGGTGAAACGCTTTGGCGGCGTACCGTTGGTGACCGATGTATTAAATTATACCGTTGGCGGCGATGTTACCCCGCTGAAGATTCCCCGCGCATCTGAAAAAGCTACCTGGGATTTGGTTGACGCTGATTTTACTTATGCTATGAATAACTTGCCCGCAGTAAACTCTGACGAGGCGGATGGTAGCCGGGCCAACAAATATGTGGCCGCAGCGTTTGAATCGAGGGCCATGCTTTATGCGGGCAGTGTTGCAAAATATAACACCATTACATTATTTGATGGTAGCAAGAACCAGCTTTGCGGTATACCATCAACCGATGCTGCGGCATATTTTCAAAAGGCTTATGATGCTGCTAAAATGCTGGATGGTGTATACAGCCTTTACCTGAAAGCATGGTCGGCTACTGATAAGACAGCGCAATATCAAAACTATGTGAACCTGTTCTCGGATGCATCAAGCCCTGAAAGCATATTTGTAAGGGAGTACCAATATCCAAACTCGGTACATGGTTATGATGCTTATAATGTTCCGCGCCAGTTGATAGGCCCGAATGGTTATTCAGCCGAAGTAAATCCAACGCTGAATTTTGTAGAGATGTTCGACGGTATCCCTAAAAACGCTGATGGCACTATTAAAACCCTGGATGCTACCGGCCATTATAATTTATATACCAACACCATGGACTTGTTCGCCAATGCAGAACCCAGGTTGCGTGCTACTGTAATATTGCCGGGTGACGTTTTTAAAGGTCAAAGCATTGAAATCCGTCGTGGTATTTATGCAGGTGCAGGAACAAGCATTAGCCCACTATTGCCTGCGGGTTCAAAAGCGCAATATCCGGGTCAACCCCTTATATTTAGTGCAGCTGATATTACTTCGAACAACAATAACCCATATAAATTACCTGATGGAACTACTATGAATCCTGCTGGTGCAAGCGGAGTATTTACCAGCGACCAAACCTGTGCAATTTCAGGTTTCTCCATACGTAAATGGCTCGACCCGAATTTGCCGACAGCAGAAGTGCTTGAAAACAATGAAGCTCAAACCTGGATCGAGATGCGTTATGCTGAAGTATTACTAAATCGTGCAGAGGCCGCTTATGAACTTTATAGCGGTGGCGGCGATGCAAGCTTACAGACCGACGCTTTTACTATTATTAATCAAATTCGTTCAAGGGCAGGAGCTATACCATTAGCAAGTGCAGGCGCAATGACTATCGATACCGTTCGCAAAGAAAGAAGAAAAGAGCTTTCGTTCGAAAATAAAACCTATTGGGACCTGAAAAGGTGGCATATATTCGACAAGGAGCAGAATAACACCATATACAGGATATTAATGCCATTTTATTCAGCACAGGCAAGTAAATATTTCTTTGATGCCCGCACCGATGAACGTAATGATGTTTACACTTACGACCCAAGATGGTATTACGAACAATTACCGGGCGAAGCTATATCAAAAAGTACAAACGTAATTCAAAATCCAGGTTATTAATTTTAATAGAGATGAAAAAAATATTTTATTATACAGCATTTTGCCTGGCAGTAGTTGCCGGCACTTCGTGCTCAAAAGTCGATAATTATCCGGCGCCTTCGGATACCATTACCGGTAGTACAGTTGATGAGGGCACAGGCGAAACTGTACAAACAGAAATAGGCGGCGGCGGAACACGCGTTAAGCTGCTTGAAACAAGTTATAGCAGTAACCCTACGCCGCAGTATTTCCAATCGAAACAGGATGGTACTTTTAACGACGACAAAATATTTGCCGCTACTTATAAAGTATCAGTTGAAGGGCCTTTTGTACCCCTTGTACAAACTGATGCTAATGGGAACGTTGTTTCGGACTCGAGCCAAAGCATCGTATTAAAAAATACCGCGACACTGAAATTTAAAGTTCAGCCCTTTTTAAGGGTTGAATGGGTAACAAAACCGGTATTTAATGCCGATAGTACAGTTACAGTACAGGTAAGGGTAACACGCGGTACCAACGACCCGAACTACCAGCAGGATGTTACCAATATTAACCTGTATGTAAGCAACACACAATACGACGGGAACAATAACAATGACCCGCGCTATTCAAACTTTGTTACGTATAATGGCACCGATGGTACCAGTCTTTTGGGCCAGGTGATCACTATTACCACAATAGGAGGTGCCATGCCTGCACAAGACGTTTATTTCCGTGTGGGCGCCAGGATAAATGCCGGGCTGGATGAGTACAATTATTCAACACCTGAATCTGCTAAATACCCGTGATAAACTGAAAGGGGGGCTTTGTTAAGCCCTCCTTTTTTTAAAATTCAGCCTTAAGATAAAATACACCTATCTATGAGAAAACTTATCCTAACCTGTGGATTATTCGTTACAACTTTTGCCGGTTTCGCTCAAACTACGCAAACCGATACCGGTGCTTTAACACAAAAAACAGCTTTTCAAACCAGCAGCCCGTGGATACCGCAAATTGATGTGCGGTCGGATGTGGCCATTGTATATGGTACGCACGACAGTAAAAATGAAACATTTGAGCAGCGTGTACAGTCATGGCGCGACCACGGTTACCAGGTAGCGTTTATGACCGGCATTGCCTGGGGCTCGTATTTCGATTATTTTTTAGGTAAATGGGATGGAAAAAACCACCTGGGGGTAGGGCAGGTAACACAAAAAGGCGATACCATTATGCACGGGCATAATATGCCCTATGTAGTTCCTGTGCAATCGTTTATTGATTATATGAAACAGGCGGTTACCAAAAGGGTAATTGATGCCGGTATTACCACCCTGTTTTTTGAGGAGCCCGAGTTTTGGGCCCGTGCGGGTTACAGCGCGCCATTTAAAGAAGAATGGCAAAAATATTATGGGTTCCCCTGGAGGCCGCAGGATGCATCGGCAGAGAACACTTACCTGTCGAGCAAATTAAAATATCACCTTTATTACGATGCCATTAAACAGGTATCGAACTATGCAAAAGAATATGCCAAAAGCAAAGGCATAACTATTAAAGTATATATCGCCACGCACTCTTTGGTAAATTATTCATCGTGGCAGATCGTAAGCCCCGAAGCCAGCCTGGCATCATTACCGGGTATCGATGGTTACATAGCCCAGGTTTGGACAGGAACATCGCGCGAACCAACTTATTTTGATGGGTTGAAAAAGGAACGGGTTTTTGAGAACGCTTTCTTGGAGTATGGATCGATGGTTTCTATGACCGCGCCAACCGGCAGGAAACTATTCTTCCTGACCGACCCCATTGAGGACTGGCCGCGTAACTGGGCCGACTACAAAAAGAATTACCAGGCCACCTATACCGCCGAGATATTATATCCTATGATAAATAACTACGAGGTGATGCCCTGGCCCGAGCGTATTTACACACATCCTTACAAAGTGGCCAACAGCGACTCGATGGTGCTGATACCTAAATTTTATTCTACTCAAATGCAGGTAATGGTAAATACCTTAAACAATATGCCATTATCACCCAACCGGGTAAATGGGGTGAACAGTATTGGGGTATTAATGAGCAACTCGCTCATGTTCCAGCGTTTCCCTACGCATAATGGATTTGAAGATCCGCAGTTCTCGAACTTTTATGGCCAAACATTGCCTTTGTTAAAACGCGGCATCCCGGTGCAAACCGTGCATATGGAAAACCTGGGTTATGCGCCAACCTTAAAAAATATAAAGGTTTTGGTAATGAGCTATTCAAACATGAAGCCTAACAGCGCCGAAGTTCACCAGCATATTGCCGATTGGGTGAAAAAAGGCGGGGTGCTGATCTATTGCGGCAGGGATGATGACCCCTACCAAAGCGTAATGGAATGGTGGGACACCGGTAAAAATAAATATTCGGCACCATCGCAACATTTATTTAAATTACTTGGCATAAAACTAACAGATAGTGTACAAAGATTTAAAGTTGGCAAAGGCGCGGTTTATGTGATCAGGAAAAACCCGAAGGAATTTGTATTGCAACCAAATAACGACCAGGTGTATATTGATGAGGTTAAAAAAGCGTTTGAGCAGGATGCAAAAGCAGGGGAGCTAACCTTCAAAAATAACCTGTATTTGGAACGCGGCCCGTATGATATTATTTCGGTGATGGACGAGAATGCCGACAGTAAGCCATACACAGTAAAAGGGCCGGTTATCGATCTTTTCGACCCGCAATTGCCTGTGCTGGCCCAAAAGGTGGTAAACCCCGGCGAACAATCGGTATTGTATGATGTGAACCGGGCGCCCGACAAATCGCAGCCTAAGGTTTTAGCATCGGCCTCAAGAATTTATAATGAGAATGTGCAAAGCGGCAGTTATTCGTTTGTGGCAAAAAGCCCCATAAATACGCTGAACAGTATGCGTGTGTTGCTGCCGGCAAAGCCCAAAAATATAAAGGTTACGAATAATACAGGTGAAACTGTAATTGATTTAAAAACATCATGGGATACAAGCTCAAATACCTTATACCTGGGTTTTGATAACAGCCCCGATGGTATAAAGGTTGATGTAAGCTGGTAAAAAAGGCTGCAAATGGTTAATCGCAGAACTATTCTTTCCGTACATGAATTTTCATGTACGGAAGTTTAGTTTTCACGGATTTTTATCCAACAAAATAATACATATAAGGGCGCAGCCCAACAAATTACATTTAATGAAAAGAATACTTTTTATCGCCCTTGCACTTTTACCGGTAATTACTTCGGCGCAGGCTAACAAACAAACCGACCTTACCGAGTATGTGAACCCGTTGATGGGGACGGCTTCAAAGCCCATTATGTCGAACGGGAACACGTATCCCGCGGTGGCGGTACCATGGGGCATGAACTTCTGGACGCCGCAAACCGGTAAAATGGGCAGCGGCTGGCAGTATACCTATGATGCTGATAAGATACGCGGCTTTAAACAAACACACCAGCCATCGCCGTGGATGAATGATTATGGCATGTTCTCCATATTCCCCGAAACGGGCAAACTGAAACTTAATGAGGATGACAGGGCCAGCTGGTTCTCGCACAAGGCCGAAATTTCAAAGCCTTATTATTACAGCGTTTATTTGGCCGACTATGATGTAACCACCGAAATTACGCCAACCGAACGCGCGGCAAATTTCAGGATCACCTTTCCGAAAAGCGATAGCTCGCATATTATTATCGATGCCTTTGATAAAGGTTCGTACATAAAAATTATACCTGGCGAACGGAAGATAATAGGCTATAGCACCAAAAACGCCGGTGCGGTACCCGATAATTTTAAGGACTATTTTGTTATTTATATCGATAAGCCCTTTGCATTGGCATCGGTTTGGCACGACCTGAAAACAGATAAAGGTGTACTGGAATACAAAGGCGACCATGTGGGGGCTGTCATCAGCTTTCATACAAAAAAAGGCGAACAGGTACATCTTAGGGTAGCTTCATCATTCATCAGCATTGAACAAGCCGAGTTGAATTTAAAACGTGAACTTGGTAAGGACAGTTTTGCGGTTACCGAACAAAAAGCAAAGGACGTATGGAACAAAACACTGAACCATATTACCGTACAGGGCGGTACTATTGACCAAACCCGTACATTTTACTCGTGCTTGTACCGCATGCTCTTCTTCCCGAACAGGCTATACGAAGTAAACGCGGCCGGGCAAACCGTGCATTACAGCCCCTACAACGGCAAAGTAATGCCGGGCTATATGTTTGCCGGTACAGGCTTTTGGGATACCTTCAGGGCGCTGTATCCGTTCCTTAACCTGGTTTATCCATCAATGGTGAAGGAGATGCAGGAAGGGCTTGTAAACGATTATAAAGAGGGTGGCTGGCTGCCTGAATGGTCAAGCCCCGGATATGCGGATTGTATGGTAGGGAATAACTCGGCATCAGTAGTTGCTGAAGCTTACATAAAGGGCGCGCGCGGTTATGATATTGAAACCCTATACCAGGCGCTTAAACATGGCGCCAACAACACCGGCCCCAACGCTACCGGTAGGCGCGGCGTTGAATATTATAACAAATTGGGTTACGTTCCCTACAATGTAGGCATAAACGAAAACGCCGCCCGTACGCTGGAATATGCCTATGATGATTTTGCCATTTATGAATTGGGCAAAGCATTACACAAGCCCGAAGCAGAAATTGCCATTTATAAAAAGCATGCCCAAAACTACCGTAACCTGTATGACCCTGAAACCGGCCTTATGCGTGGTAAGAACGAAGACGGATCATTTGAAAAGCCATTTAATCCATTTAAGTGGGGCGATGCATTTACCGAGGGTAACAGCTGGCATTATACCTGGGGCGTTTTCCAGGATATACAGGGGCTTATAAACCTGATGGGTGGGAAACATAAGTTTGTAGAGAAACTGGACTCGGTATTTACGCTGCCCCCGATTTTTGACGACAGTTATTACGGCACCGTGATACATGAGATACGCGAAATGCAGATAGCCGATATGGGCCAGTACGCGCATGGCAACCAGCCCATCCAGCACATGATATATTTATATGATTATGCAGGCGAGCCATGGAAAGGGCAATACTGGGCACGTGAAACCATGAACCGCATGTACAGGGCAACACCCGATGGTTATTGCGGCGATGAGGATAATGGGCAAACATCGGCATGGTATGTATTCTCGGCCATGGGATTTTATTCGGTGTGCCCGGTTAGCGGCCAGTACGCGTTAGGTGCGCCACTGTTTAAAAAGCTGACCATTAACCTGGAGAATGGCAAAACCGTTAATATAAACGCCCCCGCTAACAGCGCGGCTAATAAGTATGTAAAAAACTTAACCTTTAACGGCAAGCCCTATGATTTTAATTGGGTTGACCATAAAGCCTTATTGGATGGCGCTAATTTGAATTTTGATATGTCGCCTGTGCCGAATAAACAGCGGGGTATTAAGGACGCGGATGTGCCTTATTCCATGTCGAACGAGAAATAAATAGAGGTGTGTTAAGGTTATTTAAACTCATCCTCAACGATTTGCATTTTTTTTAAAACAAACGTTGCGAAATTAACTCAGAAATTATACTTTTGCACACTCCAAACCGGAAAATGATTCCTGAGTAGCTCAGCCGGTTAGAGCATCTGACTGTTAATCAGAGGGTCGCTGGTTCGAGCCCAGCCTCAGGAGCTTAGGCCCCGCATGTCTGCGGGGCCTTTTTTGTTTATGATTTACAAAGTTTATATTCTTTACTCGCAATTAACAGATAAATATTACGTCCCGATAGCTATCGGGGCAGCAACCCTCTGGAGCAAAAAGCCCGCAGACATGCGGGGCTTTTTTAATTCCCATATACTGGCTTTATGAGCGTTGATCGCATGTTTTGTGCATCATACTGCATTTATATTTTTTAAGTTGCTAATTAACTGATTAGGATACCTACACGTACCGGCTTTCTTTCACTGGCATAGATGAAAGCTTTTTCCACCTCATCAAGCATAAATTCTTTCTCTACAAGATCTTCAAAGGGATATTTGCGGTAGTTATTTTCAATAAAGACAGCGGCATTTACAAAATCATCGTAATTATAATTGTGTAATCCTTTTATTTCAAGAACATGGCGTACAATCCGCTGCGCGTCAACAGGTACGGGAGCAGCCGGGAAGACGGCACCTATCCAAACGGCACAACCACCAAGCGCCAGCGATTCAATACCAGCTTTCATCGCCTCGGGATGGCCGGTCATATCAAATACAATATCGGCATTGCGCCACGGAAAATCCGCACATCCGCTGTCTTTCGGAAAAGTAAACAACTCATCGGTACCAAATTTGTCGCCCCAGGCCAGGCGCACCTCATCGTTATCAATAAGCCCTATCCATTTGGCTCCAGCCTCGCGGCACATTGCCGCACATGATATTCCCAGCAAGCCCGCACCAAAAATGAGCACGTTTTTGCCTTTTATATCACCCGCAATTCGCAGTGCTCCTGTTACCGTTGCATGTGCACAGCTTATAGTAGCAGCAACTTTTAAAGGGATCTCGGGTGATATTTTAAGGAAGGCTGTATTGGGCCGTAACACACAGTAATCGGCCAGCCCCCCGTTAAACAGATCCTCTTTAGTTGCCGGTGCGTGGCCATATTTAAACAAATGTTCGCTTTTTTGCGGCATATCAGGCCTTGGAGCTTTAACTCCGGGAGGCACGGCAAAAATAGACCAAGTGATCCGGTCTCCAATTTTGACAGGTTCGCCCCTGAAATCCGTAATTTCTCTTTCGGGCGGCAGCCATAATATGTCACCAACAATTTCGTGCCCTAAAACCACTTCACCCGGTTCATGCCTATGCCCGCAAAAGGTATGGATGTCACTTCCGCAAAGTGTAGTGTAGCAATTTCTGACAAGGATTTCCCCTTCAACAATGGCTGGTACAATTCCATCCACCATCCGAAAGGGTTTGCCCGCACCTTCAAATAGTGCTGCCCTACCCGGCGGGAATTGCGGTATTTCCTGGTTCATAAGTTTTTAGTTTTGATTTGAAATATAAATAACTGAAAAACATCAGTATCATCCCTGCAATAGCAAAGAGAATGCATATTTTTAAAAATAGCGATAATATAGAATCAATTGTATGTGTGAAATATCTTAACAGCATCAGCCCGATATAACCCGTGTAACCAACTGAATCAACCACGTACATCAGGAAGCCAACAGTGGCCTTCTCCCGTGTGATAGCAATAAGCCGCTCAAAAATAACAGCATGAACAGCCACATAGGGCAGGTAAACACCCAAGCCCACCAATACCATGAAAGTAAACTTCCCCATGCCGGCGTGCAACCCTGCAACAGCAAGTAAAACAATAAAAAAGCCCGTAAAGCCTGTCAGCAGCGAGAAGCGGAATGCTTTATAATGGTTCCTGATGAATACTGCAAGGCTTGTGGCTGCAATAACACCAAACGACACGAGTAGTTCGGAGGTGGTAAACAGGTCGGGGGTTTGTTTGTATCCAAGCCCGGCCCATAATTCGACAGCAAAATCGGCCCGTACACTCCGAAGCAAGGTCACAAACAGGTAGACTACAATAATAGCGATAAGCCCCGGTGCATATTTATTAAAGAAGCGCATACGGTCATGAACGGTCATCGGATCCCTTGCGGAACGCATGTTTATATCGTTTATTGTTGGCGGGGGAACGCAGGAAAGCATAGTGATAAACAAGGTTGCAGGCAGCATAAATACCAGCCCTGCGATAAAGGGCATCCAATTTTCTGTTACACCCCATGTTAAAAGCATTGCCCCAACCGACTTAGAAATACCATCAGACAAAATAAAGCTGGCGCAAAGGCCCGCAATTAGGAATTCGGTTTGTTTGCGCCCTTCTAAAAAACTAAGTACTAAACCGAATATGACCCCAAGAGGCAGGCCGTTCAATAACATGCACACCAAATTCCAGGGGCGTGGTACAAAGGCAAAAAGCAGTAACATTAGCTCTGCAAACCCAATTAGCGCGATTATTGCCCCAATACGTTGCCGGGGTTTTATTTCTGAAACAAATTTTATACCTATCCATTTAGCCAATACATAACCGGTGGTTTGGGCAATAATTAATCCGAACTTATAAGTCAAGCCCCAGTATTCGGTGTCGGCATAAGTTGCCGCCGTATATGGTTTTCGGTACCCATACATGCAAAAGTAAGTCCCAAAAGCTGCTATTAATGCCCATGCAGGGTTAGCGAACATTCTTTTTAAACTTTTCGATCTGTTTTTGAATTGCATTTTGAGGGCATAAACAATGTTTAGCAAAACTAAATATTGTTTAGTATTTATTCACTTTTTTGAATATTACATTTGCGTTAACAAATCTTTAACTCTTGTGATTTTAAGAATAGATAACTACCGAGATCGCAATTTTTAGTTTACAAACCCAGGATTGCATCGGAATATTTTGCAGCTAACCCTTTTACAGATCGTAAAGCTATTGCAACACGCTGCGATCCTACTGAGCATTTGGTGAATAATAGCCATGATTGATTTTATTGCTTTGCCCGGTAACAGATAGTGTGAAGATGAACCCTTTTGTTCATTCCTGGTTTACAGAATGGTAGCTAAACTCCAGTACGGCTGAATCGCCTAAGATAATTTGATCTCCGTCAATCAAGCAATGACCTATTTGGGTAGAATGCAGCTTAACCAGGTTATCATCCTTTACTGTTTTAACCTTAACTTTATTATCGGGGGGCACTCCTCCTTCATCGGCGTAAAGCATAAAGCATCCATCCTCGTTATTCCATTCAATATGTGCGTGCTGCCTGCTGATAAATTTATTGCCTGGATTAGCGCTATCGCCGGGGAAAGCAATTTGATTGGTACGAAAAAAACCACCGGCTACCTGTGCCTTTCTCTCCCTGCCAATATTGATCTTACCGTCATCAGAAGTAATTTGGTAGCCCGCCTGTTCTGCCTCACCATTGAGTACAGTAATATAAGCCGACCCGGTTTTGAGCAGCGTATTATCTTTTGTGCGGATAAATAAAGCGGCTTCCAATTCTTTTGATCTTAAAGCCTCAGACGGTACCGGTTCATCAAAACTGATCTCCAATACCCAGTTTGCCGGCAGGTCAAGGGCGTAGTCATCAGCTATCTTTTGAATTTCCTGTTTAAACTTGTCTGGTTCGTCTGTATAGACCGCGGCCTCGTAAACATGTTTTTCATTACCACCAGCTGTGATGAACAGGTTCACTCCTTTAATGTGGCTGCCTTCTCCTCCTTCTGCTTTTTGTAATTCGGCTTTTATAAAACGAAGCAACGCATCGCGCAAGCTTTTTACATCCTGCGGGCCCTTATTTTCATTCTTCTTAAATAAATCAAACATGGTAAAATCAATTATCTGCAATACTTTTTATATAACCCTTTTTTAACAATAATGGTATAATATCGCGCCCCGCCAAATGCACCGCATCTGATGATCCTTTGGTAGCTTCGATCCGTATACAAACCACCAAATTACCTGTGCCGTTTGCCATAGGCGCAAAAAATACATACCAGCCATCATTTATGCTTTGCTGTTTCCAGATACGTTCGGGCGTACCTGTTTTTCCAGCAACACTTATGCCTAAAATTTCAGCTTTAGGGGCACTCTGCTCAATCATGTATTTGGTGATAATAGCCGCATACTGCGGATCATTAGCCAGTTTTATGCCCGATTTTACAGGCTGCGGAATACCATTCACTTTTAACACGAACCTGTTAGCCAACAATAGCCCATTATTGGCAACCCCTGATACCAACCTTGCAACCGCGGCAGGTGTAGCAATTAACGCACCTTGTCCCCATGCCATGCCCGATATACCTTTAGCGCGTGTGCGGTGGATATTATTGGGGTCATACTTTGGTTTGGTATTAAATTCTGTTTTGCGCCATAGGTCCTTCCATTTTTCTTCCTGTTGTTCGTTATCGGGCGCCCTGGTATAAAAATAACCACCTACTCCATGCAGGAACATCCCGGTTTTTAAATAAAGGTCGCCCATCTGTTCTTCCAGGTGTTCCTCGTTAGCTAACTTAATAAAATAAACGTTATTGGATTTGGCGATGGCGCGTTCAAGGGTGATCAGGCCGGTTTCATCCGGTTCCACACCTTTTGTTCTGATACGCTCGGCCATGCTTACATTAAACTTAACATCGTCTGCAGCCATACCCAGTTTATTAAATGATGCCATTGCAGTAAGCACCTTGGCAGTTGAGCCGGGTTGTGTGGCATAGGTAAAACCAAGATCACTGGTCGTCATCCATTGCGACAGTTTGTTTTGTTCTGAAACAGGCATGGTCAACTGGTCGTAATTATGTATTGGCGGCAGGGGATAAACAGCAGAGGCCAGTACATCACCGGTTGCAGCTTCCATCACTACAACCGATACACGATTATCCGCAAGTGATGTATCCGCAGCCATGCTTTGCTGTATACCGGTCTGTAATTCCGCATCTACCGACAATTGTACATCACGGTTGCGCTTTTTGAATTGCGCTACTTCGTCACTGTTAATACCTGCAATAAGCAGGGGCGCCAGCGCACTGTAATCCCGTTTTTGAACCGACATTTCCTTTATACCCCGGGGCAAAAAGCGATCTTCCTGGTAATGACTGGCCTGTACATTATAATCAGTTACCGGCATTTGAAAACCACGCAATTCAGCGGCATGTTCATATTCGGCAAAATAGCCGTTTATGCTGCCGTTGAAAACACCTGTGTTAGCATCGCCTGTCCAGAAGAACATTTGCGCGTCAAATGGATAATATCGTGTTAGCCGCTTGTGCATAGCCGAATCCAGGTCATATTGGCCCGCCCCGGCGGAATCCAATAAGTTTCGCTGTTCCCTTATCAGTGAAGGGTCGCTCGTAGCCAATATGCGCCCAGACCTGTCATAAAGGGTCCCGGCCTGTAGTTTATTCATTAGTATAGCTATGCGCGGATTATAACTAAACATACGGGCGCCGCTTTTATCGGCCACCAAAGCAGGTTTCACTATCCATTTCTCACTGTTAAACAAGTAGCTCGATATATTAACTACCAGCAATATAATACCAATACATGCGGCCATTAAAGCAGGCACCAGGTTATGGTCCTGTTGTTTGGTAATAAATGACATTTGTACGGGCGTTCCTTTAACCCTTGATGCCGATAATAAAAACCCCGCTGCTAAAAAATTAGCCACAAGGGAAGAGCCGCCGTAGCTTTCAAATGGCAATGCTACTCCCGATAATGGCAGCGCCCCGGTTGAGCCGCCTGCTATCAGTAAAAACTGGATGAATGTGCAAATACCTACGCCTGAGCATAAATAAAAGAGAAAAGGCGCACCGGTTCGCCGGCCAATAATTATGGAACGATGCAGGTATAACAGGAATAATAAAAATATGGCTACTATGCCCGTCCAACCAAACTCTTCGCCAATGGCAGGCAATATCATATCTGTATGTGCCTCGGGGATAGTTTTTGCAAAACCACGGCCTACGCCCTGCCCGGTGATCCCGCCGCCCGACATGGCCCATAAACCATTGGCTACCTGGTCGCCGCCGTAAACTTCGTTATTCCAGGCATCTTCCCATATCGCTTTACGATCCGACAAACGTTCTACCGGCCCGGGTATGAGCTTATCCAAATGTGGTATTTTATCGATAGTTAAAAATCCGGATATAATGATCAGCGCCATAATAGCAGATTCACTTAATCGCCGGCCTTTAAACAGCATAACTACAACCAGCATAATAGTTGTAATTAAGGTAGATAACCAAACATTTTCAAACAGCCAGGTAATCAGTACATAAAATACCACCGCTATTGCCATTGAAATGAAATCGCCGCGTGAAAAGGAAAAAAGAACAATGAAAGTGAAGCAAATAATAATGGCGGGCCCCATATCGCCCAGCATGAGGAACAGAAAAAGAGTTGCACCTATAGCTATTAATGCAAATGAAAAAAACGACCATCGTTTTTGCCATGTGGCGTATTCACTGATGAACTTCTCATTGATGGCAAAAAATCCCGCCAGGAAAATAATAACGAGGTATTTAACTATTTCGCTGGGTTGAAAGCCAAACAAATTCACTTTCACCCCACTGCCTTCAGGCCCTGAGCCAAAAAGAATGGTGAGCATCAGTAAACCCATGGCAAGGATTATCCAGGGCCAGCCATTTGCCGCTTTGGGGTCATTCTTGAATATGAACAGCCTGTAAATACCCGAATCGGCATTAAATCTCCTGACATTACAGTATAGCATTACGGCCATGGCTACAAACCCAAGCACTAAATATATAAGTGAATCTTTAGCAAAAAACCGATCGCGCAAAGGGTCCTGTATGCTAAGCAGCATTAAAAACGAAATGCCGGTAAGTATCATTATTAACGGCAGTATAACCTGGTCGGTGGCAGGAAACTTTAAATTTAACAAGCCATGCATGATGAAAAAACACAGGAAAAAACTGGCAACTATTATTACATACCAAAAATTAAATTCGGACGGGGTGCGAACGATAAGCGCCTTTTCTTTTTTAAGGATATTGAAATCTTTAGTTGATAACAGCCTGATGGTGTGTGGTGAACGACTGAAATTAAAAGCCTGGTCTTTATCCAAACTTTCGGTACCCATCGACCTGCCAAACTGGTAACCGGGTTGTAGCGGCAGTACGACAAATGCTTTACCGGCAGGCAAATCTTGAAACGCATACTCGCCATTTGACCCTGTACGGGCATATGCGATGATAGTTTGCAGGTGGTTTTGTCCCTGCGCATCAGCAACATAAGTTAGCTTGTAGCCTTTACCCGTTGTTGTTTTTATTTTAGTTTCATCGGTTTCCTCATCACTGAATGTACTATCCTGCGGAATAACCATTTGCAATCGTACCAATACACCTGCAACGGGCGATCTTTTATCATGTACTTTGCCGTTTATGCTGTAGCCACTTAACCCTATATCCGTTTGCTCCGGCAATTGCGGAGGATCATTTTTTTCCTGTAAAAATCGTGAAGAATCGTTACCGGTATAGCCTAATAAGGCACGGGACACCAAAACCCTGTCCTTGAACGATCTGCCGCCGGCAGCAAAGGCTTCATCGGCATCAATATTAAACTTTGATTTATTTAAATCGCCAATATTATCAAACGCTGTGCCTGTCATTTGTTTGGCGACCACGTTCCCTATAAGTTCTATATCCTTCGGGTCGTCAAAATAAAAGCTTTTTTGCAGCATCCGTTTAAAGTTACCTGCAGCGTCCTTTGTATTCAGGTTAACCATTGTGCCATCCTGCAGGCGTTTATCTACATCGGCAAAGCTTTGCTGGGTTACCTGGTATAAACGCAGGAACAACAGGCCCAAAAGCACGCTCACCAGCAACAGGAACAAACGTTCCTTTTTTCGTGAAACTGGTGTGGGTGTTGCCTGCTCCATCGGTCTATTTGGTTTTAACAGGTAATGAATCGGCTTTAAACGTTAATACAGGCAGCTGGCCGCTAATGTATTTTTTATCGGCCAGTGTAAAAGATTGGCGAATTGCTGACTTGCAATTATTGAACCGCACGTTTTTAAGCGATAATATGTTTCCGGCTACATCAACACCGATAGTAAAACCGGTAAATGATAAGCTATCTAACGCAATGTGCCTGCATTTTGAAGATAAGATAATAGCGGGGCCATTATACCCGGTATCACATTGCAGTATAATATTCCCTTTTGCCTTAAGTAATAATGAATCTTTATCAATCACTATAGCCTGGCTAATAATAACCGGGGTGGTAAAGGTGGTATCTGAAAGTAAAATCGACCGCCCTTTTGCATTGTTTATCGTCTGCTGTAATTTAATTTCCTCTTTGCCGGGGATGTTTTTAACAGGAACAATCGTTTTAACAACCGGCGGTAACTTATATAAATAAATGCTGGTAGCCAGGAATATCAATGCCAGTATAGCAAAAATGATGGTGGCAGTATTACTTTTTTTTTGATGAACAGGTGCGCTTATCACGGTCTTTTCGGGTTGTTCTACTACGGGTTGTGGTTTAGTAACACTTTCTGTGACTTTATTTGCCGCATACTGTTGTGGTGTTTTGTCGTTTTGCACCAATACTACGGTAACATTATCCCGGCCTCCTTTTTCATTGGCCATATCAATAAGCAACCTGGTTTTCTCTTTTAAGGAACCTGGGCGGCTTAAAATAGAGGTAATTTCAGCGCTGCTCAGCATATCCGACAAACCATCGCTACATAAAAGCAACAGGTCGCCCGGTAGGAAAGGGGATTGACCGGTTTCTATATAATCAGCATGCTGATCTAAGTTACTTTCAAATCCCAGTGCTTTGTTAATTTCGTTTCTGCGGGGATGTTCCATCGCGGCTTGTTCAGATAAGCGGCCGGATTCTTCAAGGAAACCTACGAACGACTGATCATGAGATATTTTCACTAATGAACCATCGCGGAATAAATATAACCTGGTATCACCCACATGCGCATAATAAAACAGGTTAGTCGATATATCGGCCAGTGCAACAGTAGCAACGCAGCTCATTTCCTGATATTTGTTACTGCGTTTCTTTTCAGCAATAACACGTTCATTGGCTAAATAGAAACATTCGGCAAGCATTGGGATGGCTTCATTAAAAGGTTTCCCGGCACGATCAATAATGGCCGCTTTTGCCTGTTCGGCCGCTATTTCGCCCCCGGCATAACCACCTACACCATCAATAACCGAAGCCAATATAAATTTACCGCCATGAACCTGCTGAGCAATAAAGAGGTCCTCATTGTTTTCACGCTGTTTGCCGGTGTCGGATAATCCGAAGAATTGCTCATTCATTTATCTTACGTGATTTTTTGATGTCGGAAAAATGTGAAACCAGCAATGCCACGCTCACGATCAATAAACCTATGGATAGTATTTGCGACATATTTATGATTTAAAAATATTGATACCAACAATGCCGTTCAATAATATTTTAGAATTTACAGGCAATTCCTGCCATACTGGTGAATTAATATCGCACCTGGGCACGCTTTCTTCATTCAAAATAGTCTGTTCACCTAAGGACGCGAGGTAAAATTTGCTATCCGCCTTATTAAAACGGATCAAAAGATGCGGAGTATTCACCCACTCCGAAGGGATCCTGAAGATGTATGGTTCTTCTCTTTCCTCATCCGCGCCCGAAACTATGATCTCCTCGTTATTCATAAGGAATTCCACTTTTTTACCGGCTAATTGTTTTTCAGGAAGAATGGTTTCCAGCCTTGCCAGGTATTTTTCTTTTGGTTTTGCCACACCTTTTTCGTCATAGGACAAGTCCTCTAAATAAGGGACTTCATAATATCCCTCACTGTAATAATTAAAGCCCTTAAGTATATCCTCGCTAATATCAAATGTTTGGGCTATGCCAGTTTGCCGGGGTATAAAAGTTACCCGCAGGTTTTCTTCTTTCTTGTTACTGCCGGGCAACAGCTTGCCAATAAAACCTATATCGCCCCTTGCATAATCAGGATGTGATACCAGGCGAAATACCCATTTAGAGCTTGAAGGTTCGACTGTTTTGCCCGCTTCGCGATATTGCTTTAATAACTCATAAAATCTTTTTACGCTTTCATTTACTATTAGCCCAAACAGGCCTGCTTTGTTATTAATGAACTCCTTATAATCTTCTGAATTAAGGCTGATGATGTATTCATGATAAAATACGATGCGGCCCGCGAATGATAATTGGCGGATGCTATCGGTAAACTTGTCGATAACATAATTATAAACATCATCAGGGGTAAGCGTAAGCTGCTTTTTATTGTTGCCGGTATTTTCACTGGTTAAAAACCAGTTTTGAATGCCCATACGCTGCCAGATAGAAGGTTTTTGGTCCATTAGTTCTGATCTTTATTGGTTGTATCCTTATTGGTACTGTCCGCTTTATTTTGCTCTGATCGTATAATATCCTGGATAGTGCTTTTTGTAACGGAATCTTCCTGTTTTCGTTTGTTCTGATAATCGGTGTTGTCGTTTTTTGGAACTACCGGCGTACTGGTGTCGGGCTTAGCGACCGAATCGGGCAGGGTGTGGGGTATAGCCTTTTCTACGGGCGTGTTTTTGCTCAACAAAGTGAAAGTGTTATAAGCCAAAGAACATAAGAGTGCGATGACCAATGCTGCAAAAACGAGCGAGGAAATTGTCATTTTCCCATCGCCGGCAGTGGATTCCGACAATGGAATTTCCGCGGCAATTTCTTTAGCTATCTCTGTTTTTATTTCAGCTACGCTGCTTTGTGCTATTGCTTCATGTAGTTCTGTTCCGTTACTATAGCGCCCTTCGGGTTGCTTTTCCAGGCACCTGCCAATTAAGTTCAGCAACCACCCTGGCACCTGCATCTCTCTTTCCTGCTGTGCCTTTGGCCAGCTTTGCGGCAGGTTCTCCCTGCGCAGTTTCAGCAGATCAGGCACCGGTGATTCCATGTGCGAGAGCATTACCGTATTCCTCGATGTTTCGCCGTTATCATGCAGCGGGAACGGCACTTGCCCTGCCAGCAGTTCGTAAAGTATGATGCCGTAACTGTAGATATCTGTTTCGAAAAGCATTTTGCCTTCGTTCTGCTCCGGCGCCATAAATTCTATTGCCCCCGCATGCCGCATGCTGCTCCGCCTTTGCTCATCCGACATTACCGACAGCCCAAAATCAAGCAATACATAATTACCTGAATGGATATTGAACTTTACATTGTTGCTCTTAATATCGCCATGCTTTACACCTACTTTATGGCAGTGCGACAAGGCGCAGGCCAGTTGATCGGCCAGCTTAATGGTTTCCTTAATGGTAAATATCTTTTCATTTGGCGCTTTCAGCAATTCTTCCAGGTCGGGCCCCTCAATAAATTCCATTTCGATGAAGGGGAATGAACCGCTCTCGGTAATGCCGGAGTTGAGTATCTTAACTACATTAGGGTTTGGAACTTCATTTACCTTTTTCAGTTTTTCAACTTCATTTATAAAGTTCCGGTAGTTTTTATCTTCCATGCTTTCGCTATGGATAGGGGTAGGCAATATTTTAACAGCTGTAATTATCGGGCCTATTCGCTTTCCCTTATATACTGAGCCCTGCCCACCTGTACGCAGGGCGCCCATATTCTCTAATCCGGTGGTTATTGTAAATATTTTGCTCATGCCAATCGTTCAGTCAATTGCACTAATTAACGTAAACATATGTATTAAGTTTAAATAGTTTTGTATTAAAGTTGAAAGCAGGGGAGGGCGGATATTCGACCTTTAAACCCTTATTCGAAAGTAGTAACGGATTTTGTTCATCCGTCGTATTTATACGTTTTCTAATAATAGTTTTTTGGACTTGCGTAATCGCGCATACTGCCGTGGCGGTTAAGGATCACTTACCTGTTAACCTTCAACCATCCTGTAACGCTTATTCTTGGCAACCGGGTCACTAAAACTTCATGTTCCAATTCGTTGCTTTTAAAGAATACACTCTTACCAGCGTTAGGCGTAATATCCTGTGATGAGTTTCCCTGGTAAATGCGCAATGCTCCACCGTCTACTTCCGTATTTAAATACATTATCATTGAGAAAGCCCTTGTGCCGTTTTGCTGAAAATTATCCAGGTGCCGCTTGTAAAAGCTTCCCTTTTCATAAAGTGTATAATGAAATTCATAACCCGTGATACCCGCATAGCAGGTACTATTCAAGTGGCTGACAAAGCGATCCATCAGATCGAAAAAATCATTTTCATATCTATTGTTATGAAGCCGGTCTAACCAATAGATCTTGTCACTTCGTATAAATTTATTGTGATTCACCAGCATGGCATTACCTGTACCTGCAGAAAGAAGCAGGTCATCTGCATAAAGCGTTCTGATGTTATCGGCTAAATGAGCCGATAACGTTTTGCTAAGAAAATCTTTAGCTATGCCCACATTGGTAGCAAGGTAACTGTCGATTAGTTCGTCGAATACGATCTCCAAATTGATGTAAGGTACACTAAATCTCCGGAGAACCCTTATGTGATCGCAAATATAAGCGGGACACTTATGCTAACCTGGTGAACATTGCTGCTTATCAGAGGGAGCTGGTTAGAGTCGTGTTCTCCTGTGGTAAAATTAACCACCGTTGGCGCATTATAGGGTTAACATAAGTTAACACAATTTCAAGTAATTTCGAATTAAAATATTGATTATGAGTACTTTAATAAGAAACTGTGTTAACCCAAAAACATCTGTTTTTTGCTAAAAGAAATTGCACGGAGCGACATATAGTACGCTGTCGGCCAAATTTTATGCTGTTGTGTGTTACTGGATTTTACTTTTGATACAGCCTTTTTTTATCCAATTTTATCAATTTGTAGCAACAAAAAAAGTCATCTACCTCGCGTACATGACTTTTTAATTAACTATTAACTAATCTGATTATTGACGTTATCTGATTAGCCGGTACAAATGTAAATCCTGAAATACTGCTTGAATAAGTGAAATCTACCAAAGTGTTAAAAATGCGCTTTCACTTTTAACAGCTAAACCCCATTCCAAAACAAAAGAGACCGTACCTTTCGATACAGCCTCTTTATATTCAGTTTATTAGTGTTATTACGGATTTGAAATTCCCCACCAAACAGGTGTAGTGATTGGAACAGTTCCGGGGTAATGTAAGTTCGTAGTTAATTCCGAATTAGGATAAAGCATACGTAACGGCATTTTGCCCGGATCGATAGTTGATGCCTTCGACTGGATAAGAAAGTCAGGATATCCTGTTCTTCTCCATTCGTTCCATGCTTCAAAACCCTGGAAACCACACATGGCATAATACTTTTGTGTAATAATAGCTTTGATCTCATTTATTGTAAAAGCCTTCATCCCGTCTTTTGCGGATGCAATATATGTCGCAGCATCCCCTGCACCTGTAGCTGTAAAGCTGGCTTGTATACCTAATTTGTATAAGGCTGATGCATCACCGGGGGCCCATCCTCTTGCAACGGCTTCAGCCTGTAAAAAATAGCTTTCGGCAGCTGATATTAATTTAACCGGTGCTTTGGCAGAATTGGGATCGTCAGCCTCTCCGCCTACTAAAGGGGATGGAGGAGAAACCTGCGTACCTGGATAACTGATATAGCTTCCCTGCGGAATAGACTCTGCCGTACCATTATTAGGGTCGTCAGGGAGCAATGTATAAAACTTAGCTAAACGAGGGTCATTATTCGCCGTAAACGCGCTATCAGCGGTTCGACTTGCCACCACGTTTTGAACATAGTTTAATGTAGGGCTGGTCATCTCATTATAAAATGGATTTTCGTTGCCACCAGTAGTGGTATAAGTTATTGTTGCATCTTCCGTTAAGAAAGTTGGGTTTGTTTGGTACAACGCAGCGATACCTGCATGGGCCGTTGTCGGGTCAATGTAAGATAAACGCAAGTAAGCCCTAAGCTCAAGCGTATTTGCAAAAGCTATCCATTGGTCCATATCGCCATTAAATATCATATCCTGTGAACCCGGAGAAACCGAGTTTGCCTTAAGCAATGGCATTGCCTTGTTAATGTACATAAATATACTGTCATAAACCACCTGTTGTTTATCATATACGGGGTTTAAATTCCCGGTAGATTGCAATGCCTGTGTAAGCGGTACATCGCCAAAGGCATCAGTTGCTACCTGGTATGCATAGGCTTTTATTACATAGGCAATACCTTTTTCATTTTCTAAACCTACGCCGGTACTTTTTATGATCAGATCGGCATTTATCAATGTAACAGCATATAAATTAAGCCAAGGATTATCGAAGTTGGCATTTACCGGCGCATACTGATCAATTGACTTATATTGTGATGACGTTGGGGCCTGTGTCCAATATTGGGCCCAAATATTACCAAATACCTGGAATGAATTTCCGATTACCTGGCTGATAGCCGCTTCTGTGGTAGGTAAAAGTGTTCTGGGGTCGGCATGATCGGGGTTGTTTGGATTGTTATTCACAGCCAAAAACTTTTTACAGCCCGAAAAACCAACTGCTGCAACAAGCCCTATAAAAAAAGCTTGTTTTAAATTTCTATATCTT
>Ga0206874_1059_pt2 | contig 26070 bp, 22 predicted proteins | sample Alteio_BWOrgCont_12_FD_152629 | JGI IMG/M metagenome (GOLD analysis project Ga0206874, IMG submission 152629) | Enriched cells from forest soil in Barre Woods Harvard Forest LTER site, Petersham, Massachusetts, United States -... | ecosystem: Environmental > Terrestrial > Soil > Temperate forest >...
GTCTTGAAAATATCGTTGTTGTTCGCGGCAAGAATCGCCGGCGCGATCCGCACGCCGGCGCTCGAACGCGCCGAGTTCGCTTGGGCAACGTTAGTATCGTAAATAACGCCGCCAAAGGCGCTCGGATAAAGGAGCCAGTCACCCCAGATCAGGGCATTCTCGGCCCGCTTTTCCGGCTTCTGAAACACATCCTCACGCCCGGTGGCGACAGGCGGCGGCTCGATCGATACTCCTCCTCCGCCAATGCCTCCAACCTGCGCAACCTCCGACGGATCGGCATAAGCTGCTGAGAAACCGCCGCCAGACAGTAAGGCGATGCCTCCAACACCGATCAGCGCCCTACGCAACGATACGACCGCCATCGATCTTGCCCCCATACTCCTAATCGGCCACGTTTATTTCTCTTTCTCAACCCCTTGTCGACGCCCCGACCGAGCGTTGTGCCCCGACCAAACCGGGTGGTGGCATCCAGATGACCGACGTCGATCACCCGGCCAAGGTGATCCAGATTACCTCGGCAGTTCCCGGTGAAGGCAAAACGACCATGGCCCTGTCGCTCGCCGCGTCTGCGGCTTCTGCGAGGCATAAGGTGTTGCTGATCGATGCCGATCTGCGTCACCCAAGCGCAACCCGCCTCTTCGATTGGCAAAAGGAAGTTGGGCTCGTCGATGTGTTGCTGGGGGAGACCGACGTTGAGGCAGCGACCAAATTTCATGAAAAGGGCGGCTATTGGATGCTCCCCGCCGGCAGCAAGACCCAGAGTCCCACCGATCTCCTCGGTTCGGAACGTATGAAATCGCTGATTGCCGATCTGAAAAATACCTACGATCTGATCTTTATCGACACCCCCCCGGCGGGACCGGTGGTCGATCCGGTTGTGGTGTCTCACTTCACGGACAAGATTGTGTTGGTGGTGCGCTGGGCGGCAACTGCGCGCGAGTTGGTAAGACCCGTCGTCGAGCAATTGGGCGGGCACAAGAACATCGCTGGTGTTGCGTTTAACCGGGTTAACGTTCGGCAGGCACAAAAATACGGCAAATATGCCTACTCATATTATTACGGCAGCCGCTACTACAAGAACTACTATAGTTCGTAGTATTTATTGCGACAGATGATGCGATTGCTGACAATTGCAACCCTCCTGATGCTGTGCGGTTTTGCGGTGGCGCGAGGATTGGAAACAACCGCTTTTGCGGTCGCGCAGGCGCGGGCCTCCGCCGTTGCCGGAGCCAATAGCGAGCTCCGCGGTTGGTACCGTACGCCGGGGGTTGCCAGCACCGCGCTGAAAGCCTCGCTTGTGCAATCGGCGGCGGGCACCAAACCGGAACTGGTCGCCCGGCGCACCGATGAATTGAGCGAGCTCCTGGCCGCACGCCCGCTTTCCGCGATCGACTGGCTGGCGCTTGCCGGGGTGCGGGTCGCCAGCCGGGCATCGCGTGAACAAGTGCTGGCAGCATTGACGATGTCCTTTGTGACCGGCCCGAACGAGGGCGCGGTCATGTTGCAGCGGGGCATTTTCGTGCTGTTGCAGTGGGACACACTGCCCACAGAGATGCAGGCGCAAGCCATCCGCGATCTCGCGGGAGCCTTTCGCGAGACGACGGTGAGGGACACCACGCTCGGGGTGATCAAGACTGTCTTGGCAGGTAAATCCGCCGACGAACGGACACAGATCGCCGCGATGCTGAGAGCGCAACAGGTTGACCCACCCCGCCTTGTCCAGTTAGGTCTGTAGCGAGCCACCGAATGCTGTTGATAAAATTTGCCGGAGATATTGTCAGCTGTGGCCGACAATCGATGTTATCGCGCGTCAGGTGATAAGAGTTGACTGTGAATGCGTCGGGCGGGACTGGCCTAAGCAGGCTGGAGACTGCACGGCATCCGCCATGGCTCGCTCTATAACCGGCAACCTACCCGGGGCGGGTACTATTATCGAGTGACATATCGGGTGAAAACGTACATCGCCATAGTGGCCCGGCTGCCCTGCGCAAAATGAATAGAATTGATGCGAGCGCATCCTCCGATCGAGTCATGGTTTTCCGCCAAGGCAGTATCGGCGATTTCGTTGTGTCTTTGCCATGCTTCCATTTGATCCGGAGGTGTTATCCGGATGCCGAGATTGTCTTGTTGACTAATGAGCCGGCATCAGCGAGCACGATTCCCGCCGAAAGCATCTTAACCGGCACTGGCCTTGTCGATCGTTATATCCAGTATCCGGGAGGCACACGCGATGCCACTGAGTTGCGGCAGTTGAGGGAGGAGATCCGACGGCATCCGGCTGCGACGTTGATTTATTTGTCTGCGCCTCGAAATTTGGCATCGACCTATCGGGATTATCTGTTTTTTCGCTGGTGCGGGTTTCGGCGAGTCCTTGGCGTTCCGGGGCCTTCAAGCCGAGCACGGAGCATTCACCCCAGCAGTGGGCTCTGGGAGCCGGAGGCGCATCGGCTGGGCCGCCAATTGGTGGCCTTGGGACGCGTTGCTTTGGATTCTGAACGTGATTGGGATTTGCATCTGTCCGATAGAGAGAGGAGTGAAGCTGCGCGTGTTCTCGAAGGGATGTGTGCGCCGAGTGAGAACCGTTCTGATGTCAGACTTCTCGGCTTGAGTATCGGGACGAAGCAGCCGATCAATGACTGGGGCGAAGACAATTGGCATGCTGTTTTGGAAGGATTGAAGGACCTGGACTATGGGCTAGTGCTCGTTGGGGCGCCCGAAGATCGAGTTCGATCCGAGGAATTGGCTAAAATATGGCCCAACCGGGTGCTCAATCTTTGCGGAAATATCAGCCCGCGGGTTAGCGCCGCGGTGCTTCGCACCGTGAGGCTGTTTCTTTGCCATGACAGTGGTCCCATGCATCTGGCGGCCGCCGTCGGGACGCCGTGCGTGGCGGTTTTCAGTCGGAAAAACCCGCCGGGGAAATGGTTTCCTGCCGGCGTGGGGCACACGATTCTGTATCCGACGTCGAGGTCAGGAACGATCAATTCTATCCATCCGCGCCAAGTGATCGCGGCGGCGGTAGAAGCGCTCGGCGTTTTGCAGGCTGCGGCCTAGACGATGTGCGGCATCAGCGGAGGTTTTCGGTTCGGCGCTGGCGGCGGTCTAGTTGATCGCGCTGTCGTCGCACGCCTGAATTACTGGCAGCGCAAGCGTGGGCCGGACGGCGATGGTCTGTGGGTTGCCGACGACAACTCTGTTGTTCTTGGCCATCGTCGACTCGCAATCATCGATACGAGCCCGGCCGGGGCTCAACCGATGGCCGATGTGTCCGGGCGCTGGACTATCAGCTACAACGGCGAGATCTACAATTACCGCGAGCTCCGGCGGGAGCTCGAAGAGGTCGGCTGCCGCTTCCGGACGAACAGCGACACCGAGGTGTTGATCAATCTTGTCGCCCGCTGGGGCGAAACGGGATTGCTCCGATTGCGCGGCATGTACGCCTTCGCCCTATGGGATTCGTTGAAGAGGGAGATGTGGCTCGTCCGCGACCCCTATGGGATCAAACCGTTGTACTTCACCGAACGCGACGGAGTGCTTTGGTTCGCGTCTCAAGCTCGGGCGCTGGCGAATTGTTTGCCAATCGACTTTCCGGTCGATCCGGCCGGGATCGTCGGCTTCTATCTGTGGGGTTATGTTCCCGAACCGTTTTCGTGGTGGCAGGATATTCACCTGTTGCCTGCGGGGCATGTGCTGCGCGTGCAGGCGGGGCGGGCACTGCGTCCGTCGTCCGAGTTCTGCGCGATACAGGACCGCTACATCAATCGGCCGATGCCCGTGCTCGAACGCCCCGAGTTGCGGGAATTGATGCTCGATTCGGTGCGGCACCACCTGGTTGCCGACGTACCCGTCGGGCTGTTCCTGTCGTCCGGCATCGACTCGACTGTCCTTGCTGCGTTGGCGGCCGAGCTTGGTGTACGGATGCGCACGGTGACGCTCGCGTTCGACGAGTATCGCGGCACCGCGGATGACGAGGCTCCGCTAGCCGAAGAAGTTGCCAGGGCACTACACGCCGAGCACCGGACGATCAGCATCGGTTATGACCGGTTCGAGCAGCTGTTGGCGGATTTTATCGCCGATATGGATCAGCCGACGACCGACGGCCTCAATACCTATCTGATCAGCTACGCGGCTGCTGGCGCGGGGCTGAAGGTTGCACTGTCGGGGCTCGGCGGTGACGAGCTGTTCGGCGGATATCCGTCGTTCCGCCAGATACCGCAGATGCGGAAATGGCTGCGCGGCGCGCCTTGGGCAAGCAGGGTTGGCTCAAAGGGCACCAGGATTTTGCGCTCGATCCTGCCGGCCAATCTGCCGCCGAAACTTGCCGGCATTCTTGCCTATGGGGGGGACATTGCCCACACCTATTTCCTGCGCCGCGCCCTCCACCTCGAAGACGAGCTCGAGGTTCTGCTCGACAAGGATACAATACGCGAAGGGCTTGGCCGGCTCGCGACGATGACGGCGGTCGGGCAGGCGGTGGAGCGGCTTGTCGAGGCCGGCGCGACCGATTATGTCCAAGTCGCCGCCTTGGAGTCCGGCTGGTACATGCGCAACCAACTGCTGCGAGATACCGATTGGGCCAGCATGGCCCACAGCCTGGAGGTCCGCGTGCCTTACGTCGATCCAGTCGTCCTTGCGCGCGTCGGGCCGGCGATAGCCTCCAGTGTGCCGCCGACAAAAAAGGAATTGGCGGACTGCACGACGCACCTTCCAGCTGGGGTGATCGGGCGGGCAAAGACCGGGTTCACGACCCCGGTGAACAGGTGGGTCGAAATGAAGACCGGAATTTCGGCACGCGGTCTGCGCGGCTGGGCGTCCTATGTCGACACTCAGTTTCAAGCGCCTCAAGGCGGTCGGGCCAAAGCGGCTCACGCTATGGGTTCCGCGTTTGCAGCGCTAGCGTGAACCGCGGCCTATAACGACGGCATGACCGAAACCGCTACGCTCTCCGATCGCGTTCTTGTCCTCGAGCCTGGCCGGGCCGAGCGCAACTATTGGCGCGATTTGTGGGCCTATCGCGAGCTGTTCGCGATCCTCGCCTGGCGGGACGTGGCGGTGCGTTACAAGCAGACCGTGATCGGGGTGGCCTGGGCGGTGGTGCGGCCGTTCCTCACGATGGTTGTCTTTACCGTGGTGTTCAGCCGCCTCGCGAAGCTGCCGAGCGAGGGCGGCGCGCCGTATCCGGTCATGGTGTTCGCCGGCATGCTGCCGTGGTTCCTGTTCTCGACGATCCTCAGTGAAGCCTCGGGCAGCCTCGTCGGCAACGCCAACCTGGTCGGCAAGGTCTATTTCCCGCGGATCATCATCCCGGCCTCGTCTGCGGTGGTCGCGCTTGTGGATTTTGCTATTAACCTCGGGATCCTCTTCGGACTGATGCTGTGGTACCGGTTCTGGCCGGGTTGGCCAGTCCTTCTGCTTCCTGTTTTTGTTGCACTGGCAATGCTGGCGAGCCTCGGCCCCGCCTTTCTGATCACCGCTCTCAATGTCAAGTACCGAGATTTCCGCTACATTATCCCGTTCATCGTGCAGTTTGGTCTCTACGTTTCGCCGGTCGGGTTTTCCAGCGCGATCGTTCCCGACAAGTGGCGCTTCTGGTACAGCCTCAACCCTGTAGTCGGCGTCATCGACGGCTTCCGCTGGTGCGTGCTCGGCGGCAGCGCGGGGCTCTACCTGCCGGGTTTTGTGCTCGGTCTCGCCATCATCGCGCTGTTCCTGTGGCTCGGCATTGCTTACTTCCGTCGCACCGAAAAAACCTTCGCGGACCTCATCTGAATATGTCCAACGACATCGTGATTCGCGCCGAGGGGCTGGGTAAGAAATATCTGATCGGTCACGAGGCCGAACGCGAACGCTACACTGCGCTACGCGATGTGGTGGCACGCGGCGTGAAAGGGCTGTGGCGCAAGGCAGCCGAGATGACGCGCGGCCGCGCGCTCGTTGCCGGCGGCACGGTTGAGGAGTTCTGGGCACTCAAGGATGTCAGCTTCGAGGTCAAGCGCGGCGAGGTACTTGGCATCATCGGCCGCAACGGCGCCGGCAAGTCGACGTTGCTGAAAATCCTGTCGCGCATTACCGAACCCAGTGAAGGGCGCGTCACGATCAAGGGCCGGGTCGCCAGCCTCCTCGAAGTCGGCACCGGCTTCCACCCAGAACTGAGCGGCCGCGAGAACATTTACCTCAACGGTGCGATCCTCGGCATGACCCGCGCCGAGATTCGCAAGAAATTCGACGAGATCGTCGCCTTCGCCGAAGTCGAGAAATTCCTCGACACTCCTGTCAAACGTTATTCGAGCGGCATGTATGTCCGCCTCGCCTTCGCGGTCGCAGCACACCTGGAACCGGAAATCCTCGTCATCGACGAGGTGCTGGCCGTAGGGGACGCCGAATTCCAGAAGAAATGCCTCGGCAAGATGTCTGAAGTCGCCGGCGAGGGGCGGACGGTACTTTTTGTCAGCCACGACCTTCGTAGGGTCGCCACTCTGTGCCAGCAAGGCATTTTGCTGGATGCGGGTCAGTTCGAACTTGGCGGGCCAGCGTCCGAGGTTGTGGAACGGTATCTCACACGGCATTTGAGTATGCTGAGTTTTTCCGATCTCCGGCATCGGGCCGATCGTACCGGCTCCGGTGAAATTGTGTTCGAGTGGATTGAATTGCTCGTGGACGGCAAGCGCCGAAGCTTCTTCAATTTCGGTGAGTCGATTACACATCGAGTCGCCATTAGGGTCAAACGGTCGATTGGAGTTGTTACTGCAGTCGTCACGATTTTCACCAGCGAAGGAGCTCCAATTTACGAACTTTACAGCAATGATGATGGGCGGCGCTGGGCTCCTGAGGAAGGGATTCACATATTAGAAGTGGTTATCGATGGTCTAGTGCTCTACCCTGGTACCTATTCAATTGATCTGTGGGTCGGTGACAGAACCTCTGCGCGGGTCGATCTCATTAGAACTGCGATCAGCTTCCGGGTGATTCAGGCGGCGCTAGGCTCCGTCTTTAGATCGCTCAACCCAGCTGATGCCATCTTTTACCAGCCAGCGACGTGGCGTTGGCTGGAGCAAGCGCAGTCACTCCCGGCGCCAGGGAATGATGGCACCAATTACGATGTCGCCTAACAAGAATTAAGTGCCCAATATCTTAGCACATTAAGTTTGCTTGCGGGGGATATAGTGTTTAAAAATAAGTGGTCGCAAGATCGAAGCAATCACCCTATGAACGTCTTGCATATAACCGATTATTACCTGCCGCACGGGCAAAATTGGATTTATCCGCAGATTGTTAATGTGCCGGGGACGACGACTGCGGTCCTATGCCGGGATGGTTCGCAGGCAGAGGCGTACCCTTTAGAGGGGCGTCCTTTATTTTGTGAGAATCCCCCGGTTCCTTGGGCCGACCGCTTCGGGCGTATGGGCCGGGTAGGCGTGCGGTGGATTTGCACCGCTTCGGCGCGGGCCCGAGCCTTGACTTGGCGGCCCCATGTGATGCATGCGCATTTCGGGAATCTGGGTTGGCAATCGCTGCCTCTGAAGCGGCTCCTTAAGGTACCCTTGATTACGACGTTTTATGGGGCCGATGCATGGTCCTTGCCTGTGATTTCGCCGTGGCACAAGCGGTATGAGCGACTATTCAGCGAGGGTGACCTCTTTTTAGTAGAGGGGCCTGCGATGCGAGAAAGAATGATCGAGATCGGCTGCCCTCCGGAAAAGCTCAAAATAAGACATCTAGGAGTCGACCTAAACAACGTGTGCTTTACTTTGCCGGATTTCCGAAAGGGCCTTTCGATCGCTATGGTCGCGCGGTTTGTCCCAAAGAAAGGATTTGTCGACGGGTTGCGTGCCTGCTTTTCTGCCGCGAGTGCTGGCGTAGATTTGCGTGTAACTATTATTGGGGATGCCTTCGGTGACGAGGAGGGGCAAGCAATCAAACGAGAGTTGATCGCGCTTGCGGAAACCTCCCCGCTGAAGGGCCGCGTGTATTTTACGGGGTTCCTACCGTTGCAAGAGATGCATTCGGTGCTATCGACAAAGAACGTGATCCTATGTCCGAGCAAACGCGCGCCCAACGGCGATACCGAGGGTGGTATGCCGTTTGTTTTGGCAGAAGCGATGGCGATGGGGCTTCTCGGGATCGGATCGCGCCACTGCGACATGACAGAGCTAATCGACCACGGCCGAACCGGCTTTCTCTTCGCAGAAGGTGCAGTGGAGGAACTGGCTGCAATACTGATTGGGTTGCCGCAACAATTTGAAGAGGCTACAGAATTGGCTTTACAGGGGCGACGGCATATCGAGATCGAGTTTGATCTGCAACGGCAGTTGAGCCAACTGAGTTCGATATATCAAAGTAACTTCTGATGCGGCCACCGCTTGGAAATATTCGGCTCGTAGGTGGATTAGGGTAGATCCGAGAGCAATGGGACTTGCAGCATTCACGATTGCCACCGGGAAGCCGGTCTACCTGGAAATGGCGTTCGGACTCGCCAGGTCGTTCCGGCTGTGGCATCGACGTGAGGATATCCACTTCGTTCTCGCTACGGATAGGGATCGGTCAAGTCTGCCTTCAGACCTTGTCGATCTCGATCTGATCCCGCTGCAACCGGGACAATATGGCAGTGGTTTCACGCCAAAGTTGTATCTCGATCGCATCGCGCCGGCGGAGAAATCGCTGTTCATCGATGCCGATTGCCTCTGTGTTGGTTCGCTTGCCTCGGCCTTCCAGCAGTTCTCGGGGCACGCCGTTTCGGTTGTCGGTCGCGAGGTCGCGGACGGTGAATGGTTCGGCGACGTCGCGACGATCTGTGGCCAATTCGGCATCGGCGGGATGCCAAAATTTAACGGTGGAGTCTACTACCTTGAGAGGGGCGCGGCGTGTAGTCGGGTGTACGAGACGGCGCGCTCGCTGCTGTCGCGCTATGACGAGATCGGCTTCGGACGGCTGCGCGGCCAGCCGAATGACGAGGTGGTGATATCGCTGGCGATGGCATTGTGCGGCGAAACCAGTATTCCGGAACGCGGCGATATAATGAACAGCTTGCTGGCCGGCCCCGCCGGGTTGGAGATCGACGTGTTCAAAGGTCGGGCCCTGTTGCGAAATCCACGCCGTCACCCGCGGTACAACCCCTGGTACGAGCTTGAGGAAATGCGACCGCGCCTCGTCCACTTCCTCGGTGCCGATATAAACTCCCATCCATACGGTCGCGAATCGACGCGCCTTAGGCTAGTGTATCAGAAGCACTGGCCACGGTGGCTCGCGAGGATGTGGACAAACCTGTGGCTGACCCTGCCTTCGCTGATCACAAGCGCACTTAAGAACTTTTTGCGACCGCTGTATCACGCCATTCTGGGACCACGCCGGATCAAGCGGAGTGTCAGGGTTTAGATCCCCATGGCGGCTGATATCTCCGTTATAATTGCGACTCGGAATCGGCTATGGTCGCTCCCGCGGGCTGTTGAGTCGTGCCGCAGTTCGCAGCTTCGAATCGAAATTATTGTCGTAGATGACGCTAGCACTGACGGGACCTCGGAGTGGCTGATCAGGCAAACGGGCCTCGTTGTGGTGCAGGGTTTCGGTTGGGGGCAAGCTTGGGCCTACAATGAGGCATTGTCGATCGCGACTGGAAAGTACATCCGGTTCCTGGATTCAGATGATTGGCTAAATCCAAATGCTAACGAAAGCCAATTTTCTGTGGCAGAAAGAGGGCTATCTGACGTTGTTGTCGCTGGTCTTGATGAGTACCATAATGATACCTTTGATCGCCGCATAGATTGGATACAGACCGATGATTTTATTGCCCAACAACTCGGCGAGACCATGGGATCACATTATTCGGCATTTCTTTTCAGCCGGAAATTCATTGCAGATATTCCACACCGAACCTCGTTCCCCGCAGCCGATTTTGCAGTACGACTTGATCGGTGCTTCATTCTAGAAGTAGCGCTCCGTCATCCTCGTATCGCGGTGAGTCCCGAGCCAACATTATGTCATCGCCACCACGAACGGACGCGCCTACAATTCCGCACTGGATTGCGTAGCGTCGGCACCAATATTCAGCACCTCTATATCTACCGCCAAGTGCTCAGTCTGCTCGAAGAGCGGCAGGAACTGACATCGCGGCGTAAGCACGCAGCAATCAAGATATTGTGGCCACTGGCCCATTGGGTCGCCCACACCCATCCTGACGACGCGTATGAAATCGTGGCCTGGATTTACCGTCTTGACCCGCAGTTCTCGCCGCCGGAAATCGGGCTTTTGGGTTTTCTCTATCGGTGGTTTGGCTTCGCATCGGCCGAGCGAATCCTGCGCATGCGCCGCCATCTGTTAGCGCCGGTCCGCGCATTGATGTAAATGATACGTAGGGCCTCTGAAGAGGGATTTGGAGTAGAACGCTCTAAATTGGATCGTAAGCTCTTTGCACTGAAGTAGTAACTTTCAATTTTATATTTTTTTTGGGAACAATAAGTGTGAGAGTTGATCAAATCGCTTGTGTAGAGTTTCTTGGTGGGGTTACCCCTCGTGGGAATTGAGCCCATCGTTACTTGGCTAGGGCGGCCAGTCAATTCGGCGGACGAACCCTGGTATCGCTTCGGCCGTGTCATTGCAGCGGTCAACCGGTCTGTGGCACTTCCCGCCGATGCGATGTGGCTCGATGTTGGTTGTCAAATGGGGCAATTCCTGAAAGTCGTTCAAGGGACTTACGGTACTAAGCCTTACGGCATTGATGATTTCGAGCTGGCAACTGCCGTGGAGGTCTGCCGCAAGTACCTTCGTCTAGAGATCAGTACCCCCGATGAGATTTTTGACGGTTCGTGGCACTATTACTGTCGTCAGATCGACCAAGTCGGGTTCGCGCTCGACGAAAGATTTGATGTCATCTCGGCGCTTGAGATCATCGAACACATGATCGATACTGACGCGTTCCTCGATGAATGCCGTAATCATCTGAAGGCTGATGGATGGCTCGTTATTACAACCCCAAACATTAATTCTTTACGAAATCGGGTGACAGTTCCCCTTGGAAAGTATCCCACCGGCATCGAATATCGCACGATAGTACACCACGTCCGGTTGTACAATGCGGCTACTCTCAAATCACATATCGAATCTCATGGATTTCGCCTGATTGATATGAGCGGTGTCTCGTTCCTACCACGACACCGCATGGTTCGCGGGCGCATACAACAGATCGATCGTTGCTTGAGTAGGTCGCTCCCCTCGCTATGCGGAAACTTGATCGCGGTATTCCGGAGGCAGGGTTAATGTGGACTGCGCGGTGTGCAGACGGATGATCCGCGTGATTTATGATGGTAATTTGGGAAACAAACTTTTTCAGTACTGTTTTGGCCGTATTCTCGCTGAAAGATTAGGATACCGTTTGACTGCTGATCCGATCGCCGGGTTTCCAGGGACGTTCGACGTGGTAGCTGGCAAAAGTTATCACTCTGATGTACCGCTGGTTCTGCGAGGTCAGCGACCAGACTTGGGCTTCCTAGACGGCAGCGATCCCGAGTCCGAGATCGTGTTGACTGGATACTTCCAACGCTACGAATATTATGAGGCGCGGGCGCTAGATGTGAGAAGGTGGCTCCGTATGGACGTGGATCCATGCGGTCTTTCTATCGGTGATCGCGATGTCGTCGTTGGCATTAGACGCGGGCGGGATTATATTCCGCGGCATGGCATACCGCTGTCGTATTTCGAGGAGGCGCTTAGACACCTGGATCATGACAAAGTCTATATTTGCACCGATGTACTGACAGATCCATTGGTAAGAGATTTAGCAAAACGGCATAACGCAATTGTGCGTCCGCCTGACGCGCTCGACAATCTCGCTTTTATTACGAGGTTCGAGAAAATCGTTATTTCGAACAGCACGTTCTTGTGGTGGGGTGCGTTTCTTAGTAACGCCCGGGAGGTCGTTTTCCCTCGTCCGGCTAACGGCTACTGGTCGGATGCCGAACCACTGAGTAAGAACATAGCGCTGGAAATTTCCGACCCACAATATATCTATCTAAGTTGTGAACTCTACCGGAGTGAATTTCTTTCGGAACACATGCATAATGTTTACGACGGTGCTATCGCTGGTTTTAAAGGATGGGTGAGGCCGTTGCTTGCTAAAATTCGGAATGCTAAACCCCGAGAGTCGCGTTGGGTTTTCCACGAGGACTGACCAGCATCGATTGCATGGGCAAGGTATTCACCGTCTATCGCGAAGACACTGATCGCTGGTTTTGCGGCGATCGCATGCTGCGTAAGGTCGCTCGCCGGATGTTGCGACCGAGGCCAACCCATCTGAGTGGTATGCAGCGGGTAGTGCACAATTTTCTGACGGGATTGCAGGCTGAAGGACGACCATTTAGTTTTAATCCTTCGCGAAGAGCGGCGCCTCGTGGCAGCAAGATCATTTCGTTCGGCCTCGGGCGGTTGGGAGTAGAGGGAGTGTCTGTTGATTCGCCGGTGATTGCAGCAATCGGATTCCCACATCCCGCTGATGCGATTGATCTATTCAAACGATTCGATGTGAGGGTCTACCTGCAGCATTCACAATGGGTGCTGGACTGGGTGGCGTCGGTTAGCCCTGTCAATAACGTTAAATTCGGATTATGGCATGCCGGAATTGACACGGACGAATGGTGTCCGCCGTCAGAGCCGACCACAAAGAACATCGATATTCTTATTTATTATAAGATTCATTGGGATCAGGAATATTGGGATCGAATGTTAGTCGATCCGATTAAGCGAGAGTTGGAGCGGCGCGGGCTGAACGTCCATCAGATAGATTATGGCGCATATGCCCCAGCGGAATATAGAGCGTTATTGTCGAGATCGCGAGGTATGCTCTTCTTAGGACCACATGAAACGCAGGGATTCGCCTATCAAGAGAGCCTTTCGTGCGGCGTGCCGGTGTTAGCCTGGGAGCCTGGTTACTGGCTTGATCCAATCCGATTCAACTACGGCACGGATGTTGTCCCGGCGACGAGCGTACCATTTTTTGATGACAGATGCGGTCTGACTTTTCGGGATGCAGAAGAGTTCGGCAGCAAGCTCGACGAATTCTATGAGAAATGCCGGCAAAAGCTTTATCAGCCGCGGCGGTATGTGATGGACAATCTCACTATCGCTGGTTCAACCCGCCGTATGCTTGAGTTCTACGACCGAATTTGAAATGGCATCGACATGTGTAAGATTTTTCTCGATATAGAGCGGCGTTGAGCTGATACAGGCGGGTGGGCCGCAAAATATTCAAGTACCGCTTTATCCGATTCACGTCGTAAGGATGTACAAGTTGGTAAACGTGGCAACGTTGAGTGCCTCTAAAGATTTCTTCTCGTAGCAGCTGCTGCCACGAGAAGAAAAATTACATTGACCAAAGCGTCGACCTCGCTGTGTTAAACTATCGGTTGGGCCGTGGCCAACGTGAGCAACAGGTCGTCATTTTGACGGGGAGTCATCTCTGCCATAACCCGAGGGTGCAGAAAGAAGCGGCGACGCTTGCCCGGGCCGGGTATCGGGTGAAGGTGCTTGGCGGTTGGGTCGATCCTGGCCTAAAGCAGCGTGACGAGGCGCTGGCCGGTGTGCTGCCGTTTGAATTCATCCCGGTGCAGGATTTGACCGGGCGCGGGGTGAGCGACATCCGTCACCGCGCGACCCGAAAACTGGGGGCCGCGGCCTACCGCGGGTTTGGGCTTGGCAATAGCTGGCAGCTTGGCGCTGCCTATCCCGCCCTCCGGCGTGCGGCTTCGCGGCATGGTACGGCCGATCTGTACATTGCGCACTCCGAGCAAGCTCTTGCGGTGGCGACTGAGCTCCGCGCACGCGGGCGGCGTGTGGCGGTGGATATGGAGGATTGGTTTTCCGAGGACTTGCTACCCGAGGCGAGGCGAAACCGGCCGGTCGAACTTCTGCGTAGGCTCGAAGTGGAATTGCTGACGACGGGTGCCTTCACCTCTTGCCCGTCGCGGGCGATGAGCCGGGTTCTCGCCGAGGAATTCGGCTGCCCGCCTCCGACGGTCATCTACAACGGGTTCCCGTGGGCCGAGCGAGCCTTGTTGGACGGGCGGATAAAGGACCGTGCCGGTTGCCGGGATTTGTCGATACACTGGTTCTCGCAGGCGATTGGCCCGGGCCGCGGACTGGAGGACCTGCTGGCCGCACTGCCGCTGCTCATACACCCGACCGTGGTCCACCTGCGCGGCACACCGGTGGCCGGGTTCGACACATGGCTGGCCGAGCGAGTGCCGCGGACCTGGCGCGACCGCGTATTCGTCCACGGGATCGTGCCAAACGCGGAGTTGCTCTCCCGCATTGCCGAGCACGACATTGGGTATGCCGGCGAGATGAGACATTGCCACAGTCGCGATCTGACGGTGACCAATAAGATCCTGCAATACCTCCTTGCTGGGCTGGCGGTGGTGGCGAGCGACACCGAGGGCCAGCGCGAGGTTGCCGAGCAGGCCGGCGAGGCGGTCCTGCTCTTTCCGTCGGGTAACCCACAGGCGCTCGCGGCGCGGCTCGATGAATTTCTCGGCGCGCCCGAACGGCTTGCGCGCGCCAAGGCGGCAGCGCTGAAGGCCGCGCAGGAATCATTCTGTTGGGAGCGCCAGGAACCAATGCTGCTTGACGCGGTCGCCCGAGCGCTTGCACAACCGGTCGCCGTCGGATGGTAAGCGCATGATTGCCGCCCCGCAGTTTCTTGCCTGGCTCGGCACCCGCATCGGCAAGCCGCCCGGGTGGGAGCGGGTCGTTCGAAGGCTTGCTCCGCCGCATCGCCTGATGCAGCTAGGCGAGATTTGCATGGTGCGGGACGGAACCGCCATCTGCGCTCGGCCGACCGTGCCGATCGGCTGGCACGTTGCTTTTTTTGGCACCTACGAACCCGAATTGCGATCGGTGTTCCGCACGATACTGCACCCCGGCGCCGTCGCGGTCGATGTCGGTGCCAACATCGGCTGGCACACGCTGCTGATGGCGACACTGGTTGGCGGTGAAGGCAGGGTGCTGGCGGTTGAGGCGAATCCGTCGGTTTGTCGCAGCCTGCGTGCGAATATCGAGCTTAATAGCCTGCGGCAGGTGGAAATTATCCCTTATGCGCTCACCGATGCCGATGGCCCGATGATGTTCCATGGGCCGGAGGCGGACGATCCCGATTCCGGCAACGGTCACCTCGTCGACAAAGGAGCCGGGGAGGGCGGGTCGATGATCGAGGTGGAGGCGCGACGGCTCGATCATGTCGTTGCCGGATCGAGGCTCGATCGGCTTGATCTGATCAAGGTCGATGTCGAGGGATTCGAGTGGCCGGTACTTCGTGGCGCCGAAGAGACGATCGATCGCTTTCGCCCGCATGTCCTCTTCGAGTTCGACGCCGCTTATGCACCGCGCGGTGGCGGCAGCGCATCGCTTCTCGACCAGTTTTTCCGCCGGCACCGCTACCGGCTCTTCGCCGTGCGGCGGAGCTGGGCCGAGCCGGTGCATTCCGGAACTTGGCCGGATTGCGCGAATATCTGGGCGGCTCCGTTGCGATGATAACCGATTTTGCTCGAACCGACCGGTTTGGTCACACGCTACGCGACCTACTGCGAAGTCTCGTTTACCCGGGGCTTGATCTGCATGTCCGAAACCGGGCGTCGCTTCGCCGGTTCTGGAAAACTGGGGCCCGTTACGTATTGGACGCCGGCAGTGGCAACGGGTATTTCTCGGGACTTGCCTACTCCTCGGGCGCGTCGGTCGTCGCGATGAACATCAATGCGTTACAGATTGAGAAGGCGCGCGGCTTTCTCATCGGCTACAAGCGCGCCGACCCGTCGCGCCTCCAATTCGAACACCGTAGTCTCTATGACCTCGGTACCGAACAGCGTTTCTTTGATGAAATCATCTGCTTTGAAACGTTGGAACACGTGAAGCGTGATAGGGAAGTCGTAGCGCACTTTTACCGAATGCTGGCACCCGGTGGCTTCTTGCATCTTTGTTGTCCCAACAGCCAGCACCCGCGGCATCGGCGAGAAATCCTCGATACTGAAGAGTGTGGAGGGCATGTCCGTTCGGGATATACCGAAGATGACTATCGGGATCTACTTGAACCGCTCGGCTTCAAAATCGACCGCCTCGTCGGTATCGGGCCGCCGGTGGTCTATTGGGCCGACGCTATCCTTCGGGCGGTGCGTAACCGTTTTTGCGATCTTGCTGCCCTGCCGCTCCTTCCATTGATGCTTCCCGCAGTATGGTTGGCGCGTGACAATCCGCGCATCCCTTTCTCGTTGTACGTGCGAGCGGTGAAATAGGCGTTTACCAGGAAATCGAGACAGCCGAGCCCCGGCGGGTGTCAGTCACGCCATCGGTTTATGTGCAATACGGTTGCGGTGACTGCGCCCCATCAGGATGGCAGAATTTCGACGCCTCGCCACGCTTGTGGATCGAGCGCTTGCCCTTCATTGGAATGGTTGGCCGGTTTGCCTCATCGCATCCTTTTCCGGCCAGGGCTCGCTGGGGCGACATTTGCGGCGGACTGCCGATCTCAGATGAATCGGCCGCTGGCGTATACTGCAGCCATGTACTGGAGCACCTGCCGCGAAACGCGCTGGTGTCGGCATTGTCGCAGACACGGCGAATGCTTCGGCCAGGCGGGATTTTCCGGGCGGTGGTCCCCGACCTCGAATGGCGGGCCCGGCGCTATGTCCGAGCGGCAACCAAAGGTGACGCGCGGGCAGCCGACCAATTCCTAGAATCCTGCTCACTTGGGATGAAGGATTGCCAAACGGGAATTATCGCACTGTTTCGGCGCGGCTACGGGCGTAGTGCGCATTTGTGGATGTATGATTTCTCAGGCTTCAGAGCGTTACTTCGTGACAGCGGCTTTGTGAATGTTCGCCGATGTACTTTGGGCGATAGCGCTGACCCCATGTTTGCGCGAGTGGAAGATCGCGCCCGATTCTTCGAAGGCGACGCGCCAGAACTGGCGGTGGAAGCTGTGAGACCGATGTGAGCGTTGCTTCAGTTGAACCGTCGCCCGAGGTTCCGGCGGCACGCCGAGTATTGGTCGTAGTCAGTTCCTACGCACCGACGATGATCGCCGACATGCATCGGGCGAGGCACCTCGCTTGGGAATTGGCAAAAATCGGCTGGAAGACGGAAATCCTCACCCCGGCTCTTGGCTACCAGATGCCGTTTATTGTCGATCCGGATTCAGGCCCATTCTTTCCGCCCTCTGGAAACGTAACTTACGTCCCACCCTTCTTGCCTCGATTTTTTGCTTGGTTGGGCGTCCGAACGATCGGCTGGCGCGCGCTTGTCCCTATGTTTTTCATGGGCAACTGTATCCTGCAGGGGGGGATCGATATTGTCTATTTTTCGACAACGCAGTTTTCGCTTTTTCTTCTCGGCCCATTGTGGCGATTGCGGTTTGGCACCCCCTACGTCCTCGACTTCCACGATCCCTGTGTGCGGGAGGATAAAGCGCGGCCGGTCTGGATGTCGTCCAATTTGAAATACTTGGTTACCCGCTGGCTGCTAAAACGGACCGAGGCGATGGCGACCCGGCGGGCGTCCGGCATTGTCGCGGTGTCGCCGCAATACCTCGACCTGCTGGTGCGGCGGTATGGGGCTCACAGACCCGAATGGGCAAAACCGGAGAGGACGGCGGTGATTCCATTCGCGGCGCTGGATCGCGACTTGCAAGAAGCTGCGGCTAGTCGGTCCCTAGTAGTGAGTGGGACTGCAACGCGCATCATATACATTGGCGCCGGGGGCCCAATCATGGCTCGCTCCTTCCGGCTATTGTGCAAAGCCTTGGAAACAATTCGGAAGCATGATCCAAGTCATCTGGCGAATATTCGCATCGGGCTTTACGGGACAATATTCGGCTGGGAGGAGAAGGGTGGTCGCAAGGATTTGGCAGAGATAGCGGCACAGGCAGGATTTACGGACATCGTCAATGAGAGCCCGGGCCGCGTCTCTTATCGCCGCTCGCTTGAGTTGCTGCTTGGCGCGGATGGCGCGTTGATCCTTGGGGTTGACGATGCAGGATATATGCCGTCAAAGCTCATGAGCTATGCCCTTTCCGGCAAGCCGTTGCTTGCTGTTTTGCACCGGGACGGGCCGGCGTACCGGTTGTTTGAAGGAAATCCCGGCTTTGGGGAGGCAATCTGGTTTGATGGTTCCGGCGAGATTCCTGCAACCGAGGCAGCGACTGTCGTCGCTAAGTTCCTTGCCCAGTGCAGCGACAGGGGGAGCTTTGACCGGAGAGTAATGCTTGAGCCGTATCTGGCGCCGGCGATGGCCCGACGCCACGCTCAGCTTTTCGAGGCCTGCTTGGATAAGGCATGACAATTCTGTTTGGCCATCCTAGCGGTAGCCCCTTTTCACATAACGCGGCACTGGCGCATTTTGAGGCGGGGCGACTTGAGGCGTTTTGCGTTCCATGGATGCCCTCGGAAGCAGCCTTGAGGCGCTTTTGCAGCGTGGCACCACTGCGGCCGATGGCGGAGCGGCTGGCGCGCCGCCGGTTCCCGGCGTTATCCGCGGCGCCGAAAGTCCAGGGTCGCGTCGGCGAATGGCGCCGGTTGGCACTCCGCGCTGCCGGACGCGGCGACGAGCGGTTGTCGTACGAGGCCAACGACTGGTTGATGGCGACGATGGCGCGCGAGGTGCGCCGGCCGCGGGTGACGGCGGTGCATGCCTACGAGGATTGCTCGATGGAGCAATTCGTGGAGGCTAAGCGGCTTGGCAAGGTATGCATCTACGACATGCCGATCGGTTATTATCCGGCTTGGGAACAAATCCAGGCGGAGTTGGCGCACAAATTTCGCGACTGGCTGCCTGCAACGGGGCTGCCGTCGCAGCGATTTGCCCGCCCCGAGCAAAAGCGGCAGGAAATGGAGTTGGCCGATCTGGTGCTTGTCCCGAGCGTATTTGTCGAGGAGACTGTGCGACGATTTCATCCTGACAAGTTGATCTCGCGTGCGTCTTACGGTGTCGACATCGACTTTTGGACGCCCTCCGAAGAGCGACGGTCTGAGAAACCATTGCATTTTCTTTATGTCGGGCAACTGTCCGTGCGCAAAGGGACCCCGTTACTGATTGAAGCCTGGGCCGCCGCAGGTTTGCGCGATGCGCATCTTTCGCTCGTCGGGTCGTGGCAATTGGCCGAAGGAAAGAAGCGGGAGCTTCCGCCGAACATCACTTGGACGGCACCCGTATCAGCGGTCGGGCTACGCCAATTCTATCAAGTCGCGGACGTTTTTGTTTTTCCGACGTTCTTTGAGGGCCGCGCGCTGGCGGTTGGCGAAGCAATGGCCGTCGGTTTGCCTATCCTGAGTACAGCAGCGTGCGGGTTTGACGTTTTGTGTCTGGCATGCGGTCGAATTGTTCCCGTGGGGGACAAGGACGCTTTGACTGAGGAACTCCGTCGATTTGCCGGGCACCGCGACGAGTTGCCGGCAATGAGCCGCGCCGCGAGGGCGAGCGCAGAACTGCTGACGTGGCGACGCTATCGCGAGCAGGTGAGCGAGGCAGTTGCGCCGCTCGTATGATCCCACCTCCGCGCAATGTCAGAGCCAGGATGCCCTGCCCGATCTGCGGGGGAGCGGCCGCACGTTGGAGTGAGGTGGGCGAGGTTCCAATTCTGCGTTGCACGCTTGGGGGCTGTGGCTTCCGTTTTTTCGATTTGGCGTGCTGGCAACTGGTTTGCCGGGATGCAGACTATTATGAGGATTGGGCGGAAGCTTCTCTCAATCCCGGCGCACCGTGGATTCGGGCACGAGTCGATATCGTCCGGCGTTTCAAGGATCGGGGGGTCGTTGCGGAGCTGGGTTGTGGCATCGGAGAGACGGCAATCGCGCTGAATGACGCGGGGTTTTCCGTTATCGGCGTCGAGGAATCAGCGAAGGCAGTCCGGTATCTTGCCGATAGGTATCCGGCAGTCTCATGGAGAAACGTGAACATTTTCGATTTTATTGCGGAACAGCGGCAGTCGTTCGATGCAATCACGATGTTTCACGTGTTGGAACATATCCCTCATCCGGAAAAAATCATCAGTCTCTCCGCAGATGCGCTGTCGCAGGATGGTGTCGTCGTGATCGAAGTGCCTGATGCAGGCGGCGGCCTCGCCCGTCTGCGCGGACGCAGATGGGACTACTATGTCGATCGTCACGTCAATTATTTCGATCAACGTTCGCTGCATAGACTTATGACTTCGTTTGGCTTTCGTTGCCGCTTCCTCCAGCGCACCTATCATTTCTCGTTCCCGCAGGGCGCCCTGATGAAAGATTTGATCAAAGGTGCCCTGGCCAACCTTGGCCTGAATTCCATTATCCGAACGGCGTGGACAAGGTAGCGCAAGCGACAGAGCGACCGGAACGGGATCCGTGCCCAGTTCGCTGTGTCGCTCCGGTCGCGCCCGGGAGCGGGCGCTTTGTACGTGCGGTCGGGCGTGCCCGACCGCGGCTCGCGTTCGTCGTGTCGCATCCGATACAATATTTCGCGCCGCTGTATCAGAGTTTGGCCCGGCGTGAAGACGTTGCCATCAAGGTCTTCTTCACTTGGCATGCAGGCACAGTGCCGGTCCAGGATCGCGGCTTCGGCATTCCGGTCGCGTGGGATATTCCGCTGACGGAAGGGTACGAGTACGAAGCGGTGCCCAACTCGGCGGCTGATCCGGGGACGCACCACTTTCGCGGATTGCAAAATCCGTCGCTGGTGCGGCGGGTCATGGAATGGCGACCCGATATCGTTCATGTGACCGGTTGGGCATGGCAGTCTCATCTATTCGCATTGCGAGCATTTTCCAAACGCGGTCTTCCCACGCTGTTCCGCGGCGATTCCCACTTGCTCGACGATAACCGCCTCGGGCCGCGCTGGCGAGCGAAGCGCGTGATCCTGCGACGGGTCTTTTCCTGGCCCGCCGGATTTCTAGTCGTCGGTGCCGCCAATCGCGCCTACTATGAAGCATTCGGCGTCGCCGCCGATCGGCTGTTCCAATGCCCACACTCGATCGATGTTGCTCGCTTTGCCACACCGGCGGTATTGCTTGAGCAGCAGGCGGCAGCGTGGCGGCGGAAGCTCGGGATCAGTCTCGACAAGACTGTCCTTCTCTATGCAGGAAAATTTGAACGCAAGAAACGCCCGGTTGAGTTGGTGAAGGCGGTTTTGGCGGCCCATGATCCCACTCTAGTATTAATACTCGTCGGCGATGGAGAATTGCGGGAAGAGGTTGACAAAATTGCAGCGCTCGAGCCTCAACAGTTTCGCGTGTTGCCGTTTCAGAATCAGAGCCGCATGCCGGTCGTTTATCGATTGGGCGACCTGTTTGTGCTGCCCTCCGCTTATGGCGAGACCTGGGGGCTGGCGGTCAACGAGGCCATGGCATGCGGCCGTCCTGTGCTCGTCAGCGACCGTGTCGGGTGTGCGCGGGACATGGTCGATGCCACCTGCGGCAGGGTTTTTTCCTGGGACGATGTGCTATCCTTATCCGTTACTCTGAACAATCTAATAGGCGATCGCCATGCTCTTCCCGCGATGGGAAGGGCCGCCGGCGAACGCGCGTGGTTGTTTGATGTCACGCGCACGGAAGCGGCCCTCATGGAGGCGGTGCAGCGGGTCTGCGGACAATGACGGACATCCGGGTTATCTCCGCCGGTGTCGAGCTTCGCCATGCACAGCGCATTCTGGGGAGGAGCCTCGGTATTCTTGCTCTTTTCGGCGTATTCCGCGCGGAAACGATTGAGGGGTTTCTTTCCTATCTGCTTATCAGCAGTGCTGCCGTTCTGCCCGCGGCGCTGTGGCTGCGCGCGCGCGCCCCCGGCATCCCGATCCTCCCCGCGGTGGCCGCCTTTCATTTTCTCTATTTCGCGGTCCCCATCCTCCGCCAGGATCCGGCTCAGCCGGTGTATACGCCATGGGAAGTTCTGCACGCCGCCTTTACGGTGGCGCTCTTTCTGGGGACGGCAACCCTGGCATGGGCGTTTATCGTTGGTCGCTATCTTCGCCGATCGCGGAACATAGCAGCGGATTTGCCTGCCAGGGTGGCGAGCCGACCTCTCATATTCGGCGGCCTTGCGGTCGGCCTGCTGTTTCAACTCGCGGCCATGTCCGGGTGGCTGATCGGCCTGGGAAGCTTCTTCGGTGTGATACGGGCAATCGCCCTGACGATGGCGTCGATTTCTTGTTACTTGCTTGGCAACTCTCGCGCCCGCCATTGGCTGCACGGCCAGCTTTGGGGGGTGGCGCTCGCCGGGCTGGTCCTCAACGTCGTCCTGTCGTGGAGCAGCCTGTTGCTGGTGGGAGGAATGCAGTTCGTCCTGGCGGCAGTGTTGGGATATCTCTTGGCCGCCAAAAGAATCCCGTGGATGGCGCTGATGCCCTTCTTTGGCGTCCTGTTTGTCCTCCATGCCGGCAAGGGCGAGATGCGGGAGCGCTATTGGTCCGAGGGGTATTCGCAGGGCGTTGCCGTATCGCAGGTGCCGAATATGATGGGCGAATGGTTAGTCGAAGGAATCGCGGCGACTGCAACGGGTGAAACACGGCAGGACATCATCGATCGCGCGTCGCTGCTTTACATGCTGCTCCGCGTTCAGCAGGCGACGCCCGAGTACATCCCGTACCTTGGCGGCGAGACCTATGCGTTGTTGCCCACCTACCTGGTCCCCCGGTTCATCGACCCTGACAAGAGGTTTAGCCAGGCGGGTTTGGCCCTGCTCAATACCCGTTACGGAGTACAGACCCAAGAAGGCGTAAGAACGACGACCATCGGCTGGGGGATCATCGCCGAGGCTTTCGCGAATTTTGGGATGGTCGGCGTGCTTGGTGCTGGACTGCTGTTCGGCATGCTGTCGGCAGCTTTCACCCGCTGGAGCACCGGCGCGGCACCATTGTCGCTCCCTATGCTTCTTTCCATTGCGGCCATGGTCACATTGATCAACCTGGAAGCGGATTTTGGGTATCTTATAAACAATCTCTGGCAGGCACTCGCAGCAACGTTGATCTTCGTCCTGCCGTTCAAATATCTGTCTGCCGACTCGGGAAAACGCGCGATTGCCAGCGTGCCCTTCCTTTCCGAGAAGGCTCATCGTGGCTGAATGTACCACTGGTGACGAATACGCGCTCGGACGGGCAGTGAAGGCTGTAGACGACGACAGCGATGGCTGTCTCCTCCCGAGACGATGATCCGCGTACTTCATGTCATCGCCGCGCTGGATATAGCGCAAGGCGGGCCGTCGTACAGCGTGCCCAGACTGTGCGGCAGCGTGGCGGCCATCGGTGCAGAGGTGGAGCTGGTATCGGTCCGGGGACCCGATGGCTGGGAATGCGCAGGCCAGGGTGGTTACCGGGAGCGCCGTTTTCGGGGGAATTTTTCGCAACTTCCGATTCTGCGGAAGTTGCGCTGGTCGACGGGGCTTGCGCGCGCACTTCGTACCTCCGTCTTGCGCGTTGATGTCATCCACGATCACGGGCTGTGGCTGATGCCCAACGTGCAGGCAGGATGGGCATCGAGAGGCGCGCAAAAGCCGCTCGTCGTCTCACCGCGAGGCATGCTCGCTCCCGAGGCGCTGGCGTTCTCTCACCTGAAAAAAAGGGCATTCTGGTTCTTACTCCAGGGTAACGTAGTGCGTAACGCTGCTTGCCTTCACGTGACGAGCGAGCAGGAATACGCTGAGATACGTGCGTTTGGCCTCGATAATCCGGTCGCGATCATCCCAAATGGGATCGACGTGCCTAACTTGCCAACTATTCTGGGAGAGCCATCGGCTGGGCGGACAGTACTTTCTCTTGGTCGGTTGCATCCAAAGAAGGGGCTCGACCGGCTCGTCCGTGCCTGGGCTCAGGTCGAAGCTACGCACCCGGATTGGTGGCTGCGCATCGTCGGACCCTCGGAGCAGGGGTATGAGCGCTCGCTTCGTACGCTTGCGGTCGAACTTGGGCTTGTCCGCATTTCGATCGAGGGCGCTATCTACGGTGAGGACAAGGTGGCTGCCTATCGTGACGCGGATGTCTTTGTTCTCTCAACCCTCAACGAGAATTTCGCGCTGACGGTGGCAGAGGCGCTTGCCGCGGGTACGCCGGTAATCTCGACTAAGGGGGCTCCGTGGCAGGCACTTGAGGGCGAGGGATGCGGATGGTGGATCGACCACGGTATCGAGCCTCTGGCCCGTGCCCTCGACCGGGCGCTAGAGATGCCACGACCCGCGCTTGAGGCAATGGGGGCACGAGGCCGGGCATGGATGAAGCGGGACTTCTCATGGGACCGCGTCGGTGGGGACATGATGGCGGTATACGAGTGGCTCGTTCGCGGAGCAGAACCGCCGGACACGGTTCGCTTCGATTGAGGTGTATAATTCAGATTTGGTCTGACAGACGGTATTGCCTGTTTGGTGCCATGTATCTGTCGCCAGTCGCAAAGCGGCCATGGTTCTCTTGCTCGCCAGTGGCGGGGCGTTAAGGAAAGTCTGCATCGGGGTTTTGCCGAAGCACCATCGGTCACGACGATGACGACGTTCGTTGTATTTGGCGATCCAGATGTCGAAGTCGGTTCAGAGTTCGTGTTTTTCGTAGCGCGTGGTGTATCATCGGAAGTGTTCGATCTGATCTGAAGAACCGTTTGATGCAGTTTCGTGCCTGGGAACGCACAGGGCTGAAGCGGGTTTTGCGGCGGCGATGGATCATCGGGGGATGTTGGATGCAGCGCCAGCGACACGATTGGCGGTGCGGCCAATCGGCGTCGTCGGCGAACACTGAGGCGCCAAGCCTTGCTGCCTATCGCTAGCTGATCGAAGTGCCAGACAAATCCAGATCCACAAGATCGAGACCGAACTGTTGGGGTGGCAACGCAGCAATCCCGCCGGCCCGGCTAGATACGATCGCCAGCATCAGGCTACTGCTGCCACCACGTTGGCCGCTACCATCCTGGATGTCGGAGTAATCCGATCAGGCCGGCATTTCGCCGCTTGGCTCAAGCTGGCGCCGGGGCAGAACACCGGCTCTGCATGGACCAAAATGAGCCTCGAAGATCGGCGACACCTATCTGCAGCACCTGCTCGTGGTCGCTGCTATCGTCGCCGTTCGCTACACGCGGCGCAAGGCTCACCGGCACGCGGATAGCGGCAATTGGTAACTGAGTGCCGATGAACCATGAGCGCCGTGCGCCTCAATGATCCACAAATCCCCAACTGCGCCACGACGGAATCCTCTCCCGGCGCTCACTTCTTTGCGCTTTTTCGCAGCCAGCGAAGTTGTCATATATCACTATGCGGACAAGGCTTTAATTCTCCCATTTCCTTCTTCAATTTTTATACGACTGACAAGCGCAGGATACGAAGCTGTCACTTTCTTTTTTGTTCTTTCTGGGTTTATTCTAACATACGTATACTCTGGCTCTAATTCCGTTTCGCCTCTTAATGTGAATAAGAGTACTTTTCTCCTTTCACGTTTTGCGCGAATCTCGCCTGCTTACTACCTTTCTTTGCTGCTATCGATTCCGCCTTTTATATACAGTGTGTACGTATCAAACATTATCACCGTAAGTGTATTTAGCATAAGTGCGCTTCTAGTTCCTACCTTTTTGCAGGCATGGTGTCCTACCGTTGCATTTTCGTGGAATGGACCCGCATGGTCCATATCAGTAGAAGCGCTATTTTATCTATTGTTTCATAAAATCTCCCAAATAAGCATAAAATTGTCAAATTTCGTATTAGTTTTATCTAGTTTTGTTTTCGTTATAATTGGAGATATTGTCAGGAATAACTTCCTGTCACCGCCTACTCAATTCGATTCGTGGCAACATTTTGTTGCGTATTTCCCGATTTTCCACTTGCCGCAGTTCGTATTTGGGGTGGCTCTAGGTCGCCTATTCTTATATGGGAAGTCTCTATCATCTAAGATGCATCTGGGAATATCGCTAACCGGTATCCTCTTGATCCTTGTTGAATTTGTGCCCATTGGAACTGAAAATGCAAAGTGGACAACCTATAACGGGTCGCTTGTTATAGTGTTTGGTTTAATAATTTTTGGTAGTGCGAAGATGTCGGGATTGGCGGAACGAGTTCTCTGTTGTTCGCTTCTTATGACGCTTGGTGAGGCAAGTTATGCTATCTA
>Ga0206874_1074_pt2 | contig 26061 bp, 32 predicted proteins | sample Alteio_BWOrgCont_12_FD_152629 | JGI IMG/M metagenome (GOLD analysis project Ga0206874, IMG submission 152629) | Enriched cells from forest soil in Barre Woods Harvard Forest LTER site, Petersham, Massachusetts, United States -... | ecosystem: Environmental > Terrestrial > Soil > Temperate forest >...
GCGGCTCGAAGCGGGCGATGCGCGTGCCATCCTCATGGGCCCTGACACTGGCGAACAGCGGCGCCCCCAGAAGAATGGGAACTTCGCCGAAGAAGTCGCCAACCTTGTATTCGAAGAGCTCTTCATCGCGGCCGAGCACGCTCTTGTAAAGCTTCATGCGGCCTTCGAGCAGGACAGCGAAGAAGGGCTGTTCGCCCTCGCGTGCCAGCCATTCGCCGTTGTGCACGCGCACATCGGCGGCGCGGCTGGCGAAGCGAGCGCGCTCGGCATCATCGAGACACGCAAAGACGGGAGCTTTTTTGAGATCGTCTGCGGTAATCATTGAGGCTAGCTTTCCTGTTGGTGCCTGTGGTTTTGGAGCTAACGTTTATGAGATGCGAGACGTACGCTTAAGGACGCGGTGGTGCCGGGAGGGGGACTTGAACCCCCACGACCTTTTAAAGGGTCTGCGGATTTTAAGTCCGCTGTGTCTGCCGATTTCACCATCCCGGCGGAGGAGGGCCAACAGCTCAATCGTAACTCAGCCCGGCCAGCGGCCACGCAGAGCTAGGTCGCCTTGCGCTGGAAGGCAGTCTTCTTGCCGGTAAATGAAGTCTTGGCCTTGACTGCGGTGTTATCAGTTGAGACCACCTGGCCTGTTGCCTTGGCGTTGGCGGCAGCAGCCTTATCGCGCATAGCTTGCAGGCGCTGCGCTTTGGGGCCGAGCCCGGTGAGCTTTACGGTGGGGTGCTTGGGAATGAAGTCGCTCATAGCCTGATTTTCTCACGAGCGGCTGTCTATTTCGGCGGGTTCTCAGGATGCAGGTACTTCGCCAGAAAAACATAGATATCGTGCCGCGATTGCAACGCCAGCGGCGTGTCAATACGGTTGAAGTAATGGCCTCCAGGAGCGTCCTGGTAAACCTTGTACTCAAACTTCTTCTTCTCAAACGTCAGTGCTTGGATCAGGTGCTCGACCTCGAGGTAGTTCACATCCTCGTCATTAGTGTTGGTATGGATCAGTAGCGGCGTGTCCAGCTCGGCAGCATGCGTTACTGGCGAGCGCTTGCGGTATTCGGCAATGTCGTCATGCACATCTTCGCCCAGGTGGTACGGAGCGGAGTAGATCTGCCGGTAGCCTTCGGTCTCGTAACCCATGCGCGCCACAAGGTCGCTCACCGGAACTCCCGCGTAAGCGCACGCGAAGTTGTGCGGATGAGCAAAGATGTTCATCAGTGTAATCAGTCCGCCGTGGCTCCAGCCCACGATGCCCACGCGCGCTGGATCGAGAAAGCTGTACTTGGCCAGCATCCAGTCCAGCCCGCGATACACGTCGTCGACCTCCAGCCCGCCGTAGTCAATGTCCTGGAAGTAGCCATTGCCGTAACCGGTACTGCCGCGATAGTCGGTAGCGACAATTGTGTATCCCTGCTCCAGCAGCTCGCGCACCATGTGCGCGTCAATGGTCGTATCCAGCGATTGATGCACGCCCTGATGCACGTAGACAATCAGCGGCTGCTTCTTGCTGCGGTCCAGCTTCTTCGGGATGAACGTGTACACGTGGATGATGAGCGGGTTGGTAGCGCCGGGCGCCTTCTTGTTCTTGATGTGCGGATTGGGCGCGCCGCCATACTCGCTCTTGTCGATGTCTGCGATGTCACCGACCTTCTGGTACCACATCAGGTCGTCCATGCGCTTCAGCAGGATGTCGTCGCCGTTGCCGCCCGCAGGCGCAGCCGCTGGCGCTGGAGCCGTTGCCGGCGCTGCAGGCGCGGTCCCGCGACCTTGCGAATGGGCTGCTAGAGGGAGCAGCAGCGCGGCGATTGAAAAAATTGCAAAGACGCTGGGTTTGACGCGATGGGTAAAGCTGGACGGAGGAGGCAAGGGCGAGGCTCCTTTTGGTGTCTGTTGATGCAGCGTTAGGAGTGCGTGCAGCTTTTTCAGGCGGTGAAGACACTTTATCACCCTCGTCTCACGCCCATCCACAGGGAGCCAGGTCCGGAGGGCGTCGTCCGCGAGGATTTGCCGGACCTTCGCGGACGTTCTGGAGTCACCTTTTCGGCGTTCGAAGCGTCGCACTCTCTAGTGCGTCCTCTCTTTGAATGAAGGAGAACTCAAATGGCAATTTCCGCGGAGATCGGCAGGCCGGCAGTCCTGGTGCTTTACGTTGTGGCGATGGCTGCGGCGATCGTCGCCGTCGATTTTGCATTCTTCAGAAACGTGTTCTGGGGCAGGCTCGCGGTGAATGCCGGGATCGTGCTGGTCTTCCTGGCCTTCTACCTGAGATTCCTCAGGCGCTAGAGGATGCGCAATGCCTGAACCCGAGCTGCTCGTTGCCAATCAGCTTCGGAACTTCCCACCCATTGCCCACAACTGCGCGCACACGAATCTGTGCCAACCAGCTTGCATTCTCCGCATAAACCCGCCCCAACGCGCTGCATAACCCCTTTTCACTCAGGTTTCTGCAAAATAATCTCGCAAAACCCCAGCAAATTCGTTTGTCAAGCCCCCGAATCACCTAACTTGCACATTCCAATAGAGATATAGCTGGCGTAGTACCCCCTGCCAATCTGATACGCTTAAAGAAGAGTAGGAACCTCTGGGCTGCACGGCACTCGCCGTCGCGGCCCTTTGCATTTAACCAGTGAGGCAAACAAAGGACTTACCTAAGTCCTTATTCAAGCCTTTATCCATCAGGACTTTACGCAAAAAGTACCCCGGGGGAGGGGGAGTGCCATGCCATCCAACCGTTGCCAACATATCTTCAATCCAGATTCCGATCTCGAACACCGCTGCGGATCACCCGCTCTGCGCGCAGAAACTCACTGCTACTACCATCATCCCAGCCGCAAGCCATCCGTAACCCGGCACGCCCGGCGCGGCTTCCCCATCCTTCTGCCCAAAGACAGCACGTCTCTCCAGTACTCTCTTCTCCAAGTGATCGACAAACTTGCTGCCAACCAGATAGACGTGCACCGTGCCGGCCTCCTCCTCTACAGCATCCAACTCGCCAGCAAAAATATCTTCTGAGCAATTCTGCAAGCCTGTGCAACTTTCCTGCAATATTTCGCCGGCTCGCCCGTTAACACCAGTAGAGAGCGTTGATGTTGACATGTTCTTTGCGGGATTGTTGTGGAGCAGCGCGCGATGGCCACGAGTGCAGGGGATTGGATGATGAGCGAGCAGGACCAACTCCTGGCCGAGGCGATGCAGCGCGAAGAGCCGCGTCTGCGCAACTTCATCCGCAAACGCGTGCTCGATACCAGCGATGCCGAAGACGTGCTGCAGGACGTCTTCTACGAGCTCATTTCTGCCTACCGGATGATGAAGCCGGTCGAGCAGGTCACCGCATGGATGTTCCGCGTGGCCAGGAACAGGATCACCGACCTGTTTCGTCGGCGCAAAGCAGTAAGCCTGAATCAGCCGGCGAGCGCGGACGAAGATGCCACAACGCTGGAGGACTTGTTGCCCAGTGCTGATGCAGGACCGGATGCGGTGTTTGCCCGTGGTGTGCTGCTGGAGGCGCTCGAAGATGCGTTGGAAGATTTGCCCGAAGCGCAGCGAGAGGTATTTGTGGCGCACGAAGTTTTAGGTCAGAGCTTCAAGCAGATGAGTGAAGAGACCGGCGTGAGTGTGAATACGCTGCTGGCTCGAAAGCGATATGCGGTGCTGGCGCTGCGCGAGAGATTAAAAGAACTGCAGCAGGATTTTGGGAAGTGAGGAGAGCGATGCGTGTACTAAGAGTGTTGAAGGTAATTGCGATTGTGATTGTGGCGGCCGTTGTGCTCGGCCTGGTGGTGGAGCACCTGTGGAACTGGCTGATGCCAACGATCTTTGGCTTGCGCACGATTGGCTACTGGCAAGCCGTTGGCCTGTTGCTGCTGAGCAAGATTCTGCTCGGCGGCTTCCACAAGCATGGGCGCGGCGGACGGCGGCAGTGGCGCGAAAAGATGGAGCGGAAGTGGGCAAAGATGTCGCCTGAAGAGCGCGAGAAGTTCCGCGCAGGAATGAAAGACCGCTGCGGATTTGGCGGCCGTTGGGGTGGTAGGAGTGCGTGGGGCGCCGAACCCCGAGAGGAGTCGCATGAGCGCGAATCTGAACGTGGATAGTTCTGTACAGGCGGAGAATGTTGCGGTGTTACGTGCAGCGAGAGAACAGAATCGGCGGATGGAAGAGATGACTCTAGGTGAGCTTTTGTACTGCGCGCTCGTGGTGTATCCGGAGCGGAAGCAGGCAAACCCCACTCATTCGCGATAAGACCGCGGATGGATGGGGTTTGTGGTGTGGTGTGATGCGCTAGAGAGCGCGGGTTCGGTTGTTGAGATCTGAGGCCCACTTGGACCTGATTCTCGCAACCTGCTCTGGCGAATAGCTGAGAGCATGGAATTCGCCAAGCTCACGCATGCCGTTGCTATTGGTGTTCACAACTGCCTGGAAGACCTGGTTTGGGTTGTCGAGGAACATGATGGTGATCACATTGCCGGCAGATGAGGTCTTGCTCAGGTCAGTGACGATGAATTTGCCGTGGAAGGTAGACCTGTCCCAATTTTGGAGTAGCTCGAATTCTTTGGCGTGCGAGGTGTGAGTCGCCGGCAGACTTTGCCCGACAACGTATGCGGTAAAGAGAGTGCGCAAGTAGACGACGCTGGAGTTTTGGTTGACGTCGCCGTTGGAGTAGAGACCGACGGTTTGGGTTTTGAGCGGCGTGTCTAGAGCGGCGGTCTGGACTCCGAGGATGGTGGGATCGGAATCGAGAGAGATGTCACTCTGCATCAGGTGGAAATGGAATGTTGCATAGACCGCGAGTAGCAAGGTGGCGAAGGCAATGGCGCTGGCCACAGGGCTCTTGCGATACGCGGGCGCGTGAGGTTCACGCGGTTCCAGATGACGATGTGGGGATTGTGTGGCGAAGACAGGTTGGCGCGCAGATTGTCCGAAGCCCGGAAAATACTGAGGCATTTGTTTGTGGATTGGGTGGAAGATGTTGCGGTCGGTGGGGATGAAGTTCAAATTTGCTGATGTCGCTTTTATGCCGTAAAGGCCAGCCGTTCCGTTCAAGACGTTCCTCCGTACATCGGGTTGGAAATACTCCAACTGTGCTGCAACTAGCGAATTTCGCTCGCCTGGGAGACAGGCAAGTGAAATTCACGCTGGAAGGATAAAGGGGAGCCCGGTGCTTCTGCTGGTTGGATGATGTGCAGGCCGGAAAAAGTTGCCAGCGTGTCTGGAAGTGTGAGCATGCGGCGGGTGGGTGAGTGGGAGGTGTCGGAGCCGGCGAATGTTAGCTAAAGAGGAATTCCTTCGTGCGTAGCTCTTTAATAGTGTCTCGAAGCTTCGCAGCCTTTTCGAACTCGAACTTCTTGGCGGACTCGCGCATGTCGGATTCGAGTTTGGCGATGTAGGTGTCGAGCTCAGCCTGGGTCGAGAATTCAAGGGCTTCGGTGTCTGTGGCTTCGTCTGTCAGGTCGGAGTACTCGGCCTTGAGGATGGTGGCAAGAGAGTCGTTGATGGCACGGATGATGGTTTGTGGCGTGATACCGTGCTCTTCGTTGTAGGCTTCCTGCGTGGTGCGGCGACGGTTGGTTTCGTCGATGGCGCGCTGCATGGAGTCGGTCATCTTGTCAGCGTAGAGAATGGCGCGGCCTTCGAGGTGGCGGGCGGCGCGGCCGATGGTTTGGATGAGGGAGCCCTGGGAGCGGAGGAAGCCTTCCTTGTCCGCGTCCAAAATGGCGACCAGTGAGACTTCGGGGAGGTCGAGGCCTTCGCGTAAGAGGTTGATGCCGATGAGGACGTCATACTCGCCGCGGCGGAGATCGCGGAGGAGGCGGATGCGTTCGAGGGTTTCGATTTCGGAGTGCATGTAGCGGCAGCGGACCCCGACCTCGGTGTAGTAGTTGGCGAGGTCTTCGGCCATGCGCTTGGTGAGGGTGGTGACGAGGACGCGCTGGTTGATGGCAGCGCGGTCGCGGATTTCGGCGAGGAGATCGTCGATCTGGCCCTTGACGGGGCGGATTTCCACCTGCGGGTCGACGAGGCCTGTTGGGCGGATGATTTGTTCGACGACAACTCCGGCAGACTTGGTGAGTTCGTACGGGCCGGGCGTGGCGGAGACGTAGATGGCCTGGCCAACGCGGGTCTCCCACTCCTCAAACCGCAGAGGACGGTTGTCCATCGCCGACGGAAGCCTGAATCCATAGTCGACGAGGTTTTGTTTGCGGCTGCGATCGCCGTGCCACATGCCGTGGAGCTGCGGGACGGTGACGTGCGACTCGTCGATGAAGGTGAGGAAGTCGCGCGGGAAATAGTCGAGGAGCGTGGGCGGCGGCTCGCCGGGGAGGCGGCCGGAGAAGTGGCGCGAGTAGTTCTCGATGCCGTGGCAATAGCCGACGGACTTGATCATTTCGAGGTCGAAGCGGGTGCGCTGGTGGATACGTTGCGATTCGACGAGGCGATGCTCTTTTTCGAGCTGGGCTTCCCACTCGGTGAGTTCGGCGACGATGGAATTGACGGCAGTGGTTTTGCGCTCGGGCTGAACGACATAGTGCGACTTGGGGTAGATGGGGAGGCGCGAGTACTTCTGCTTGACGGTGCCGAAGAGCGGGTCGATTTGTGAAAGGGATTCAATCTCGTCGCCGAACATTTCGATGCGGAAGGCGTTTTCGTCGTAGGTGGGGAAGACCTCGATGACGTCACCACGGACGCGGAAGGTGCCGCGGCGGAAGTCGACATCGTTGCGCTCGTAGAGGATTTCTACGAGGCGGCGGGTGATGTCCTGGCGTTTAATCTTCTGGCCTTTTTCGAGCAGCAGCAGCATGCCGTAATAGGCTTCCGGCGAGCCGAGGCCGTAGATGCAGGAGACGGAGGAGACGATGATGCAGTCGCGGCGCTCGAAGAGAGAGCGCGTGGCGGAGAGGCGGAGCTTGTCGAGCTCGTCGTTGATGGTAGATTCTTTTTCGATGTAGAGGTCGCCGGAGGGGATATAGGCTTCAGGCTGGTAGTAGTCGTAGTAGGAGACGAAGTACTCGACGGCGTTGGTGGGGAAGAACTGTTTGAACTCGTGATAGAGCTGGGCAGCGAGAGTTTTGTTGTGCGCAAGGATGAGCGCGGGACGCTGCACCTGCTCGATGATCTTGGCCATGGTGAAGGTCTTGCCGGAGCCGGTGACGCCGAGCAGGACCTGATCTTTCTCTCCAGCAGCGAGGCCGGAGGTGAGTTGTGCAATGGCCGTAGGCTGGTCGCCCTGCGGGGTGTATCCGGAGTGGAGCTGGAAGTCCATCACTATAGGATAAGGGAATAGGAGGTCGGGAAATGTCAGTAGAGTTGTGGCTGATTCGGCATGGCGAGACGGAGTGGTCGCTGGATGGGAGGCACACCAGTTGGACGGACATCCCGCTGACTGAGCATGGGCGGAAGCGCGCGGAAGAGCTGCGGGACTACTTAAAGGATGTGAAATTTGCGGCGGTGCTGGTGAGCCCAAGGCAGAGGGCCTTGGAGACATCCAGAATTGCGGGGTTTGGCGACGTGGCGGTGGTGGACGATGGGTTGCAGGAGTGGAACTACGGCGAGAGTGAAGGCAAGACTACGGCGCAGATGCGGAAAAAATATGGGAGAGCGTGGAGCGTTTGGAGCTCGGAAATTGTGGGTGGAGAGAGTGTGGAGCAGGTGGGAGTGCGGGCGGATGGGGTGATCGCGAGGGCGATAAAGGCGGGTGAGGAACCCACATCTCAGAGTCGAGATGCGGGGCACCCAGAAATGAGGCGCGTTGCGCTGTTTGCGCATGCGCATATCTTGAGGATTCTGGCGGCGCGATGGATTGGATTGCCGGCGGTGTGTGGAAGCAAGTTCGCGCTAGGAACAGGCAGCGTGAGCGTGCTGGGGCATGAGCGCGAGACACGCGTTGTACTGCGATGGAACCGAAGTTTTGAAGGCGAGTGAAACTTTAGCGCGAGGGCTTCGATGGGGATGTATAAGGTGCTGACGGTGGGGGAGCGCGATGCGGGTCTGGCGGGGGTTTGCGCGCTGGCGGTGATGGCGAAGGCTCCACGGGCGGGGAAGGTGAAGACACGCCTGGCGCCCCCGCTGACTCTGGAGGAGAGTGCGGCGCTGAATATTTGTTTTTTGCGCGACACGACGCAGAACATTGCGGATGTTTGTGAGCGGGGCGGAGCGGCCGGGCTGATTTGCTACACACCGGTGGGCGATGAGTCGACATTCGATGGGCTTCTACCGCTGGATTTCAAGATGATTGCACAGCGTGGCGATGGATTTGGCGAGCGGCTTTTGGCTGCGGCGGAAGATATTTTGTCGTATGGATATGGTTCGGTCTGTTTGATCGATTCAGATTCTCCTACGCTGCCTGTGGAGGCGCTGGAGATGGCGGTGCAAGAGCTAGCGCGCGAAGGCGACCGGATCGTGCTGGGTGGCAGCGACGATGGTGGCTACTATTTGATTGGGATGAAGCGCGCACATGCTGCGGCGTTCAGGAACATCACATGGAGTACTGGGAGTGTGTATCTCGAGACAGTGGAGAATTTGCGCGTTGCTGGCGTGGAATTGGTGGAACTGCCGACATGGTACGACGTGGATGACGGAAAGACACTTGGGGTGTTAGAGGATGAGCTGCTGCGAGGGACTAGGCCGGAGTTCGCAAAGGTGGAAGGGTATCGTGCGGAGAAGACACGAGAGTTTTTGGAGAGACGAAGAGCGTCTAATGTAGATCTTGCTATCCCATTTATTACGCCGAAGAGCAGTGCGATGAATAGGGCACACTTAATGCCAGAATGGCGGGCGTGGCTGACGAACGCGCTGCTGTGCGTGATTGGTATAGGACTTGTGTGGTTGGCGCGGCAGTTTGTGATCGAGAGTACGCGGTTTGAGTTGGGATTTTCGGGCGTGTCGGGATGGTCGGCGTGGTTGTTTGTGGCGGCGGTGGTTGTGGTGCTCACGCAGCCGGTGAATCGGGCGACGATCTGGATTGTCTTGGTGTTTGCGGTAGCAATGCGTGGGATGACGCTATTTGCGAAGCCGTTCCTCTCGACTGACATATATAGATACGTGTGGGATGGGATTGTGCAGCATGTGCATGTGAATCCTTACCGGTATGTGCCGGGGGATGCTGCCCTGAGTTTTCTGCAGCCGGGGCACGAGGAAATTTTCAGCAATATTAACCGGCGCGATTATGCGAGGACGATTTATCCGCCAGTGGCGCAGATGATTTATTGGGCCGTGACGCTGGTGTCGCCGACAGTGCAGTCGATGAAGATCGCGATGGTGGGATTTGAGTGCGTGACGGTCGGCGCGCTGATGACGATGCTGCGATGGATGAAGAGATCGAGCGCGGAAGTGTTGCTGTACGCGTGGTGCCCGCTGCTGGTTTGGGAGATTGCGGGAGCAGGGCACGTGGATGCGGTGGTGCTGTGCTTTGTGACGCTGGCTCTGCTCGCGCGATGGCGCGACCACCCAGTGCTGACCGGACTGCTGATTGGTTGTGCGGTGATGACGAAGTTTTATCCGCTGGTATTGCTGCCGGCTCTGTGGAAGCGTGGCGACTGGAAGATGCCAGCGGCGTTGGTGGCGGTGTGTGCAGTGGGATATGGGATGTACTCATCGGCAGGAAAATTGGTATTGGGATTTTTGGGAGGGTATTCGCAGGAAGAAGGCATCAATAGTGGGGCAAGATTTTTTCTGCTGGAACTTGCGCAGAGGATGCCGGGACTAGGACATTTGCCGGTGACGGTGTATTTGGGCTTCTGTGCGGTGGTGATGGGAGCGATCTGCTGGTGGTGCTGGAAGTTTGCGACGGTGGAGAGTGTTGTAACCCACCCAACCGCTCTACCACACCATCGGACGAAGAACGTCCGTTGGGGAGCCCGGTCGCAGCGTATGGATGGGGCACCCAGTTTTGTACAAGGGGCGATGATGCTGGCGATGGTGATGATGCTGCTGTTTTCGCCACATTATCCGTGGTACATCGTATGGCTGGTTCCGTTTTTTGTGTTGAGACCGAATCTGCCGCTGCTGGTTTATTTGATGGGGATGTTTTATTTGTGCACGACGCTGCTGGCTGATGGGACAGTGGCGCGCGGGTTTGTGCTGAATGAGATTTTGTATGGAGGAGTGGCGGTGGCGTTTGTGTTGCAGTGGTTGGTGCAGAAGTTGGTGAAGACCTATGTCTCAAAATCGAGACATGGGGCACCCGCAGGTGTGGAGTTGTGAAGATCTCGGTGATCATTCCGGCGCTGAATGAAGCGGAGTCGATTGGCGCCACGGTTGCGGCGATGCCATGGGGTGAGATCGCAGAATGCATCGTGATAGATAACGAGAGTGTGGATGCGACGGCTGAGATTGCACGCAAGGCGGGAGCGCGAGTAATTGCTGCTCCGCGTGGATATGGCGCTGCGATGAGTGCGGGGGCGAGCGCCGCGGTGGGTGAGGTGCTGGTGTTTCTGGATGGCGATGGCGCGGACCCGGTGGAGGAGATGCAACGGATTGTAGAGCCGGTGATGCGTGGAGAAGCGGATTTGGTGCTGGCTTCGCGGATATTGGGGAAGCGGGAGGCTGGGTCGATGCAAGACTCGCAGGTTTTTGCGGGGTGGTTGATTGGGTGGATGGTACGGATGATTTACGGGTTTCGGTATACGGACATGTGTGCGTTCCGCGCGATCAAGCGTGAGACTGTCGAGAAGATGCGGATGAGGGAAATGACGTTTGGGTGGAACCTTGAGATGCAGATCAAGGCAGTGAAGATGGGGCTGCGAGTGCGAGAAATCCCGGTGGATTACAGATGCAGAATTGGTGGAGAGTCAAAGGTGTCTGGCAATTTTAGGGCGAGTGTGAGGGCTGCGTGGAGGATACTGGGGGTGTTCTGGAGGGTGAGAAACAGTGGTTAGTGACAAGTGATAAGTGAAGAGCAACAGCAACAGCAAATGCTTTAGCACAGAGGACGCAAAGGTAAAAGCGGAGGACGCGGAGGAAGGCAGACGGTTTGATGGAAGCGATCGTAGAGCTCGAGCATGTGCATGTGGCGCGCGGGAGAAACGTGGTGCTGCATGATGTGAACCTGCGCATTGCGCGTGGGGAGCACCTGGCGATCCTGGGACCGAATGGGTGTGGAAAGTCGACGCTGTTGAAGGCGATTACCTGCGAGTGTTACCCGTTGGTGAGACCGGAGACGCGGGTGCGAATTATGGGACGCGAGCGGTGGGATTTGACACTGCTGAAACGCAAGATGGGTGTGGTGAGCGCGGAGCTGCCGGGGAGGCAGACGCTGCATACGGTGGGGTTCGATGCGATTTTGACCGGGTTCTTTTCGAGCTCGACACTTTGGCCGAATTTGACCGTGACAGATGTGATGCAAGAGCGCGCAGAGAAAATTCTGGTGGATGTGGGTGCTACGGAGTTAAGAGAAAAACCAGTTGGAGAGATGAGTGCGGGGGAGCAGCGGCGAGTGATGATCGGGCGCGCGATGGCCGGTGCGAGCGAAGATGGGAACAGCGAGGTGCAGATGTTGCTGCTCGATGAGCCCAGCAATGCACTGGATTTAGCGGCGCAGCATGATCTGCGTGAAATGCTGCGAAGGCTCGCAGTAAAGGGAACGGCAATTGTGCTGATCACGCATCACATTGCGGACATACTGCCTGAGATGAATCGGATTGTGATGATGCGTGAGGGAAGAATTGTTGCAGATGGAGCGAAGAAGGATTTATTGACGGAAGAGAAGCTGGGGGAGTTGTTTGGGCGCGAGATTCACATGACGGAGCGGGGTGGGTATTGGAATGCGTGGTGAAGCGAACTTTGTGTGAACCCTGGTATTTATTCGTGCGCTACTCCATCTGCTGATACATGGTTTCGAAATCAAAGTGGTTCCAGCTCTCGATGATTTTTCCATCGCGTATGCGCACCATGCACATTCCAGTGAAATAAATTGGGTGATTGGTTGGAATTCTACGGAGGCCATCTCCGCTATGGACGCCGGTGATGATGCAATAGGCTGCTGCCATGTCTCCTTCAGTTACTTCATGTTCAACGGTGACATGAATCTCAGAGAAGGCAGCGCGAAAGTCGTGAAACATTTTTTTGAAAGAGAGAACGTCAGTAACTTTTTCGCCGTCGCTATCCAAATTGTGAATCTGAACATCGGGAGAGAGGAGAAGATCGATGGCTGCTTCGTTGCCTTTGTTCCAAACTTCTTCAAACCAGGTCCGTAAGATCATTCATTGACTCCCAGAGTTGATGCTCCGCAATTTCTCGGGACGTGCTGCAGGAGGCCCAGGCCATTCTATGCAAAATTACTGTCAGTGCGTGGTGCCGGTGGGTGTTAGTTGGACGAGGTCGTCAGCCATCTGCGGGCGCTGGATTTTACGCGGGCCGAGGACGGCGACGTTGGGCAGAGGGCCGCGGACCATGGCGATTTCATCGCAGGCATAGAGGCGCGGGCAGGTCTGGCAATCCTTATAAATTTTGTCTGGCATGGCGTTGCGTTCGGCTTCGCGGAAACCGAAGTGCTCGAAAAAAGCGGGAATGCGAGTGAAGAGGCAGACGCTCATGACGCCGTGGTCTTCGGCTTCGTCGACGAGGTGCTGCAGGATGCGGCCACCGGCGCCGAGACCTTTTGATTCGGGCTTCATGACGATGGAGCGGACCTCGGCGAGATGCGGGCCGTAGAGATGGAGCGCGCCGCAGCCGAGGAATTCGGGGTCGGACTGGCCGTCTTCGGAAAGTTTTTCGGCGATGGTGAAGTCGCGGATGTTCTCACAGAGCTCGGCGTAAGAGCGGCGGAGGAGCGTGCCATCGCCGGAGAGAGAGTTGACGAGGTCGAAGATATTGCGAGCGTCCTGCACGCGGGCTTTGCGAATGTGGATGGAGGGGTTAAACATCGGCGTCTCCCTTCGCGGGTGAAGCGAGCGCGGCGATACGTTGCTTGGCTGCGGTGAGGGCTTGGGCGACGCGATGGGTGGCGGTGCCGCCGGGAACGTCGTGGCAGTTGAGTGTGGCTTCGATGGAGATGGCATCGAAGAAATCTTCGGAGAAGTCGGGTGAGAGAGTTTGGAGTTCAGAGAGTGAGAGTTCGTTGAGTTCTTTGTGTTGGTCTAAGCCGAGGCGGACGGCGTTGCCGACGATCTCGTGCGCTTTGCGGAAAGGCACGCCCTTGTTAGCGAGATAGGTGGCGGCGGCCATGGCGTTGAGGTAGCCGGTTTCTGTGGCGGTGTGCATCTTGCCTGAATTAAATTTCAGCGCGCGGGTGAAGTTGGGAAGAACGGACAAAAGGCCAGCGAGGGTCTGCGCAATGTCGAAGATTTGTTCTTGCCCCTCCTGCAAATCTTTGTTGTAGGCGAGGGGGAGACCTTTGATTAATGTGGAGAGCGCGGTGGAGGCGCCGAGGAGGCGAGCGGATTTTCCGCGGGCGAGCTCGGTGAGGTCAGGGTTTTTCTTCTGCGGCATGGCAGAGCTGCCGGTGGAGAAGGCTTCCGGCAAGTCGACGAAGCCGAATTCGGCGGTAGCGTAGAGAGTGATTTCTTCCGCAAAGCGTGAGATGTGCAGGCCGAGGGTGCTGGCGGCTTGTGCGAAGTCGAGCATGAAGTCGCGGTCTGAAGTCGCGTCGAGACTGTTCGTTGTTGGAGCGGTGAAGCCGAGAGCACTGGCGGCAATGGAGCGGTCAAGCGCAAGAGTCGCGCCGGCGATAGCTCCAGAGCCGAGCGGGCAGAAGTTCATGCGGGCACGGGCGTCGGCGAAGCGCGAGAAGTCGCGCTCGAGCATGGCGACGTAAGCGAGGAGCCAATGCGCGATGAGGACGGGTTCGGCGCGCTGGAGGTGAGTGTAGCCGGGCATGACGGCGTCACCGCAATCTTCAGCGAGCGCGATGAGCGTGAGCATCCAGGCACGCAGGTCGGACAGCGTGAAGTCGATTGCGCCGCGGACGAAGAGGCGCATGTCAGTCGCGATCTGTTCATTGCGGCTGCGCCCGGTGTGGAGCTTGAGGGCGAGAGCGCCGATCTCCTTGGTGAGCTCGAGCTCGACGTAGTGGTGGATGTCTTCCGCCTGCGGGGCGGAGGCGACGATGGCTGCGCCGACCTGCTGGGTGGAGACTTCGTATTCGGTTTCACCGGAGGTTGCGGAGATGCGATGCGCCCAGTTGTCGGCGCGGAGGCCGACGGCTTCGAGGCCGCGGAGAGTTTTCTCGAGTTCGTCGGAGGAGAGGATGCCAGCGGCGGCGAGGGCCTGTGCGTGCGCCTGCGAGGCAGCGACTTCGTGCGAGAGCAGACGCCAGTCGAAGGGGAAGCTGCGCTGCCACTGCTCGAAGGTGCGGTCGAGGGGTTCGCGGAAGCGACCGGACCACATTTTGGCGAGTTTTTGTTCGTTATTTGACATTAGTCATTCGTTTGAATCGTTTTGCCGTTAGTTCTAGTCCATGTTCGAAAAATCTGCAGAATTTCATCGAGGTTCTTCTTGCCGCCGATTCCTAAAAATTGGTTGTCCTTTACTTTGCAAGTTATCCAATCTTCATCACCCTTTCGCTCGATGGTTTGAAATGGGATGTTTTCTTGTTCTGTTCCAATCAATTCGATCTTTACGTCCCATCCTGGGTTATCGAGCGTTTGAATTGAAATACCTTGCTGATGTTCCCAATCTCCATTGCATCGTGACGAGTACCAATCTTGTAACCAAAGCAGGTTATCCATGAAGTACTCCGTTAGGATTTGCCGTCGTTGCTGCTATTGAGTTGAGGCATCTCGGAGCCGTGGCTAAGTTTGATGAGGCCGGATTGGGCGTAGGTTAAAAGTTTGGAGCGGGTGTCGGTGATGTCGAGGTTGCGCATGGTGAGCTGGCCGATACGGTCGCGTGGAGAGAAGGTGGATTCGGTCTTCTCCATGCTGAGGCGTTCGGGAGCGAAGGTGAGGTTTGGGCTTTCGGTATTGAGGATGGTGTAGTCGTTGCCGCGGCGGAGTTCGAGCGTGACGGTGCCGGTGATGGGTTTGGCGACCCAGCGCTGTGCGGATTCGCGGAGCATGATGGCTTGCGGGTCGAACCAGCGGCCCTGGTAGAGGAGGCGGCCGAGTTTGCGACCGTTGTCTCGGTACTGCTCGATGGTGTCTTCGTTGTGGATGCCGGTGATGAGGCGTTCGTAGGCGATGAAGAGCAGAGCGAGGCCGGGGGCTTCGTAGATGCCGCGAGACTTGGCTTCGATGATGCGGTTCTCGATCTGGTCGGACATGCCAAGGCCGTGGCGGCCACCGATGCGGTTGGCTTCGAGAAGGAGTTCGACGAGATCGGAATACTCTTTTCCGTTGAGAGCGACGGGTGTGCCTTCTTCGAAGCGGATGGTGATTTCTTCGTGCTTAATTTCTTCTCGCCAGAAGGCAGTGCCCATGATGGGGGCGACGATTTTCATTGAGGTCGAAAGATGTTCTAAATCTTTGGCCTCGTGTGTAGCCCCGAGGATGTTGGAGTCGGTGGAGTAGGCCTTCTCGGCGGACATCTTGTAAGCGAAGCCGGACTTCTGCATGAAGGCGGACATTTCGGCGCGGCCGCCTAGCTCGTCGATGAACTGCGCGTCGAGCCAGGGCTTGTAGACCTTGAGGTCAGGATTGACGAGGAGGCCGTAGCGATAGAAGCGTTCGATGTCGTTGCCCTTGAAGGTGGAACCGTCGCCCCAGATGTTGACGTCGTCTTCCTTCATTGCGGTGACGAGCATCGTCCCGGTTACGGCGCGGCCGATGGGCGTGGTGTTGAAGTAGGTGACGCCGGCGGTGGTGATGTGGAAGGCGCCGGCTTGGAGCGCAGCAATGCCTTCGCGGACGAGGGGCAGGCGGCAATCGATGAGGCGGGCTTTGAGAGCGCCGTACTCGAGGGCCTTGCGTGGAATCTCGTCGTAGTCGGCTTCGTCAGGCTGGCCGAGGTTGGCGGTGTAGGCGTAGGGGAGCGCACCCTTCTGCTTCATCCAGTGAAGCGCAGCGGAGGTGTCGAGGCCGCCGGAGAAGGCGATGCCGACTTTTTCGCCGACCGGAAGATTTTCGAGAATTACCGACATTCGTGAAGCCTTTCAGGAAGAACAAAAGCAAAATCTCTAACGCAGAGGACGCAGAGGAAAAACGCAGGTCGCGGAGTAAAGCAAAGACTCCTATTTCTTGGTGCGGGGTTGGAGGCCGCCTTTATTGCGGACTGAAGGAATGCGCTTGGCTCCGCCGAGGAGCATGAGAGTGATGGCTTTCTGGGCGTGCATGCGATTTTCGGCCTGGTCGAAGACTACGGACTGTGGCCCATCGAGAACTGCATCGGTGACTTCGGCTCCGCGGTGTGCGGGAAGGCAGTGCAAGAAGACGGCGGAGGGTTGTGCGCGGGACATGAGGTCTTCATTCACCTGAAAGGGTTTGAAGATAGGTGCGCGCTTGGAAGCTTCGTGTTCCTGGCCCATGGATGTGCAGACGTCGGTGTAGATAGCATCGGCGCCTTCGGCAGCCTTATTGGGATCGGCAGTGAGTGCGATGGAGCCGCCGGTCTGCTCGGCGATCTCGATGGCCTTGTGCACGATTTCAAGTTTGGGTTGGAAGCCTTTGGGCGTGGCGATGGTGCAATGCACACCGAGCAATGCGCCGGCGAGCATGAGTGAGTGGCAGACGTTGTTGCCGTCACCGACGTAGGTGAAGCGGAGACCTTCGAGCGAGCCGAAGCGCTCTTCAAGGGTCATGAAGTCGGCGATGGCCTGGCAGGGGTGCTCGAGGTCGGAAAGTGCGTTGATGACCGGGACGCGCGAGTTGGCGGCCATCTCGACGATGGTGTCGTGCGAGTAGGTGCGGAGGACGATGATGTTCATCCAGCGCTCGAGATTTCGAGCAACGTCTGGGATGGACTCACGCTCGCCGAGAGGTGAGGCAGTCTGGTCGACGAAGAGAGCGTTGCCGCCGCATGTGTTCATAGCGACCTCAAAGGTGAGGCGAGTTCGAAGGGAAGCCTTTTCGAAGAACATGACCATCTGCTTGGCGTCAAGGCCGTGGCGGAAATCTTCCGGCGCGGCTTTGACCGCGTGTGCAAGCTCGAGGATGGCTGCCATCTCCGCGACCGAGAGATCGGCGATGGAGACAAGGTCGCGACCGGAGAGACCCTTGGCAAGTTCTGTGAACGCGGTATCCGACTGGATGCCGAGTGTGGCGGCGCGAGGAATAGTGGGCGGATTCATGACGATGGTTTTGTTTTCCATAACGAAAGCTTCTAGCTCTTAGCTCCTAGTAATTACCGTTGTGTTGCCGCGGCGATGGGTTCAGCCGCTGCCGTGGAATGTTGAACGAGTTCGGCGTCGAGGGAGGTGATGAGTTCATCGACGTGTGCTTTGGTGATGATGAAGGGTGGCAAGAAGCGCAGCACAGTCTCGTGAGTGCGGTTAAGAAGAATGTGGCGCGCGGTCAGGCCGGCAAAGACGGCTTTGGCGAGCGGCTCGGAGGAGAGATCGATGCCGATCATGAGGCCGAGGCCGCGGACGGCGACGATGTCTTTGTGTTTCGCGGAGAGAATGCATGCCTGATCGAGGAAGTAGGCCCCGACTTCTTCGACGTGAGAGAGAAGCCTGGACTGCTTGATCTCGTCGATGACAGCGATAGCAACGCCAGTGGCGAGAGGATTGCCGCCGAATGTTGTGCCGTGCATGCCCGGGGTGATGGAGCGGGCAGCTTCTTCTGTGCAGAGCATGGCGCCGATTGGAATACCGCCGGCGAGAGGCTTGGCGAGAGTGGTGACGTCAGGTTGAATGTTGAAGTGCTGATAGGCGCACCACTTTCCTGTGCGGCCCATGCCGGACTGAATTTCGTCGAGCATAAGGAGAGCGCCCGTGGAATCGCAAAGTTCGCGAGCGGTGCGGAGAAATTCTTCGCTGACGAGGTTGATGCCGCCTTCGCCCTGGAGGACCTCGATGCAGACGCCACAGACGTCAGAGTTGAAGGCGGACTTGAGCGCGGCGACGTCGTTGTAGGGGACGAAGACGACATCCGGCATGACGGGCTGGAAGGGTTCACGATAGAGCTTTTTGTGCGTGGTAGCGACGGAGCCCATGGTGCGGCCGTGGAAGGAGTGCTCCATGGCGATGAATTTTGTGCCGATAGTTTTGCCTCCACTGCGTAGCATCAAGGCGTGGGCGCGAGCGAGCTTGAGTGCGGCTTCCCAGGCTTCAGTACCGGAGTTGGAGAAAAAGACGCGATCGAGACCGGTAATCTCAGTAAGGCGCAGAGCGAGCTCCGTAGTGTTGGCGTTGTAGAACAGATTGCTGGTGTGGATGAGCTTCGTGGCTTGCTCGGTGATGGCGCGAGTGATGACGGGATGGTTGTAGCCGAGTGCGCAGACGCCGATGCCGGAGAGCAGATCGAGGTGGGCGACGTTGTTTTCGTCATAGAGATGCACACCTTCTCCGCGGACCAACTGCTGCGGATAGCGAGCATAGGTCTGGAGAAGAAGCTTGGATTCGGCGGCTTGAAGTTCTGCGAGTGTGGCGTTGCTCATGCTGCAATTACCTCCGTTCCGTCGTTGACGCGAGAACTGATCAGATCGGGGAGTACGGTGGCGGACTCCGCGGGAAGAATGCGAACGCGCTTGACGCCGCCGGTGAGCGCGGCCTTGCAGGCGTTCAGTTTGGGCAGCATGCCGCCGGAGACGACGGCTGCGGCTTCGAGAGCGGGGACTTCTTTGAGTGAGAGCCAGCGCAGGACGTTGCCGTCGGCACCTTTGACACCGGGGACGTCGGTGAGGAAGACGAGTGCGTCGGCCTGTGTGGCGATGGCGGCGGCGGAGGCCATCTCGTCGGCGTTGATGTTGTAGTACTCGCCATCGAAGCCGAGGGCGATGGAGCTGATGACGGGGACGGCGCCCATGGTCCAGATGGCGTCGAGCCACTTGGGATCGGTGTGCGCGATTTCGCCGACGAAGCCGAGGTCAGGGTTGGTGATTTTCTTGCGCGCGCGGAAGACGTGACCATCTCCGCCGGTGAGGCCGACGGCCTGTTGTCCCTGGCGAGTGAGTGCGGCGACGAGCGATTTGTTGACGCGGCCGCCGAGAACCATGAGCGCGGCGTCGCGGGTTTCAGCGTCGGTGACTCGGAGGCCGGCGATGAATTCGGACTTTTTGCCCATCTGGGCCAGGAGCTTTGTTAGTTGGACACCGCCGCCGTGGACCAGCGCGACCTGGTGTCCATCGCGCGCGAGCTCGGCTACGGAGCGCGCGCAGCGTTCAAGAAGTTCCGGATTTTCGAGGGCGGCGCCGCCGAGTTTGACTACATATTTCATGAGAGGACCTTTATTGAATGTGTGCTGGTGCGAAGAGAAAGCTTTGACGCAAAGTGCGCGAAGGGAGAAACAAGTTTCGCGAAGGAAGACGTGAGGTTCATATGAGGCCCTCGGTTTGGTCCCAGCCGGTCATCAGGTTCATGTTCTGGACGGCTTGTGAAGACGCGCCCTTGAGAAGGTTGTCGAGGCAGGAGACGATAACGAGTTTTTTGCCATCGGGTGAGAGCTGGAAGCCGATATCGCAAAAGTTAGTACGCACAACATGCTGAATCTGCGGCAACATGTGCGAGCGGCGAATGCGAACCATGGGAGCGCTTATGTAAAACTCGTCGAAGACGTCCTGGATCTGCTTGATGCTGCCCATCGAAGTTAGACGAATGTAAATGGTGGAGAGGATGCCGCGCGGGATGGGGAGAAGGTGTGGCGTGAACTGGAGCTGAGAATTTTCAAGATGGAGCTGTTCGAGGATTTCTCCGGTGTGGCGATGGCCGAAGACGGAGTAGGCGGATAGGTTGTCGGCGGCGTACATGAAGTGCGTGGTGGAAGTGGGAGCTTTGCCGGCTCCGGAGACGCCGGACTTGGCGTCGGCGACGATGCCCCAGGAGAGATCGACGAGGTTGGCGCGAAGTAACGGCGCGAGCGCGAGGATGATGCTGGTGGCATAACAGCCGGGGTTGGCGACGAGGCGAGCTGACTTAATTTGTGCGCCGTGGAGTTCGGGCGAGCCGTAGACGGCTTCGTTCTGAAGAGAATTGGCGAGCGTGGGATCGGCGTCAGTAAGTTTGTAGATGGCGCGGTTGGCATCATGCTGAAGACGCCAGGCGGCGGAGAGGTCGATGACTCTGATTCCGTGGCCAAGCGCGATGGGCGCCCACTCACGCGCCTGCTCATGCGGCGTGGCAGTGAAGAGAAGCTCGATGCCTTCGCGCTGAAGCTGATCCCAATCGAACGGAGCGACGGAGAGATTGTCTGCGTTGGGCAGGCTGGAGAGTTGAGGATGAAGACTTGTCAGGGCGACGGCGCCTGTGTCTTCTCCCATGCGACCGAGAAAGAGTGGGGGAGTGGTGATGAGGCGCGGGTGGGTAAGGAGCAGGCGTGCGAGCTCCGCGCCAGCATAGCCGGAGACTCCCGCGACGGCGGTGCGTAGAGCGCGAGGGCTAGGCAAGGTGTGCCTCGATTCGCGCCTTGAGTGTAGCGGCGGAGCGATTGTCCGGCGAAATGATGAGCACGGTATTGTCGCCGGCGATGGTGCCGACAATTTCGCTCCACTCTTCCTGGTCGAGTGAGGCGGCGACGGGCTGTGCACCACCCATGGTGGTAATGACGACGACAAGGTTCTGCGCCTGGCGAACTTCGAGTCCGAAGCTGGCCAGAGTTTCGACGAGCAGCGGTGGGTCGTCGTCAGAATCTACCGCGGTGGAATTGGGCAGGGCATAGCCGCTGGGGCCCTTGAGGAGTTTGAGCTCGCGAATGTCGCGCGAGAGCGTGGCCTGGGTGACATGGAAACCGCGGCTGGCGAGTTTGCGGCGCAAGGCGTCCTGGCTGCTGATGGCACCGTTGTTGGAGACGGTGGTTTTGACCAGCAGTTCACGAATCGCGTTGTGGCGTTGGCTCTTCATTTGCGGATAGATATGCGCTGTGGCGGCGGCTCCTGAAAATTTTGACAAAGCAAAAGCGTGACGCCGCTAAGCGCCACGCACAATGTATAAAAACTCACTACTTATGTATAAATATACGTGAGCGAAAAGTCAAGTAAAGACTGGGTAATCATCCCTTTTACAAACCCAAAAATGTGGAAAACCAATTATTTTCAGATTTGATGAGCTGATTTTCGTCTGAAAAACGTCTATAAGTATTGGCTTTGAAAAAAACCATTACCCCATGACAACCCAAGACACTCAGCAGGTAAAAGACGCTGCACTCGTACGCGCCATGCGTGCCAAAGAAACAGCCAACATCGCTAACGAGGCTCTGAATCAGGCAGCGGAGTCGCTGGAAGATATTGCAGACGTGTTGCGGTCACCCCAGCGCCGTGTTCAAGGCATTACGTTCAACAGCCATCGCTGGCTAAATCCAGAGCCGCTAAACGCTCTCCTTCAAGAGGCAGATCGCGCGGCAAGTGAGTTCAGCGCGGCCAACTCCCTGTCCGCCTCACTCGGCAACGCGACTCTATAATCCCGATATGGGAAACGCCGCTAAACCGATATCACTGGCCCCGCTCAAGTTGAAGGAAGCGGTTTCGGCGCTTCTTAAGGTTCCGCCACCAGAGAAACCTAAGCCCAAGAAAGCCAAGAAACGCAAGGGTTAGACGCTCTTTTTCGGGCGCTGCCAACGGCGCATGAAACCCGCTTGTTTGTCTTCTTCAGAGTCATCATCTACAAAGTTGGAAACGGATGTGTCATGGGCTAGAGCCTCGATCAACAATTCGCGGCTAGTCGGAGCAGGTGGACTCGGTTTGCCCATCAAATCCCGTACCGCTGCCTCAAACTGTTCGGCAAGCGGGTCAACTCCACCGCCTAAAACTCTGCCGCAAGCCGGACACGAGTAGATCACTTCGTCCTGCTTGGTTGGTGAGCCGGACATGATGAGTTCGCTCGGACTCTCTTCGCAATGTGAGCACGGAACCACGGCATTCTCCTGATGGATATTCCTCTGATAGAACGGTTCGGTGTTTGGGCGCGGTGGAGTCCAGAGCACGAATATCTGTATTTGGACGAAGCCAGCGGAAGCTGGCGCTCTTGTTTGCGCGTTATTTGGGAGCTTCCCCAATCTCAAATTCAATCTTGCTCTCCGACCCATACAGAGCTGAATGGCCGCACACTTGGCAGGGTATGGGCGTAAGTGGCAGAGGCTGAAATTGGATTTTGTCTTTCTCGAACTCATCTAAGTTTTCAACGATGATCGGTGTTCTACACTTTTCGCACTTCACTCCATAATGCTTAGACATTTCTTTCCTCCTACGGTTGCGGGGTTCCGTCACCGCCGTGCGCCCATATAAACGCAGCTACGATCAACACGACTACTACGATTAGAACTGCTTTTAGCTCTGGCGTTAGTGCTGGTTTTGGTTTAGCCGCCTGCTCCGTTTCCAGCATGTCTTTTCCGATATGGGCGCATACATGGTGCTTGCAGAAGAAACTAGACTCGCACCAGGTACAGAAGTAGTCACCCGGCCCGGAGCAAATACGACACGTCGGCGAGATTGCCATACGATTCTCTCCCAAAATCAAAGTATGCTTTGATTCTTTGGTCGAGCATAATCCCATGCTTGAAGGATGGCAACCGACATCTGCATCCGGCTAGGGAAGAGAATCCGGCAGTTGCGTAAAGCCCGTAAATGGCGGCAGATAGACTTAGCCGCACATGCCAAACTGAGCCAGAATCACATCTGCGATCTGGAACGCGGCCAGACCGAAATAGGCTTGCGGAACCTAGAGGCCGTTGCAAGGGCGCTGGACGTAACGCCGGACAAGCTGCTCAAGGATTTGTGAATTTCCATTATCCGGAAATTTCAGGGCGCACCGCTGAATCGGAAGTAGCTCAGAGTGCCGTGATAATCCCCGTAGGGTCTCGATCTTCTGTGACACGGTTTCCCGCTGGCACGATAGAGCGTGTGCCAACCCTACAGGCGGATGTTCGGTGCGCCCCGAATAATCTTAGAACGCCTCACGCTTAGGTACGAGTTGGCGATACTTCAACCGCTTGCCGCCAACCTTGCTTATGAGTCGGCAAGACCGTTCACCATCCGAAATTTTCCGTGTGTTGTACCGGAAGTCGAACTCAGACAGATAGCGATGTAGGTGCTGACTGCCTACATGGTGATACGTGCCGATTATGCCGCGTTTGAGGATGGAGAAATAACCCTCGACCGTGTTGGTGGTAATGCACACGCCGCGCTCGTATCGCCCGTATTCCTCTTTTGAGTGATTCACTTGGTCATGCTTGCGCGGGTGAATCGCACCATGCAACACCGTTCCGGTATCCGTCATTATTCGCGCCGTCGAAGATACACGGCTTTGGATGATGGGCTTGAGATTGGCAGAGTTTACCCGTTGAACATGATGGGAACGAACTTCGCCGCGCCGCTCGACCATAGACAGCACAGCCGATTTGTCTGCTGTTGGTGCGGGGTAATCAGGCCGGGGAGAACCATCATCGGGCTTACGCAGTCCTTTAGGAATTTTGCGTTTGCCGCCGATATATGTTTCGTCCATTTCCACGATGTTCTTTAGCTTTTTCGCCAGCGAACCGTGTGCGACTGCATACCGCAATCTGTGAACCATGAACCAAGCGGATTTGTAGGTCACGCCTAACATCCGGTGGAGTTGATGAGCACTCATTCCTTTCTTACTGGCGCATATCAAGTGAATCGCCATGAGCCAGGTATTCAGAGGGATGTGAGAGTCCTCGAAGATCGTGCCTTTGGTTACGGTGAATTGTTTCCGGCAACCCTTGCACTTCCACACACCAGCCCGAACGGGTGATACCGAATTGGGTTTGGCTTTCAGGCGGTAGGATTCGCCAACTAATCCGCAATGCGGACAAACCGTGCCGTTCGGCCAGCGTTGTTTCTCAAAGAACTCCCGCGCTAGGCTCTCATCGGCATACTTCGCAGCAATGGAATTGAGATTCATGCCTGACCCTTTCTCGGAACGCGACTCTATACTTGCCAGTCTTCGGCGACAGCGGCTTCAAATTGAACAATCGCTTCAAGCTTGCACTCATCGAAAGACCGGGAAGGATTGCGTCCTTGAATTGCATGTGCAAGCGACAGCACCATGCCAATCCGGACCATCTGCTTCAATCCATTTATTTCGTCTAGAGTTGCTAGTTTTGGTTGTTTCATAACCACATCCAATCCGCATATTCATGCGACTTCACACCCAAAAGCGTTTTCAAGCTCCCATCCCTCAATCACTGAGGGATTTTCTTTGAGCAGAATAGGATAAGAGCCGTGGGTTTGTCAAAGGGATAATTCGCAAAGACTGTGGAGAAATTGCGCTCTTAGCCGGCTGCCGGCGGTTTGGATGGAGGCTGATGAAGCTCGAAAAGTGCGCGTGTGCTGCTGCGGGAGAAGACGATGACCCACCATATGCCTATGGCGGCAAAGGGCACACCGAGGAGGGGGAGTGTGAATAGCTGGATGATGGCGATGACGATGTATGCGATGCCAAGGGCCAGCATGGACTTGCGCGCCGATGCCAGCATCGCAATGAGATGTTTGCGGGTACGAAATTGCCAGACGAAAAGAATGATGGCGAAGAGCGCGTCGAGTAATAGCCCGCGCACGAGAGGCGCAACTGCCTGAGGCACGTTGCCTGAATCGTTGAAGACGTAACTGGTGACAAAGAAAAGTATGGCCGCGATGATCATGAGAGGCGCCGCGACGATGAGGCAGACGTTAAGGATGCCGAGAGTGGTGGTGAAAATCCTGAAGGGAGCAGGACCTTCGGAAGTGGATGGGTTCATGGGCTGAAGTGTAGTGGAAAGCGGGGGTTCGTGGAAGGAATGGCTGCGGGGAGAGGAATCCGCTTTGGCTATGGCGCAGAAGCGAAGTATAGTGAACTATGGCCCTATTTTCCTCTGCAGGAAAAGGGCGCACCTCAACGAGGAGCGCCGCTGGTGAGCAGTCTCCCAATGGGGAGGTGGTGCGGACCGGTGTGCCGAGCTCGCTGCTGGATGAGCGGTTTGAGCATGATTCTTGTGGAGTGGGGTTTGTAGCGTCGGCACTGGGCAAGCCCAGCCACGAAATTTTGCAGATGGCGCTGACTGCGCTGGGGCGACTGGAGCATCGCGGAGCTGTGGCGGCGGATGGCGCGAGCAGCGACGGAATCGGTCTGATGGCGCAGGTGCCCCGGGCATTGCTGCTGAAGGAAACAGGAATTTGTTTAGCGGATGACGCGATCCTGGGCGTGGGGATGATGTTTATTCCTTCGGCAGAGACACGGGCGGAAGCGGTGATGGAAGAATGCCTCGCCTCGCAGGAGTTGAAGGCGATTGCGTGGCGCGATGTGCCGGTCAAGACAGAAATTCTGGGAGAGATCGCACTGAGCACAATGCCTAAGATCCGGCAGGTGCTTGTGGTGGACTCTGCGCGGCACGACGATGTGGAGCCGATGGAGAAGCGGCTGTATCTAGCGCGCAAGCAATTTGAGCGCGCGGTAGAGCAGCACGAAGTGACGGGCTATGCATGCTCGCTTTCTGCGCAGACGATTGTGTACAAGGCGATGTGCCTGGGGCGGCTGCTACCGGAGTTTTATCCGGACCTGGCGAGTGTTGAGTATGTGACGAATTTTGCGGTGTTCCATCAGCGCTATGCGACGAACACGCTGCCGGCGTGGCATCGTGCGCAGCCGGGGCGAAAGCTGGGTCACAACGGCGAGATTAATACTGTGTGGGGAAATCGTGCGCGGATGGAGGCGCGAGACTCGACGCTGCCAGTGGAATGCAAGCCGGTGCTGACGAAGGATGGCACGGATTCGACGTCGCTGGACGAGACGATTGAGCTGCTGAGCCAGAACGGGCGCACGATTGCCGAAAGCGTGCGCATGTTGCTGCCGCCGGCGAATGTGGAGCGTGAGCATCCGTTCTTGAAATATCACAACGATGTATCTGAGCCGTGGGATGGGCCGGCGGCGATTGCGTTCAGCGATGGCATTGCCGTGGGAGCTGCGCTGGACCGGAACGGCTTGCGGCCGTGCCGGTATGCGATTACGAGCGATGGGATTGTGGTGGCAGGATCGGAAGCTGGGCTGGTGGATCTGGATCCGGACATGTTGATTGAGAGTGGAAGGCTGGGGCCGGGCGAGATGCTGGGCGTC
>Ga0206874_1080_pt1 | contig 26059 bp, 27 predicted proteins | sample Alteio_BWOrgCont_12_FD_152629 | JGI IMG/M metagenome (GOLD analysis project Ga0206874, IMG submission 152629) | Enriched cells from forest soil in Barre Woods Harvard Forest LTER site, Petersham, Massachusetts, United States -... | ecosystem: Environmental > Terrestrial > Soil > Temperate forest >...
CCTTGCGGCCCTGCTGCTTTTTCATCAATTCGTTGGACGCCAGAAAGATTGCATCGTAGAGCAGAGTGCCGCCGCCTCGGTGGGTCTGCGGTTGGCCGGATCCGGACCCTGATGAAGACTGTGGATCAGAGGATTGAGGATCGGAAGATCCACTTCCATTGCGCTCAAGTTGTGGCGAATTGAGCAACTGCAGAGCAGCTTCCAGCTTCTCATGGGATGACGTGAGATCCTGCAGCAGTTCCACCTCGCGATCAAAGTGGATCAGAAATGCCTTGTCCTTAGCGTTAGTCAGCATCTGATCGAGAAAGACTTTGCTGGCACTTCGCTCCTGGTCCAGAACATTTCGCTGACTCAGGCTGGTGTCGACGAGCAGACCGAGGGTAAGAGGCAGGTTCGTATCCTGGGTGAAATATTTGATCACTTGCGGACGACCATCTTCTTGAAGAGCGAAATCGTCCTTGGTCAGGTTGCGAACAATTTGGCCATGCTTGTCCCGAACCGTGACAGGCAATGTGACAACCTTGACGTCAACGGACATTGTAGTTGCGCCTTGATTAGGGGCGTCCTGACCGAGTAGCGGCGCATTTAATAAAAGTATGGAGATGAGCGCGACGCAAGCCAGCGACCGTTCTCGCGAGCTTCGGTGTTGCGTGTTCAGCCGGCGGGTCATTGAGAGGGGTTCAAAATCAATTCTAACTATGGTAGCGACGGGGAGACTAACCACGGGTAAAGAATCCGTCAAAGAAGGTAAAAGCTTGTAAACTCTATGGGTTCTCCTCCATGAAAAAGCAACTTGTTCTGCATCTCCTTTCGATCGTTCTCTTGCCTTGGGCCTTGCCAGCAGCGTCGGGCTTTGGCCAAGCCGGAACGACTTCTCCAACCCGCACCTCGCAGCCCGCTCGTATTAAGCAAACCGTTCCGACGAGGGTGTGTGATCTTTGCATACGCGCCAATGAAGAATTCCTGGCTTCGGACGCCATGCAGGGACGCGGCAGTGGTACCCACGACGAGTTCGTAACCGCGACCTACATCGCGTCCGAATTGCGGCAGTACGGCATTGAGCCCGCCGGGGATAACGGCGGCTACATCCAGGACGTACCCACGGTTCACCGTAAGATCACGTCCGGACCTCATCTAACGATCACGCCAACAGGCAGCCAATCCATTACATTCGACTATGGCAAAGAATTCCTCGTGGTGGACCTGACGCAAACTGAATTTTCTGGACCCTTGCAAAAGCTGGATATGGACAAACAGAACGGGCCCGGAAATCCGCCGGTCCAACCCGGCGCAGTCGTATTAGTGGTTGGTTCGGATCAGAGCAAAGTCAGGCGGGCAGCTTTCTCGGCGGGCTCGCAAGGCGCTGCGGCAACGCTCGTGCTCGCAAGCGACAATCGCTTCCAGCAACGCGGCACGCAACTGCCTGAACTGGCCGACCAGTTGCAAGGAGGCTCGCCGAGCGAGATGGGCTTCTTCAATGTGTTAGGCCTGAATCGCGAGGCATCTCAGGCGTTGGAGAAAATGCCCGACGGCACGATCGTGCACTTTGAGGCGCAAGCCTCCGAAGAAAAGGGTCGCACCTGGAACGCAATCGGCATACTGCGGGGCAGGGATCCAACGCTGCAACATGAGGCCATCCTGTTTTCGGCTCATTTGGATCATCTTGGAATTGGGGAGCCGGTCAACGGCGACAGCATTTACAACGGCGCGGACGATGACGCCTCAGGAACCACCGCTGTGCTGGAAATCGCTCGCTTCCTGGGCCAAGGGCGGCGACCGCGGCACACCGTAATCTTCGCCCTGTTCGGCAGCGAAGAAATGGGTGGATTGGGCTCGACTTATTTCCGCGAGCATCCACCGCTGCCGCTGAAAGACATTGCCGCTAACCTGGAATTTGAAATGATCGGCAGACCCGATCCGGCAGTGCCAGACGATGGGCTCTGGCTAACGGGATGGCAGCGATCGAATCTCGGTCCGGCGCTCGCTGCCCACGGCGCCCGGTTGGTCGCCGACCCTCATCCCCGTGAAAATTTCTTTGCGCGTTCTGATAATTTCCTGCTGGCAAAGAAAGGCATAGTGGCGCAAACGATATCAAGCTACGGGTTGCACCAGGATTACCACCAGCCGAGCGACGATGTGGCCCACCTGGACTTCAATCACATGGACGCAGCAATTGGATCCCTGTTAGCCCCAGTGGAGTGGCTGGTAAACTCAGACTTTCGGCCCCAGTGGAATCCGGGCGGCCAACCTTAGACGGCGGCTAGCAATCAGTAGGCAGAGGTTATCGGTCGTTGCGAAACTCCGCTGGCTAAGTGCTAATTGCTTTTCTTCGCCTTGCTGATCTTCTCGTCAATCGGCTTTCGTCCGGCAAAGCCTTCTGTGGTGTCGTGCCAATGCGTGATCGCTTGCTCTCCCAGTTTCCAGCAAAGCAGCACGATGTTGCCTTCCACTTTGCAGGGAAAATCAAGAAGTCCGATGTCGAGGTCTTTCACTTGAACACCGGTCGCATCGATCTCAGCCAGAGCGTCTCTGACTCGCGGGATGGCCTTTTCGCGCTCCGCCTTGCGGCGAGCCATGTGCACCACGTTGACCAAAAGACCGCCCTGCAGAAAAACGCGGTGAGCGAGTTCCTGCAGTTCAGTGTCAACAGACTCGATCAGTTTCTTGCCATCAAGCGCAGTGCGTAACAGCGACTCCAACACAGGCAGGAGAGATTGGGCTTCTTCAAGGGTAAAAGTTCGGTCGGCCATAGACGTATGAATTTATTTTAGTCCATTTTGCGTGGACCCGTTGTTCGTTCGTCGTTGGCCTGAATCCTGCGATCGCAAATGTTGCCCGACCGACGATGCCCAGTCAACGACCGCTATTGAATTTCCAGCATCCGATCCAGCGCCACTCGCGCCCAATGCTTCACATCATCCTTCACTTTAATCTGGTTGACGATGTTGCCTTCGATCAGGTTCTCCAGCACCCAGCACAGGTGTTGCGGCGAAATGCGGAACATGGTCGTACACAGGCAGCCGGAGTCGTCGAGCGTGATAACTTTTTTCCCTTCCGCGGCGAATTCCTTGCCCATGCGATTCACCAAATGAATTTCCGTGCCCACCGCAAACATACTTCCAGGAGCTGAATTGCGAATGATCTTCAACAACCCTTCAGTCGAGCCGATGCCATCCGCTTTCTGGCAAACTTCCCAGCGACACTCAGGATGCACAATAACCTGAATGCCAGGGTACTTGGCGCGTACGTTGTCGACGTGTTCGGGCAGAAAACGTTGGTGGACGGAGCAATGGCCTTTCCACAGAATCACTTTCGCCGCGCGCAACCGATCCTGCGTCAGCCCACCGTTAATCAGGTAAGGATCCCAGACGACCATTTCATTCAAAGGCATGCCGAGGTTGAAACCGGTGTTGCGGCCGAGATGCTGATCGGGAAGAAACAAAAGTTTTGGAGTCTTCGCAAAGCCCCACTGAAATGCGCCGGAGGCGTTGGAAGATGTGCAAACTACGCCGCCACGCTCTCCGCAAAAAGCTTTTATCGCGGCCGTGGAATTCATGTAGGTAATCGGCGTGATGCCTTCTCCGGCGTCAGAAGTCAATCCGGCGGCGATGAGCTGCTCCCAGCAATTTTCCACCTGGGTAATCTCCGCCATGTCGGCCATGGAACAGCCCGCGTTCATATCAGGCAGAATGGTCACTTGGCCGGGACGGCTCAATACGTCGGCGCTCTCCGCCATAAAATGCACGCCGCAAAAGACGATGTATTTGCCGCCTGCGCGCGCAGCCTCTTGCGAAAGTTTGTAGGAGTCGCCGCGAAAATCGGCGAAGCGAATGACTTCATCGCGTTGATAATGATGTCCAAGAATCACGCACTCGCGGCCCAAAGCCTCGCGGGCGGCGGCGATGCGTTCGTCCATGGTGTGATCGGGCAGGACGAGGTAATTTTCCAAACTGCAAACTGCTGCCGCGGTTGCCATTGTCATGTCTCGCCTTCAGCTCCAGACGCGAATGCGATTGCGGTTATTCCGCAATAGCGAACGCTTGTTCCGGAACGGGGATGTTGAAAGCTTCCAGCGGCTCCAGTCGATTCACTGCGCGTCGTTTGAAACTACGCCGCGCCCAACCGGCGGGGATGTTGAAGCCACTAATTCTTCACAATAGTTAAGATGCTCAGCAGCGGTGGAAAGCGTCGTCTTTTTCGAAGCGACGAAAGTAACCACCGCAAGTAACTGATTATCCTGAGCTATTGTGCACTGTGGAAGGGCAGAACGCAACTTGACCGCTCGTAGAGGTAGCTTGCTACGTCTGCTGTTTCGCCTCATACCAGAAGTTGCAAACAACGCTTCTACAGTTCGGTTTTATTGGTTTCGGCCGTGCGACGGGTCCGCACTCGTCGCCGTATTTACGTCGATGTGCAAGTGCTGTGCAATATCGATGCCCGGCGGATAGCAGTTGCCATCCGGGTTGTAGTTCGCCGGACAACTTGCCGCGACCTCGGGCCGCTTCGGCGATTGAGCAAATTGCCATACTTCGGCAAATGGAATTCCAGCGTCGACGGGACTCGGCGCTCGTTTGGGAAAAGCGCACCCCGGCGAGGGTGGGCAGGCATCGTTCGTGATCCAGTACGCGATCTTTCTTGCGCCGGCGTTCCGGCGGATATCGTCCGCTGTAACGATATCTTCGCCGCCCTCTTTTGCCGCAGAAATGCCCGAGCAGTAAATTCCAGCGCTAAAGCCGCCCGCGGAGATTCCGTCGACCCACGCATAAATGTAGGCTTTCTGCTCGGGCAGCATGCGTCCGCCTTGTTCCTGGTCGAGGAAGATGATGGTCAGCGAGGGAAATCCTTCACGTCGCGCGGCGGCCACAGCTGCATGCGCATCCGATTTGCCCAATTTCGTTGCGTACGAAACCGACTTCAGTTCGTTGAACAGTCGGCCATTGAACAGCACCAGAAAACCAAAGCCCGCCGATTCAAGTTTTCGTCGCTTGCCGCTCCACGTATTGGTGCGTGCGCTCGGCGGCGCGTTGAGCCAATAGCCCGTGTAGGAAAACGTCTGGCGGAGGACTTTGAGATTCTCGTCGCCAGGATAATTATTTCGGTCGAAACCCAGATAGGGTGAGATATTGCTTTCTTTGGATTGGAAACTGGCGGCTGTTTGCGCGGAAGCCGTCCCGATAGCAGCGATCATCAACAGCAAAACAATTCGCTTCACCTTGAACTTATATCACTTTAGTGGGCCGGATCAGGCTATCCGCCAATATGAACCATCGTCCTCGATGCGGGCACAAAATCCGGCTCGCCGATGTGGTGCCGTTCTTCTTTCCTCTGGACCACGCCGCAGATAAACTCCATCAACTCCTCATCGGACGCGCCGCGTCGCATTAATTCATGCAGATCGTGATCCCACACCGAAAACAAGCAAGTGCGGATTTTGCCATCCGAGGTGATACGGATGCGGCTGCAGTGTCCGCAGAACGGATGGGAAACCGGTGCGATGATTCCGATCTCTCCGATGCCGTCGTCGAAACGATAGCGGCGCGCTGTCTCGCTCCGCGCGTGCGGAATCTCCACCAGCGCGCGGTACTCTCCCATCCGTTCAACAATTTCATTTAGGGTAACCACCGTCGCTGGCGACCACTTGCGGTCCTCTTCCAGAGGCATGAATTCGATGAAGCGAACGATCACGCCTTCTTCGCGTGCAAACATGCCGAAAGGAATAATCTGATCTTCGTTGAAGCCGCGCATTAACACGCAGTTCACCTTGACTGGCCACAGCCCCGCCCGCCGCGAGGCCCTGATCCCTGCCAGTACGTGGTCATATCCGTTAGGCACTCGCGTGATGCGAGAGAAGCGATCGGGATCGACCGCGTCCATGCTCACGGTAATCCGATTCAGGCCAGCATCTTTGAGGGGCCGCGCCAGATCTGCGAGCAAATGACCATTGGTAGTCATCGCCAGGTCGAGTTCTTCACCATCAGTCGATCGCAACTTGGAGAGTTCTCGGACGAAATCAACCACCCCGTTGCGTAACAACGGTTCGCCCCCAGTCAGGCGGACTTTCTTGACTCCAAGCACCGTGAATATCCGCGCCATGCGCAGGTAGTCGGCAAAAGGCAAGTCGCCGTAAAGCGCGCCTTCATTGCCAGTGCGGCAGTAGACACACCTGTAGTTGCAGCGATCCGTAATCGAAATTCGCAGATCAGTGATGGCGCGGCCGAATTTGTCGGAGAGAAACAACTTCCAGCTCCCAGTTCCGATTATAGGCTTCGGAGCGCTTACGATCTGGCGTCTGATCCGCGGAAATCAGCGGCGAAGAGTCCTGATCTGCTTACATGCCGTCGTAGTTCGGACCGCCTCCACCCTCCGGCGGAACCCACGTAATGATCTGATAGGGATCAGCGATGTCGCACGTCTTGCAGTGTACGCAGTTCGATGGATTCAGGCTGATGCGCTTGCCATGGAGCTGCTCGGCATCGTCCACCATTTCGTAGACGTTAGCAGGGCAGAAATTCTGGCAAGGACTGCCAAATTCCTTCACGCAACGCGTGTTGCAGATGTTCGTGTCATGAATGACCAGATGCGACGGCTGATCTTCTTCATGCTTGGTTCCTGAGTGATAGAGGTCCGTGAGCTTGTCGAACGTAAGTTTGCCGTCGCCTTTAGCGGGCCCGAGCAGATGCGCTTCATCGCCGCCATCCGCACGCAATTCGGCCAGCTTCTTCATTTGCTGATAGCCCGGAGCCGCAGAATACCGATTGTGCAATCCGCGTCCTCCGGTGAATTGCTGTATTCCCGCATTGAATAAACCAGCGAAGAATCCGTGCTCGAATCCCTGATGAAAGTTGCGAACCTTCCAAAGCTCCTCTTTGATCCAGCTGGATTCGACTTTCTTCTGGAAAGAACTGAGTGTCGCGGCAGAAGAATCCTCTTTCGTCAATGCCTCGAAAGCAGTTTCAGCAGCCAGCATGCCGCTCTTGATCGCCAGATGAATTCCTTTGAGCCGTTGCGAGTTCAGAAAACCAGCGGAGTCGCCGAGAATCATCCAGCCGTCGCCCGCGACCGGCGGAATCGCCCACCATCCGCCGTAAGGCAGCGACTTCGCCCCATAGCGAATCATCTTGCCGCCTTCGATCAACTTCGCGATGAACGGATGCTGTTTGAAATCCTGCAAGACGTGTTGCGGATCGAGGCGCGGATCGGAATAGTCCAGGCCGGTGACGAAGCCCAGCGAAACGATGTTGTCCTTGCCTCCGTAGATCCAAGCGCCACCGTACTCTTTTGTCGTGAGCGGCCAACCCATCGTGTAGATAACTTCGCCGGGCGCGATGCGTCCCGAAGGCACTTCCCACAGTTCTTTTATGCCCTGGCCATAAGTCTGCGGATTGGCATTTTTGGCAAGATCAAATTTTGTGACCAACTGTTTGGTCAGCGAGCCGCGCGTTCCTTCTGCCAGAATGACAACCTTAGCCTGCAGATCGTAGCCGGGCTCGAAGTTCGATTTGGGATGGCCTTCTTTGTCCACGCCTTTGTCGTCGGTGCGAACGCCAACGACGCGGGTGCCATCGAAAAGCAATTCCGATCCGGCAAAGCCAGTGAAGATCGTAATCCCGGTCTCCTCGACCTTGCTGCCCAGCCACTTCACAAATCGATTCAGCGAAATGACATAATTGCCATGATCCCTCAGCGGCGGCGGCGTGATGGGAAGCTTGAATTTGCTTTTCTCGGTGAGAAAGTAGACGGCTTCCTTTGTGACCTCAGCGTCGAGGGGAGCCTCTTTTTCGAAGCCAGGAAGCAATTCGCGCATGGAACGCGGATCGAGCAGCGCTCCTGAAAGACAGTGCTGGCCAACCTCGCGCGCTTTTTCCAGCACGTAGATGTTTTCCTTGCTCAGCTGAGCGCCTGGGTTCGCAGAATTGTGCGCGTCGATGAGCTGCGACAGACGCAGAGCACATGCCATGCCAGCAGGCCCGCCACCAACGATGACAATATCGGCGGGCATTTGCGGACGTTCGATGCCTTCGATAGGTTTGCGGAAGATCAGCATTTCGTCCTTAGCGGTTTGCCAGACTGGCAATGTCGCCTAGTCCGAGCAGCGTCTGGTCCCCTGTCACCAAAGTTAACTTCAGGACCTTGGCGGTAGCCGCCAGGAATCGGTCTGCTGGATCGGCATGAGGCAACGACAGCGCGAAGCCGGTGCGAACAATTTCCTGAGTTAGCGGAGCTTCCCGCAACTGATCGGCAGCTCGCTCGACCCATGCCAGCGGATCCTCAACACGAATGCGGCCCTTCTGCATCAACGCGAGAGCTTCCCAAACACTCACCGGAGACAGCCAGAGATCATTGTCATTGTTCGACAACTCTCGCGCGGCGCGCTTTCCTATCCGTTTCGGATCCAATTTACTCCAGATCCAGATATGGGTATCGAGCAGCAGGTTCAATCGCGGTAGGCCTCGATGTCTTCTAGATCGATAACTGGAGAAATGATATCGCCCACAATCTTGGCGGTCCCAACCATATCCCCCAAGAACTTTCGCTTGCGGTCGGGCCCGGCCGGAATAACTTCGGCAACCGGACGTCCATGGCGTGTTATTCGCAGAGGCTGGCGCGTTTTGTGCACTCGTTCTATCAGGCCTAGGCACTTGGCCTTAAATTCGGAGATCGAAACATCATTCATGACCACTATTCTATCCATGGTCAATAAACTAGTCAATTCGTAATTAGTCTGCCGGAAGCGGCCAACCGACGCGGAAACGAAGTTGGCCTAGCCTCCAGCTTTGGCCTTCTTCACTTCTTCAATCAGTGGTGGCACGATGTCGAACAGATTTCCCACGACGGCGTAATCCGCGATTTCGAAGATCGGCGCTTCGGAGTCTTTGTTAATCGCAATGATCGTGCGCGCACCTTTCATTCCGACAATATGCTGAATCGCTCCGCTGATGCCCAGGGCCAGATACAGCTTGGGCGCGACCGTCTGCCCCGAGGAACCAATCTGCCGATCCATAGGCAACCAACCGGAGTCGCATATCGGGCGCGACGCGGCTAACTCTCCACCCAGAGCTTCGGCGAGCTGCTTGGCTAATTCGATGTTCTTTTGTTCTTTAATTCCTCGGCCCACGGACACAATAATCTCAGCCTGTGTTAAGTCAACAGCTTGCTTAGCCTCTTTGAAGACTTCCTGCGGTTTGTTACGGATGACTCCGTCCGCAATTTGTGCGTTCACGGTCTCGACTGGAGCGGCACTGCTTCCGGCTTCGACTTTATCTCCGCGAAACGCTCCATTCTGAAACGTCACAAACCAGGGCGCGTCGCTAGTGAAACTCACATCGGCCGCGAGCTTGCCCTGAAACATTTGGCGAGTAAAGACCAGCTTGTCCCCATCCTTCTTGTAACCGACACAATCGCTAATCGCGGTGCGTCCCATGGCCGTGGCTAACTTAGGAACAAAATCGCGCACTTGATAGGTGTGCGGCATGAGCACCAGCTTGGGCTGTTTCGATTCAATGAATTGTTTGAGCGCAGCCGAGAAAGCATCTGGAGTGTAAGGCTCGAGCTTGGGCGACTCGATGGCATACACTTTGGCGACCTTCTTGCCCGCAACTTCGTTGGCGAAGCTCGCCACTGCGTTGCCCACGACCGCAGTTTCTAATATCCAGCCCATCTCAGCCGCAAGCGCTTGGCCCGCGGCGAGTGTCTCCCATGAAACCCGGTTCAGTTTGCCTTCGCGTTGTTCGACGACGACTAAAATAGTTTCAGACATAAATGCAGTCCAACTCCTAAGCTTCCTCTGTTAGCCTCGGCCGCCGGCCGATCCATCTACAGCACGCGGACTTCGTTGCGCAGCTTGTCCACTAACTTCTTGGCAACTTCGCCGGCCGAACCCTCCAAGAATTGCGTGTTCTTGGTTTTCTCAGGCACGTAAAGGCGTTCGATCTTCTGCAAATTTCCACTTATCGCCGACTGCACCTCCGCCATCGCGACTTTGCGCAGCGGTTTATTTTTGGCCTGTTTAATGCCAATCAACGTTGCATAGCGCAGCTTATTGATACCCGATTGAATGGTCAGCACAGCAGGCAGTGGCATATCCACGAATTGAAAAAAACCGGCCTCGAGTTCCCGCTTCACGCGAATGCCAGAATCATTTTTCTCGATCTGCATGATGATGGTTGCGTGCGGCCATCCCAGCAGTTCCGCTAGCACTACTCCGGTTTGCGCATAACCGTAATCGTCGGATTGCAAGCCGGTGAAGATCAGATCGAACGCCTCGTCCTTAATTGCCGCGGCAAAGGCGCGGGCGGTATTGAACGCATCCAGGCCGACGAATGCGTTGTCCTCGAGGTGGATCGCGCGATCTGCCCCTTTCGCCAAGGCCTCCCGCAAGACCTGCTGGGCACGCGCAGGACCGGAGGTTATGACAACCACTTCACCTCCGTGTTTCTCTTTTTGTCGGAGAGCTTCCTCGAGCGCGTAAGCATCGGGCTCGTTCACTTCATAGGAAACATCTTCACGTATCCAGGTACCGGACTCGTTGAGCTTGAGCGGTGCATCCTTTTGCGGCACCTGTTTCATGCAAACTAGAATCTTCAAGCGAAAGCTCCTCGTATGCGGCGGTTGGACGGAGCGGTTGAACGAACGGTTCTACAGACGACGTCGTCCGCCACCGGCAAACTGGCAAGTATAAATGAGTGTTGCGCGAGAGAGGAAATGCCGCACTGAAAAATGACCTAGTCAGTGAAAACGACCGACTGCACTCCGGAAATTTCGAAGCGTTTGCGACAACGCATATTCTTGCAGGCCATCATATCGTCGCGGCGCAGCATATAGGATTTGGCTTTGGCAAAGCGCGCGCGATCGCGGTCGTCGGCCCGTCCGGGCAACTGATTCTTCTTGGTGCGCACCAGCCAATTGATTTCGTACTCCGCAGCCTGTTGACAATGGGGACAGTTCAGCGTCGCCATCTTCTTCTCTGGCCGTTCGTCAAAAAACTCGCGTTCTTCCATAAGTAAGAATTAAAAACTCAGCCTCAACCTTAAGTACTCAGAAACTCCATTGGAATTATTGCACATTCCCCGCGGATTACTCGATACACTCTGGATGGGGCATCATGAAAGCTAAGAAAAAGAAGTTGAAGCGATTCACTGCGGTCGAAGCCGTAAAGACGATGGCACGCGAGCAGATTGGAGCGCCTCCCGCATCCAGAATCGTCCCTAACCGCAAAAAGAAGCGCGAGAACACCGCGAAGTACAAACCTACTCTGGAGAAACTGCTAGCTGAGCCGGAGTAACCCGCTTTCTAGGGCGTTGCCGTTGGGCAACCCGTAGCGGTCCCGTCCACGGTTACCGTCGCAGTGCCCGTCATGACATTTCCATTGGGACTGTTCGTTACCAGGCTCGCGGTAACGCCCGCTACTCCACAATCCTCACTCGGGCTCGGACTCACAACGCCAGTTTTAAACACCTGTGCGACCTGAGGTGTGTCCGATGCCCATGTGACCTGATTGGTGATGACCTTCGTAGCAGGCGGATGGATGTAACTGCCGGTGGCTGTCAGTTGAACAAACAGCGATGGATCCGGCGAACCGAAGACAACGTTCGTCGGGGTCACCGTAATTCCCACCAGTTGCTGGCCGGTACTGCAACCGGGCACAAACAGGGCGGAGCAGAAAATCAAAAGCAGACTAAGGCAATTTCGAATCATTCCATCTCCCGGGGCGAACCAAGTTCCTGAGTTTCACGGGAAGGCGCAAATGTAGTAGAAGAACGGCCAAAAATCAATAGCCCTCTGGACGCCTGCCCGAGCCTTCAGCCTCTAATCGTCGTAGCTACGAACTTGGCGAACTGCTTCACATCCTGCTCCGTCGTGTCGAAGGAGCACATCCAGCGCACCACCGATTGTTCCTCGTCCCACACATAGAAGAAGTACCGCTTTTGCAGCTTGGTAATGGCTGTGCGCGGAATTTGTGCGAATATCCCATTCGCTTCGACGTTGTGGACAATCTTTACAGACGGAATTTTGCTGAGCTCTTTTTGCAGCAGCTTGGCCATCTGGTTGGAGTGCTGAGCATTCTTACGCCACAGCTCGTTCGATAATAATGCCTCGAATTGAGCTGATATGAAGCGCATCTTCGACGCCAACTGCATGCCCTGCTTGCGAAGATAAAGAAAGTCGCGGGCGAATTTCTTCTCGAAGAAGACCACAGCTTCGGCGCCCATGGCACCATTCTTGGTCCCGCCAAACGACAAAACATCCACCCCTAAATCGCGCGTAGCTTGGCGCAGGCTCAAGCCGAGGCTCGCGGCCGCATTAGCGATTCGGGCGCCGTCCATGTGCAGAAACATATTGTGCTGGTGCGCGAATCGAGCAAGTGCACGAATCTCTGGTGGCGTGTAAACCGTCCCCACTTCGGTGGCTTGGGTAATCGATATCACACGCGGCTGAACGTGATGCTGATCCCCAATGCCGTGGTAGACGTGTCGCACCGCCTCGACCGTGAGTTTCCCATCGCTGATAGGAATAGGAATGAGTTTGCAGCCAGTAAATTTCTCCGGCGCGCCACATTCGTCGGTATAAATATGTGCGGCCTCGCCACAGATCACGGCATGATAAGGCTCCGTGAGCGCCTTCAGGCTCAGACAATTCGCAGCCGTGCCGTTGAACACAATAAAGACTTCGACGTCGGAGCCGAAATGCTGCTTAAATTTGCTGACTGCGGCCTCGGTGTAAACATCGCTCCCGTATCCCACCACGTGCCCGCGGTTGGCAGCGGTAATGGCTTGTAAAACTTTTGGATGTACTCCGGCATTGTTATCGCTGGCAAAACTCCGAAGCGGGTTCATGGCATCAATAATGTAGCAGAGGTCGCGAGCAGAGGGATGGGACCGGGAACATGCAATTTCCGCAAAAACCGCCCCCTCAATCGCTCGATTTATAATCGTCGCGCCTGGTTCGTTATGCAAAGACTTTTGCTTCTGGTTCTCCTCGCTTCTGTGCTCGCATCCGCGCAAACAACTCGGGTGAAAACTCCCCTGCCCAAATTTGAAGACGACGCCCGACAAGCTGGCTTAACCGTCTCTCATATCTCTTCGCCAGACAAGCGCTACATCGTCGAATCGATGAGCGGCGGTGTAGGGCTAATCGACTGCGATAACGATGGCAGGCTCGACATCATCACGGTGAACGGGTCGACAGTCGACCGCTACAAGCAGGGCGGCGATCCCATGATTACGCTTTATCACCAGGACGAAGGCTTCAAATTCACCGACATCACCAAGGTCGCCGGCCTCACCCGTAAAGCGTGGGGCATGGGCGTGGCTATCGCCGACTACGATAACGACGGCCTGCCCGACATTTACGTAACCGGTTACGGTGGAAACGCCCTTTATCACAATCTAGGCAATTGCAAGTTCGAAGATGTCACGGACAAAGCAGGAGTCGCGGCGGATGGCTTTAGCACTGGCGCGGCTTGGGCCGATTATGATCGCGACGGGCATGTGGATCTGTTCGTCTCGCGCTACGTTCACTTTGATGTGAACAAATTGCCCGACTTTGGAAAGAATGAGAAGAACTGCAGCTTCAAGGGGATCCCAGTCCAATGCGGCCCTTGGGGCATGCTGGGAGAATCCGACTTGCTTTTCCATAATCGCGGCGATGGCACCTTTGAAGAGGTTTCCAAAAAGGCCGGAGTCGACGATCCCAACAAATATTATGGCCTGGGCGCGATTTGGGGAGACTATGACAACGATGGCTGGCCTGATTTATACGTCGCCAATGATTCCGGACCGAATTATCTCTACCACAACAAGCACGACGGAACCTTCGAGGAAGTCGGCATGCTTTCCGGAGCGGCCGTAAGCGGCGACGGTTCGGAGCGTGGCAATATGGGCGTCGACTGGAGCGATTATTTGCACGAGGGCCGGATCTCGGTCTTTGTGACCACCTTCACCGAGCAACCCGACAGCCTGTATCGCAACCTGGGCGCGCAGGGATTCTCCGAAGTCAGTTATCCGGCAAAGCTCGCTAAGCCCACCTACAACCCGGTAGGTTGGGGCACGGGATTCTTTGACATGGATAATGACGGCTGGCTCGACTTGTTCATCGCCAACGGTCATGTCTATCCGCAGATGGATATGGTTCCCGGCGCGCCCCGTTATCGCGAGCCTATGCTGCTGTTTCGCAATAACCGTGACGGGACCTTCGAGGACGTTTCCAGCGCGCTCTCTGCGATCCCGGACGCCTCGCGCCGCGGTGCGGCATTTGGCGACATCAATAACGATGGAAACGTAGACATCGTGGTGATGAATACCGGCGAGCCGCCGACACTGATCCTCAATCAGGGAGGAAACAAAAATCATCGCGTACTATTCAAGTTAGTCGGTACCAAGAGCAACAAAATGGCGGTCGGCGCCCGCGTGACGGTGAAGGCAGGAAAGCTCGTGCAACTCAACGAGGTTCGCGCCGGAGGTAGTTACCTATCGTCAAACGATCCCCGGCTGCACTTCGGTCTCGGCGGCGAAGCCAAAATGGACGAGGTCGAAATCAAATGGCCAAGCGGGAAAGTTGAAATTCTGCACGACGTTCCCGCAGATTTCATCTATACGATCGTCGAGGGCGAAGGCCTCAAATCGAAAATCGCGTTGCCTGCACTGTGAACCATCATGCTCCCGTTCAAGCTGGTCTATAGCGACGATTATTATCTTCCTATCGGGGCCCACGTCTTTCCCGCTGAGAAGTATCAGCAGGTTCACGACCGGTTGATCGCGACCGGAGTCGCCGACCCCTCAGACTTTTTGACTCCTCAGCCCGCATCAGATGAGGATGTGCTCCTGGTCCACACGCCCGAGTACGTCGAGAAGCTGAAAACGGGAACGCTTTCCGAACAGGAAGAGCTGGCGATGGAAATTCCCTATTCGCCTGAACTCGTTCGAGCTTTCTGGCTGGCAGCGGGAGGTTCAATTCTCGCCGCTGATCATGCTCTGAAGAACCGCGTCGCCTTCAACATTGGAGGTGGATTCCATCATGCCTTTCCCGACCATGGTGAAGGGTTCTGCATGATTCATGATGTTGCCGTCGCCATTCGTCGCATGCAACGGGATAACAAAATCGCCCGCGCCATGACCGTTGATTGCGACGTTCACCAGGGGAACGGAACGGCCGCAATTTTTGCAGGGCCACGCACACCCGGGGGAACTTTACCTTCAACTTCCGCTTCCAGTCTGCGATCCGCATCGGCGAAAGTCCGCAACACCCAGGCGGGTGACGTATTCACGATTTCACTCCATCAGGAAAACAACTATCCGATGTGGAAACCGCCCTCTTCAATTGATATCGATCTGCCTGATGGGATTGGCGACGACGATTATCTAGCCTGGCTGGACAATGCTCTCAGCTCAGGTCTGCGACAGTTTGACCCGGATTTGATCGGCTATGTCGCGGGCGCCGATCCCTACCGCGAAGACCAACTGGGAGGCTTGTTACTGTCGATCGAAGGATTGAAGCGTCGCGACGAGCTACTGTTTCGCGTTGCACAAGCTCGCAATATTCCGGTGATGGTGAGCTACGCCGGCGGCTACGCCCGTCACCTCCAAGATACCGTTACCATTCACTGCAACACGGTGCTCGCCGCGAAGGAGGTTTTCGCGCGCTAAAAGACATTCAGGGTTTTGCAACGGTGGCTTCTGGATCAGCTTCCACGGTAACGTCAACCTTGGCCCCTTCCTTCAAGCGCACTTCATTCCCATTCTTGTCGGTCAAATTGTTTTCAATGCGCAGTTCTTTGTAAAGGTGATCGGCTCCCTCCACGGCGATCTGCGCCTTTTCTGGTTCACTGGGATCCGGAGATTTGATAATCTTCTCGACCTTGGCGGGCAGAGTGGTACTAGGTTTTTCGGGCATAGCCTGTCCCTCAGATAGGAGAAATCTGTGAAACAAGTTTAGCACGCCACTGCCGCCGTCAGAGGGTTTCGTTGAAGAGGCGGCGTATGCGCAATGAAAGTTTGCGCGCTGTAGGGCTGGTAGTGCTCTTTCTACGGTGAGGGCTGCTAAAATAAATCTTCCAGCTTCTGTAAACTCCTATGTTCGAGAATCTTTCGGAAAAACTTCAGCGCGCCTTCAAAACCTTGCGCGGCCAGGCCGTCCTGAATGAAGAAAATATTCAAGAGGCTCTGCGAGAGATCCGTCTCGCGCTGCTCGAAGCCGACGTTAACTTCAAAGTCGTAAAGCAACTCATCGACCACATTCAGGAAAAGGCCGTCGGCCAGCAGGTCGCGACCGCGCTTTCGCCGGGTGAGCAGGTCATCAAAATCCTGCGCGACGAACTGATTGAGACCCTCGGCCGTGATACCGCTCGCCTGAAGTTTGCCTCACAACCGCCAACCGTGGTCTTGATGGCTGGCTTGCAGGGCTCCGGCAAAACGACGACATCAGGCAAATTGGCAAATTGGCTTAAAAATGGCGGGCATCGGCCATTGCTGGTATCGGTGGACGTTTACCGTCCCGCGGCACGGGAGCAACTCAAAGTCGTTGCGCAGGCCATCAAGGCAAATATTTATGAAGGTGCGAACGTCGAGGCTAACACTTCGACTGTCGAGCGCCTCGCAAAAGAGGCGCGCCGCGAGGCCGTCAACACTGGCTGCGACGTTCTGATCGTCGATACCGCCGGCCGCCTTCACATCGACGATCAACTCATGGACGAGATGCAATCGCTAAAGCGGCTGCTCAATCCGCAAGAGATCCTCTTCGTCGCCGACGCCATGACGGGACAAGACGCGGTCAATTCCGCCGACGAGTTCCACAAGAAGCTTTCGTTGACCGGCGTAGTGCTTACCAAGATGGACGGCGACGCGCGTGGCGGCGCAGCGCTCTCCATTCGCCAAGTCACGGGCCAGCCCATCAAATTCATAGGCGTGGGCGAAAAATATGACGCTCTCGAGCCTTTCCATCCCGATCGCATCGTCTCCCGCATCCTCGGGATGGGCGACATTCTTTCGCTGATCGAAAAGGCCGAGCAGAATGTCGACAAGAAGAAGGCTCAGGAGATGGCTAGCCGAGCCCTCTCAGGCGATGGATTTTCGCTGGAGGACTTCCGTGACCAGCTGCGTCAGGTGAAAAAGATGGGCTCGCTTAAAAACATCATGGGCATGCTCCCGAGTATTGGTCCTTTTGCCGGACTGCAAAAGCACGCCGACAAAGTTGATGAAAAGCAGATTAACCGCGTGGAGGCCATCATCAATTCAATGACCGTCCACGAACGCATGCATCACGAGGTCATCAACGGCAGCCGGCGCAAGCGCATTTCACGCGGATCGGGCACCAGCGTACAGGAAGTCAACAATCTGCTCCGCCAGTATGCCCAGATGCGCAAGATGTTCAAAGACATGGGAAAAGCCAGCTTCGCTCGCAAGTTGGCCGGAATGAAGCTGCCAGGAATGTGAACCGATTCGATGCTACGGATCTGCAACCAAGACAATAAGAGCCCGCTTCGAGCGGATATGCTTTCATGTTGCGGCATTCCACGAAAGTCTAGGATCTCGTGGTGGGGATTCCCATCCTTTCAGCCATTCTGACTAAATCAGGTAAAGACTCCGCGCCCATCTTTCGCATGAGCTGGCCGCGATGAACCTTCACAGTGGTTTCGCTGGCTCCAATTTCGACCGCAATTTGTTTGTTGGGAATCCCGGAAACAACCAGCGGTAGGACCTCCCGCTCACGGGGTGTGAGCCATTCAAAGCGCTCGCGGAGGCTGGCGATTTGGGCGTCCTGTTCACGTCGGGCCCGATCGCGATCGAGAGCCAGTTGAATCGCGTCCAGTAGATCCTGATCGCGGAACGGCTTGGTCAGGAATTCGACCGCGCCTGCCTTCATGGCGCGAACCGACATCGGAATGTCCCCGTGACCGGTAATGAAGATGACGGGAATGGCAATCTTCGCCTCAGCCAACTTACGCTGGAAGTCGAGCCCGCTGATTCCGGGCAATCTGATATCGAGGATGAGGCAAGCTGGCACATCAATCCGCCTTGCTTGCAGGAACTCTTGGGCTGAGCCGAATAGTTCAACCTGTAGGCCGACCGAGCGCAACAGGCTCTTGATTGCGTCCCGTAGCGATGCATCGTCATCGACCACGAACACGATGGAAGGTTCTTCGGTCATGCGTCGGTCTCTGCCCCCGGCAAGATCAGTGCGAAAACCGCGCCGCATGGGTGCCGGCACTTAGCCCAGAGGCGTCCGCAATGGGCTTCGACAATAGAGCGGCTGATCGACAGTCCCATTCCGAGACCGTCGGCCTTGGTTGTAAAAAAGGAATCGAAAATACGCGGCATATTCTCGAGATTAATTCCCTTCCCCGAATCCTGAACCTCAATCAACACACCTTCGGGGTCCTTCTCTGACTCGATCCGCAGCGTCCTTGGCCCGTCTCGGACCGAAATCATCGCGTCGATCGCATTCATGATCAAGTTCAGGATTACCTGCTGCAACTGAACCCTGTCCCCTAACACGGCGGGAACATCGGGCGATAAGTTCGTCGATACAGTAACGCCACACTTCAAAAGCTCGCTGTGAGTCAGCGCCAATACTTCTCGGATTACTTCATTCACATCTATCCTCCGCATTTCCGGCGAGGACTTTTGCAAGAGGGTTCGAATCCTCTGGATCACGGAGCTGGCGCGATTGGCTTCCTGCATGACGCCCGCCATCGCTTCGCGCGCTTCGGCCAGGTTGGGAGGCTGTACCGCAAGCCAGTGCAGCGAAGCGCCGGCATTCGTGACGGCGGCGGCCAGGGGTTGGTTGATCTCGTGTGCGATAGAGGCCGTCAACTCTCCAAGAGTGACGATCCGAGCTACACGGGCCAACTCCGCCTGTGCCTCCTGAAGTGATTGCTCCCCTTTTTTCTGATCTGTGACGTCAATTCCAATCCCTATCATGCGGGCTCCTGGACGAATCACTACGCCGTGGGCGTCGATCCAGCACGTAGTTCCATCCGGGCGTAGAATGCGGTATTCCGCCGAGAATTCCGAGCCGCCTCCACGTACCCCTTGTATCGCATCCTCGACCAGCAATCGATCTTTTGGGTGGATCCGTGGGAAAGCATCCCTCGCCCGTCCGGAGAACGCATCTCGGGTAAATCCCCACTGACGGCAGGTCTCGTCCGACCAAACCACGGTGTTGGCAACCATATCCCAATCCCAAAGACCGATTCGAAGCCCGGCCTTTTGTGCCAATTCCAAACGCTTCTGCCATTCCTGGGCGGTCTGTTCGGCCCGTTTCCGCTCCGTGATGTCGCGGGCCACTGTGACTGTATAGACTCGTTCCAGAGAGACTTGCTTAACGCTGACTTCCACCGGGAACGTCGACCCGTCTTTCCGTCGGTGAAGACTCTCGAAAATTGCAGATCCCGAAGCCTTCAACTCATCCGAAACTCTTGTGTGCAAAGATTCGTTAGCGTTGGGATCAACGTCTTGGACTTTCATCGAAAGAAGTTCTTCGCGGGTGTAGCCCAAGCTCACGCAGGTTCTATCATTGACGTCGACGAAGCGCAGCGTTTCCGGGTCGATCACATAAATGAAGTCGTTGGATTGGTCAAGCAGAGTCCGAAAGAGCTTTAAAGATTTTTCCGCGCGCTTTCGTCCACTGACATCGACAAAAACGCCCACCGCTCCTCGAACCACTCCCTCTTCGTTCAGCAGTGGAGCGGCGTTGCCGAACATTTCACGAGCGGCTCCATCTTCAAATAGGAGCGTGAGCTCGGACTCTCGAACGACTTGCCCGGTAGCGGCGGCCTTCTGTATCGGCAACTCGTTGGGCGGAAGTTCCCGGCCGTCCCTGATTATGCGGAAGTTCGAAGGCCGATCCCCCTCTGGCGCGGACTTGGAGATATTGGAACCGTACGACAGGCGTAGCCACTCGTAAGCGACACGGCTGCCGGTGATTTTCTGCGCCCTTGGGTCTCGGGAAATAAGAGCCATTCCCGGCACGGCATCCAGAATGGCCGCCAATTCTTCAGCCTGGGCTTTGGCCTTGGCTTCGCTACGCCGCAGAGCTTCTTCCGCCTGTTTGCGCTCGGTGATGTCGCGCGCGATTTTGGAAGCGCCCACGACCCTGCCTTCGGAATCCTTCATCGGCGAAATAGTGAGCGACACATCGACTCTCTTGCGAGCTTTCGTGAGACGGCTGGTTTCGTAATGTTCAATGTGCTCGTCGGCCCGCAACCTCTGCAAAATCCGGGCTTCTTCGTCTAGCAATTCGGGAGGCACGATAATCGTGATCCGCTGTCCCACCGCTTCCGCTTCCGTATATCCGAACATGCGCTCTGCACCCGCATTCCAGCTGGTGATCACTCCATTCAGATCCTTTGAAATGATCGCGTCGTCGGAAAAGGCGACGATGGCTGCGAGCCTGGACAGTGCCTTTTCCGCCCGCTTCCGTTCGGTGACGTCCTGCAAAACAGAAACGACTCGGTCGACACCATCGCCGTCGTCGATGGGAAAATACGAGATGAGTAAGTCTCTTTCGATGGTGTCGGGATATTTGTGCTTCAGTTCATAGTGCAGTACCTTGCCCTGAAAACATTCATTCAATTTGTTCTTCACCACCGTCTCAAACACGCCTTGGCCAGATAGTTCTGGAACTAAGTGCCCCACGACTTGTTCTCTCTGCATACCGCGGTAATTCAGATAGGCACGATTGGCTAGGACGAGGCGATACTGCCGGTCTACAACCACAATCATCTCTTCCAGACCTTCCAAGGCCTGCTCGTATTCACGCAGCCTCGCCTCCGCCCGCTTGCGCTCGCGTACATCTCGCGCAATTGCCTCGGTGGCCGGCGATCCTTCCCATGTAATGGGAATCGAAGCCGACTCTATCTCCACCTGTGAACCATCGAGAGCAATGAGAGTGTGCTCCATCGGGGGAGTGGGGACCCCAGTCCGATGCGAATCCTGCATGCGGCGCCTTATGGATTCCAGCGAAGCGGGATGAACAACCTCGGAAATATTCTTACCTACGATCTGCTCGGACCGGCGCGCTCCCAATAGTTTCATCGCGCTGCGATTGACAAACAGGATTCGTTCTTCGCTTACGACAAAAATTGCATCAGGAAGCGTTTCAACCAAATCCCGGTAGCGGTCTTCGCTTTCGCGCAGCTCGTTTTCTGCGCGCTTGCGCGCGGTGATATCCACCACACCACTGCGAATTGCGAAGCTGGCAGTCAAACCCAACAGAAGGAAATAAGCGACGCCGCTGTATGCGGCCATCCAGGAGTCTGGCTTGATGGCGAGTGAAAGAAAGGCTTTGACGACTACTATTCCGACAAGGACTGCGGGCCAAAAAGAAAATCTCCGCCTCATTCCCAGGCTCAAGAATCGTTCGATCATGATTCCCTGCTCCCGAGAACGAAGTTCGGCGAAGAACCCGCTACACCTTCTACGTCACAGTGCCTAGACATTTGCGCAAGTCCGAAGGTCCGTCCCCCTCCTCGAACCTTGACGCAAAACCACAGGAAACTCGAATCGGGGTAATCATAAACCTGAATGTGAGCTGCGCAAGAGATTTTGTTGAGGATTACTCGTTTCGCAGGCCTGATTCGTCATGAAGAACCGCAAAAAGCGCGCTGCCTCACCCGTAATCGAATCAGTCGTCGGAAGTATTGGAAGCCTTAATTAGCCTGAGCGTTCGCTGCCGAGACCGGAAGTCCACAGAGGTGACACTACGACATCTGCCGCTCAAAGCACGCGAGCGCGCCACCTTTAGGCCTTCATCAGCCAATCGCGCAGAAGATTGGGGAGTTTTGCGTACAGTTCAATGTGCCCGCATTCCTCGCACACCCCCGCCGAGACCGCGCCTGAGTAGGTAGGACCGTCAGGAGCCTCCCCACGGGCAAAATCCAATCTCACCAAACCGCTGACCCTATTGGAATGCTCGCATGATTCCGAAGCCATTTTCCCCCTCGCGGCAATCGGTCGTACGGCGTGAACTGCGTTTTAGGTATCCAGTTGAACCGGGAATCCAAATCGACTGGCCCTCATGATCTTCGAACAGTCTCGTGGCTGACACCGACCCTAGATCCGGTTAGGTATGCGGCATTATGACGGCTTCACGCAGCACAACTCTCATGAGACGAAAGTGTTTTGCCATACCTAAGCCTTCGTAAGGTCCATCTTTGCCAAAGTAGCACCAGATGATATTAAGGGACAATAGATTCTTGCGAGTGGCTGACAAAAAATTAGGCAACTGGAAAAATCTTGATTGAGCACCCGGAGGCTCTGAGATGGCACTACGCTGCAAGTTCATTCAGTGGAATTGCGGCAGCGGCTTCGCTATACCAATCTCGCGCTTGCTAATCCTGCCAACTTCTGCAAAAATAACAGTTTGTCTTACCCCTGCCAGAAGGACTAGGAAAGGAAACAAAGTTCTGTGTTAATGATTCGTCTGTCGCGCACCGGTGCGCGTAAACAACCGCATTATCGCGTGGTCGTGATTGAGAAAGAACGGGCGCGCAATGGCCGGCCGGTCGAGGTCGTGGGCACGTACAATCCGCGCACCAATCCTGCCAGCATCGAACTTAAGCGTGAGCGCATTGATTACTGGGTATCGAAAGGCGCCAAGCTGTCAGACCGGGTTGGCAAGATTGTAGCCAAGCCCGCTCCGGCGAGCGCCGCTCCCGTCGCCTGATACGGCGATTGTCCCGGTAGGAGTTTTCAGCCCAGCCTCTAGGAACCGAAATGAGCCAGCAGAACGGGGACGTACGGGCGTTGGTCGAGCAGATCGCGAAATGGCTGGTCGACGAACCCGATCAGGTTTCCGTAAACCAGCTCGAACACGACGTGCTCGAACTTAAAGTCGCGCCGAACGATGTGGGCAAGGTGATCGGGAGTAAAGGTCGCGTCGCCCGCGCTCTGCGCGCCTTGATCGGCGCCGCGGGAGTCCGCTCGCACAAGCGTTTCACGCTGGAGATCCTAGAATAGGAGAACCAGGAATAACCGAGTCGGCCGAGTTCGTCACCTTGGCCCGCGTCCGAAAAACGCAGGGACGCCACGGCGAAGTCGCGGTCGAGCTGCACAGCGATGTTCCCGACCGGTTCCAGCCAGGTCTAAAGCTGCTCGCTCTTGCCGAGGATGACAGTCGACGCGAGTTGCAGATTGAAGAACTCTGGCCCCACAAAGGCCACCTGGTTCTGAAATTCGCAGGGATCGATTCGATCTCCGATGCAGAAGCATTGTTGGGCTGCGAACTACAGATTCCGCGAAGCCAGCGAGCGCAGCTTGAGTCGGGATGGAATTACATCAGCGATTTGATCGGTTGCGTCGTGTTTGATGCGGGCCAGGAAATTGGCAAGATTGACGATGTTCAGTTTGGCACGGGCGAGGCGCCGCTGCTGATTGTGGTAGACGGAAGCAAGCGGTACGAGATCCCTTACGCGGAAGCGTATTTGAAAGGGGCGGATCTCGAGCATAAGCAGATACAAATGCAACTGCCCGAAGGAATGCTCGATCTGAACGCGCCGCTGACGGCAGAAGAAAAAGAGCAGCAAGCTGGTTCACGAACGAAGAAAGCATGAATCATAGCGGAAGATTTTAGGCGCGAGTTTCTGATTCTCTTTGTGGACCTTGTGTCCTCTGTGGCAGAAGCTTTTGATCTGGTTACGCGATGAAGATCGACATTGTAACGATCTTTCCCGACTTCTTTCGCGGACCTCTGGATTACGGAATCATCCGCCGGGCTCGCGAAGCTGGCTTGGCGACCATCGAAGTCCACGATCTGCGGGCATTCGCGCACGATCGCCACAAGACTGTGGATGACCGCCCATTTGGCGGCGGCGAGGGCATGGTGCTCAAGCCGGAACCGATCTTTGAATGTATTGAAGCGATGAATGTGGGACCGCGGGAAAAGCGCGGCGCAGCCGAGACCGTGGTTCTGCTTTCGGCGCAGGGAAAAAGATTTGATCAGAGTGTTGCCAATGAACTGGCTGCCTTGGAGCGAATCGTTCTGATCTGCGGCCGTTATGAAGGCGTGGACGAAAGGGTGGGCCACTATTTAGCCGACCGCGAGCTGTCCATAGGCGACTACGTGCTAAGCGGTGGCGAGTTGGGCGCCGCAGTGATCGTGGATTGCATCACGCGATTGATTCCGGGCGCAGTCGGCAACCAGGCGTCCACGCAACAGGAATCTTTCACCACATGCTCGCAATCGCACCCTGGGAACGGTCCGAGTTCGACGTGCACCTCGGGCGGATTGCTGGATTACCCGCACTACACGCGTCCCGCTGACTTTCGCGGAATGGGCGTACCGGAAGTGCTGGCGTCGGGCAATCACGACGAAATACGGCGCTGGCGTCGTCGCACTGCACTTGAGAAAACGCTGCGCAACCGGCCCGATCTTTTGCACGAGGCTGTACTTAGCGACGAAGACAAGAAATTGCTGGCCCAGATCACGGGCAAGAACTTATAGAACATAGAACGAGGAAAAGATTATGTCGAACCTTATCATCGAAAAATTGCTCGCCAAAACCAAACGCAATGACCTTCCCGCATTCGTTCCGGGCGACTCCGTCCGCGTACACGTCAAGATTAAGGAAGGCGACAAAGAGCGCACCCAGGCCTTCGAAGGCGTCGTGATCTCCCGCTCGCGCGGTCCTCAGGCAAGCTTTACCGTGCGCAAGATCAGCTTCGGTCAAGGCGTCGAGCGTATCTTCCCCGACAATTCCCGCGTCATCGACAAAGTGGAGTTGATCCGGTCTTCAAAGGTCCGACGCGCCAAGCTGTACTATCTGCGCGCGCTGCGCGGTAAGGCTGCCCGCCTCAAAGACGTCGAGCGCGAGCACCCAACGGCAGCCGCAACGACGAAGTAAATGTTGGTGCGCCTACCTCTTGGCGAGCCGGGCCGCGCGATGCTCACCGGTTCGTCTCCGGCCATGTGGCAGCCGACTCCAACCCATCAAGATGCACCATGACTCAATGAACCGGTGAGCAGTGACGATCCACGTCGTAAAACTCCACGCGAGTCATCAATTTTCCTCCTTGCTCCACAGGCTCGACCTCGGCGAAGATGCTTCTAGATCGGCCCTTTGATCTGCGGACTTCGTGTCGCCTAAGCTCAAACTCGCCCCCGACAAAACAATCTCGCCCTCAGCCGCCAAGCTTCGTCTCCTGAAGCGCCTGCATTGCACATTGAAATTCGAGAAGCAAGCCTCGCAGTCGGGCGCGCGCCTGATCGCCGGAGTGGACGAAGTCGGGCGCGGCTCTTTATTCGGACCGGTCGTTGCCGCCGCCGTCATTCTCGATCCGGGTTATCGCATTCGCGGTCTCCGTGATTCCAAATTGTTGCTTGCGGAACGGCGCGAAGTGCTGGCCGAACGCATTCGCGAACACGCCATCGCATGGGCGATTGCTGCCGTCGACGCTGCCCACATCGATCAGATCAATATCTACCAGGCTTCGCGAGTCGCCATGCGTGAAGCGGTCATAAACCTTCGCCCGGGCCCCGACCACTTGCTGATCGACGCCATGCGTCTCGACTGCGATCTCCCGCAACGAGCCATTATCCACGGCGATGCACTGTCTGCCTCGATTGCCGCCGCTTCGATTCTGGCCAAGGTCGAGCGCGATCGTATGGTTCGCGAATGGGACCCGGTCTTCCCCGTTTACGGACTGGCTTCGAACAAGGGATACAGCACGCCTCATCACCTGGCCGCTCTTCGCCAGCACGGACCGTCCCCGCTCCATCGACAGTCCTTCGCTCCCGTCTGGAACAACCCCGTGCCGCAAGAAGTACTCGCCTTCATGCTGGAAGAAAAACCCGAAGCAGTGTTGGAGCAGCTTGACGAAGCCGCAGTCTAATTCCTCTCGGGTTACCGATTATCGATGCGAGTCAGCCGACTTCATGAAATCGTTAGAACCGCTGCTCCTCTTACCATGCCGAACTTTTCATATTGACTTCACGCCACTTATGAACTAAAGTTGCGGACGCTCTACTACCGGGCATCGTTTCCGCTCCAACCGGGTCCGATTAGTGCTGAGCTTTCTGGTCATGACCTCGGGCATTATTTGGCGTCACAGTAATGTCAGGTTGACCA
>Ga0206874_1081_pt1 | contig 25962 bp, 23 predicted proteins | sample Alteio_BWOrgCont_12_FD_152629 | JGI IMG/M metagenome (GOLD analysis project Ga0206874, IMG submission 152629) | Enriched cells from forest soil in Barre Woods Harvard Forest LTER site, Petersham, Massachusetts, United States -... | ecosystem: Environmental > Terrestrial > Soil > Temperate forest >...
GCCACGCACGCCCGACTATCGCGCCGACCAGCCAGGGACTGATCCTTACCTCCGCCCCGCCTTCTCCTTCACCAATCGTCTCGCTCGCTTCATCTGGAGCATCGTCTGGATCTGCTGCTATCGCCTTTCGCCCCGTCCCTTCCACTTCTGGCGCGCATTTCTACTTCGCATATTCGGCGCAAAACTCGGCCCCCACTGCCACTTCTATCCCGCCAGCAAAGTCTGGGCGCCGTGGAACCTCATCTGCTCCGACCACGTCTCTGCCGCCGACGGAGTAGAAATCTACAACCCCGCAGCCATCCAGCTTGATTCTCACGTCATCCTCTCGCAGGGCAGCTACCTCTGCGGCGCCACGCATGACTACAACGACGCAGCCTTCCCGCTGCTCGCCTATCGCATGCATATCGAGCAGCACGCCTGGATCTGTGCCCGCGCCATCGTCGCGCCAGGAGTCAACGTCGCCGCCGGTGCAGTCCTCGGCATCGGAGCCGTCGCCGTCAAAGACCTCGCAGCATGGACCGTCTACTCCGGCAACCCCGCCCAACCCCTCCGCGAGCGTAAGCCCGTATGATCTCCGCGCTCATCCTCACCTATAACGAAGAGTTCGACCTTCCCGGTTGCCTCGACTCCCTCTCATGGTGCGACGACATACATGTCTTCGACTCCAACAGCACCGACCGCACTCGCGAGATCGCCGGCGCCCGTGGCGCGCACGTCTCCACCCACCCCTTCGACAATTACGCTGCCCAGCGCAACGCCTCGATGCAGCTCCCCTTCAAATATCCCTGGGTCTTCGTCATTGACGCCGACGAGCGCCCCACCGCCAAACTCATCGCTGAAATGCCCCGAGCCATCGCCGCCGCTTCGCACCTCGTCTCTGCCTTCCGCCTGCGCCGCCGCGACTTCATGTGGGGCACATGGCTCAAGCATGCGCAGCTTTCACCGTTTTACATTCGCCTGCTTCGCGTCGGCAAAGTGACCTATACGCGCGATGTCAACGAGGTCGCAGAAGTAGACGGTGTCACCATGTCGCTCGATTCCCCACTCGACCACCTTGCCTTTTCCAAAGGCCTCAGCCATTGGGTCGACAAACACAACAAGTACGCCTCGCTCGAAGCCGAGCTGCTCATCGACGGCGCAGCCACCCAGCACGCCTCTCTGCACCAAGCGCTCTTCGGCAAAGACTTCCACACCCGCCGCGTCGCGCAGAAGGCCATCTTCTACAAGCTCCCGCTGCGTCCACTCATCAAGTGGTATTACATGATGTTCGTTCGCGGAGCCATCCTCGATGGCCGCGCAGGCATCACCTATGCAACACTGCAAAGTTTTTATGAGTTCCTCATCGACGCCAAGCGCCGCGAAATCCTTCGTCGCCGCGCCGCAGAACCGTTGTAAGTCTGCCGCTTTACTTAGAACTTACAACCTGGAACCAAGAACCGCTTATCCCCTAAGCTTTGCCAGCAAATCCGTCGGATGCACCGGCTTCGCCAGTATGTCGAACTCATGCCCTTGCGCCCGCGCCCGCTCCAGCAGATCGGCAGTCGCTGCCTGTCCGCTGAAAAGCAGCACCTTGCACTTCGGCAGCTTCTTGCGCGTCTCGATCGCCACTTCGATGCCGGTCATTCCGGTCATAATCACGTCGGAGATCAGCATGTCTGGCTGAAAACCATCCAGCTCTTCCAGCGCCTTCTCGCCGCTGTATACAGCGCGCGCGTCAAACCCCGCCTGGTTCAAAATAATTGCCAACGTATTTGCTATCACCTGTTCGTCGTCAGCAACCAGTACTCTCGGTTTTGGTGAGCTCGTTTGTCCTGCCATGCGTTCTCTTACTTCCTTCCCTTACGTGTGCCCGTCTCGCATTCAGGCGCGCGGCTTCACTTCCCATCATACTGATGCCGTCAAATGAACCCTGCATGCCCTGTAACGGTACCTGTCTGTATTCGATGCACCATCTGCCCCTCGCGCTGCCTCAACACCAACGGAAAGCAAGTGATACCCTTTCTGCCAATGGTCGACATCCATCATCACCTGCTCCCTGGCCTTGACGATGGCTCCCCTGACCTCGAAACCTCCATCGCCATGGCCCGCATGGCCCTCGCCGATGGAATCACCCACGTCGTCTGTACCCCGCACGCCAGCAGCCGTTACGACTTCTCGCCTCCGCTCATCGACGAGAAAATTTCCACACTCCGTGCCGCCCTCGTCCACGAATCCATCCCTCTCACCCTCGCCTCCGGCTGTGATTTCCACCTCGGCTACGACAACATCAAGGACGCCATCGCCCATCCCCGCAAATATTCTCTCAACGCTACTGACTATCTCCTCATCGAGCTCCCTGACCATGGACTCTCCACCAGCCTTGAAGAGATTTTTTATCAGCTTCGCCTCGCCGGCCTCCGCCTCATCCTCACCCACCCTGAGCGCAATCCCACCTTGCAGCGCGACCACGCACGCCTCGCCACCTGGCTTCGCGAAGGCATGCTCGTGCAGATTACCGCCAGCTCCGTCCTCGGCCACTTCGGCGAAACCGCCCGCAAAATGTCGCACACCCTGCTCGCCAGCCGCTGGGTCCACTTCCTCGCCACGGATGCACACAACCTCACCAGCCGTCCACCGCAAATGGCGGAAGCCCGCGATCTCGTCGCCCAGAAATACGGCGATTCCTATGCCAACCTTGTCTGCACTGAAAATCCCACCGCCGTCTTCAACGGCCAGCCCATGCCCCAACAAGACGAACCCATCTATGCAGACAACTCCGCCTCACCCTGGTGGAAGAAGATTTTCAAATAGGTTGCTGGTTCAAAAAATGCCGCAAATCTAATAGGCCGTCATCCTGAGCGAAGCATCACGGCCTCACCATGATGCGCAGTCGAAGGACCCCGAGACCGCTCGCACCCCCAACGGCCGCTGGACCCATTCAACCAATTACAACCCTAGCCCGCCATCCACCGCCAACAACTGCCCCGTCACAAAATCCGGCGACGTCGCAAAGAACAGCACACCCGCCGCTACATCCGCGACAGTCCCATTCCGCTTCATCGGCGTCTTCTCGATAAAGTGTTCATACGCCGCATTCACTTCGCCCGTCACAATCATCCCCGGCGCCACGCAGTTCACACTGATCTCCGGTGCCCACGCCTTCGCCATCACGTGGCTCAGCATATGCAGCGCTGCCTTCGACGTGCAGTAATGCCCATGCGTCGCCCACGGATGCAGCCCACCCAGCGAACCGATGTTGATGATCCGTCCCCGCGCCGCCTTCAAGTGCGCATGAGCTGCCTTCGCCACCAGGAACGGTCCACGAGTATTCGTCGCAAACATCGCGTCCCATTCTTCGACAGAAATCTTCTCCAGCGCCACCGTCTCAAACGCACCGGCATTGTTCACCAGCAGGTCTAACCCACCAAGCGCTTCCACCACTTCCGCAACCGCCGCCTGCACGCTCGGCTCTTGGGTCACATCGCAAACCACGGCCAACGCGCGCACACCCAGTGCCTCTAGCTCACCAACAGTCTTTGCAGCTTCCGCCTCTGACCCGCGATACGTAATCGCAACGTCCGCCCCAGCCCCAGCCAGCGCCAGCGCAATTCCGCGCCCAATGCGCTTCGCCCCGCCGGTCACCAGCGCACGCTTGCCCGCCAGCGGCTTCATTTCGGAGTCGTCGCCGGAGCCGTCGTCCCTGTCGCGCCAGTTGCTCCCGGCTTCCCTACCACGTGCTCCTGAATGCCCGGATGTACCTGCGCCGGTTTGCCCGAATTATCCACGTAGGTTGAAACCTGTGCCTCCGGCTTGGCCAGCTTCGCCACTACTTCTTTACCTTCCGCGGTCACGTCGAAGTCAGTCGCAAACGTACTGAACCCGTTCGCAATCACCTGCACGGTCACGTGCGATCCCACCTCCAGCAGGTCCATCGCAGCCTTGCCGTCAGGATCCGTCTTCATCTCCAGGTTGGCGTCTTCCTTCCCATCCCGCACCGCGTGGAAGATCACGGCGGCATTCTCCAACGGCTTCCCGTTGTAGCCTTTTTCAACCAACACAACCACGTGCGCCGTCGGAGGCAATGGCTTGAACTTGCGACCGTGCTGTTCGCTCTGCGCGCCCGCTGCCACGCTCACCGCTGCCATTGTTACCAGGGCCAAAACCCAACCCATCCGCCGCTTCAAATTGCCCATTTCCATACCCTCGATTCTATCGCGCCAGCCCACCCACGGCATTACCTCGCTTTTGCCTTCCTTTGCGCATCTTTTACCTTCCTTTGCGTACATTGCGTTTACACTTTGCGTACTTTGCGTTCAAAGCTTTTGTTTTTGTTTTTGCCTAAATATTCCCTACCCTCTACTGTCCGTTTTCCTACTGTCCGTTTTCCTGTCAAGCCCCCTCAGCCTGTCGAAAACTCCAAAACCCGCCCCAACATTGGCGATTTCTCTCAAAAAAAGTTGGCGTAGTACCCCCTGCCAATTTGCTAGCCTTAACAATAGGGACAGATCATGGAGAAAACTCCCACACCCTGGGCTGCCTACAAGCTCCATGGTCTGCCCCGCTTGCATCGCATCGGCTAAGTCCTTTGCCATGTATTATTTGACATTCAACTCATTGAAAGTAAACAGTTTCTCCAGTAATTCCCTGATACAAAACTCAATAGAATCATTCATTTGCGGTCATAGGGGGGTGGGGGGGGGTGGTCCTCTGGCCAAAGCCATTGTGAAACCTGCGTGACTTTCACTCACATCCGGTTGACACTTCACTCCGGCCGGCATACATTAGCAGTTGGCAGTATTGAGTGCCAACCTCACACGAAACAGCACCAACACTCAAGGAGATTCAGAATCATGTCCACCAAATTCACGCCGCTTCATGACCGCATCCTCGTTCGTCGTCTCGAAGAGGGCGAAAGCATCCGCGGCGGCATCATCATCCCCGATTCCGCCAAGGAAAAGCCCCAGCAGGGCGAAGTCATCTCCGTCGGCAAGGGCAAGTCCAACGACGAAGGTAAGGTCTTCCCGCTCGACGTCAAGGCCGGCGACACCATCCTCTTCGGCAAGTATTCCGGAACCGAGATCAAGCTCGATGGCGAAGACTTCCTCATCATGCGCGAAGAAGAAGTCCTCGGAATCCTCAAGAAATAATGCACCACCCTCTGCGCCGTCATTCTGAGCGAAGCGAAGAATCCCTGTATTTCCTTCAATGCGCCCTGAATTTCGACTGAGGCAAGAACGGTAGGTCACGGCTTCAGCCGTGACATGAATCTGCACCCTCCCTCCATCGGGCTTTAGCCCCTGAGGGCAAACTTCAAGGAGCAACAAATGGCAAAGCAAATTCTGCACGGAGAAGATTCGCGCCAGGCGATTCTTCGCGGCGTCAACACGCTCGCAAACGCAGTCAAAGTCACCCTCGGTCCCAAGGGCCGCAATGTCGTCATCGAAAAGAAGTTCGGCTCGCCCACCATCACCAAGGACGGCGTCACCGTCGCCAAGGAGATTGAGCTCGAGAATAACCTCGAGAACATGGGCGCGCAGATGGTCAAGGAAGTTGCTTCCAAGACCTCAGACGTTGCCGGCGACGGCACCACCACCGCAACCGTCCTCGCCCAGGCCATCTATCGCGAAGGCGTAAAGACTGTTGCTGCCGGCGCAAACCCCATGGCCCTCAAGCGCGGCATCGACAAGGCTGTTGAAGCCATCATCGGCAAGCGCGATGAGAACGGTGTCTCCCACGGTGGCGCGCTCTCCGCACACTCCAAGCCAGTCTCCGGCGACATGATCGCTCAGGTCGGCACCATCTCCGCTAACTCTGATTCGCAGATCGGCAACATCATCGCCGAAGCCATGAAGAAGGTTGGCAAGGATGGCGTCATCACCGTCGAAGAGTCGCGCACCATGGAGACCCAGCTCGACGTCGTCGAAGGCATGCAGTTCGACCGCGGCTACCTCTCGCCCTACTTCGTCACCGACGCAGAGCGCATGGAAGCGGCCCTCGAGAATCCCTACATCCTCATCTATGAGAAGAAGATCTCCTCGATGAAGGACCTGCTCCCCTTGCTCGAGCAGATCGCCCGCACCGCCAAGCCCCTGCTGATCATCGCTGAGGACGTGGACGGCGAAGCGCTCGCGACCCTGGTCGTGAACAAGCTGCGTGGCACGCTGAACGTCGCCGCCGTCAAGGCGCCCGGCTTCGGCGACCGCCGCAAGGCCATGCTCGAAGACATTGCCATCCTCACCGGCGGCAAAGCAATCACTGAAGACCTCGGCATCAAGCTCGAGGGCGTCAAGATCGAAGACCTCGGCACTGCCAAGCGCATCACCATCGACAAGGACAACACCACCATCGTCGATGGCGGCGGTGAAGACTCCAAGATCGAAGGCCGCGTCAAGGAGATTCGCGCTCAGGTTGAGAAGACCACCTCTGACTATGACCGCGAGAAGCTCCAGGAGCGCCTCGCCAAGCTGGTCGGCGGCGTTGCCGTCATCAAGGTCGGTGCTGCTACCGAAACCGAGATGAAGGAAAAGAAGGCGCGCGTCGAAGACGCCATGCACGCAACCCGTGCAGCGGTCGAGGAAGGCATCGTCCCCGGCGGCGGCGTCGCTCTCGTGCGCTGCGCTCCTGAGGTCGACAAGCTCATCAAGACCCTCGAAGGCGACGAGAAGATCGGTGCATCGATCATCCGCCGCGCCATCGAAGAGCCCTTGCGCATGATCGTCCTCAACGCCGGCGAAGAAGGTGCAGTCGTCATCGGCAAGATCCACGAGTCCAAGGACGCCAACTACGGCTTCAACGCCGGAACCGGCGTGTACGAGGACCTGGTCAAGGCCGGTGTCATCGACCCCACCAAGGTCACCCGCACTGCCCTCCAGAACGCAGCTTCCATCGCAGGCCTCATGCTCACCACCGAGGCCATGATCGCCGAAATCCCGGAGAAGAAGGAATCCCCCGGCGGCGGCCACAGCCACGGCGGCGGCGGCATGGACGGCATGTACTAGACCGTAGCCTGTCCTGAGCTTGTCGAAGGACGAACGGCGAAACGCGCGCTTCGCACGCAAAAGCAACACAAAGGCCCCGGAGAAATCCGGGGCCTTTGGCAATTGATGAGGAAATCTAAATGGCAATACCAAATGATTGGCTGGCAACATATACCTACCAAACAATACCTGGAATGGCGCGACAATTCGCTGGGGCAGCAGATATCCGAGCGATTTGCCCTTTCTGCAACCTAGCTTCAACATTCGCGATAAGAACATATCAGCATGATTCGATTGGCGGAAGATTGACCGTATATCTTCTACTGCGCTGCAACTCGGCGCGTTGTCAAAAGACGCTTTTCGTGAAGACAAGTTTCCGTGACGGATTGACTCATAACGAAGCTACTGATGAATTCTTTATGTTCCCATCTAGAGCAATATCACCATCACACGCAAGTATCCCTACGAACATCGCTGAAGACTGGCAGGAAGCTCAAAGAGCGATGCAGGCTATAGCGCCAAAAGCAGCTGCAGTAATGCTAAGAAGAGTGCTGTACGGAACATTGATCGACAAAAATTGCAAGCTCCATCCAATAAGTGATGGATTGAAGCAACTCATTGCAGAACAGAGACTACCGGCAGTATTTGATGACTGGCTAACAGCAATAAAAGACGACGGGCATGATGGAGCGCATCCAGACAGAGCATTACAGGTTTCAATTGAGAACATTAACGAAACGTTCGAATATACCGCTGAGTTGCTACGATATCTGTATATCGAGCCTTATGAGTTTCAGGTTCGGAAGGCACGAAACATTGCCGTTACACCCACAACTGCGTAAAGGAAAAGGCCCCGAATTCTCTCCGGGGCTGCTTTGCTAGAAGGATAGAGTCATCTTTATGCCCGATATAGAATCTCGTCTCACAGCAGCACAGCATCGTTCAAGCTATGTTGAAAGCGTTCTCAGGCATTCTTTGATTGGTGAACTGGGCTCAGAGTTATGGAAGAGAAGCGCTGAGGCAACTCTACAAGTTTTCAATTCTGAAGTCGACGATGCTGGATTCGATTTAGTTCTCAAGGTCGGTTCGGCGATTCGCTACGTCCAGCTGAAACAGGCACATAACGGCAAGAAACCACAACACTGCTCCATACGACTTGCGTTCTCAGAGCTTCCTGGCTCATGCGTAATTTTAATTGCATACAGTATCAAGAGCCTTTCTATTAGCGGTTATCGTTTCTTCGGGCGAGACGCAGATGAACCAATGGATTCAATTGACACACATAAACCGTCGAAATCTACCGTGAAAAAGAATATTGGCGGCAAGAAGCAAATTCGTCAGAACTACCGCGACGTCCCTGTGACTCGATTTTCGAAGTCACTAAGCGCAAGTGAACTAGTCGACAGGCTGTTCCCTGCCACGTCGGCACAACAACAAGATGGTGTTGATCCCCTGCTTGCCCTCATCGGAACGTGGCCTTCTAATGGCGAAACCGCTGATGAATACGTTGAAAATTTACGTAAATAACTGGACCAAACAATCACACAAAGGCCCCAGAGAATTCTCTTCGGGGCCTTCGCTTTTACTGATCACTAATTACTAACCACTGTCTCTCTACTCCACCACTCCCGGATGCACATTCTCCGGTGCGTAGATCTTCACGCCCTGCTGCGACGTCTTCACCTTGATCGGAACCAGCGTATTGCCGCGTCCGCGCGCTGCACTCGCCATGAAGTTCACCGTATAGCTTTCGCGAATGAACTTGTTGAAGTCGCGCAGGTAAGGTGCAAGATCAATCGTAGTCATGCCGCCACTCAGCAGTTGTCCGCCGGTCGCGGAAGCTACTTGCTGCAGGTAGCTCTGTCCACTGAAGTTCCCGCGCCGCATTCCAGCATCGTTGTAGAAGATGGAATACACCGCAACACCTGCACGCTGTGCATCGTCCTGCGCGCTCTGAACGTAGGGCGAATCCTGGTTCAGCATAGACGTGCTCCCGTTGTACGGATCCACGCCATTCGTCAGCATCAGCACGAACCGCGGCACACGGTTGTTGCTCGGTCAGTGCTTCACAAACTCTGACAGGCAGAAGTACGGGCTCGCGCTGATTCCTGGAGCCGATAGCGGAACACGAATCGCATGGATCGCCGCCATGTGGTCCTGCGTGAACGGCTGCGCAGCCGCCACACCACCGTCTCGCATGTAACCCACAAACACAGGAGTTCCCGCTGGAAGCTGGTCGATAAAGGTCTGCAGGTCCTTGATCTGCAGACCGAACGATCCGCGCAGACCATCGTCGATAAGGATGGCAATCTCCGCCCGCGACGGTGCAACCGGCGTTACCGAGCTGATCGGAGCATCATGCCCATTCACCTGCAGCTTCAGTTGGCTGGCATCGAGCGGCACGCTGTTCTTGCTCGTCGCGCTGATCAGCGCGGTCGTCTGCGCTGGGCCTTCGTTAGGAATCTCCTGCGCAGCCAGCGGCACAGTTATGAGCGCCAAGGCGGCGCAAATCCATAGGTTCTTCATCGCGATAATCCTCTCTCTGGAGACGCCACGCCCTCGCCCCATAGGATTAGACGCTTCCCGTTGCTTGGAGTTGCGCATTCGTGACATTCAAATGACCGTTCTCCGGCGCTTCGACAGCCGCAAACGCCGGAGAATTAGCCATTAGAAACGTCAGTCGCCAAATAGCTTCAGCTTCAGCCCCGCGCGAACCGTCAGCGGAAGCCCAGGATAGCCGATTGGCCCGATGTGCTGATCGTTCGTCAGGTTCTCAAGCTGCGTGAACACCGTCAGGTGATGCGGCAAAGCATACGTCGCACCAACATCCAGCTTCACGTAGCCAAAGTCCAGGTCGTGGTTCGGCAGCAGCAGCGAGTTGCCAAAGTTCACATCATTGCCACCCAGGTACGTCGAGTCGTCGCTGCGGCTCGCCATCGCGCCCTTGAATGCCACGCTGAACTTCGACCGCGTATATTGCGCGGCAAAGTAGCCCGTGTTCGGTGGCCTGCGGAATGGCCGCGCACCAATCAGCGGGCTTAGGTTGCCAATAAGGATGTTTGGGAAATTCGGATTTGTATTCTGCGCAGGCGACAAAGCATCCGACGTAAACGACTGCACCACCCGTGTCGACAGGTTCGTCCATCCTCCGCGCACCAGGATGTGCGACTTCGGCTGCCACTCTACTTCCACCTCCGCGCCCTGCGCCCTGAAGGCCAGCGAGTTGATATAAGCCTCGTACACCTGTGGAACATTGAAGCCGAACACGCTATTCAGTGTTGTACCGTTGACACCTTCCAGTTGATGGTCGAACACGTTGTGAAAGTATCCCGCCTTCAGCACCAGTGTCTGGTTCCAGATGTTTTGGTCAATGCCGATGTCATAAGTCCGTGAGCGCTCGGCGCCAGGAGGCGCCAGGTGATACTGCGCTCTCTGCGCAGCAGTTGCCTGCTCATACAAGCCATTTTCTTCCAGCGACAGCGTTGGCTCCTGCACGCCGGTCGCTGCGTTGGCGCGCAAACGTGTGCCATGGAAGAATCCGCGTGACGGCCGCACCGGGATATAGCTCAGCCCCAGCCGCGGTGTACCGGCAATCCCATAGAGATGGTTTTTCTCGATCGCTCCGCCCGCCGAATAATACAGCCGGTCGAAGAACGATCCCTGCAACTGCAGGTTGTATTCGAAGTTCGTGCGCTGCACATGCTGGTGCGAGACATACGCGAACGCAGGATCGTAGTCATTGAAGACACCACGCTCATTGTCGTAGCGGAATCCGAATAGCACGATCAAGTGTTTAGAAGAGCTGTAATCGCTCTGGTAATAAAGTTGATCGCGATTGCTGGCCTGATCGTAGTTATTGCCGGTATAGAGCTGGTTCTGCCCCGTCGTCGTGTATCCATTCGCTCCACGAATCACGACTGCTTGCCCCAGCGCTGGGCTGCTGAATTCGTTTTCCTGTTCGCGCTTGCGTACCAGGCCATAGCGCACAAGATTGTGCCAATCGCCCTTGTAGCGATTTTCCAGAGTCACTCCGGAATACAGATCCTGGTCGCCCTGCCGATTGTTCTGCGATACACCGTCAAAGTCCCAGGGCCCCGGAACTCCTTCCACCGAATCGCCATTGTGTACCGTAACCCGCGCCTGCGTATTGCCGTTGATGTTGTAGCCCACATTCATCGCGGCAGTCGTCGAGTGGTAGCGGTCCAACGGCACTGCGTTGGACGCATCCAGCCGCGAGAACGCGCCGTAGTAATCCAGCGGCCGCAGCGTTCCGCCTGCTGACACCTCATTGCGCCACGTATGTAGCGTTCCAGCTTCACCGGAATAATTCACCTGCGGCTTCAGCGAAATGCCTCGCGGCGTAGTGATCGAAATCACCCCCGCACCAGCGTCGGTGCCGTACATCGCCGAGTCCGGTCCGCGCAACACCTCGATCTGCGAGATCGCCGTCGAGCTCACCGTGCCAAAGTCGAACACGCCGCCCACATCCCCTGCGGGCACGCCATCGACCAGCACCAGGTTGGCGGTGGAGTTTCCGCCCCGCAGGAACAGGCTGGTCACATTTCCCGTGCCCCCGCTCTGCGCCATGAACACACCCGGCTGCTGCCGCATCTCGTCGACTACACCTAGCCGTGTCCCCAGCAACTCGCCGGCAATGTCCGCTATGGGTGCCGTCAACTGGGGCACCGGCGTTGGAATACCCGTCGCTGTCACTGTAATTTCCTGGCGCACGGTGTCCTTCGCCAGCACCACGTCGCGATCAATCACATCCGTCGCGCCGCCGTAAAAGTCTTCGCCAATCGCCGGCAGATAGCTCATCTCTGATCCCAGCAGCGTGAACCGCCCGGCTTCTGAGTAGCGAATCTCATAGTGGCCCTTGTCGTCGGCATAGACCACAGCCACAACGCTGCCGCCCTGCACCAGCTGCACGCGAGCGCCGGCGAGCGGCTTACCCGTTGCATCCGTTACGTGGCCACGCACCACCACCGCATGAGCACATGCGGCGAAAAAAATGAGTATAAAAAAATAAGCAAAAGGTGGGATAACACAGTGGGCGCTGCACCGGGCAGAACGCCCGCGCAAAGAAAGTACGGCCGCAATGCGGCTCATCGAGAATTGCATAGCGATGTCTCCTCGCTTCCCCGTCGGAAGCGTGGCAGGCTCAACGCAAAGAAACCGGTCTCCTGACTGGCGCGATTTCAAAGCCGGCCGTAGTGCTTGTGGAACTTCCCTTCCCGACAGAAATCAGTGGGAGTTCCTGGGCCGTCTTCACCTGCATTCGTTGGACGAATGCGGTGCGCGCATCACAGTTGCGGGGCAGTGGCGGAATTTCACCGCGCTTCCCGAACATCTCCATGCGGTAGCGGTTGAAGGAGAGCAACGCCCGCTGAGGCTGCGTCGCAAAAGCTGCGTGTGGCCCTTAGTGTAAGGCCTCGGCGGAAGAAAAATCCACAACCTAAAGCGGCAACATCGCAACCGCTAGCACTTTGCCCAGACCTGCGGTCTGCGCAAAAACCACCAGGTGTCGTGGCGCTCCCGCCGTGGTCTTGCCCAGTGAGACCTTTACCGTCTGCGTTGCGGCAGCCTTGAGCGTCGCCACTTTGGTGAGCGTTCGCACCACCGAAACATGTGTCAATGTTCGTCCGCCGTTTTCTCCACGGCCTACGTTCGATGTCACCTGGTTTTCAGCAACTGCGGCCACCACATCGGCTCCCTGCTTGGGAAGGTCCCCAACCACGGCGAACTTGATGCTAAGCATGGTTCCCTCGGTCGCGACATCCAAAATTCTGAGGCTCACTATTGGCGCCGCGGTCTCCGCTGCCAGCGCTTTCTCAACCGCCAGCCCATTGCCGCCGGTCAGCTGCTGGTCTCCGTTAATCACCATCTGCGGCGTGTACACATCATCCAGCTTGAAGCGCTCTCCGTAGCTCTTCTGTCGCGCAGTAAAAGCCAATTGCGAGAAAGGATCGATCCAGCCGTCCTGGTTCCAGTACGTCACGTGCTCGCTGAGCGCAATAATTGTTTGCCCGGATGCGGTCAATTTGCCGTCCATCTGTTTCAGCAGAGTATCCGCCGGAGGACAGCTCGAGCATCCTTCAGAAGTAAATAGCTCCACCAGCACAGCTCGCGGAGCCGCTGCCTGCGCGCACGCATCGAGTGCACAGGCGGCCAGCAATCCGGCAATCAGCAGAGGCTTCAGATTCATCGCAATCCTTCTACATCACCAGCAGAACTTTTCCAGTCGTCTTGCGCCCTTCAAGATCGCGATGAGCCTGTGCCGCATCTTCCAGCTTGAGCCTGTCGCCCACGCGCACCTTCAGCTTGCCACTCGCAACCCAGCCAAAAACATCCGCTGCTCGACGCTCCAGCTCTGCGCGCGGCGATACGTAGTCCTTCAGGGTCGGCCGAGTCAGATAAAGCGACCCCGTCATCAAACGAATCGGATCCATCGGCGGCACAGCGCCACTCGACGCTCCAAAGAGCGCCATCAATCCACGCGGCCGTAAACACTTTAGAGAATCCTCAAACGTCGTCTTGCCCACCGAGTCATACACCACCGGCAGCCCCACACCGCCCGTAAACTTCATCACCGCTTCCGCAAAATTCTCGCGCGTATACAAAATCACATGGTCGGCGCCGGCCTCACGCGACAGCGCAGCCTTCTCATCCGTTGAAACCGTTGTGATCACTCGCGCACCACGCATTTTGGCAATCTGAGTCAGCAACAACCCAACGCCGCCCGCTCCCGCATGCACCAGCACCGTGTCCTCCTGCTGGATTGAGTACGTGTCATATGCCAGGTAGTGCGCAGTCAAACCTTGCGTCAACACCGCGGCTGCGTCTTCCAGTTTCAATGCGGCAGGAACATGCAGTAGCTCTGCTACAGGAGCGCAAACCATCTCTGCATACGTCCCGCGCACGCCAGTCCACGCCACGTGATCGCCCACCGCGAATCCGCTCACGCCTTCGCCCAGCTCAACCACTGTGCCTGCCGCTTCCTGCCCGGGAATAAACGGGAGCGCCGCGGGGTATCGTCCTTCGCGTAAATACGTATCAATAAAATTCACGCCGCTGGCAGCAACCTTCACCAGCACCTGCCCCGCCGCCGGCTTTGGAGTCGGCAACTCCACAAGTTCTAAAACATCCGGTCCACCAGTTTTGCTGATCTGTATCGCTCGCACAAAAACCTCGCTATTCTCTATCCCCTATCCACCGCTCTACTGCCTTATGCTCTCTTCGTTCGACTTCATGCGCACAATTCGGTCAACCGTATACGGCTGGCGTTGCTGCTGCGTAAAAAAGTGCCGCACCTGTAGTTCGCCCAACAGCCCCACGCCCACAAACTGAATTCCAGCCAGGATTAATACGCCCGCAATAATGAACCAGGGCGCATGTTCGCTCGCTACATCGCCTCCGCGCAGCAGCTTGTGGATCAGCAACCACAATGCAATGCCGCTGCCGGAAATCACGCCCAGTGAGCCTAGCCCGCCAAAGAAATGCAGCGGCCGCGTCATGTACTTCAGCAAAAACCGGATCGTCATCAAGTCAAACAGCACGCGGAATGTCCGTGAAAGTCCGTAGTGGCTTGCGCCGGCCTCGCGTGCCGGGTTCGAAATTGGAATCTCGCAGATCGTCGCGCCATACCAGCTCGCCAGCGCTGGGATAAAGCGGTGCATCTCGCCATACAGCGGAATGTTGTGGATCACCTCACGCCGGTATGCTTTGTACGTCGTCCCGAAATCATGGATGTCTACGCCGGAGATGCGCGCCATCATCCAGTTCGCCACGCGCGATGGAATCCGGCGGAAAAGCATATTGTCGCCGCGCTGCGAGCGCCATCCGCTCACCACGTCATAACCCTCTTCCAGCTTGGCCAGAAACTGTGGAATCTCAGTAGGATCGTGTTGCAGGTCGCCATCCATAGCCAGAATGCATTCGCCGGACGAATGATCGAACCCCGCCGCCAGCGCCGACGTCTGCCCAAAATTTCTGCGCAGCTTAATCAGTAGTACCCGTGAGTCCACCGCCGCGATCTCTTCCAGCAGCCGATACGTCCGGTCGCGTGAGCCGTCGTCGACAAAGACCATCTCAAAGCTCGAGCCCACGTGTTCCATCGTCTCTTTCACGCGGTCGTAGAGCTTGGTTACGTTGTCTTCTTCGTTATGGAACGGCACGACAATGGAGTATTTCGGCACCCTCCGATGATACCTTGCGGAAACCCGAGCCGCCTTTTCGGCCACGCCGCGCCATCCGCCAAACTCCTGGCGCTCTTCCAGTTACTCTCTTGGTTCTTTGTTTACTCGATACTAACGGCCATTCCGCTTACATCTTCCATTGCGCCCTGCTCCGCGCCTCGTTAGTCTGGTTTCGTTCGTGGATTTCCGCTGGATTCATAAGGCTTCCAGCAAATCTGAATCACGCTCGTCGCCACACAGGAGAGATATACAAAGTCGTGAGAAGAATTTTTATCATCGCGCTTCTCGTCGCCCTGGTACTCATTGTGGGATACGTTGTTTGGAACCATAACCGCGGCAATGTCTTCGGCGATGGCGCCATCGTCGAACACAACCCAGCCTCCTCCAGCGATCAGACCGCGATGAACAGCGGCACCACCACGGACCTCGACGGCAACACCGACATTCATCCCACTCCATCTCGCAGCGATGACCCCGGCACCATCAACACCGTGCCCGTTGGCTCAACCGGGACCACCCAGAACACGCCCGCTCCCACATCTTCGCCCACCATGGGCACGCCCATGAGCTCTACACCCACCCCAGCCCCCAGTCCACTCAGCGCTCCCGGCGGCCTCCCGCAACGCACGCCTGTCCTCGGCCCCGGCGCTCCGCCACCTGCTAGTGACACCATTCCACCCAACCCGCCTAACCATGTGGCCTTCGGTGGCACCGGTAAATATATGTGGTATCGCCAGGGAGACATCACCTGGCGCGTCAACTCTGACACTGGCATGAGCTGCGTAGCGTTCGCCACCATGCAGGAATGGGCACGCGCCATTGTCTTCCAAAACGGTTGTGACAGCCGCCGCGGCTAAATCTCTCCTCATAATCTGCCAATAATTCTGGGCCCCATTCATGACAGTTGCATCGTCATGAGCGGGATTGCACATTGCCAAACCCACTGCGGCTACACTAGCTATACATGGCCCGGTAGCTCAGTTGCATAGAGCAGCGCACTCCTAACGCGAAGGTCGCAGGTTGGACTCCTGCCCGGGCCACCACTTTGTCTTAATATCGACGTCTCTTTCAGAGGTGCAAATGCAAATCTCGCGCAGGTCATTTGTTGGGTCCGGAGTCGCCGCGATTGGCGCAATCGGCGCAGCCGCCATTCCCGTACAAGGACAGCTCATCTATCAGCACAACGACTGGAAGTTTGCCGAATTCAATTCCCTGCTCAAGCAGCAGGCCCACGTCAAACAAGTCTTTGACGTTCACGCCATCAACGACGGTGGGTTTCTAGGCGCCACCAAGAATTCTCTGAACGGCCTTCACTTCGGCTTCGAAATCCCGGTCGACCAGATAAAGATTGTGATTGCAGCTCATGGCCCCACCAACATGCTGAATTTCGACGACTCCATGTGGGCCAAGTACCGCCTCGGCGAGTATGTGAAAGTCAACGATCCGTCCACCGGCAAGCCTGCTGTACGCAATCCCTTCTTCGCTAAGAAGCCCGTCACCTCAACCGACCCCGAAGTGCGCTCGTCGCTCTATCAGGACTTCAGCATTGAAGCCTTGAACTCCCGCGGCGTCAAATTCCTCAGCTGCCACAATTCCACCCAGGCGCAGGTACGCGAAATGATCGAACAGTTCTCGCTCAAACAGCCGGCAGAGGAGATCGTTCAGGATCTGCAGGCGCATACTAATCCTGGCGTTCTCATCGTCCCGGCGATGGTCGCGGCCATCACGCTTCTACAGTCCGAGGGCCACTACACCTACATCACGGTTTGAGGCGGGATCGATGCGCCGGTCAAAAACCTTCACCTGCAAATACGTACAACACACAGCGCCGAGGGTTGCGAGATGAGCGTGAAGGTCGTGCTCGGAGCCATCGCCGCCTTCACAGCCGTTGTTTACGGATCTTCCATCCTCGCTGGCCTCGCTGTCCGGGATCTAAAATTCGACCGCAGCGAAATCCCCACCCACGCTGGAATGGCGTGGACCCCGCCACATGATAGCTCCATCCCCCGCGGCCCGCTCGGCGAGAGCATTCGGCGCGGTAGACTCATCTTCAACGAAACTCCTCTCTACGCACCTGACCACGCCACTGCCAAAATCAAGTGCGCCGATTGCCACGCCGAAGGTGGAATGCAGCCCTTCGCATCTCCGGTTGTTGCTGTCCCGGCAACCTTCCCGCAGTTCAATCAACGCGCCGGACGCGTCATCACTCTCAAAGACCGCATTCAGGAGTGCTTCGTGCGCAGCGAGAACGGTACGCCAATCGACTACGACGGCGAGCAGATGAAGTCGCTCGTCGACTACATCAACTGGCTCTCCACCCCTGAGCCCAACCGTCAGCAGTTCGTGGGCCGCGGCCTGGTCTCGCTACCCACCCTGCAGCCTGACCCGGTTCACGGCCAGCAAATCTATGCCAGCCAATGCGCCGGATGCCACGGTCAGCACGGCGAAGGTTCGCTGCCCATGTTCCCGCCGCTATGGGGCCCCAATGCTTTTAACGATGGCGCCGGCATGAACGGCATCCCCAAAATGGCCGCCTTCGTGCAGCACAACATGCCGCAGAACCGCATGGGCATCCTCACCCCGCAGCAAGCCTGGGATGTCTCTGCCTACATTCACGCCCAACCCCACCCGGCCTTCAACACGGCTTACGCAAAATTCTGATTCCCTCTCGCCTCAACGGCATAGCTTAGGTTAGGATTCTCTCTCAAGTCGCACGTACTTCATTGCGCCCGCTGAAAGGATTCCGCCGACCCATGAAGCACTTTATTGATACTGACCTCATCGTCCAGGCCCTCCGCCGCAAAGGCCACACCGTAGGGCACATTATCCCCGTGCCGGACAACGCCGGCGAGTTCGAGTTTGAAGTCGATGGCGGTCTGCTCTCGCTCTCCGAGACCCGCGCACTGCTCGAGCGCGACGAAGCTAGCTAACGTCGCGGCCGCTGCTTCGCGGAAACCGATCGCACCACCGTAAATCCACGCTTGTCCCCAAACGGCTTCTCACTGTTCACTACAGCCGCATCAATCAGCGCTGCCACCTGCGGCGCCTTCAGCGTCTTCACCCCATCCACCAGCCGCACAAACCGGTTCTGCGATCCGCTGCCTTCCAGAATGCCGTCCGGGTCCCCAAGGTCCGCGCCGTGGTTAAAACTCAACCCCACTCCCTTGGAGTTCGCCGCCAGCGAAACAATGTAGTCCGTCGGCTTCTCCGTTGGTGAGTACCCAATCACGAAGAAGTTGTAATTGTCATAGACCATCTCAACTGCATTCGGGAATCGCTTGCGCAGCGCGGTCCGCACCTCGCGAATCCTCTTCGCCATCGCCGGCTCGAACTTCACGATGAAGCCATCCACCTGCTTCGCAATGTCCGCGGGCTTCTTGCTTGCAGCCTTCTTCATTGCGCTCATTGCCACTCCTCACTGCCCGCTAAGAGGACTCGGAACCACCGGCAGCTTCGGCGTCGAATTCGTTACGTGCTCCACTTCCATGTCCTCAAACAACATGTCGGGAACCACGTAGGTTGTCAGGTCGCCCGTGCCGCCCAGTGCCGCTCCAAGCAAGGATGAGCCAGCGGCCACATCGGTATACACGGTTCTGTCCTTTGATGCTGCCAGCACATCCTTGAAGCTCGCTGTATTCACGGCGGCAATACGCGCATCGCGGACAAGCTCCTCTCGCCCGTCAGGAAACACCCGCACCGCTTCCACTGCTGCATTCCCTGACAGACGTCGAACAATGTACCCGTATTCCAGGCTGCGCTGCCCAATCAGGGCAACCAGTTGCTGCTTCAGCTCGTCTCTCGTCGCGCCTTTGCTGGAGTCCACAATCAGGTTGCCCGGCGCAACTCCCTTTTCGCGCATGCTGCCCGTGCTGGCGTGAATTCCACGCGCAGGTTTGCGCGAGCTCAGCAGCGTCTTCAGAATTCCGTCCTTAACCAGCACAGTCTCCTGCGCAGGGATCCCTTCTTCATCGAACTTGTAGCTACCCAGCAACGCATGACCGTCAGACTGCGTCAGCAGAGGATTGTTCTCCACAGACAGAAAATCCGGAAGCACCCGAGTCCCCACCTTATTGATCATGCTCGATGTCGGTGCGGCCAGCATCGAGCTAATTAGCGAGGCCGCAGTTCCTGCCTGCGCGTTGGATGAGAGCTGGTTGGCAAAATCGCGCGCAAACAGCACTGCAGCGGCCTGCCCTTCCATCAGCACCGGCCCGTTGTAGCGCCGCGCGACTTTGCCCTTGAGCCGTGCCGTAAGCTGCTCGTCCACTGCCTTTACTTCCGCGCTCAGCTTGGCGTCGTCAGGCATGTCGCTTAGCGCATGACCATATTCTGAGACTGAATCGCTGAACGTCTCGCCGGTTGGGTTCTGCAGCGATGCAGTTGCACGAAAGCTCACCTCGGGAATCCGCTTGGTGTAGCTCGTCCCTTCGCTATTCAAAAAGTGTTCTGTCGTACTCGTTACCGCAAACACCGCCGAGCTTGTCTCACCCTCGGGCAGATTGCGGAACATCGCTGACGTAGCTTTCACCAGCGCTTCAGCGTGCGCCATGTCCATCGCAACCGGCGGCAGCAAATCGCTCTCCTCGCGCGCCTCAGCCTTGCTGAAGTCCGGCGTACTCTCCTCATCACGGCCCCGCGCTGCAAGCGCAGCCTTCTTGCCGGAGTAGTCCTCAACAGCCTTCTTGTAGGCCGAATCCGTCGCCAGCCAGATTTTGCGGCGCAGCTCTTCATAGCTGTCATCGACCGGAAGAATCAGGTTCGTCACGTTGGAGATCGCGCCAAAAAGCGACCCCAGGCCCGCGCTCCGATTCACATAATTACTGCTGTCGAAGTTGTAATCGCCAATCCGCACATCCACGGACAAAATGCGCGACCTGTTCACCCCGCTGTTGGTCAGCGCTCCAAAGCTCGCTCGCGCCTCCATCTGCTCCACGTCCACAATCTTGTACGCAATAAAGTAGGGCTGTGGATGCGCATCCAGGTGCAGGTCTTTCAACGACCGTTGCATCTCGTCGTGCAGCGCGCGTGTTTCCACATCATTCGACTGCGCCATCGCCATACCGCATCCAAGTAAAGCCATCGCTGCCACTGCTGTAAATTTCGTCTTCATCGTGCACCTGCCAGGGCGACCATCGGTGCCGGTGCCGGCAGGATCGGCGCACTCTCCTGCGATTTTTCCTTCTTCTGCACCTCAATCTGCGAAAGCAGGATCGCAGGCCCGCTCGCCGAGACCGGCACACCGCCCGACTCTGCTCCGCAGATTCCGTTGAACACCGCCTTCTCATCATCCGCGGCAATAATCTTGCTGAACACGGTCAGCGGTGTCCCTACCAGGTCTACGCCACGCACCAGCTCTTCGCGCCCATCTGGATACACCCGGTACACCATCACCGGAAGCACGTTGAACGCATTCGGAATGGTGCGTCCCGTCAGCGTAAATCCGCCTTCAATGTCATCGAACAGCAGGCCGAAGGGCTTGCCCTGTTTTTTCATCTCCGCAATCAGCATCTTTTTCAGTTGCTCCCGCGACATCGGCTTCGAATTCAAAATGATCAAGTTCGATTGCCGTGCCACAGGCACCAAGCCTGGCTGTGCGCGCCCATGCCCGTTCGAGCTCGGAAAGCCCTCAACTGGCGTCCGGCCCATCAGAAAGCTTTCCAGCACGCCGTCTTTCACGGCAACAACCGGCCGCGCCTTCACCCCTTCATCGTCAAATTTGTACGACCCCACCAGGTCCACGCCACCGTAGGTTTTCATCGTCGGGTCGAAATCCACTGAAAGGAAAGTCGGAAGCACCGGCTGCCCCACCATCTTCTTGAACGTCTGACCTTCCGACTCATTCTTCTGCCGGTGGCCTTCAATCCGGTGCCCAAAGACCTCGTGGAAGAACACCGCCGTCGCTCGCCCTGACAAAATCGCCGGCCCCGTATATGGATCCACCACCGGCGCATTGCGCAGCGCCTTCAGGTCAGCAATCATCTTGTCCACTGCCTTCAGCACTGTCGCGTCATCCGGCAATCCCTCAGGAGAAAGCGCCGCATACGATTCATATCGAGGCAGCTCCATGCCATCAGCAGCCTTCGCTGTGGCCTCAATAAACAGGCGGTAATACGTCGTCGAGGTTTGTATCGTCGATCCATCGCTGGCTACAAACCGTTCTACGTCCTGGTCGGCGGTAAAAATTGCCGTCGCATTGAACAAGTCACCATAGCGATGGAAGGGCGCCGAATATTTCCGCGTCTTCTCCTCCCACACCTTGCGGTCTACTCGCATCGCAACAACTGGATCAACCGATGTCTCCGGCTGCTCGTGCGAAAAATCGTCGGACTTGTCCTCCTGTGCGACCTTCACCTCGTTATTCGCCTGTGCCGCAGCCAACTGCGTCATCGCCTTCTTGTATCCCTTATCCGTCTCGTTCCATAGCGCGGTACGAATCGCTAGCGGATCATCCTCCACCGGCAGTGCAATCGTCGAAGGCAGGTTTGGAGTCGTCGCCCCCGTCCCGCGCATGCGATGCGTATTGTCCAGCGCATAGTCGCCCACCCGCACATCGATCTGCGCCAACCGCCGGTGCGTTGTGTTGCTATGCATCAGCGCGCCAAAGGTCGAAGCTACCGTCACGTTGTTCGCGTCCAGAATTTCGTAGCTCATGTAATACGCAGGCACAGGCTGCTTTTTAAGCTCCGCGAAGTTACGGTCCAGCTCTGTCTTAGCCGCCGTCAACACTGGAGACACTGCCTGCGCGTCTGCCATTCCCGTGCACATACACACAACTGCAACTGCAAACAATAGTCGCGTCCGTATCATCTCTGCCTCGTGCGTACCATCCTAGCTCGAACCTGGTTAATGTGCCTCAAAATGATAAAATCACCTTAGATATATGCCGCCTATTCACCGCCGCAATTCGGTCACAGTCAATGTTGGAGGAGTCCGCGTCGGCTCGTCCGCCCCGGTCGTCGTGCAGTCCATGACCAACACCGATACCGCGGACGTCGAATCCACCATCCAGCAGATTGCCGCGCTCGCCCGCGCAGGCTCCGAACTCGTCCGCATCACCGTCAATAATGACGATGCAGCCAGGGCCGTTCCCTACATTATCGAAGGCATTCAGAAAAAGGGTTGGACCACCCCCATCGTCGGCGACTTCCACTACAACGGCCATCTCCTCCTCCGTAAGTATCCTGACTGCGCCAGGGCGCTCTCTAAATACCGCATCAATCCCGGCAACGTCTCCATCGGCCAAAAACACGACGACAACTTCCGCACCATGGTCGAATGCGCCGTCGAAAACCAGAAGCCTGTCCGCATCGGCGTCAACTGGGGCTCACTCGATCAAGCGCTGCTCACGCGCATGATGGACGAAAATTCAAAGTCTGCTGAACCTAGAGACGCACGCGACGTCATGATGGAAGCAATGGTCGTCTCCGCGCTTGATAATGCCGCCGCCGCCGAGCGCTACGGCTTGCGTCGTGACCAGATCATTCTCTCTGCCAAAGTCTCAGGAGTTCGCGACCTCATTGACGTCTACACCGAGCTCGCCGGTCGCTGTGACTATGCTCTGCACCTCGGCCTCACCGAAGCCGGCATGGGCATGAAAGGCGTCGTCGCATCAACCGCCGGCCTCGCTCCGCTGCTTCTCGCAGGCATCGGAGACACCATTCGCGTCTCGCTCACCCCCACTCCCGGCGGCGACCGCAGCGAAGAAGTCCGCTGCGCGCAGCAAATTTTGCAATCGCTCGCCATCCGCAGCTTCATGCCCCAGGTCACAAGCTGCCCCGGCTGCGGCCGCACCACCTCCACCTATTTCCAGGAGCTCGCCGAGCGCATCCAGTCCTACCTCGTCGAATCTATGCCCGAGTGGAAAAAAATCTACCCCGGTGTCGAAGAGCTCAAGCTCGCCGTCATGGGTTGCATCGTCAACGGTCCCGGCGAATCCAAGCACGCCAACATCGGCATCTCGCTCCCCGGCACCTTCGAAGAACCCAAAGCTCCCGTCTACATCGATGGCAAGCTCGCCATGACGCTCAAGGGCGACCACATCGTCGAAGAATTCCAGGTGATTCTCGACGACTACGTGCAAAAACGCTACGGCCGTCAGACCGTTGAAGTCTAGCGCTTCAAATTTTCCGATTAAGGAAAGGGCGGCATATGGCCGCCCTTTTCTATTCTCTGAAAAAAGTAATTGCGCAGACTTCCATCAAATCTTCCGGAAGCAAGACAACACCGTTTGAAAGCACTTTCCCGATCCACAAGGACATAAGTCCTTGCGCCCAAGTTTTTCAAACAGGTCCTTGTTTCCGCCAACAAAACGGAGACCGCGCTTTACATGCGTTTCCGAAGGGAATCCCCTACGGCGTTTACTGCTACGCTCGAAAGGAATAGTGGAGGTCGGCGTTATAGGTTTTCATGGCATTCCTCCTTAAGTGGAATCTCTCCATCTTAGCAAAGCGGCTTTGCGTCTAACGCTTCCCCTTCGCCGCTCTTCGCTCTCTAGCTGCCGCCATCTCCCACATCCACGGATCATTGTGCCGTCGCAGCTCCCACAGAGGATACTTCGTTCCTCGCCACGTCACTCCGCCCTCAATCATCACCACAAACATTGACCGCATCATCGCCCACGCCGTCATCACCGCGCCCACCGGAAACAGCCAGCCATACCGCGCATCCACATGGCTCGCCTCCGCAATCGTGCGATACGCCGCAGCCACACACAGCATCACCAGCGCCGCAGGCAGCAGGGTCCTCCACCAGAACACCCCCGCCACTGGCGCCACACAAAACAGCAGAAGCAGCCCGATCACCAACAGCATCAGCAGCGGCTGAAATCCCACGCTCGCATACATATTCTTCGTCAGTACGCGCACAATCCCCCCTGCTCCTTTTGCCCAGTGCAGCAGCACCAGCCCTGGCGCGAACGCCACCCTCTGCTGCATTCCTGCAGCCTTCACTCTTCGCCCCAGCATCACGTCTTCTACCACGGCCAGCCGTTGTGGAGCCCATCCGCCAAGCTCCTCCAGTGCGCTTCGCCGAATCATATTGAACGCGCCAACCCCAACCGCATCGCGCTTCGACTTCAACTCTGCAATCTTCCACGGCCGCGATGCCCACATCGCAAAAATCTGCAGGAACCCCAGCATCATGCCTTCGCCGCGCCCTTGTATCTCCACCGTCGGCATCACCACAAGGTGGTCCGACTTCGTCGCCTCCGCATACGCCAGTGCCCTGCGCAGTATCGACGGCGAAAACAAAACGTCCGCATCCGTATAAAGCAGCCAGTCCGAGTCACTCTGCCGTGTCGCCTCTGCCAGCGCAAATGTCTTCCCCAGCCATCCATCCGGCAGGTCCAAAATATGCAACACTTCAATTTTTCCACCGGCCCGCGCCGCGATCTCATCCATAATCGCGCCCGTCGCGTCGGTTGAGCGGTCATCCACACACACAATTTTTATTCGCGGATAATCCGCCATCAGCAGCGCCTCACATGTCGCCGCGATCCTCTCCGCTTCATCTTTCGCCGGAACCACCACTGTCAGTGACGGCATATCTGCCGGCCCAATGTCCCAATCCATACTGCTCAGGTCTGCGATCGTGTGCAGGTTCATCACAAGTCCACGCACGCGCACACACCACGCAATGGCCAGAGCCCACACGCTGTACTCCACCACGGCCTTCGTTACTTCGCTCGGGTGCCACCAAATTAATTCGCGTAGCCCGTGCCAGCTCATGCGGCGCTCGCCGTCTCAATGCTCTTGTGCAGCTTCGGAGCATACCGCGCGCCAATGTAGAAGATAATGCCCGCAATCACAAACGTGATCAGCGTAATGCCAAGACCATAGCGCAGATTCGAGTGGTCACTTACTATCCCAATCAGCTTAGGCGAAAACGCATCACCAAAAACATGGATCGCAAACAACTGCCCCGCCATCGCCGTTGCGCGCAGGTTTGCGGGCACTGCATTCAATGAAGCAGCATTCACCGGCCCTGTCCCTAAGAAAATCAAAAAGACCGCCGCATAAAGACTCGGCACCAATAAATGCTGTGGCCCAAAGAAACAAAGCAGCGCCGGTGGCACTGCCAGCAGCGAACCCAGCGCCGGCACGTAGTAAAGCGCCTTCTCTGTCCGCTTCGACCACCACTGCGCCAGCCATCCGCCAAGCGCCGTCCCACCCAGCCCTGCGATCACGATGATTGGCCCCATCACACCGCCTGCAGCTTGTATCGAGTAGCCCGCCTCACGATGCAGAAACGACGGCATCCACCACGAAATCCCGCCCAGCGAAAACGTCACCGCCGCATAGCCCATGATGGAGCTCAGGTACGCTTTGTTCTTCAGCAGCGAAAGGACCGTACCCTTAGACAATTCGGGTGCCCCATGTCCCGATTTTGGGACATGGGTTTGCACACTGCCAGTCCTCGCAGGTTCCCGCATCAGCATCCAGATCAGCAGCCCAACAATAACTCCCGGAATTGCCGACGCAATAAAGCTCATGCGCCAACCATGGTGCTCCGCTATCCACGCTCCACCCTCGTATGAACACGCCGCACCAAACGGTAACGCCATATTGAAAATCGTCAGCACCTTATTGCGCTTCTCTTCGCTGAAGAAGTCTGCCAGCAGCGCAGGCGCAAAGATCCCGAACGCTGCTTCGCCAATGCCTAATGCAGCATGTCGCAAATTGAGCGAACCGTAACCATGAACGCTCGCCGTAAAGAAATTCATCGCCGCAATGGCGAGGGCCGAAACCACAATCATCGGTTTACGTGGAAACCGATCGCCCAGCCACCCCGTCAGCGGCGAAGAAAGTACATAC
>Ga0206874_1082_pt1 | contig 25855 bp, 32 predicted proteins | sample Alteio_BWOrgCont_12_FD_152629 | JGI IMG/M metagenome (GOLD analysis project Ga0206874, IMG submission 152629) | Enriched cells from forest soil in Barre Woods Harvard Forest LTER site, Petersham, Massachusetts, United States -... | ecosystem: Environmental > Terrestrial > Soil > Temperate forest >...
TATTACTTCGCCGGGTGGAACTTGGCGGAAACGTTAAATATTTAAACTTGTTAAAAATCATAAATGGCCTTGGCATAACACCGGCTGAATTTTTCAGTGAAGGTTTTGACTGATACTAAGCAGAACAACGTAGCTAAATACCTTAGAAAACTTTTTATTATAAATCAGAATGTTTTTTGCCGGATATACGCCTGAGTACCTTTGCTGTCTCAAAAAACAAGGATGAAGAACTATCGCTACTATTCTATTATAACAGGGCTGTTTTGTTCCTGCATCGTAATATCCAATATTCTGGATACTAAATTCTTTCATATTGGGCAGACAGCATTCCCAGGCGGTATTATCATATTCCCAATTGTATATGTATTTGGCGATATTTTTACAGAAGTATATGGCTTTGCACAAAGCAGAAAAGCAATTTGGACAGGATTTTTCTCCCTGCTTCTGCTCGTGCTTACGCTGGAGATTACGCGGCGTTTACCGGCCGCTCCTTTTTGGAATGACCAAAAGGCTTTTGATACCATTTTAGGCCGGGTGCCAAGAATTGTTATTGCTTCCGTTACCGCGTATTTTATTGGAGAATTTGTCAACTCATTTACAATTGCTAAACTGAAAATAATTCAGAATGGAAAATCTATGTCTTTGCGATTTATTGCATCTACCATAGTTGGCCAGGCTGTGGATACTTCAGTTTTTATAATTATTGCATTTTATGGTGCTATGGAAATAGGTGAAATGTTACAGGTATTTCTTTCGGCATGGTTATTTAAAATCGCCTGGGAGGTTATAGCCCTGCCAATTAGCCTGCCATTTGTAAAATGGTTAAAGAAAACAGAGAATGAAGATTACTTTGATGTTAAAACAAATTTTAGCCCTTTTAAAATTTCTTAAGATGAAGTTCATCAATTCCATAAAATCCAAGGATATTTTTGACTTTAAGGAATCCTATTGTGATGAAAACACCATTATATCTTCCTTACTGAGAAATACTCTTAAAAATTATATAAAACCGCCCATCCTGGATGTTGGCGCTGGTATTGGGGACATTTCTTACCGCGCCTTTGATGATAAAAAGGTGATCATGATTGATGTTAATAATATCTCCAAACACGATTACCCATGCAGGCCGACACATTTTCGCAGGAGGGCGGATTTTTTTGAATTTGAAAGTAAAGAACAAATCAAAACACTTCTTATCAGCCATACCCTGCAGTTTATAGATAATGATATAGAAATGCTAAATGAAAAAGTAAAGGAGATTGGCCCTGAAAATATTATCCTCATTATTAATACAAATGATGGTTTCATGAAAGAAGTAATTGAATGGACCTATGAAAATTTTGATAATCCTAATCCCGAAGTAAAAATTAATGGCTTTCCCGAAGGATATAATCTTGTTAAAAGCCAACCATTCACGGCCACACTAAAATGTAATGATTTCGAAACTTTGGCATTACAAATTGCCTACTTAATGCTTATTGAAATTGATACGATGATGGCAACACTTATAAGTTTTTTAAAACGAAAGTTAGGTACCCCAACCTTCGAAATTAATCAGGCAGTAGAAATATATAAAAAAGCATGAATGACGATAATTTAAAACAACTTTTCAGTTTTATTGAAAATGAAACTGTCAGGAAAAAACTGGAAGGTTCAGAAGATCGCATTAGAAGGTCATTTAACGAATTGTTTTCAGGCTATGCATTAACTGCAGAAGACATTTTAAATGATGTAGTGCACGTGGAAAACTACAATGGTTTGGTAAAGATGGAGAACATACAATTTTATTCTATGTGTGAACACCACTTCGCGCCGTTCTTTGGAAGCGTAGACATTTTTTATCAGCCAGATAAAATTATTACGGGATTAGGCAAGCTCGTTCGTCTTGCCAAAGATGTACATGGGCGCAGGTTACAGATCCAGGAACTGATGACCAGGGATATTTGCCTTGATGTTATGCGAGTATTAAAAGCTAAAGGCTGCTTTGTTCGCAGTACCGCAAAGCATCTTTGTATATGCTCGCGAGGCCCTAATGATGACCTGGCGCAAACGGTTTGCACCTTTGGCGACGGAAGTCTTAAGGATTATATTTGGAAAACTTAAATTTAATTTATTTCTTTATAAATGTTTGTTTTTGATGAAGTTAACGATTACGATGATCACCTATGCGGCAAAAACGGCGGCCATGGTGGTTATGGTAATGATATTAAAGACTTCATACATCATTACTTTAAAACAAATGGTGAATCTTCCGGCGATTTACTTTTCTCTATCATAGAAACTACCTCATTAAGCAACCTAACCAATATAGGAGAAACATTTTTATTCGGGGAATTTACCGACAAAGGCGCTATTGAAATTCTCGAAAATTACGAGGAAGTAATAATCGCTATGAAGGAAGAGTTTAAAGTAAGCCCGGCCGAATTTGAGGATTGGTATAATCGTGACGCCACATTTATTTATCGGGGGCAAAATAAAAGTGATAAAAAATTTAGGAACCTCCACTGGCATACGGCTGACGGCCATTTAGGCAAAAGCAAACCCATCAATTTTTACCCAAGCGGCGAAAGGGAAGAACTCGATTTCCCAAATTATCTCTCTGTTTATGCAGAGAAACTTTTTGGCAAGCTTGGTTTAGCTGATTATCCTCATTATTGCATTATTTTAAAACCCTTATCATTAAGATCGACACAGACTGCAAAAACTACCTATCAACCCTTAGGCAATTTTTACCTTTTGTTTGGTACAAAAACCGAAAAGTCTGAAAAATTTTATCTCGACCTGATTAACTTCCTGGTTTTGGTATATATCAATTCCAAATGGGAGCCATTATTTAATGAACTTAAAACATTGGAAAAAACTATTGAGGATGATATCTACCCTCAATTTAAAAAATCCGGTGTCGCCGATACTTATAAAACTACTAAAATCAATAATTCTAACGGTTATACGCTTGAAAAAATGTACTATAATTATTTCAAACCGGCTGGGGTCAAACAAACCATTACCGACCGATATGAAAAAGTTATTCAACAGTCTTTTGACTATTTCCTGTCTGAAGAATATCAAAATTTTAAAAAGCAAAATAACGGCGATAAAAGCTTTCCCGGAAATTTAAATGCACTGATTGCTAATGGGGGCAAACGGGCTTTGAAGGAAGACGGTTGGAAAGAAGACTTTGCAGGTATTTTATCATCACGCATATTTGTGATGGTTGCCATGCATGTATTTGATATTAATATATCTGTAGTTAATAACTATATTAAACAGGGCTGTGCCTCAAACGACTTTATAGATAACAAAACCGTCTATAATTACTGGCATGACCAGCGTTGGTTATCCCCCGGCTCTCAAAATAAATTGTGCGATCCGGACCAACAAATTAATTATGGGAAAAAAATGCTGGGTAATATGTCCAAGCATGAATTAACATCTTTACATACTTTCATCACCCTGCAAAAAGGAAAACTGTCTGATAAATCTGAGTACCGTGAAAAGTGCGATAAATTTTTAAATGAGATCACCAAAAATCTCGCAGATTTATGAAGATAAATTGTATAAAGTACACTATATACAATTTATAAAATATTAAATATTAGAATTCTGACTGTTCCCGAATAAATAGGCATTGACAGACCTTTGTTATTCAGCAGATTAACTGCTGGCTATTAACAGGGATCAAAGTGGCAACGTCTTTAAAATATAACTTTAAGACTTCTCCAATCGCATATGGTTTAACCATTTTGCCTTTCTTATTATTAGTAGCATGGTTGATAACGGCCACCGCCAGTTTACCTGTTATTGCCTTCCACTATTATACTATACATATTAATAAAGTATATGGTTTTACCCCTAAGGAAAATTCTTTACAGGGCAATTCTGCTGTAGAGGATAAGCACAATTATTTTCAAGCCTATGATAGCAGTTGAGCGTTAAACGTTTGTGCTAACGCTTGCAAAGGTTTTAGTACATGGCGGGAATAACCTGCACACCCCCACAACCTTTAGATGCAGCTATTTTACATACTTAATATATAATCATATGAAAACTTTAAAAAATAAATTTTACGGAATAGTGATTGCCATCGCATTCACTATCCCTTTAATATTAATTACAGCAGGATGCGGCTGTAACGAACCTTCAAGTGCTAATGCTATAATAACACAAAATGAAACATTAGTAGCGATAGGAATTGATCTTTCGCAAAGTGTCGATGGTTTTAGAAAAGTGGATACCAGCTTTATTGCGCGGGTTTGCAGGGCGATTGCAAAAACCGGCGGCTTTATAGTGGTGTATGGCATTGGCGAACCAAATGATAAAAGCGGGTTAAGGTGTTATTTAAAACATGTTCCTGCTATTGATGCCGAGCTGATCTTATCACAGCAAGCCGAAATGAAGCAAGCTAATGACCGTTTAAAGTCATATAACGATCAGCAAATACGCGAATTCATAAAGGTAGTTGAGGAGCAGGTACTTGGCCCGCCCCGCCAGGGCTTATCAACAAAACATACTGATATCGAAGGCTTTTTTAAAAAGATCGATATACTGGTAGGTGAGCCCGAAACCAGGCAAATGACCAAGTATGTTTTCGCCTACACAGATGGCATTCAAAGTTTAGATGGCCCGGATCGTCCCTGTGCTTACAACTTTGAAAACAGCGGAGAGTTTTCGCTGTGCCTTGCAGGGTGGAAAACTGCTTTGCCTTCAAAAGTACTTACTGTAAAACAGTTCGAAGATCCTGAAGGCTTTGCAAAATATATGGAATCGATTAACTCACAAACACTTTAAAAAAAATGAAGAATTTAAGTTCAGAATCCCTTAACGCGCAGGAAGCCGTTGAGCGGTCACAGGAAGCAAGCATACGGGCCTTGAGTGCCCGCGTTGCCCGTGACGAGAGAAACCTACTACTTGAGCTATTAAACGCCTGGGCAGGTTTATTTAATAATGGTATGGTAATAGGATTTACCCTATTATTTATACTGGCTATCATTTTGGAGATCAACTTTAGTTTTGTTATGTACGAAGACCTGATGTCCCAAATTACCGGTAAAGCAAATGCATTTATGGCCTATTTTGGCGCGTTTTTTATCGTTGCATGGGGCGCTATTGTTTCCCATTATATAGCCAAAGCTATCAGCAAATCTATGTATAACTTCGCGGTACACAATTACTTTAACTCCATTAACGGAAATATACCATTAACGGGGGCTAAGGAAGAAATCAGGCGTTTAACCAGAAGGGACCTGATTATCGGATTAGTTCTTGGTTTGCTTTTGTTAAGTACCGTTACCGTTGTAAGCTGGCAGCGTGTTATTTTAATGGGGGAAATTCATAACGCAGATTATTCCCTAACCCACAAATTATTGCCGGTATTAGCAGTTTGGGTGGAATGCATAACCGGGATATATCTGGCTTATTTTGTACGACTAATAAATAAAAAAATACGGCTGTATTGGGTTAAAAGAAAGTTTAAGGTAGAGAAGCTGGCGTGTGCCAACGATACCAAAATGGCCTTCAACTATTATCAATACGCGGCAGATCATTTTGAGCATCTGCCATTAGCCAAAGACCTGCTGGATGTTATCTATCGCTGGCACCACAGGTCACTTGACAATGATAATTATGTTGATCCTGTACCAGAGCAAAAAACATTAACCGTAAAGGTAATGGATGGCAAAACACCGGCGATGGGCGTACACCTGACAGGTACAACTACCGATGGCAACAATTGCAATAGTATTTATACCAATGAAAACGGTGAAGGTATTTTAACCTGGATCGGTGAATCGGATGAGGTACTTCTGTTGACTGCTGACGGGGAAATATATAAAGGCCCCTGGACTAAAAAATCAAGTATTATAATATATATAAGAAGGATAAGGAAAATAAAAGCGGCGTAACCAATCCTTTTATTAAGCGGCTGCCAATGGTGGCCGCTTTTTTTTATTCATCTACTGAGTTATCGCTACAGGTATTAAATTTTGAACAGACACATTTACAGTTATTTAAACCCTATTTTTGTAAATAAATTAAGAATAAAATAGCATTAAATTGGAAAGTCAGGAAAAAGGCGATGCCGGCGAAAAATACGTTAACGAACTTGCATACGGATCCTATCTGAAATATTGGTGTTACCCAAACCCAAAAGACATAGCGGCCGACAACAAGGAGTTTTGTGACCTCCTCATTTTGTTCCGTGATATCGCACTAATCATATCAGTTAAAAACCATCACTATGATGGAGATGTGCCCAAATACCAAAAAAAAGTTATTGAAAAATCAACTAATCAACTTAATGGTGCTTATAGAAAGCTGTTTACCAGTAACAGGGATATCTATGTACAACACCCTGACCGTGAACCTGAATTATTTGACCCTAATGCCTATCAACAGGTCTATCGGATCACGATAAACGTAGGCGAGCAATTTGAAAACTATAGCCTGGGTGAGCATATTCAGGATAAAGGTTTTATAAATATTTTGAATAAAGACACTTTTGATACGATCATTGGTGAACTTGATACAATAAACGACCTGGTTGACTATCTTAAAAAACGGGAAGACCTGCTATTAGCCGGTTTCCAGTTGGAAGAGGGCTGTTTTGAAAAAGACCTGCTGGCACTGTTTGTTACCAACAACAGGGAATTTCCGGTAATTGCTGGAAATGGTGGCAAACTTACTATTTTAAAATGCCACGGTGCCTGGGGTGCCTATCAGTCCGGGACAGCTTTTGCTTATAAAAAAGCGCAGGATGAATTAAGCTATTTTATTGATAAAATGGTTCGGGAAAATATCCTGGTCCTTCCTGATGGTGAACGGCTGGCACGCGAACTTATGAATACGTCAAGGTTCGAGCGCCGGATGTTATCAAAAGATTTTCATCACCTTGTGAACAAATACGAAGGTTCTCCTGGAGATACCCTTGCTCGCCGTTACCATGTTTTTAATAACATTGGCCATCTAATGATGTATTATGGTGCTGACATTCCGCAAGAACAAATAGATGAAATGGTTAAGCTTGCAGCAGAAGTTTATGCTTATCATTATAGTATAAAAGAAGTGATTGTTTTAGCAGCTACAGACAGGTTGCGCCAATATAAATTCGGCATGTTTATTACGAGTGATAACCCGCATCCCGAAGCCATCAAACGACTTGACCGTTTTATAAGTCAATCAGGATGGTTCACTAACGAAAAAAAATTAGCCTATCGGGAAACTGAATTTCCCGAACCATGAACCTGCCTTAATATATCTGAAATGAGCGAACACGATATCCTTATTTTACCACCTGAAGATTGCTCTAAAGATCAACTTCAGCAGTTTTACGAGTTAGTTATTTCGGGCGGCCAGGTGCAGGCAGAAGGCTTGCCAGATAGAATTGCTTCCTCGGCTTTATTAGGTTTCACATTTATTGACGGTAAGCTTGCAGGAGTTGCTTCTATTAAAAATCAAAAACGCAGCTATGTTGTCAGCAGATTTTTAAAAGCTAAAGTACCCCGCTTGGCGGAACGATACGATCATGAAATTGGCTATGCGGTTACTCATACGGACTTCAGGCGAATGGGCATTAGCCGCAACCTCATCCTAAAATTAATTGAACAAAAGCCACAAAGCAATTTTTATGCTACTACTAAAAATGATGACATGCGTAGCTTATTAACGAAATTGCAGTTTGAAAAGACGGGCAGCCCGTATAAAAATGCCAATGATGAAACGCTGGACCTCTTTACCTTTGGCGGTAACTAAATGCTAAACTGCTACTAATAATTATTCGCCATGATTTCAGACGACCAGGTATTCTTACAGCAGTTAAGGGCGCAATTAACTTATAAACCCAATCAGCACCTTATAAACCCGGTATTAACCAGTCTTCCTGGTATGCCGGTTTACTACGGGTATAGCTTTAACTATCCGTTTACTGCAGATGTGCAGCCTTTTATGCAGGTCGAAACAAGTACGATTGATAAAATAATTGTCACTGCGGACATCAGCCTGTTTGATGAACGGGGATACCATTTTAACGACGATTTTAAGGGTTGCAGATTCGAGTTTTACCTCGTTAAAGAGGATGGTTATTATAATTCTGACGGGTGGTTACTGCTCGATTTAGATGACCTGCTTTTCTATCTTAACCGCCATCGGAACCAGGCGGCCATAACGCGATTCAACTTTCCGGAGTTAACCAGCTGTGATTTAAGCGGAACAGGATTTGACTTTATCATGGAGGGCAGAACATTTAGAAATAAATATTTCGATCTGTATAAGGGGCCGGTATTTGACACCTTTTTCGGTGATGAGTTAAAAGAGTTATTTGCAATTGCCTCCAATTCTTTGGCTTTCCTCTACCGCACCCGTGACCGGGTTTTCGAAGAACTCGATCTTGCCCCGAATTTTAACTATTCCGCCTCTTTAAATTTATATCCAAGGTTTAATAACGCGATTGCTGAAGTGGCCGGAACACTTTATAGCGCCTGGGAGCGAATTGCTTTTTTGTTTAATGAGTTCTTCCCACTTTTCCCCAATTCAAAAATGGCTCCCTCGTTTAAACGGTATATTACTGAAAAGGTAAAAGAAGCCATCAAAGATACCCGGTTACACAATCCCGATCTTGAATGGTTCAGCCAAAGAATTGACGGGGGACATACGATTCTCGAAACTTTAAGGCATCCTACAGTTCATTATAATAAACTAAGGACACCATCGGGAACACGGGCGGTAGAAATGATGAAGTTGTTTTTAACTGCTCAGACCGTAGAGGAAACAAAACAAACCTGGAATAAAGAATTGGAATTTTTAAAGGCTGAGTTGGAAGAATTGAATACCGGCTTAGTTCACCATAGGCTTGTTGAATAGTTGGGCTTCAGCTCTTGGAATGGGCTAAATTCATTAAAAATGGAGCGCCCCGTATTTTCACCAAAGCGCGAACCATGCAGCGAAAATACGGGGCGAAAAAATCGGGGCGGGCGAATGCCCGCCCGCGGGACAATTTTAGCAATCAGGCAGGCTCGTAAACAATGATCTCCATTTTTAACTCGGACAGCATCCCTGTCAGCATGGGTTTTACCACCTGCCAGTCCAACCCGCCATTGCCACAGGCCAATGCAGGCAGGGCGATGCTTTTCAGCTTGCTTTGTTTTAAGTAGGAAAGCAGGGCAATCAGCCCTGAGGCGATATATTCATTTTTTGAAGGGTTTTTCCAATCCTGTTTGGTCGGGAAATTAATAATGGTCTTTTCACCCATCAGCAGGTTGGTATCTTTGACCACCAGCAACTGGCCCGTTTTCAGTTCCCCCTTTTTGCAGGCTTCCCTGTAGCGTGTATAGTTTGCCGGAAAAGCGTTTTTGAATTGCAGGGCAATTCCTTTGCCCATTACCCCTACGGTGTTTACGGTATTTACTAATGCCTCCGCACCTGATTCCAATAAATTTCCTGTCGTGAACCGTATCATTTCGCTCCTTTTGCCTTGTTCAATATTAAGAGTTTTTGATATAAATCCTCCCAATATTTGTACAAATATAACTGGTAGGCAGATGGAGCCATTACCCTGTAATGGCGGTAATCATCTGCCTGCATGATGGCTAAAGCTAAATCAGTTACAATAATTTCTTTGCCATCCAAATCGGTGATTTGCATTTCCTTACTCATAACGATAGTCATTAAGCCGCCTTACGCTGACGGGGTTTGGGGGGCATGGTTATTTCTTTGGCAACTGCATTAACTTTAATCGGCGTAGTCCTGAAATCTTTCAGGTTCAGGAAAAACCCACGGTTAACTAACATACCCTCCCTGAACAATTGCCATAAGAGGGATGCGCCCAAATTTGCCAGTGCGGAATTGATGAATAAATCCTGTTTGCCGAGGGCATCCGCTAAGGAACAGCTTGGCGTATTATCAGTGGTTTCCGCCTTTCTTAACAATTCCCCAAATTCTTCGGTTACCAAAGGCAGGCTATCTACCACCTCGAATTTTTTGCTCTCGGGCTGTGTTATATTTTTCAGGGTGGCTAATACCACCTGTCCCGTATATTTGCTGTTGCCAAAGTCCATCCAGTAAAGGGGACGGTTTCGGGTATAGGACATCCTGTTATCAAACTCCATCAGCAAATCGGCTATTTCAAATCTTGCCGATACCGTATCCACACAGGATATAGTAATCTCGGCCATTTTTAATTCAGGGTCAGCCAGTATCGTTTGCCTGTTATATTTATCCGTAACAGCTTTCCAGTTCGTTCCAAAAAAGAGGTTGATGCGGTTAATTAGCGAGACTGCCTTATACATTCCCAAATCTGCTGATGGGAACAATTGCCTGCCGAGGTTGGCGGGTTCAACTTTATCATCATCAAATAACCGTACCATCAGGCCGGGGTGGTGCAGTTCAATCAGCGCATGGTTCATTCTTCCCAATGCGGTTAGCAACTGGCTTCCTGTCCCCCCTGCACCAATCAAGTTTACTACGATGGGGTTATAAGGATTAAGCAATACCTTTTCCACGATATGTACGGTCGGTTTTACCGCCTTAATTTTTTGCGTTCTCATGTCAATAAATTTTGAATTGTATAATTTGTGGGGGTTAATACGTCAGTCGGAAACATGCTGTCGCTTTTAACCTGTGCCTGCCATAACTGGACGATGTTCCCGTTAACGGGATTAAAGTCGTTCATCAGGTGGCTGAAGTAACTGTTCCAAAAGTAACCTTCCCACAGTCCCATAAAATCCTCCAGTCTGACGGTTTCGGTAATGTTTATCCTAACCGTACCCATGCAGACCCTGCCATCCCTGTAAACGTTAAAAAACGGGGCGTGAAACAACTTGGTTCTTTGGTCGGGCTTCTTATTACCCTTTAAGGCATACACCAACAATTCTCCCCTGCCTGCTTTCCAAATCATTGCGGGAACATTTGCCTTGCCCGAAGTGATGCCTAAATCAGTAGCGAAAAACAGCGGCACTTCCTGCGGTGGCGTGTACCAAACCGCATAGCCTGACAATTGCGGGTTGACATATAGTACCTTATTCGGCATTACCCCTCTGCTACGCAAATAGCCTGTTTTCAATTCTTCGGCAGCCTGAAACAAACTGCTCAATTGCAGGGTTTCCCGAAAGGTTAACGGATGGGCGTTGATGGGGTTGCCATACTTGCCAATATCGTAGCTTTCCACGTATATGCTTTGCTGTGCATTTTCATCATCGTTTTGCATTTGTTTCTGACAAATCAGCAGGGCTTTGATGGGCTTGTATTCGTTGCAAAAACTATTCGTTAGGTTCTTCATAATCATAGTCGTTTAACAGTTCAGAAATCCGGTTCACGAGGTGTAATAGCCTCGGCTCAAAATCAAAAATGTGTTCTGCTTTTTCCTGCGGGCGGTCAAACCATTGCAGGGCTGTCGGTTCTTCCTGGTAACCCATCTGCTGAAACTCATCGTTTATCATATCATACAGCGTTTCGTTCAGGCAATCATACCCGCTCCAGTAAAAGGAAATATACTGTTCCCAATAGAGCGTATCGCCCTCGTCCTTTTCTTTCTCGTAGTACATGCTTTCCTGTATGCCACGTTTGGGATAATCTTTAACCAGTTTAATGATCTCGGCAACAATATCTGTCAAGTCGGTATCAGACTGTTTAAATTTCTGATATTTTTTCAGACAACTTTCCAAGTGCCTTAAACAAAACGGGCGTTTGATTTCAGGTAACAAAATATCTCCCGCCTTTTTCAGTAAATCCAGTTCCTGTTTTTGGCGGTTAGGAAAAACTTCATCCTCATTATCGCCCTCCTCGTCCAGCCAGTTTTTGATGGTATCATAGGTACTTTCAATAGTTCCCGGCTCGGTAAAGAACGGGATGCCTGCCACCTGATGGAAATAGGCGAATACCGAAACAAATAAATTGTAGCAGGATTGCTCCGCTTTGTTGCCCCGCATATTCCAAACCGACCGCACGGGGATATAATACAGGTGGTTACCCGTGTAATAGGTTTTGCCTGTGGTCAGGCAACAGGTATGATTTTCATCCTGACTAATCCTGACCTCCAAATCAAATGCCCTCGTTTGCTGTGCGATTAGCCCGTAATAGGCTTCCCTGATGTTATCAGGGAAAGACAAGCCGGAGACATCCGGCATTGTCCATTTGTACAAAGCGCACAGGTTTCCTGCGGACACAAAAAACTCCTGTTCGGCTGATTGGCAGTCAGGGAACGCCACCCCCCAAAAGGGCTGAAACACATGGTTCAGAAAACCATTACGGTGCGCTCCTGCGGTGCGCTTCTTAGCGGGTTTTGCTGTACCTCCCGTGCGTCCGGCAAGCGGTTTAGTTGGTCGGTGAAGTTTCTGAATATTTGATGCAGTTTCCATTGCCTGTTATTTTCAATGACGGTTATTTTTCTTTTAATTTCTCTCTTTTCCATAGCGGATGGTATTATCCCTTTGTCCCCATCGTGGTTTCAAAGCGGTATTGTTGCTCATCGTTCTTTATTTCAGGCCCGACAATCCGGGCGTTGTTCAATAAAGGGTAGGTAGCTGAGTAGAAGTTCTGTACCGCTTCGGGGCTGAACCCCTCAAGGTCGGTTAACCTGATTTCCACACCATTCTCCTTATAAATAAAAACCCTTTCCAATATGACCGTTTCCATAGCTTGTTGATTTAATCGTTAAATAATTTAAGTGCCTGTGCCATTTGCTCCTGTTTGCGGGTGAGGTCGGCTCTGCGCTTTTTCAGTTCCTCTGCCTTTTCAGGGTAATCCGTTTCAGATGGCAATACCGCTAATGCTTCCTCATATTTGCAGGCATCGTTCAGTTCCACCACCTTGCGGATGGCATCGGTATAGGCTTTCCTTTTGTCCTCGGCTGATACTTTCGGTTCGCCAATTTCAATATCGTCTTTACCCTCAGATTTTACAGGCTGTATTTTATTTCCTGACAGTTTCTGTTTGGCATTATCCAACTGCTTGGTATATGCCTGAATGTTGGTGTATAAACCTGCGGTTGCCAATACCGGCTTTTCGATGGCATTAAAAAAACCCTCGTCCATTTCGGTAACCGTCCCCCGGTTGATTAAAGGGGGGATGGCTTTCAATGCTGGTTCTTTTGTTTCTGCGGGTGCATACATGGTGGATACCACGAAGTTGCCGTTCGCATCATTTTGGATGCCAATCGTCCAAATGCCGGGGGCATTCAGGTTGGCTATATTTTCAAAAAAGTTCGTTTTCATAATGGGTTATTTAAAAATTAATAAGACTATCCCTGCGATGATGGCGACCAAAGCCAAAAAGTTAATCAGGCTTTCGATACGGGTTACCAACCACCATTTTTCATAGGATGAAAAAAGCTGTAAGCCTGCTATGCTCCGGCGGTTGAACCTGCGCCTGCCAATCCAGTAGCGGACGATTATACCTATTCCTAAAAGGATACAGGCGTGTAGCGTAAGATGGTTATGATGAATGACTAATAGTTCCATGACTTTGCTGTTAAGGGTTAAAAAATAAATCCACGGCGGTTTTAAACTTGGGGTCGCCGTGTTTACCCTGTTCGGTGTAGGTAAGCAGGCAATGGTTAAGGAACAAAGCCCCGTACCCGTCAAATAACTGGTCGCTGAATACCGCACTGCTTTTTTCCAGTTGCTTACCGTAACGCTTGATTTTGCGGTCGGCATCTTCGGCCAACTGAAACCAAAAATCCACCCCGAACAATTGGTTTACCCAAACCTTGCGCACTTCATCGGGGTTCTCCCGCATATAGGTACTAAGCTGTTGGGTATAGGTTAAAAAGGCGGGTATTTCGTTTAGGAGTAAGGCGTGTAATAACCTTGCTTTCTGTACATTATTTAATGCTCTTAATGGTTGCATGACTTTCATTTTTTAATAAGAAAATAAGGGGGATTGCTCCCCCGTTTAATTAATTCAGGGTTAGCGCCTCTGCTCCGTTTTTGGCAAAATCCCGGCAGAGGTCAAAGGCGGTTTGTCCCCTTTTTTTGGCTGTACCGTCCATGATGGATTTGAATTTCGCCTCGTCATTCCCAAAACTGCGCACGTTCTGAAAATAGCCCGTGATAGCGTTATAGGCACCGAACACCGTTCCGGCAGTAGTTTCCATTTGTTGGGTGGGACTGCCTAAAGCATACTCATACACGTTGTCTACGATATTGGTATAAGTGGTGGACAGTTCATCCACCTTACCCTGCGCTAAGTTTTTCAAAACTTCTTTGTTGGGTGACATGGCAATCTGTATGAGCCTCTTTACTTCCTTGTCGGTTATTTTCACCTGCGACCAGTGATTAAGCAAACCCTCCAGTTCATGCCCTAAATTGCTTGATATGCCCATGAGCGTATGCGCCTGTTTCAACCTATCATTAGCCGAAGCGGTATGCCTGATTTTAATAGAGTTGCTATGGTTGCGCATGGCAGCATTAAGCGTATTGTTGCACACGATACGAATAGGTGTAAATGCTGCGGTGATACTGCCGAAACCATCGTGCGAGGTCGTTAAAAACAGGTATTGCTCAATCATATCCTGTTTACCCACCCTGATATAGCCCGGTAGCTTTGCAGTAATAAAAATGCGTTCACCTTTGCCTAACGCCCCTGCGGTTTCGTATAAAATACCATCCCCGCCACCTACGATGGCATCAAAGAACTCAAAAGCGTTCACATTCTGTACGATTTCGTAATCCTTGCCCACCACGCCCAAAACGGCGTGGTTATCGGTGCGGACGGTAGCAAAGTGGTTAGGTACAGGTAGTTGGCTTCCCTCAACCACTTCCCCGTTATCGCCTATGGTTTCATTCCGCTGATAGGTGAATAATGGAGATTTGATCACCTCGTAATCCAACCCCGCATATTTTATCGCTTCTGCGCTTGTGGGGTATTGGTCAACAATTTGACCTAACCCGTGCCATGCCTTTTCCTTTACGCTGAAAAAGCTGTCTTTTCCGTTAACCTGATTGATGTTGTGTCCCATGACTTTTAATTTTTTTAATGATTACTGAATTGCTCTCAATGCTATTATTATGTTATTGTCCTTAAAATGGCAGGTCGTCATCATCCGATGCGCCTTTTGCCTTGTTACCTGTGGGTTTGCTTTCGGTGCTATTGCTCGAACTGCCTAAGAATTTGACATTGGAAACATTGGCGGTTAATGAACTCCGTGCATCGCCGTCCTTGTTCACCCATGCCCGGCTACCCATGCGCCCGTTCAGTTGTACCAATAAGCCTTTTTTGAGATACTGGCCGATTTTGGCATTTATCCAGTATGCACAATCCACATAGGTGGTCAGTTCCACCCGTTCCCCATCTTTTGGTTTGTAGCTGTCATTGATAGCGATACTGAAATTCACTACTTTTTTTCCACCTTTAACCTCGCTAACCTTAGCGTCTGCGGTTAATCTTCCTGTTAGTTCCATTGCGTTTTTAATTTGTTATTTGTTAAAAAATTCTATTCTCCAGTCCAATTCAGCGAAACCCTCATTTGGCCTTTGATAGAGGCAAAAAACTTGCGCGGGGGGCGAGCGGGGCAAGGCTGCCGCAAAAAATACTACCCGGAGCGCAGCGGAGGTGTGGAGATTTTTTTTAGCGGCACTCGCATGGCCTTGACCGCTGAAGAGGGGTAAATTTGCCTCAAGCAAAGGCTAAATGAATAATGATATCGGGCTTAAAAACGATCCGCAGGAAAATGGGAAGAGCCATTGAGCATCCTGGTGCCAGGATGTAGTCCGGCTGGAAGGAACCTGCCCTTCCGGCTACCGTTGCCGGACGAGGCACCCGGAGGGCCTGGTTATCCTTTTGGCCGGTTCCTTGCGGAAGAGCGGGGGCGGATATAAATAGAAGTTTGGATTTTGCCTAAATTTGTGGCAGATCTTTAAGTTAACATTACCGCCGCTTTCACCGAGTCAATAAAAGTCTTATAAGTTTGCTCGGCAACTACGCCATAACGTCCAAGCCGAACAGGAAATAAACAATATAGCCTTGGCTCTTTATTCTGCATGCTAATTGTTATCTATCTGAAATTATGGTTATATTTATTTTTCCAAACCATTCTTAACTTTATCATGGACATGAAAAAATTCACAGAATTAAAAAAGCTAATCGCCTCTTTAGAGGCAGATGCCGATAAGTTCTATAATAAAGGGAATAGCGCTGCGGGTACCCGGGTCCGAAAAGGGATGCAGGACCTTAAAAATTTGGCGCAGGCAATCCGGCTCGAAGTTCAGGAAGCAAAAGAATCAGGTGAAACCAATAACTCAGGTCCAAAAAAAGCATGAAACTCTCTTATGTAAGAAACTCCTTTGACACTTTTTCAGGCAAAGTGAGCGATTTGTCCAGGCAATTTGCTTTTGCCGGAATTGCCGTTATATGGATTTTTAAAGTTGACAACAAAACGAAATACAATTTACCAATTGAGCTTTATCGACCATTGTACTTATTTTGCTTTGGTTTATTGACAGATTTGTTTCAATATGTATATGGAACTGTTGCCTGGGGCATTGTATTAAGGGTTTGTAAGAAATACAAAGAAAACGAGGAAATTAGTATAAAACGAGCGATTAATATACCGACATGGATTCTGTTTGTATTCAAGGTCTTATTTCTGCTGTTAGCCTACTATTACGTATTGAATTTTATGATCGTCAAGTTTGATCTTGCACCACCTGCCACTCCGTAGCAGATGGATTTACTATCGTAATTAAAGCCATTTTCATTTAACGGATATTGCGGTCGTTCTGCTTGCCTCAAATCGCCTGAATGGCTGCCACCATGTTTTTTGCTCATCGCTTGCGGTGAAAAGTTCAAATCCTCAAAGACCGATTTTGTTATTATTTTGCTGCCAAATGAATATATTTAATTTCATCAATTAGGCGCTATCTGCGTACGTCAAATCATTAGATATTTGCGAGCATAGATAACGCTGTAGTGTATGAATGTATGAAATATCCCACTTCTTTTCTTTTGCTCTTTTTCATGCAATTGCAGGTTGATTTTGCGCAGACCGTAGCTTCAATCGGCTTGGAACAGGGCCTTTCTAATAATAGTGTCAACTGCGTATACCAAGATCACTTCGGTTTTATGTGGTTTGGCCTTGACCGCTGAAGAGGGGTAAATTTGCCTCAAGCAAAGGCTAAATGAAACAGGACCTAAGACGTGGCAGCAATCGGGGAAACAGGATGGAAAAGGAAATTGAAAAGTCCGGGACAGTGATCTTATCCGGCAGAAAAGAGAACTGCCCTTCCGGCTACCGTTGCCGGACGAGGCACCCGGAGGGCCCGGTTGCTCTTTCTGCCGGGTCGGTCGAAGCGCGGGGGGATGTATTTTTGCACCGATCAGCAGCTCAGGACAGGAATGAAAAAACGGTGCAGCTAATATTTGCTTGAAGGGCGTCAAACACTTTAGTCTTCCGGTTGATTTTCATGTGTCAACCAGGTAACAACCCCTGTGGCCACCGGAATGGCCAGCAGCAGAAATAGGGTTAACAGCAAGCCGGACACTGACCAGCTTTTTGACCACGCTGAAACGGCGATCAGTACCACAATAACCACTATATTCCACCGGGTCACCTGCCTGAGATAACTTCTGGTCTGGTGGTCATCATCGGCCATTATAAGGCGGCCTATTAGGCACATTGCAGCGAGAAAGAGGGCAAGGCTGATCGCAATTGTCCGGGTCAGCAGGACAGGTGCCGGTGTGTCAAAATGTTCGGCAAGATTCCTCAGGCACGCGCCGAAAGCCCCCAAAGCACCCAGCAGCACCAAATGCGTGAACACAAAGAGCTGATAATAGCCGTAGCCCTTCTTCAATTCCTGCTCGTTGGTCATATCGAAATAAATGCTCCACAGCAGGAACGCGATGCCGATGGACAGGCAATAAAAAGACCATACCAGCAAACTCGCGGTATGAGCAGTGGAAAAGCCGGAAATAATACTGAGGATGCTTTCGGCAAGTACAATGATGGTGAACTGCCCAAATCGTTCTACAAGCGAAGGAGATGCCGAAAACTGCTGTCCGCGCGATGCCAGGATTTTGTTTAGATTCCGGGCGCCCAGTACCGGAGCAGACAGGTTGATAACGATGGCCAGCAGATAGAGAGGTAATGCAGCAAATGGCTGGCAGAAAATGGAAATAAATAATAGGAGGAATGCAATACCATAGCATAACAGGAAAGGGCCGCTGAGCCCGATATGCGACCTGTCATAGAAGGAGACGCTGGCGAGCAGGTAAATAGTAACGCCCTGTACGGCTAAAAAACTGACCGTGAAACTGACGATGTTCCCCCGGAAGGCCGCAGGGACGGATATTGCGACAGCTCCCACAGTCAGCATTTCGAGAAAAACAAACCACCGGGTGCGGATGGTGTCATTCCCATGCAATTCGTAATACTGCGTGCCGTTTATCCAGGCCCAGAAAATAAAAACAAAATAGAGGATGGCATAACTGACATGCGCCCCGTCCGGATGCGCTGCGATATGACTGGTCACCTGCCCGATGCACGCTACGTAAACGAGGTCGTAGAATAACTCCAGCCAGCTGATCTTGCGTTCGTTTTGAGTCTCCTTAAATCGCCGGGGAGGCTGCCACCATGTCTTTTTATTCATACCGCAAATTAAGGAATTTAATGCATTGCCGCCACAGACCAAACCATTGAGGCTTCCTAGTGGAAAGGGGGCCTGAACGAATCGCAGGTATTTATTTTTTTGGAAAGACCAGGGTTATCTGTGTCCTAAAGCCAAAATCCGGTTTTTCCCCCGGCGCCGCTGAAACCGGGATCACAGGCCCTGCCTGAAGTTGAAAATTTTGTTTTCCGATGTGCGTGAGCCCGGAAATATTCGGTGTGATCACGGCAGACATATACCGGTGCTCCCAGTTCCTGGTAATATCGGCATTAACCCCTACACCGGCCCCGGAAGACCAGTTATGGACCACAAAGGGCAAGGCATAAAACTGGCTGACCGCATCCCGGTTTGCACTGCCGGCATAGGACCATATCTGGTTAGCCAATATTCCAAATGTCCATCCTGACGCCTGGAACAAGGCTGCCGCAGTCGGACCCACACCCCATTTTTTTGTACCGAGGTAGCTATTCGTTGCGCTTGGGATCAAAAAGGCAGGGCCGGTTCCCCATATTAAACCATTGCTAACCTTTGCGGGGGAAAAGAAGGCGCTTGCCACGATGTCCGAAAGCCCGGTATGAGTTCCGGGCACCGGCAGCACATCGGTTTGGGTGACTATGGGCATCACCACCCTGGTAATCAGGTTCCAATCCTTCGATAGCTGAAAAGGAATTACCGGCTGTATATTTAACGTATTTTGATAGCCATTTAGCGGTCCGATACCTGTCGTCAGGTTATTCTGAAAGGGCAAACTAATTAAAGAAGAAATGGGGTTGCTTAACTTTTTAGTTATTTCCTCAGCGGATGCCTGACCGAGAGCCCTGTTATGAAATAAAACAAGGCAAACAATGCTAATAAAAAAGCAAAATTGCTGAATCAGGGTTCGGCAGGAACTTTTCATTTTAGATGAACTTAAGCGGATATTACCGGATCATGTTAGAGAATAAATAGGATCACAAAGATATTTTGCATGGCATGGCAGAGACTTTGAAAATGAAACAATACGCTTTGAAAATGAAACATCGCGTTTTTGCCAGCTTCAACTATCCCGGTTTAACCCGTATTCCGGCCCGGCACGCTGAATCAGGCTATTTTGAGCTGCCTGGTGATAGCCGCCCTCAGAAAATTCGGATAATATGCCAACCAACTATGGTCTACGGCAACCGGCGCAACCCTCGCCTTGTGAAGGAAACCTGTATCGGCCAGGTGTCCAATAGAAGAATTAAAAAAGCGCTTTATGTTTTTTAATCAAAAACTTCCCGGGTCATTCATAAATTTATGATATTTCGTAAGCTTATTTTTTGACTTTGTGCTGCATAGCGCTTCAAATCAGCGATTATTTAACTGGCATCCACCTTGACTATTAACCGAAAATCCATTTGCCTTGAAAAGATCCTATTCAACTGACACCTTTGCACCATTCAGGGAAGGCTTATTCCGTACCTTATGGGTTGCCGCGTTTATCTCCAATATAGGAACCTGGATGCAAAACGTAGGAGTGGGCTGGCTGGCGGCGACGCTCTCCGCCTCTCCGCTGGTGATTGCGCTGATCCAGACGGCGACATCATTGCCAGCCTTATTGGTGAGTTATCCGGCAGGTGTTATCTCCGATCATTCCGACCGGCGCAAATTTCTGATCGGGTTACAGGCTTTCCTGTTTGTTGTCGTACTTGCACTCGCAGTGCTTACCCTCTTTAAATTACTGGACATCGGCCTGCTCCTTTTTTTTACATTTTTGATCGGCATAGGCTCCGCACTAACCACGCCCGTGTGGCAGGCCATTACGCCTGAAGTGATCAGCAAGGGCCGGATGAAGGAAGCCATCGCCTTAAACGGCGTTAACTTCAACCTGGCCAGGGCGGTTGGTCCGGCATTAGGCGGTATACTCCTGGTATCCGGCGGCATCAGTTCCATTTTTTTATTCAATGCAGTTTCGTTCCTGGCACTGGTTGCGGGGCTCTACCGATGGAAAAACACGCCCTCATCTGCTAAGTCCGTCGAATTCAGGAAAACCGCTATTGAAGGTTTGCGGGCCGTAAGAAAATCGAAATCATTTCGTCAACTGCTCATCAGGAGCGTCTCCTTTACGGCATTTGTGAGCATCCTGTTTGCATTTCTCCCGCAATTATCCAAATATGAATGGCATCAAAACAGTTCACAGTATACCTGGTTATGGGTCAGCCTGGGCATCGGAGCGCTGGGGGGAAGCTATCTTTACGGCATATGGAACAAATCTTTAACTGCGGCTAAAATTGTATTTATCAGCTGCGAACTTGTTGCGGTATGTCTTTTTCTGCTAACGGAGACGCGGGATTTTTACCTGCTGAATGCGATCATGTTCCTCACCGGCATCGGGTGGATCAACGCAACTTCAACCCTGAACGTACTGGCACAGGAGCTTTCTCCCACTGAATTTAAGGGAAGGTTTCTCGCCATTAACGTAACTGTTTTCCAGGGGTCGATCGCTTTATCGAGCATGTTCTGGGGCTATTTATCCAGTCTGCTGACCACTGTGGTGGTGATGAAGATTGCGGCGGTAAGCATGGTTGTTTTTTGCGGGGCGCTGGCATTTTTTCCAATGGAAGAAGCTGAAACCAATATACAGGAAAGCGTTGCCTGCTCGGATCCCTTGCTACAGTATCAGGTCAAATAACGCGTTATCTTTTTAAGACCACATAATGCAGTTTCATGATATCCAGCCGTAAATTTTCGAAATATCAATAGTGAATACGCTCCAGACCTATTAACATCTTACTGAACAGCAATGATTTAGAGCCTGGCGTACCTTTTGTAAATGCAGTATAAGCTTTAATTCATCAGGACCAATTGAATTTAAGGACCACCAAAATGGAAAAAGATTGCCCGGTTCCATTAAGGGCGGCGATCTGAGGGAAATTATGCAGGAAAAATAAATTTAAAAATCATGAAACTCAATTCATTTGCCGAAGTACAAACCTTTATTGAAGAAATAATGACAGAAAATAAAAGGGAAGGCGCACCACCGCCCAAATCCCCGCATAAGGCTTTTTGGGCCACACTTACCTATGAACAGTTTACAACCGGTGATGTTCCGGGGGTGCTCGACCCGGTAAAAAACCTGCCAATCCCTATTTTGGTTAAGGGAGATTCCGCTAACAGCAACCTGATATTATCACTAAGAGGACAAGGGCCGCTATACGACCCGAACCATGGCGCATTTGGACGCATGCCAGCAAACGGCCCGCCGTGGTTTACCGATGAACAGATCCAGCTGTTGGCAGATTGGATCGATCTTGGCTGCCCGGAATAGCGCTGATGAAAATCACGCTTACAATTCTCAAAACAACACGAATGAGCACGGGCCGGGGCTAGCGGTGCGTGCTGCCGTTATAATATTACAGTGCCTGCGATGCGTGTCCCGCGAGTTAAAACATTTGAACGGGCGCTATTTTTTAAAGAATCAACGCTTTTGTGATTTCATGGCAAGCTTTCGTAAATTTTCGAAATATCAACAATAAGGCACGCTCAGAAAATATTTAATATACTGATTAGCAACATTTTAATAAATGGCACATGGTTCGCCATCAATTCGGGATTTTACTATTAAAAATAACAGGCGTGGAACATCCAAAATCCAATACTTAAAATATGAGGCTCACGAAAAAACAGGCAGGAATAGCATTCATCATTTTGGTATCTATAGCGACGACTGCTATTCTCAGCTTCGGCATTTTATGGACGCACCATCAAATTGACAGCGAGTTTTTTGTCCTGTGGAGGCCTGATTTTATTCATGGCTGTTTAATTTCCATTCCCACCGGCTTCCTGTTGAATCCCCGGATCAAGAAGCTGATCGACCATTATACCGAAACCGGCGGGACCTGATTTTAAGCATTGAAGCGGAATAGTAAAAATGAAGGATGATCACTATTAAACCAACAAACAACATATCCATTTAAGCTATGAATAATTTTGCGGAGTTTCTATCCAGGTTTCAATTCGGATTTACCGCCTGTTACCACATTATGTTCCCGGCACTTTCCATCGGGCTGGCGTGGTTCCTGGTTCTGATCCACGCGATGTACCTGAAGACCGGGAAGGCGGATTACTTCAGAATCTATAAGTTCTGGACCTCCATATTTGCGCTCAACTTTTCAGTTGGTGTCGTTACCGGCATTTTTATGTCCTTTCAATTTGGCCTAAACTGGTCGAAGTTCTCTTATGCTGCCGGGCCGGTGCTGGGAAGCATTATCGGGCTGGAAGTGATGACCGCTTTCTTCCTGGAGGCCGGCTTCCTGGGAATCATGCTGCTGGGGTGGAACCGGGTGAATAAAAAGGTGCACTTTTTTGCCACGCTGATGGTCGCGTTAGGCACGCTGATCTCTGCGACATGGATATTGGGCGCCAATTCCTGGCTGCATACGCCGGCGGGCTACAAAGTGAGTAACGGGCAATATTTTATCGTTGAATGGTGGCACGCATTATTTAACCCGTCGTTTTACTTCAGGTACCCTCATATGCTGCTGGCGTCTATGTTTGCTGCAAGCTTTTTCGTTGCCGGCATTTCAGCCTGGTACCTGTTAAAGGGAAGGTATACGGGATTTGCCCGCACCTGTTTTTCAATTGCGCTGGTCGTCATTACGATTCTGATCCCGGTGCAGTTATGGGTGGGCGACACGCTGGCAGCCAGGATGTCGGTTTTCCAGCCGGGAAAAGTGCAGGCCATGGAAGGTTATTGGGACGATAAGCCATCGGCGCCTTACCTGCTCTTCATCAATCCAGACCAAAAAAATGAGCGGAACAAAATGCAAATAGGAATACCTTACCTGGGAAGTATATTGGTTGTCCATGACCCGCACGGTACCGTGCCGGGATTGAAAAGGACCCCGCGCTCGGAGCGGCCCAATATGGCTATGACCTTTTATTTTTTCAGGATCATGTTTATAATAGCGATCATCATGTTTTTCGTAGCGGTAACCAGTGTAGCCCTGCGGTTTACCGGTAAGTTATTTACCACGCGGTGGTTCCTTAAGCTTTGCATGTGGATGACCCCTGCCGGCGTCATCGCAACGATGGCCGGCTGGATCACTTCTGAAACGGGCAGGCAGCCCTACGTTATCTTTGGACTGCTCCGAACGGCAGAAGCGTCCTCCTCCCTGAGCAGTTTCCAGGTGATCCTTTCCTTTGGGCTATTTGTGATCGTTTACCTCGTTCTTTTAGTTTCCTACATCCTTTTCGTGCGGAAAATAGTAAGGAAGGGCCCCGAAACCATACAGGAGACAAGCAAGACGGAAGAACATAAGAAAGACAACTTTATTTCCGGGCTACCGGAAACCATTAAATTATCTGTTAAATAAATCAGGCTATGGATATTCATATATTATGGGCAGGTGTGGTATGCTTTTCCGCAGTGATGTATACCATTTTTGACGGGTTCGATCTGGGCGTCGGTATTCTCATACCTTTTGTCCGGGATGAAGAGGAACGTGATACGATGGTCGAATCCATTACGCCAATTTGGGACGGGAATGAAACCTGGCTGATCCTGATGGGAGTAGGATTATTCGGGGGGTTTCCCCGGGCCTACAGTGTGCTGCTGCCAGCGCTGTATATCCCCCTGATCCTGATGCTGCTTTCCCTGATTTTACGTGGGGTTGCCATGGAGTTCCGCTTTATGTCGGCCACAAGAAAAACCTCCTGGGACGCGGCATTCGCCCTGGGATCTGTTTTAGCAGCCTTTTGCCAGGGAATGATACTTGGCAACCTGATGGAAGGGCTTAAGCTGGACAAAAATTTCAATCATGTTAATTCCACCTTCGGTTTTATAAATCCGTTCACGATTTTGATCGGCTTTTCGCTAATCGTCAGCTATGCGCTGATCGGGACTACCTGGCTGAACCTGAAAACAACCGGGGCGATTCAATACCGGTTTAAACGGTATGCCAGGCGGATCATTGTATTCCTGGTTCCGCTGTTCATGGTTATCTTCTGGGGCCGGTTCAACTGGAGCGTGTTCGCCCCGCTGAATGGCGCCTACGGTATTCGGAGTATCTTCTCCGTGGCATCGGTCGTTTGGTGTGTGCTGAGCCTGGTGCTGATGGCGGGGATCTACCGGAGTATTAATGCCCGCAGGGAGCGTATCCCGTTCTTTCTGAATATGCTGATGACCGTGGTTTCCGCGCTATATATTGTATCGGGGTTCTGGCCCTATATCATCCCGCCCGACCTTACGATTTTTGATGCTGGTTCCCCTGCTTATGGTAATACGATCTTATTGGTCAGTTCGTTTATTGTCATCCCGGTCATCCTCGCTTATTTGATCTATTCCTATACCGTATTCAGGGGAAAGGTAAACGCGCGGGATTACGAACCCGTATTACACGATGAAGATATCGCATTGGAACCGGTCAGGCTGAATGACCATAAGGACACGCTGATCAGGCAATTGAATCTGTCATGGCCCCTGCGGATCATCATATCGGTCGCCGGCATCCTGTTTTTTTTCGCCGCTATCGGGTGTTTGGGCGACGGACCCGCCCTTTGGTCGATAGGTATTTTCATTATGGTGTTCTCATTTGCATGCCTCAGATACAGGCATTAACTGTTTGCTGACTTATTATGCTATCCACTGTTACCTATGCTGACAAGGCAACCTCCAAAAAAGCGGCAGGCTTTTTAAGGTCACAGGCGGCCTTATGGAAAAACGATACCCGGATGATCGCTGCCCTGAGATTTGCAGGTATCCTGGCCTTCAACCTGCAACTAATTATTATCGCGGAACTCGTCAGTAGCCTGGTTTTGGGAAAAACAGTTGCTGCGGACAACTACCGGTTAATTTTACTGCTGGGTTTGTGCGCGATAGCAAAAGCAGCATTTTGTTACCTGGGTGATTTAAAGGCAGCTGAAGTAGCGGAAAAAATAACCGTCAATATACGTTCAGCGATCATGAACGATATCCATAAGGGCTATATCTCCCGCTTCAGGAATCAATATTCAGCAGGCATGTCGTTGAGCCTTCTGAATAAGACAGAAGTGATCGCCCCCTATTTTACCAGGTATATCCCCCAAACCATTTTGTGCGTTATGGCCCCGGCGACGGTACTGATCTACCTGACCACCGTTAATTGGGTATGCGCGTTGCTGATCCTGCTCTGCGCCCCGGCAGTGCCCGTGTTTATGATGGTCATCCGGCGATATACTTTGATTGAAGGCAAATGTCCCCTTCTGCGGGGTGGAAAGACTTTGAATTTCAAACGACCTTATTGTAAAATCAAAGAATTCCAGGCAGATCC
>Ga0206874_1083_pt1 | contig 25540 bp, 30 predicted proteins | sample Alteio_BWOrgCont_12_FD_152629 | JGI IMG/M metagenome (GOLD analysis project Ga0206874, IMG submission 152629) | Enriched cells from forest soil in Barre Woods Harvard Forest LTER site, Petersham, Massachusetts, United States -... | ecosystem: Environmental > Terrestrial > Soil > Temperate forest >...
CAGCTCGTTTACCAGCCCGGCCAAGCTGACATCATCATCTTGGTGTCGAGCCGGGCTACCGAAGATGTCATGGCGGTCTACGACTCCCACGTGAATGGCAATTTCCTCTGGCGGGTAATGGGACGCGACGGCCTCCAGGCCGGCGAAACTCCCCTGATGACGGAATTTGAAAAGGGCTTCGAGAGCATATCGCAGCACAACGCGCGCTAGGTTGAAGGATGGCACCGGTTGCCAGTAGTCCTGGCTCCACAGATGCGGCGGCAACGCCGCCGCACCGGGCCACTCCGACGTCGCGCCCGTCGGAAAAAATACCCACTAAGGTGTAAGGTGAAACACCGACCCGCAGCCTTGGATAAAGCCTTCGTCGTTACATTCGGGTTGGGCGGATCCCCCGATCGGCGTACTGCCATAGAAATCCCCGTGCGAACCTAAGATCAAGCCCATCGAGGGGATAATTGGCGCTCCACTTTGATCTTGCGTGAAGTCGTAGAGGTCGGTGATCTTACCTTTCGTGTCTATCCTGAACAAACATCCTCCAGCGAAGGCGCAGTTGTTGACCTCCTGCAGGCCATAGAGATTGCCCTTCGAATCTCTCACCAGATGACTGGCGTAGAGATGATTCAGCACCTGTCCTTCCTTGCAGGGGGGATCGGTGCACGGGCTGAAGGTGAAGAGCACGCTGTACTTGCCGGTCGTATCCACTTTGAAAATGGTTCCTAAGCCGTACTCCCAATTTGTCTTTTTGATGGTATCGCCGCCACTATCGGCAATGCCATAGAGGTTGCCATCGTCGTCGATAATCAGACCTAGAGGATCCGACCCGTCCTTCGGGCCAGTGAAAGCGTGGAGGACGGTGAAATTCCCGCTCGGCTCTAGCTTGTAGATGGTTCCGCAGCCTTCTTCTTTGTTCATGCCCCAGCCTGGATAATTGCACTTGAGATTGCCTCCATAGGCTGCGCTGCCATAGATGTTCCCTTTCGCGTCGAGAACCACGCCTCCCTCCGGCTGGATTCCGTCCGTTCCTTTGAAAACATGAAGCACTTTGAATTTGCCCGATGGGCTGATCTTAAACAGCGTTCCACAGCCCAAGTTATTCTCAACCAGACCGCAGTTGGGACTGCCTCCGAATGGCGACATGCCGTAGAGGTTGCCTTCTGCGTCCACGGCAACAGGAGAATCAAGGCAGCAGGCCTTCGCCGTTTCTCCGGCAACAAACAAGACGGTTTCCTGTCCCTGCGGGTCGACTTTGAAGACTACCGATGCGCCGCCAACAAAGCCGTTCCCTTGTGTCGTGCCGTAAAGGTTACCCTTTGCGTCTCGGGCCAACCCTGCGTAGGGACCGTATCCGTTGTCTCCGCCCTGGAAGCGGTAGAGAATGGTCTCGTTGCCAGCGCTGTCGATCTTGAACACGGTTCCGCAGCTGTCTTCGCCGCAGTCGAGGATGCCACCAAACTTGGTCGCGCCGTAGATATTGCCATCCGCGTCCCGAATGATGGAGTTAGGAACCGCGCCGTCTGTCCCAGCGGCGAACGCATGCAGGACAGTGTAGGTTTGGACGCCTCCCTGCGAGTGGTCTCCGTCCGTGTCCGCGGTAAAGTTGTGAGTGGATTGTGCGCCTGTAGGCGGTGCGGAAATTGCCAATAGCGCCATTGCGAGTATCGTGGCAAGCGACATTTTTGCTTTTCTCAAGGTCTTACCTCCGGCGATTGCCATAGAAAAATGATCGGCTTGGCAGATCGCGACGCCGACAATAGCGCCGCCGGACTGCGAGTTTGTCATCGAAATGTAAAAGGTTATGCGAAGAAACGTGACGTAGAATCGGTACCGCCGGGTGCCCCAGGCCTCGCGCTCTTCGAGACCTTGTATCTCCCGACCAATTTCGCAAGTACAAACTCGTTCACAACTCTTTACTTGTTTTTACTTCAGATTCACACATCGGCTCGCCGGTTCAACTACGTTTGCGTCGGGAGGGCAGTGCGATGAACATCAATCGGATTTGGATTTATGTCATGGTGTGCAGCTTGGCTATTGTCTCGGCGAACCTTCAAGGTTTCGCGCAGCAGAATCCTGCGGCGTCGACGACCAGCGCTCAGAACACGGACCGCGATGGGCAACACGATTTTGATCCTCTCATCGGTTCCTGGAAATTTCATCTCAAGAAGCTCATGCATCCTTTGACAGGCTCTAATGATTGGGTCGAATTTGAGGGCACCGGTGTCTGCTACAAGATTTGGGATGGCCGCGCGCAGTACGACACGGTCGAACTCGAGAGCCCGGATTCGGGCCATATCGAGGGACTGACGGTGCGTCTATACAATCCGCAATCCCATCAGTGGCGCCTTTATTGGGCGAACAGCAAGATTGGCGTTATGGACCCACCCCAGATCGGCGAATTCAAGAATGGACGCGGCGAGTTCTTTGCCCAAGACACGATTAACGGCAAGGTCGTCCTCATTCGATTTGCGTGGACGAACCTGACCACGGGCACGCCCCACTTCGAACAGTCTTTCTCAGCAGATGGCGGCAAGACCTGGGAAGTCAACTGGATCACCGATCAAACCCGAGTGCAATAAATCCGCACTTCGCCACCACGCAACAAAGCGGGTGCCCCACCCTTCTCGCGTGCTCTGCGAGAGGGGCTTTTAGACACCACGCCCCGACTGTCATACTGAGGAAGCGCAGGCCGTCGCGAAGCGAAGGCCTGCCAACGAAGGATCTCTGCCGGGTGCCCCAGGTCTCGCGCCTTTCGAGACCTGGGTTTCCTAAATCCGGCGCACCGCGACTGTCCAACTTAGCCTTGACGACTATCCACCGTCTCTCCTTTTTCCACGAACGCCTGCATCCAGCCCAGCACTCGCTTCCAGCCTTCTCCGTGATCCGCCGCATCTTTCACGTCGCCGGCAAATCCGCTGTGCGTGACCTTCACCATGGTGCCGGTGCCGACCTTTTGCGGACCGCTGTGCTGCAGGCCATGAACGCCCTGCGGCTGCAACTCCCAACGGACCACCGTCTTCTTCGGATGTTTTTCGTAATCTGCTTGCCAGGTGTGTACCAGCAAATGCGGAGGGTCGACCTCGATATATTCGCCTTCGACCCGAAACGACTTGCCGTCCGCTCCCACACCCTCGCTGAACCACTTCCCTCCGGGACGCACGTCGGTTCGCGCTCCGGTCACCCGATACATATTTTTCTGTCCCCACCACTTCACCGTCTGAGCGGGATCTGTGATCGCCTGATAGACGCGCTCGGGAGGAGCCGCGATGAATATCTCAACCACGACTGTGTCTTGCTCGGGAAGAATGCTTGCTGTCGTCATAAATTCTCCTAAACGTAAGTTCGAGTAGTTCTCTACGAATTTCTTAAGCATGACCACAACGCCGGGCCAGCCGCCGCTGTAATCCTTGCGGGCAACCGCTTCCTGGGCCAGACCACTGTGAGTCACTTTTACATGCGTGCCGTCTTTGCTTGGCGTCAGCTCCCACCGGACAATAGTCTTACGGGACTTGTCAGCGTGCCAGTTCGCAATCCAAGAGTACGCCAGCTGGCGTGGCGGATCGCATTCGAGAACTTCTCCGTCACAAGAGAACTGGCTCACGCCATTGATGTTCAACTCTGTTTTCTTCGTTCCGAACCGCCATCGACCGCCGGGACGCGCGTCCATTTCAAAGAATTCGTTCTGGCAGTCTTCGCTATTCCACCAGCGCATGAGCTGCCGAGGATCGGTGAGAGCTTCGAACACTCGCTCCGCCGGCGCAGCAATATCAATCTCGCTGACAATCGCATCCTGATCGGGTGTGATTCGGGTCGTGGTCACTGGCATCTCCTTCAGTTTCACAAACACTACTTGTGTTTTGGCCGTTGGTGGGCGCTTTCCTTTACATATTCCGCTTCGACAAACGTTTTCAGGTTCGCCAGGCTCGTCTGCCAGAAAACGCGGTAATGTTCGAGCCATAGATCGACGGCTTTCAACGGCTCTGGATTTAGCCGGTAAACGCGGTGACGGCCTTCGCGTCTTTCATGGACTAGATGAGCTCGCCGCAACAAGCGCAGATGCTTCGAGATGGCTGGACGGGAAACCGGAAAAGCGCTCGCAATCTCCCCCGCGGGCCGACTTCCCTGTCGCAACAAATCAAGAACTTGCCGGCGAGTCGGATCGGCCAAAACCTGAAAGGTCGCTTCCGTGGAATATGTAACCGAACGGTTCCGCATGATGTGTAACCTTACGGTTACGCACTCATCTTGTCAAGAACATTCTGAGAAATTATTCGTTGAACCAATGTACCGTTGCGTACGATGTATCCGGGAGTTGGCTCGCATGAAAATTCGAACTGGGGCCAATTGTGCATTCATCCTAACGATTGCGCTTGGACTAACGATGCTTGCGACCCATGCGGCGAGCGCACAGACTTACAAGACCCTCTACAGTTTTTGTCCCAAGCCGGGTTGCAAGGACGGAGCCGATCCGCAGGCTGGATTAATCATCGACGCGCAAGGAACTCTCTATGGCACGACCGTTTACGGAGGCGCCGGCTGCGGCGGCCAAGGTTGCGGGACGGCGTTCAAGGTAGCCGGGGACAAAGAGACCGTGCTGCACCGGTTCAAGGGCGCGCCGGATGGGGCCAATCCCTCGGGAAGCTTGCTCCTCGATTCCAAAGGCAATCTCTATGGCGTGACATCTGAAGGAGGCCGCGGTGGGGGAACCCTGTTCAAGATCGATCCTAACGGCACCGAAACCGTGCTCTACAGCTTTGGATCTAACGGCAACAAAGACGGAGCAGTGCCAAAGGGAAAACTAATTACGGACAGTGCGGGGAATTTTTACGGCACCACATTCGAAGGCGGCACTCACGGCAGCGGAACCGTCTTCGAGGTGCATCCAAGCGGCACAGAGATCGTGCTCTACAATTTCTGTTCGAAGGGATCCAGCCATTGCACCGACGGCGAAGAACCGAACGGCGGATTGGTTAGGGACGTGAACGGCAGTCTTTATGGAACCACGGTCGTCGATCTCGGGCGCAACGGCAAAGGCGGCGGCGCAGTATTCAAACTGACAAAGGAAGGCAAGGAGAGCGTGCTTCATCTGTTCTGTTCTGCCAAGAATTGCGCTGACGGGGAAGCTCCCAACGGTGGATTGATCATGGACGCGGCTGGCAATCTTTATGTCACGACTCTCGTTGGAGGAGCAAATACGTGCCTGGCGGGGGGGCAAAATTACGGCTGTGGAACGATCTTCAAGGTTGCTCCCGACGGAACAGAGACCGTGCTTTATAACTTCTGTTCTTTGTCGAACTGCGCCGACGGGTCGGCTCCGGAAGCCGGGTTGTACAAGGACACGCGTGGCAAGCTTTACGGCACGGCCTCAAACGGAGGGAGCGGCAACTGTTCCGGAGGATTTTTTCCGGGCTGCGGAACCGTGTTCGAGTTGTCTGGAAAGAGGCAAAAGATACTGCATTCCTTCAGCGGGGCAGCACCGGACGGGGCATTCCCGCAATCCGCTTTAATTGTCGACTCGAAAGGAAGCGTCTACGGCACTGCTTCGGAAGGCGGCAAGTCCGGCAACGGCGTAGTGTTTGCGATCATCCCATAATTCTTGATCTTCGGCGCGCGGGCAATTGCGCTTTCTTCGGCTGTCCCAGCAGTCGGGCACAGCCGTCGCGTAACACGGCACTTACTTTCCATTGCGGATTAATGCCAGGAATTCGCGATGAACTCGGGTGTCATCGCTGAGCTCCGGATGGAAAGTTGCAGCCATTACTTTTCCCTGGCGCACCGCCACCGGATCGTCACCTTGGGTGGCGATTACTTCGACTGCGGGGCCAACACGTTCTATTTTTGGGGCGCGGATGAAGACCATCTCCAGCGGCTCTTCACCCAGCCGGCCTTGGCGGATGGAGCTGTCGATCTGGCGGCCGTAAGCATTGCGGCGGATGCGGATGTCGAGCGCGCCCAATCCGGTCTGTTTCGGGTTCTCCACCTCTTTCGCCAGCAGAATTGCGCCGGCACAGGTTCCGAATGTCGGCTTAGCTTGGACAAAATGCCTGAGCTTTTCGAAGCCTTCTTCTCCCAATAACTTCAGGAATGTACCCGATTCTCCTCCAGGAATTACGAGGCCGTCGATCTCTTCGAATTGTCCAGGATGCTTGACGAGAACAACTTCGGCGCCCAGATCTTCGAGCCGGCGGCGGTGAGCGTCGAAATCGCCCTGAAGTGCTAGAACCCCAATCTTCATGCTCAGATTATTTTACTGGATTAGCGATGCCGTCCAGCTTCAGACGGCGGGGATTCGCCAGATTTTCGTTGCAACCAGGGCTACGGCAATTCCAATCGATACTTCGATGAAGCGGTGAAGCGCGACGGTCCAGGGCGCATGGCCAGGTCCTGTAAGCAAGACAATGCTTAGCGTGATGGCGGCAAAACGATAGGCAGTGCCGATCCGCAACAGCGCGCAGAGGATTCCGCAGATAAAAATGCCCGCACCGTAAACGATCCAACGCGGCTGAAACCAAGTCGCGATCAGCGCAGCCACGAACGCTCCCAGCGCCGTGCCAGCGAAACGCTGCCAAGCCACGATTAGGGGTCGGTCACAGAGAGAAGAACGACAATCGTGGAAATCGGTGCCTAATAAAACTCAGGCAGGTTAAGGCTGCGCGCCAAAAGCATCGATAACGACGGCAGCCACAGCCATCCGGAAGGAATTGATGAGAACCGCGCGACTGACTCCAAGGCGGCTCGCCCATTGTGGCATGGGGACGATTGTACCGTGGGTGAGCGGGCTACTTATTGTGGCTGTCGCGCATGACCGTGTCAGCAAAATGATGTTTCGCTGAGGGAACTTCTTGACAAGCAGTTACCGATCTATGTATATTACTCATCGGTTATGGAACCATCAGGTTATCTACAATCGTCTGCTCGTCTTGACGCGACTTTCGCGGCGTTGGCCGATCCCACGCGCCGCGCCATGCTGGCTCGGTTGGCGAGGGGCGAGGCCTCAGTGTCTGACCTGGCTGAGCCGTTTGCCATGAGCCAGCCCGCGATTTCCAAACATCTCAAGGTGCTCGAACGCGCAGGATTGGTTTCGCGGGGACGAGATGCGCAACGGCGTCCGCGGCGCTTGGAAGTGAAGCCGCTCCGCGACGCGACTCGATGGCTTGAAGACTATCGCCGCTTCTGGGAGCTGCGGTTCAAGCGCCTGGACGTGCTTCTTCACGAGATGCAAACTACTGGGCTTAAAAAGCATGCGGCGAGGATCAAGAAAAAGAAAGCTGCGCGTTAGCTAAGGAGATCAAATGAAAAACAGCGAAAGGTTCAATATCAGAGCGCAGGGTGATCGCGAGATTGTGATGACACGTGTTTTTGATGCGCCTCGTCAGATGGTATTCGACGCTTACACCAAGCCGGAACTGGTGAAGAGGTGGTTGCTTGGCCCGGATGGCTGGTCAATGCCGGTCTGTGAGATTGATTTGAGGGTGGGCGGAAAGTATCGTTATGTCTGGAGAAACGACACCAACGGACGCGAAATGGGGATGGGCGGCGTCTACCGCGAGGTCATCCCGCCGGAACGGATTGTTGGCACCGAGAAGTTCGACGAAGAGTGGTATCCCGGCGAAGCGGTTGGGACTATCGCGCTGACAGAGCAGGAGGGCAAGACTACGCTGACGCAGACGATTTTGTATAACTCCCGCGAGACACGGGACGCCGTGCTCAAATCGCCGATGCAGACCGGCGTGGCCGCAAGCTACGACAGGCTGGAAAAACTCTTGTCGGGGCGCGAGGCGTTGAGCGCGTAAACACCACCGCCGGCCCTCATGTTAGTGTTCGCCGAGGCCGATGTTTAGATCCAGGGATTGATTACTGCTCTGAACATTTGAAAACCCGAAACGTCGCGGGTGACCAGAGTCAATTGATGAAATTCTGCTGTCGCCGCGAGAAAGGCGTCCCTTGCTCCTATCGGTCGCCCCGCCGCTTCGCAACGCGAAACCGCTTCGCCCCAAGCGTCCGCAACGTCCCTGTCAATGGGCAATATTCTGCCTTCAAATCTCAGCGGCAATTCCCGCCCAATCCACTCCTCAAGTCGGCGGCGCGCCCCCACGGCCAGACGTTTCACGCCATAGCGAAGCTCTGCCAGGGTGATGACGCTTACGAAAATGCGATCCTCGTCGGTTGATTCCATCCAACCGATCAGACCTGGGTTAGGACGAGGCTTGACCCACGCGGAAACCGCGTTTGTGTCAAGCAGAAAGCTCATAGATTAACTTTCCGCGGCCGTTCCTTGGGCCGATAGGTATTCAGACCCGATCCCCGAAGCGGAGATGCCGCAAAGAACTCGGCGAGTTTGCCGACCCGCTGTGTCTTTCGTTGCCATTCCTCTCCCCCAACGACAACGGCCGCAGTACGGCCTTTTCGGATAATGGTCTGCGGCCCCTCGGACATCGCTCGATCGATAATTTCACTGAATTTTGCCTTGGCTTCCGCCACAGTCCACGTTTGCGAATTCATTTGCGACGCTCTCCTTTGCTTACAAGGTCATCATGGTCATCATAGTCATTTGGATAGTAAAAGGGGGTAATCGGATGGACCGATAGATATACGAGGTCAGATTGAAGGTCTGCCGTCCGTAGCCGGGGCGTTGGGCGCACGATTAGAACAGGTCAGGCCTCGGATGTGAACAGCAATGGCTCCGGCTCGGCCGGAGCCATTGGGAAATACCGCGGTACAAGCACTGTCTCTATTTGAGTTACACCTTCACCAACCCCGAGTTTGCAGCATGTGCGCTTCGTCCAACGCGCCCACCGCTAAGCCTTTCATCGCTCCGACCAAGTCTTCGCTTACTTCTAGCAATACCTTCGGATCGTTGTAATGCGTAGTGGCGCGGACTATGGCGCGGGCTCGTTTCTCGGCTTCTTCGGGGTCGGCGAACGTCGTGGAATCTTGCATGAAGATGCCGGAACCGACGAAGACGGATTCAGCACCTAGTTGCATGACGAGCGAGGCGTCGGCGGGAGTGGCGATGCCTCCGGCGGAAAAGTTTGGCACGGGCAACTTTCCTTCCTTAGCGACGAGTCTCACCAACTCATACGGGGCTTGATGCTCTTTGGCTTTCGCGTAGAGCTCTGCTTCGCTCAGCACCGTGAGGATCTTCATCTCTTGCACGATCTGGCGCATGTGTTTTACGGCATGCACTACGTCGCCGGTGCCAGCTTCGCCCTTGGTGCGAATCATGGCTGCGCCCTCAGCGATCCGCCGCAGGGCTTCTCCGAGATTGCGGGCGCCACAGACGAACGGAACTGTGAAAGCATGCTTGTCGACGTGGTGCGCCTCGTCGGCCGGGGTGAGCACCTCGGATTCATCGATATAGTCGACGCCCAGCTCTTGCAAAATTTGCGCCTCGGCGAAGTGGCCGATGCGGCACTTGGCCATGACGGGGATCGAAACGGCGGCCATGATCTCGCGAATCTTTTTGGGCGAAGCCATGCGAGCGACGCCACCTTCCGCGCGGATTTGCGCGGGCACGCGCTCCAGAGCCATGACGGCGACGGCTCCGGCCTTTTCGGCGATCGTGGCTTGCTCGACGTTAGTGACGTCCATAATGACGCCGCCTTTTAACATTTCGGCCAAACCAGTCTTCAGACGCAGGCTGGTGGATCGTCCATTATTGTTCGACATAGCTCCTCTTTCGACTATCGCTGCGGGGTGCGCACAGGCGAGGACGCCTGCGCCTCCATTACTTACTAGTATATTCCTTCCTGCTTGGGGCGGGCGAAGAGGTCCATTCTCCGTTACTTTTCGACGAATTTGGCGAACATCTTGTGCGGATCGATGGCGATGAACAGGCCCCGGCTGCGGGCCAGCACTTCGTCTTTGGAATTCAGAATCTCGGCCATGTTGACGTGGCGGCGACCGCGAACGCGCACCTCGCGCGATTCGACGCGCAGCGGTTGGTTGAGTGGGACAGGCTTAAGGTAGTCCACGGTGATCTGCGAGGTCAGCGCGACTACGTTGCGCAACTTATTTACCTTGCCCATCGCGTCGTCAAGGATGGTAGCGATCACGCCTCCGTGGACGTGGCCCGGCGGGCCCGTGTAGCGTTTGCCGAGGCGGAAGCGGCAGACGAAGCGGTTTTGCTCTTCGTCAAAGGTGAATTTCAGACGCATGCCGTCGGGGTTATCCCGTCCGCAAGCGAAGCAGTAATTCTTTTGCATCTGGACGTAGCGGGTGTTGTGATCGTGAGCCGATTTCTTCGCCATGGGTCGAAAGTAATTAAATCACAAAGGACAATAAGCCCCGCACAGAAACCGATTGCGCCGCAGTTTGGTCATTCTTTAATTTCTACAGCATGAGTTCTCTAATCGGTTCTTTTTTGCGGAACAGCTTGCGCTTATGACGCAGGGCTGTGATAAACTTCGGGGCCTAACGCAGCTTGGTGTTTTTGAGTGAGCTTTTTTGAAGAGCTATGAGGAAACACAAACCCTGTGAGGAGGTCTGGTAGATGGGCCTCGCCCTGCTAGCAATAATCTGGTTGATCACGTTTGTCAGCACCTACTTTTTCGTGGCCCAAACCTGGTGGCTACCGCATGGCGTGTCGGCGTCGACGCCGTGGATTGACCATCAGTTCGCGCTCACGTATGTAATCATGGGCGTCGTTTTCGTGGCCGCGCAAGGCGCCCTGGGTCTGTTTGTCTGGCAGTATCGCGACCGTCCCGGCGCGGGCAAAGTGGCGTACTCGCACGGCAACACCAAGATGGAAGTGACGTGGACGGTGTTGACCGCCATTCTTTTTATTGGGCTGAACCTGATGGGCAGTCCGATCTGGGCGTCGGAGCGTTTTGCGCCGGCGGCCGCGGATTCGATTCCGGTGGAGGTGACGGGCATGCAGTTCGCCTGGTACTTCCGCTATCCCGGGCCGGATGGAAAGTTTGGGCGCACCGATGCCAAGCTGATCGATCCTTCGTCGGGCAACGAAGCCGCGGTGGGGCTCGATCCGAGCGATCCCGCATCCAAGGACGATGTAGTGACGGGCACGATGTATATTCCGGTGAACCGGGAAGTGGATCTGCGGCTGCGGGCGATCGATGTGATCCACAGCTTCTTTATTCCGCAGATGCGCTTCAAGCAGGATGCGGTGCCGGGGCTGGATATTCATATGCACTTCACGCCCACGGAGATTGGCGACTACGAGATTGCCTGTGCCGAACTGTGCGGGCTGGGGCATTACAAGATGCACGGCATGGTGCACGTGGTGAGTCAGGAAGATTTTGACAAGTGGGTGGCGGCACGGGAGGCAGAGAAATAACCATGGCGACGAGCGCAACGATCCATTCGCACGCGGGACCGCAGGGCTTTATCCGCAAGTATATTTTCAGCCTGGATCATAAAGTGATCGGGCTGCAGTATTACTTTCTGGCGCTGGTGGCGGTGTTTGTCGGCATGTTTTTGTCGGTACTGATGCGTATTCACATGGTGTGGCCGACGGCGGTGCTGCCGGTGATCGGGACGATCGCGCCGGAAACTTATCTGCAGCTGCTGACCATGCACGGCACGATTATGGTGTTCTTCGTGCTGACCACGGCGCCGCAGAGCGGCTTCGGGAATTATTTTCTGCCGATTCAGATTGGCGCGCCGGATATGGCGTTTCCGGTCTTGAATATGCTTTCGTTCTGGACGACCTTCGTGGCCTTCGTCACCCTGCTGGCGGCGTTCTTCGTGGCCGGAGGCGCTCCGCTGCACGGCTGGACGGGTTACGCTCCGCTGAGCGCGCTTACCAATTCCGGACCGGGCGAACAGATGGGCGCGGATTTATGGATCACGAGCATTGCGCTGTTCTGCATTGCCTCGTTGATGGGAGCGCTGAACTTTATTACCACCACGCTGGACCTGCGGGCCAAGGGCATGACCATGATGCGCCTGCCGCTGACGGTGTGGTCGTGGTTCATCACGGCGATTCTGGGGCTGCTGGCGTTCGGCGTGCTGCTTTCGGCGGGCATTCTGCTGCTGCTGGATCGCAATCTCGGAACCAGCTTTTACGTTCCGCTGGTGGTGGTGAACGGGCAGGTGATGGCGCATAAGGGTGGTTCACCCTTGTTGTGGCAGCATCTGTTCTGGTTCTTCGGACATCCCGAGGTTTACATCGCGATTCTGCCGGGGATGGGCGTGGCTTCGCAGCTGCTTTCGACCTTCTCGCGCAAACCGATTTTCGGTTACAAAGCGATGGTGTACGCGCTCATGGCGATTGGCCTGTTGGGCTTCATGGTGTGGGGCCATCACATGTTCATGAGCGGGATGAGCCCGTACACGGCGTTTTCTTTTTCGCTGATGACCATGGCGATCGGGGTGCCGTCGGCGATCAAAACGTTCAACTGGCTGGGAACGATTTACGGCGGCCACGTACGCTTCCAGACACCGATGCTCTTTGCCATCGGCTTCGTTTCGTTGTTCGTGTCGGGCGGATTGAGCGGGCCATTCCTGGCGCAGCCGGTGCTGGATATTCAGTTGCATGACACCGCGTTTGTCGTCGCCCACTTCCATCTGATCATGGGCGTGGCGGCGATCTTCGGCATGTTCGCGGGAACCTATTACTGGTTTCCCAAGATGTTTGGCCGCATGATGAATGAGACCTGGGGCCATATTCATTTCGTAATCACGCTGGTGGGGGCGTATTGCATTTTCATGCCGATGCATTATCTGGGCATGGCGGCGCAGCCGCGACGCTACTCGCAGTTCACGGAGTTGGCCTATCTGCAGCACCTGCTGCCGCTGAATCGCTTCATCACCTATGCGGCGATTATTACGGTGCTGGGGCAGTTCATCTTTTTATTCAACTTGATCCACAGCATGTTCTGGGGGGAGAAGGCGAGCGACAATCCGTGGGAAGCGACGACGCTGGAGTGGACGACGACGACGCCGCCGCCGCACGATAATTTTGGCGGACATACGCCGGTGGTGAATCACGGGCCGTATGAATACAACGTGCCGGGCGCGCCGCGGGATTACATTATGCAGACCGATCCGGCGACGGTGGCATCCCACTAGGTAAGATCGCGGACGCACATGGCGACCTTCAGTCCTCCAGTATCGATCGATGTCCCGAAAACCGGCCAGGGTGGCGGGAGTGGGCGTCCGCCTGCCTTCAGCGGCGGGGGCGATGGGCGCGGCGACGGTTTGCCCGACTACGGGGCGCGCCTGCGGCGGGTTCGGCTGGGACTGGCCATCGGGCTGACTTCGGTCACCATGATTTTTGTTTCGCTGACCAGCGCCTACGTAGTGCGCCGGGGGTTGCCCACCATTGACGAACGTACCAACACGTATGTTCGCGATTGGATTCCGGTCGATCTTCCCGTCACGCTGCTGCTGATCAATACATTGCTGTTGATGGCCAGCAGCATCACGGTGGAACTGGCCCGGCGGCAGATTGCGCGGCAGGCGGCACTGGCATCGGTGGGTTCGATCCCGGGAGTTTCGCTGGGCGAGGGCAAAAGTTTTCCCTGGCTGGCTCTCACCGTGCTACTCGGCGGGGGATTCCTGACCGGGCAGTGGATGGCGTGGCGCGAGCTCGCGGATCGCGGCTTCTATCTGGCCACGAGCGCCAGCAGTTCGTTCGTGTACTTGCTGACCGCCACGCACGCCGTGCATCTGGCGGGAGGCATGCTGGTGCTGCTCTACGCGGTCGCGGTATCGCTCTTGCACAAGCCGGTCGAGGAGCGCGGCATCGTAGTCGACGTCACCGCCTGGTATTGGCATTTCATGTTTTTGCTGTGGCTGTACATCTTCGGGCTGTTGTGGTTCATGCGGTAAATACTGAAGGAGACCAAAAACATGTCTGAAGTCGCGGTGCAACACGGAGGGCTGGAAGTTTTCGAGCCGTCGCTGTTCGGCACCTACTCCAAGAAAATCGGGATGTGGCTTTTTCTGCTCTCCGACACGCTGACCTTCGGCGCGCTGCTGTTCGCCTACAGCTACGGACGCATTTCGAATCCCGACTGGCCCACGCCCTTCGGCAAAGACAGCATCACCAACGCCACCATCATGACGGGATGCCTGCTCTCCAGTTCGCTGACCATGGTGCTGGCGGTGATGGCGGCGCGGCGCAACGACCGCAGCTGGACGCGCAACTGGATTCTGCTCACCATGCTCTTCGGCACGGCCTTCATCCTGCTGCACGGCAGAGAGTGGGGCCACCTGATTGAAGAAGGCATGCTTCCCGGCGCCAACCCCTGGTCGGCGGTGCCGCAGTTTGGAGGGACGTTCTTCACCCTGACCGGCATGCACATGCTGCATGTCACCATCGGTGTCATTTATCTGGGCGTGGTTTCACTGCGCAAAGCATTTTTGCCGATTCTTCTGGCCCTCTGGGGCCTGGGCTGGTGGCTGATTCCGGCCGATAGCGTTTTTCACTACGGCATTCACGTGCTGCTCGTTGGATTTATTGTGTCTGCCATGATCCTGTTTCTGAAGCCCAAAGATTACGACGCACCCGATGTCGAAATCGCCGGACTGTACTGGCACTTCGTCGATCTGGTCTGGATGTTCATCTTCCCGCTGGTCTATCTGATGTCCACGCGGGTGTGATCGGAAACAAGTTTTGACGTCATCCTGAGGGGCGAGAGTCCCGAAGAGCCTGTCCTGAGCGAAGTCGAAGGAATCTCGCGAGTCGCACGAAGAGTTTAACGGGAGAGAACGAATGCACACCGCCGCCGCAACGCACGACGAGGAAAGCAAGGGACAATACTTCTGGGTCTGGGGCGTACTGCTGCTGCTCACCGCGGTCGAGGTGGTCCTGGCCTATAAACGGGTCTTCGAGCCGCTGCACATGCTGGAAGCGCTCATGATTCTTTCCATCATCAAGTCCGCTCTGATCATCGGATACTTCATGCACTTGAAATATGAGATCCCCGCCATGAAGTGGGTCATGATGACCGCCGTCTGCGCCTGCCTCTGCCTCATGTGTATCTTCTTCCCCGACGCCTTCCGCATCGTCCACCTCGGTGTCCAATGAAGCTACGCTTGGCAAGTCTCGGCCTGTTGATTGCGCTTTGGGCGGCTCCTGCCTTTGCCCAGAGTTGCGCTATGTGTTACAGCACCGCGCGCGCCCTGAACAAAGAAGGCCAAAATGCGATCACTCACGGAGTTGTGGTGCTACTCATCCCTCCGATTGGATTCATGACCGTCGGAGTGGGCTTGGCGATGCGCTATAGCAAAAAGCGCGATAAAGAGACCGAATCGTAGCGAGGACGCTCCAGCCTACATCGTGATTACTTGATGATCGAGGCAATCCGGATGGATTGTTTCGTACACGTCTCGCAAAAATTCTTTTCCGTGTCGCGCCACGAAATATATGCCCGCGATCGCGCGCTCCTGCAGAGCTTTGCTGGGATACAACAGACTGCTGAGCACATCGGCTTTCCGGGTGAGGACTTCGGTATGGCGGAGTTCGGCGCGAGCGGCTTTGGCGCGTAATTGAGCTAGCTGATATTGCATCTTGGACGCGGCATTGCTGGCGGAGTCGACCAGAGTCGGATCCAGTCGTGCCAGACCATCGCGAATCTTTGCCAAGGATTTTTCCATGGACGTCTCGGCCTGATCGAAAGCCGATTGCAACTCCTCGGGCAGCGTGCGCGCGGCCATCATTTCGCGCAAGTTCTCCGGACCTTGAAAAAGGTCGGTGAAGCGCAGACCGTATCGCTCCAGCAAAGTTTTCGGCTTTGACTCTACGATCGTGGCGGAGAAACGCGGGACAATCGGAGTCACTCTGCCCAAGAGCTTCTCGTAGACCACGGCCGCTTGAGTGAAGTACGCGACTTCAGCCGAGCCACCAGTATAGGCAAGCGTTGGCAGCAAGTAATCCTGAATCACGGGCCGCAACAAAGCGTTGCCGCTGAAATCTTGCGGCGATCCTGCCACGCGACTGAGCAAGTCCGCCTGCGAAAGTTGTTTCTGTCCAATCAGAAACTCAGCAGTTCCCTTCTCATCGACCCGGCGATGCACCGGCACTCGCGCGCCATCCCGAAGGATGAATAACAGCGTGGACGATGGTGTGACTTTCACTTGCTGATGGTAACCAGCGGCTTCGAGCGCCTTGCCTCGATTTAAAAGAGCCTCATCCAGTTCGGCGGCGTGCTCGACGGCACCCCGGTAAATAGGTTCGGCAAGAGCGTGTAATTCTGGATCCGCTGCATCCAGAAGGATGACCCCCCAGTCCGCGAACAAGCGCGAGAACAAGCGCGCAAAAGCACCGCCGAAGGTCTCATTCGGGCGATAGGACTCACGAATAAAATCAGAAATTTCGGATGGGCCCAACAACTCAGCGACCGCCTGAACCGCGGCTTCGACATCCCGACCGAACTGTACACTTCCCACCGGAGCATCGGGGATTCCGTGAATAGGCACCGTCAGCTTCTGCAGAGAAAAATCAGGGCCGGGAATCGATGCCTGGTTCACTTCCTCAAGATCATGGTCCTCCGTGGCAAGCCAGAACACAGGCACACAATCAATGCCGGCCTGACTCGCCTCATTGGCCAATCTGACAGCTGTGAGCGCCTTGAAAATCGCAAACAACGGACCGCCAAACAATCCAACCTGCTGCCCGGTCACCACCGCCGACGCACCCGCTCGGAGCCGAGCAACATTTTCCAGCGTTTTCCCGGACGCGCCCCACGATCGATTCTGACGTTCGAGGATGGCAGAGACCTGCTGTCTTCGTGTCGCGTCATAGGCCAGACGTGACGCCTCGTCTTTGAACCACTCGTTGAAATGCGCGGAGCGCGGATAGAACTGTTGAACTTTGGCGTGATCGGAAATAAAGTCGGCAAAAAGGCGGGTGGTATGCGGGATTTGACTGAAGGGCAAACACTCCGACTTCACGAAGGATTCTCCTGACAACATTGGACGGTGAAATTCATCTTCGGTCAACGCCCCCGGTCCGGCGGGCTATAGTAAAGATGCCGCAAAGCCTGGCAAGATGCAGAGTTGAGGAAACGCCGGGAAACTGCATCAAAGAATATTCGAGTCCAGCCCGGCGATGAATTGGATTCCGGGAATGACCTTGCCGACCAGATTCCTGTCGTTGGTTAAGAACAAGTCGGTACCGGCAACGGCCGCGCAGGCCAGATGGATAGCATCAGGCGAGGCTATGTTCGTGCTCCCACGAATCCGGGCATAAGAGTCTGCGGCTTCGAGAGTGAATGGTATTACCTCAGAGACTACGCTCAACAATGTTGTGCGAACGTCTTCGCCCTTTGACAAAGGACCTTTCCGGTATGCAGCTGCCAAGACCTCGCCGAAAGTAACGGCACTAGTAATGAGTGTGTCCTTTCGTTGCTCCATCCGCGAATAAATAGATGCAATTCTCTTTGCGAAAGGAGGATTGTTGTCCAACCAATAGATGAATAGCATCGAGTCCCAGTAGATGCGACTCATTTTTCGTCGTCTGCGTCGCGGAAAGACGCCCGTTCAGCGCGCAGGTAGGCCTCACCACCATACTCGGCGAATACGTCTTTCATCGATCCTCGCAGTCGATTCCAGGCTTCTTGGCGACTCAACCGAACGTCGACTTGTTGTTTGCCGACGAATTCATAGGTGAATGTGACGGTCGTGCTTTGTCCGGAAGGTGGGCCAGTCTTCGACACTATGCGGAGCCCGTGCTCGGTCAAGAACTTCTTGGATCCAAGAGCAGCGCATACAAGGGGCACGCGATTATTGAGCGCCAAGGCCTTGTGTACGGTTCCGACGTGGATTGAAATAGTTTTGTCGCCGCGCCGCCGGGCTGCGGAAATGTACTTATCAGAAGCATGCTGGCGGACAAGGTCAGAATCGGAGCTTGGAGCGCTGGCATGCATGGCTGGACGTGATATGCATGCTATTCTTGCACAGCAATGCATTGCATGTCAAATTCCGCTGCGGGGCTAGACAATATACGGAGCGGCCGTCCCCGTTTGTGGATTAATGTCCCCGGCGCGAGAATCCTTGAACGGAACTTTGCCGCACGGTTGTCATCTAACTAAGGGTGTTTGACTTCCGGGCTAGCGAGACCTAGTCTGGAAGTGGTTCTTTGACTGGTCCATCCCAAACTGGGGGCGTCACGGCTTCGACGGAGATGCTTGCGGCCAAGAGGCATGCCGGGGTGCACACACCCGTAATCGTGGGCAAAATGATAATTGCCAATCAACAAATGGCATACGCAGCCTAATTAATTAGGCAGCCGCTTTCCACCGCTTCGCCCTTGGGCGGTGAGCGAGCGTCACACAGAGGGCTGCTCTTCCCGGCTACGTCTGGGCCGGGAGGCTAAGATCTCAGGCTAGCGGCCAGCGTTTCTTGTCCGTTCTGAGCGTGGGCCGCGAACGTCCCAGGGTAATGCCTGGGGCATGAACGCGAATAAGCATGTAGTCTCTTGACCAGTAACATTTTCGGACGCGGGTTCGACTCCCGCCGCCTCCACCAACTTTAACTACTTTGTAATAAATAACATATAACGACATAATAATTTTTGTGCTGTTTTTGTGCTACCGATCTGATAAGGTATGCGCATGAACGTAACTGTCTGGACTCGCCACTGCGCCGATTGTCCTCAAGCGAACGACCCTAATCATCGTCGCTGCCGATGTCCGAAACATCTGAGCTGGAGTGACAACGGCAAACAATTCAGGAAGTCGGCGAAGACGCGAAGTTGGGAAATCGCCACAAAAAAAGCTCGGGCAAAAGAGCTGGAACATGAGCGGATCGCCGCTGGCGAAAAGCCCAAGAAACACGAACCTACCAGCGTCTCGAAAGCAGTCGATGCGTACCTGGCGGACAAGCGCAGCCAGAATTTGCAACAAGCCACGATCCAGAAGTTGACGACTATCTTCAAGAAGCAGTTGCTGGCGTGGTGCAATAAGAACAGCATTCACTATTTGCCCGACTTAGATGTCACTCGGGTTCGGCAATGGCGAACGACGTGGGAGGGCGGTGGAATCGCCGCGAAGAAGAAACAAGAACGCCTAATCGGGTTCTTTTACTTCTGCATCAGCTCCGGCTGGATTCACGAAAACCCGGCGAAGGGCCTGAGTAGAATCAAGGTCGATCAGAAGCCAACCGACTATTTCCCGCAAGATGAGTTCAACAAGATTATCGACGCCACTTATATCTACGACTCAAAAACCGTGAACGCGAAGGAAATGCGGAACAACGCCACGCGTCTGCGGGTGCTTACGTTGCTGATGCGCTGGAGCGGTTTGGCCATCCGCGATGCAGTTACATTGGAACGGACCCGTTTGGACAAAGACGACAATCTATTCTTGTACCGCGCAAAAACCGGCGTGCCGGTCTACGTGCCCCTCCGACCCGACGTGGCCAAGCAACTTCGAGAAATTCCGCCCGGTCCAAAGCCGAATCCGCGCTATTTTTTCTGGAGCGGAAACGGTCAGCCGAAGTCGGCTGTGGCTGATTGGCAACGTGCCTACCGCAAGCTTTTCAAGCTGGCAGCAATTAAGCACGCGGACGATACTTTCAAGCGATGCTTCCCTCATATGTTCCGCGATACTTTTGCCGTCGAGAATCTTCTGGCTGGGATCACGCTGGAGAAAGTATCGCTCCTGCTCGGTCACTCAAGCATCAAGACGACCGAACGTCACTATGCCCCGTTCGTGAAGGCACGCCAGGAAGAAATTGTGGCTGCGGTCAGACAGGCATGGGCGACGATGGACGCGCGAGCCTAGATTATGTTGGCAATCATGGTCATTATCTCACCGGCCAGCGTCGATCAATCGCATTCATTCCTGGGCTCGCACTCGTGAGCATCGAAAAGGTTTCTGATTTCGTTATCCGCCATTGTGGCATCTTCGGCGCGGGACACGAACACTCGTTCGCAGGACTCGCACACTGCAGTTACCGGATGGCTGTTCTTGACGATTCTAAGAGCGCGTTTTGGCATCCCACGTTAGTTGCCCTTCGAGGCGATTGAGGTTGCTATCGTGGCAACCATATTGAGTCTGCGCGAAACTAAATCGGCATGGCAAAACGCAGTCTCAGGGTCGTCTAGTGGTTTGGCCCGACCCCGGCTGTTGCAATATGCACTTATTGCGCCCAACAATTCAGAGTCCCCCTGACTGCGCTGACGCGGACCGAGGACGCAAAGGCCCATTTACAAGAAGTATTCGACAGGCACACGTGCAAACGCGGTCTGGGAGATGCCGCCGCCTAAGTCTCCACCGGCCAGCGTTTGTCGATCTCATTCATTATCGTCTCGGCCCAACGGATCGCATCACCTATCGCAGCGACCGTCGCAGGAACCCGCGTGCCAGCTTCGTACATCGCGAGCTTACGCGCTGCAAGAATACTCGCGGCGATTAGCAATACGCGCTTGCGGCCTTCGTCCATTCGGGCATCGTAGCATGTTCGCTATTTGTTCGCTACTAAGCTCGGATTCGAGTATGATTGGGGTGAATCAAAATAACCCGGACATGAAGGCCAAATGGCAACGAACGACTATGTATACACGCGATTCATATGCCGAGCGCTAAATAAGATCTTGCTCGCGCGCGCGAAGAATTCGTCACCGCGAGAACGGGTCCGCATCGTTTTGAATTCTTCGTTCGGAATCAGGGAGCGCGACATTCCGATCGAAGCGCGGGAAGATTGGCGGACCATGCATTCGCTGAACAACATCAAGTTGCACGCGATGACACCGAATCAAGCGAGAAGAGTGCTAGAGTCTTTCTGGAATATTACTCGCGTTGTGATTGCCAAGCAGGTAAGCAACGTAACCTGACAGCCCGCGAATACAAAGAACTCACGAAAGCTAAGCTTGGCGGCAACGATCCAGATGTAGTCGTGGGCGGGTGTAACGGACCAAAACTGCACTGACCTCTGGAACTCGCTCATCTGGGCCATAAGTTTGGAACTCCTTGAGGTTAACTAGAATACTCCTATTGCAGGTCAATGCACGATTGCCGTCGCCCGGGCATCTCGACAAGCGCAATCGCTAGAATACGGAGGATGGAGCGATCCAGGCTGCTAACAGCATCTGCCAAAAATGCATTGTATTTTTTGGTATGATATAGGATGGATGTCTCTTGCCCCACTTCCGTTTCACGGCAAGGAAAGGGAGCCGCCGTTCGATGCTAATTGTGTCCGCACAATCATTACGGAACTTATCGCTAGCAGTGCCGACGAGGTTGAATCGGAAGAGCTGGAAATAAAGGGTTGGTGTCGCAGCGAACGTGACCTCGCCGACCATGTGAGTGAGGCGTGCGCCTGCCTCGCGAATGCGGCTGGTGGGCTCGTGCTTGTTGGCGTTGCGGACGGACAAAACGTCGGGCGCAAGTTTTCTCCGTGTCCGCATCCTTGCGTCACGCGGCCATGGCTCACAACAAGTATTCACAACCTAACCCAGCCACCGGTCGAGTGCGCCGTCCACGACATAGGCTGGTTGGCTGCCGAAGTACTAGGTGTCCAAGGCAACGACCTTTTCGTGGTACGCGTCCCGCGAACCCGCCACATTAGTGGCCACGCCGTCAAAGGCATTTCAAAGATCCGGATCGGGAAGCAGTGCCAGACCCAATACGTCGCTGAAGATGACCGCACGAGGGTCACCGTTCCAGAGGTCTCCATCGACGACCTCTCCGCCGCCTCCATCGACTGGGGAATATCGCAACACGCAAGGCATTTCAAGAATGCCACCGCATGGGCAGATAGAGCCGAGTTTTTGGCGCAGGCGCGCCTAGTGGAGCCTCAGCTACTGGACGAGGAGTACTTGCCTAGGTGGCGCGCTTCGCTAGCGGCGCTGTTGCTGTTCGGCAAGGTCCGAACCTTGGAGGAGTACGTCCCAGCCTTCGAAACATTGGTTATTACGCCTGAAGGGACAACACGAATTCGAAAAAATATAGTCGAGACTGTGCGCGACCTGTGCCTTGGGGAGAATCCGCTTCTGAGGGGGAGGCTTCCGCGACTCCGGCCAGATGTCCTGAAAGAACTTGTTGTCAATGCATTCATCCACCGCTGCTATCGAACTCCGGCGCACGTAACTATTCGTCTCGACGAGTTCGGGCTGGAAATACAAAGCCCTGGAGAATTACTGGCAGGATTGACCGTGAGCAACTTGATCAACGGCGTACCCGTATATCCGCGCTCAACTATCATGCAGCTCGGATTGTTGTTGATAAGTAGCCATATCACTCATCGACCCCTTGCGACGGGGGGGTAAGTGCAATGGATTTCGACAGCTAGCATATTCACGGATAGCAGTGATAAAGTGGCTCAGTCCGTTGGCGACCCCAAACTGGCCTCCCCCCAAGAACTAGCCAGCTTCACAAACGTGGAGGAAAATTCGATGAAACACATTTACCTCGCAGCTTTGCTATTGTGGAGCGCGATCAACGCGATGGCGGGCGTGGAACTGACCGCGCCCGCGCCGCAACAATATGCGATGTACGGCTACGACGTTTCTGCCAACGGCAATACGCTGGCTGTCATCAATTATGACTACCCCGTCGCCGGCGCAGTCTACGTCTACCAACCCATTACGAAGAACTGGGACACGGCGGCTCTGGTGGCGCACCTCAGCGCCTCGGATGGAGCGCAATTCACCTCGGTTGCCGTCTACGGCAATGTAATCATCGCCGGATCCTTTTTCGAGCGGAACAGCCAAGGCGCGGTGTACGGATTTATCGAGCCCCAGGGCGGGTGGCAGAATGCGAACGAAAGTTTCGTTCTTACAGCATCGGATGGCGCTGTTGGCGACACCTTTGGATCGTCGATCGCTTTCAGCAATAAAACCATTGTGGTCGGTGCTCCTGGACACGAAATAGGAGGAACTCGCGTCGGCGCGGCTTACGTCTTCACCGAACCTGCGAGTGGCTGGACGAGCGGCACAGAGACTGCTGAACTCACAGATTCGGGCCGAGGTCCTTCTGCTGGGTATTCGGTAGCAGTCAATGGACCGGTCGTCGTCGTCGGAGTGCTGGGACTAAATGCGGGCGCACTCGACGTTTATCAGGAGAATGTCGGGGGCTGGCAGAACAGCACGGAGACCGCGCAACTCACATATCCCCACTCGGGTTGCTCCCAGCTCGGACAATCGGTGGCGATCGTCGGGAACACTGTGGTCGGCGGCTTTACTCGCGGATGCGATGGGCCGTCGCGCGTGATCGTGTACAACCGACCGGGCGATGCTTGGACCTCGATGTCCGTTCCGACTGCGGAGTTGATGCCCCGACAAAAGTCAAACGCGTCGCAACGCTTTGGCTGGTCACTCGCGTTGACTAATAAATTCCTTCTGGTCGGCGATCCTCTGCTCGGCGGTTACCTTAACCCCCACGGTGCGGTCTTCGTCTATGCCGCGCCCCAAGGAGGTTGGCAAAATGTAGTCAGTGCGACAGAGACGGAAGAAATCAATTCGGGCACCCATGATTCGCAGTTCGGCAATTCGGTCGCGGCCTTCAGCACCGGCGCGCTCTTTATTGGAGCGCCGGGGTACACCATTGATGGGGATATGAATGCGGGAGCGGTATTCATTAAGAGTTACTGAGGAGATCGGCGATTTCTCGCTTTCACCAGTAAGTTTGGGGCCTAGATGGAGGTTGGCGTAAAATTAAGGTCGCCGAAAGACGCAGCCCCCGGTGCGTTCCTTTTCGAATGACCGCCGAGAGGGGATCTATGAAGCGAATCCTACCTGCAGTCCTGCTGATCGTGATCCTCACGATTGCCTCTGCGTTAGCGCCGAGTGCTGGCGCGACTAGCAAGTTTGAAACTATCTATAAATTTGTGGGCCTTACGGATGGCGTTTATCCTTATGCCGGGTTAACCTACGACTCCGCAGGGAATCTCTATGGAACGACGAAGTTGGGCGGATTATACCAAGGGTGCTGCCTTTGAGTTGAAACAGAACTCAAGCTGGTGCGGGACCCGAACGGCGACTGGCACGAAGCCGCGATTCACGCTTGTAGTCCTGCCACTTCCAATCCGGCAGCTAGCCTGGTTTTTAACGGAAGCGTTCTGTACGGCACGTCCTCAGGAGCGAGCGGGACGGGCCAACGTTTTGGTGCAGTCGATGAAGTCATACCTTGACCGGGCCGCTAGGCAAGTCGCCGAAGATGAGGTCGGGCGAGCGATAACTGGCGAAACATCGCCATTTCACTCATTGACGCGCCAAGGTCGCCTCTACCGTGCACGCTGGATCGGCCCTTGGCAATACGCATGGTCACCTGCTAAAACCGTTCGTCGTCCGATTGCAGCCGACGTGGCTTCCAAGTTCTCGACTACCACCTATCGCTCTGGTCAGCCCGACATAGCGCGGAGGGATTGGAAGATACGAATGCTTTAAGATCCCCGTGGTCGCTGCGCCAGTTTGAGCGTTCCTGCAGCGCTGTATCCTCATCTTCCTGGTCTCGCTTGCGGGCGGCTTGTTCGTTGAAAGTTTTTTCGCGGTCTAACCGAGCCTCCTCAGCGGCCAGCTCGCGGCGCTTCGACTCCTTGGCTTCGTCGATCTTCCGGAAGGTCCACTTGAGCATGATCGGGCCGAGGTTATCTGCCAATGTCAGTCCCGGATGCCGGTCGCCGTCCTCGAACTCGTGATTGGCTACTGCCGAAAGAATCTCTAGGATCGGCACCTTTCTGGCCAATTGCTCACGAATGGCCGTGCGAAGTCTTGGATTGGACTGTATGGTTCGGCCACCGGAGATGTCGATCATGCCAAAGTCCGCCAGCAATATGTCTTCGTCGCTCATGGATGCGGTAGTCGTTTTTAGCCAGCCCGGAGTTCCGTACTCGCCGACACTAGTTTCTAAAACCTGCACGGGATGAGAGGCTGGGGATGGGTCAATCTCCTCCTCATCCTCCGCGTGCTGGTTTGAATCAAGAACAGGTGTGTGTGTCGGTTCGCCTTTACACTCACCCTTTATATTTAACCCTTTAATATTATGTCCCGGTTCCAGGACAGGTCGTTCCTGATTCTGGGACAGGTCGTTCCCGATTCCAGGACTGGTGCCATCTTCACCTGTCCCGATTCCAGGACTGGTAGAGTCTATAGTTGTATCGATTTCCAGACCGGTGCATTCACCGCGATGTTTGGCTGCCCACTCTTCATGTGAAGCTGGTCGATACTGGCCAGGTGAGAACATGCCATTTTTGAGTCGCTTCGACTTGCGGACGATAACGAACCAGCCTTTGCGGATGAGATTGTTTCCGATTCGGTAGATAGTGTTCTTGCCGGTCTTGGCGAACCGATTGGCGATCTTGCGTCCGTCGAAATAAAAGATGGCGGATTCGTGCGATAGCTGCCGAGCGTGCGTCCACAATCCGTACTCCTCGGGAGTTAGATGGTAGTGAGCAAAACACGCCTTGTTGGCACCCGGACTATCTGGAGCTGAGGTTGTCGCCATTCGTCCTTAAGCCGATCGGCTTCGGGTCTAATCTTGTTACCTTGGTAGGGTCTAGCTTGATCGCGTGTGTAACGCGGATGAATGTCGGGATGCCTGCTTGGAACGTAAATTCGACCGTCCCGAAAAACCCAATCGGCAGGCTATTGATCTCGTTTTCAATCTCTTTGAACATCATTCTAATTATTATTCAGTCC
>Ga0206874_1077_pt2 | contig 25427 bp, 25 predicted proteins | sample Alteio_BWOrgCont_12_FD_152629 | JGI IMG/M metagenome (GOLD analysis project Ga0206874, IMG submission 152629) | Enriched cells from forest soil in Barre Woods Harvard Forest LTER site, Petersham, Massachusetts, United States -... | ecosystem: Environmental > Terrestrial > Soil > Temperate forest >...
GGCGAAGTCATCTCCGTGGGACGGGGCAAGAGCAACGATGAAGGCAAGGTGTTTCCTCTGGCGGTAAAAGAGGGCGATCACATTCTGTTTGGCAAATACTCCGGGACCGAGATCAAGTTGGACGGAGAAGATTTCATCATCATGCGCGAGGAAGAGGTTCTCGGCATCGTGACGGGCGCGGCTACCAGCAGCAAGAAGGAATTGGCCGGATCCCGCAAGTAAGAGCAATAAGGATGTTCGTCTCGCGCTTTATTGCAATCGCTAGACGCGATTGCGCGCGGGGACGAACTCAGATCCTTCGGCGACTAAAAGCCGTCGCCTCAGGATGACAACAACTTTCTAAATCAACAGGAGAAAAGAAATTATGGCAAAGACAATCGTACATGGAGAAGAGTCGCGGCAGGCGATTCTTCGCGGCGTGAATATTCTCGCCGACGCAGTAAAAGTGACGCTCGGCCCCAAGGGCCGCAACGTTGTGATTGAAAAGAAATTCGGTTCGCCGACCATCACCAAGGACGGCGTCACCGTGGCAAAAGAAATCGAACTGAAGGACGCGCAGGAAAACATGGGCGCGCAAATGGTACGTGAAGTGGCGTCGAAGACCTCGGACATCGCGGGCGACGGCACCACCACCGCGACCGTTCTGGCGCAGGCTATCTTCCGCGAAGGCGTGAAGACGGTTGCGGCCGGCGCGAATCCGATGGCATTGAAGCGCGGTATCGAGAAGGCCGTCATCGCGGTTTGCGGCAGCCTCGACAAAGAAGGCAACCGGATCAAGGGCGAGCTCGACAAGTTCTCCAAGCCCGTGACCGGCGACATGATCGGACAGGTTGGCACCATCAGTGCCAACAACGACGAGACCATCGGCAAGATCATTGCCGAGGCCATGAAGAAGGTCGGCAAAGACGGCGTCATCACCGTGGAAGAAGCCAAGACGCTCGAGACGCAACTCGAAGTGGTCGAAGGCATGCAGTTCGACCGCGGCTATCTCTCTCCTTACTTCGTCACCGATCCCGAGCGCATGGAAGCCGCGCTTGAGAACGCCTACATCCTGATTCACGAAAAGAAGATCAGCTCGATGAAAGATCTTCTTCCCCTGCTTGAGCAGATCGCGAAGAGCAGCCGTCCGTTGCTGATCATCGCAGAAGACGTCGAAGGCGAAGCACTCGCCACTCTCGTCGTCAACAAGCTGCGTGGCACGTTGCAAGTCGCCGCCGTCAAGGCGCCCGGCTTCGGCGATCGCCGCAAGGCTATGCTGGATGACATCGCGAAACTCACGGGTGGCAAGGCCATCACTGAGGATCTCGGCATTAAGCTCGAGAACGTGCAGATCAGCGATCTCGGCCAGGCCAAGAAGATCACCATCGACAAGGACAACACCACCATCGTCGAAGGCAAAGGCAAGCCCGGAGACATTCAGGGCCGGGTGAAGGAAATTCGTGGCCAGATCGAAAAGACTACCAGCGACTACGACCGCGAGAAGTTGCAGGAGCGGTTGGCGAAGCTGGTTGGTGGCGTGGCTGTAATTAAGGTTGGCGCTGCGACCGAGACCGAAATGAAAGAGAAGAAGGCTCGCGTCGAAGATGCCATGCACGCAACCCGCGCCGCAGTCGAGGAAGGAATTGTCCCCGGCGGCGGAGTGGCTTTGGCCCGCAGCGTGGCCGCACTCGATAAGCTGAAACTCGAGGGCGACGAGCAGATTGGCGTGAACATCGTGAAGCGCGCCATCCAGGAGCCGTTGCGTCAGATCGCCGAGAATGCCGGCGAAGAAGGTGCTATCGTCCTGGGCAAAGTCAACGATTCGAAGGACACGAACTTCGGCTACAACGCTCTGACCGGCGAGTACGAAGATCTGGTCAAGGCAGGCGTGCTCGATCCGACCAAGGTCGTGCGCACTGCGTTGCAGAATGCTGGTTCGATTGCGTCGTTGATGCTGACCACCGAAGCCCTGATCGCCGAAATCCCCGAGGAGAAGAAGGGTGCTCCGATGGGCGGCGGCGGACACGGCGGCGGCATGGAAGGCATGTACTAAGAGGCAGGTTCTAGCTTTTAGCTTGATCAAAGGCCCCGCTCGCGAGAGCGGGGCTTTTGTTTGTGGCGACAACTCGGGAAGGGCACGACTTCAGTCGTGCCGCCACTGAGTCAATTCAGGCGGCTTTAGCCACTGGGGGCCACGCATCTAATCTGAATCCTGCAAACGCTGAAGAGTAGCGATAATCACTGGCGATTTCGACCAGTCTGCGCTCTACCGGGTTCTGATGAATATAGCTGCGGTGTTTCGCGAAATCTTCGGGGTCACGAATACGGTGGTCGGTGAACCCTCTCTGCCAAACTTCGCCTTTGCGCCGGCATTCGACGCCCACGGCATGCGAATAACCTCCCTTGATGAGTTGCATCGCACGCTCCAACGTGATGTCCGGGGCGGGCGTGAGGATCAGATGCACATGTTCGGGCATTACGACGAAAGCGTGCAGTTGGAATCGGCCCTGCCTTTTGTATCCGTAGAGAGTTTTCAGGAAGAGTCGAGCGTGGGCCTCGACGACAAAAAGAGTTTGGCGTTGCCAGGTTGTGAAACTTACGAAATAGGTGCCGGGTGGGGACATTGCGCAAGTCGGCTTCACGGCATACCTCAGCGGCTGGAAGCCGCTCGACTATAGCCTATTACGGCACGGCTGAAGCCGTGCCCTTCCCGCTCGAAATTGCGTAAGAGATGTGCTGTTTCGGGAAGATTAATCCGGCACATGCCCGTCGAGATTCTCGTTTCCCACCTTTCCGCAACTTGCGCGGAAAGATGGGGCACCCTTTTGTTTGGCTGGGGGTGGGAGACGCAGGGTCCCTCGGGTTCGCTCGGGATGACAGATTCTTTTCGGGGCCGCGCGAGTGGGCTTCACGGCATCCTCAGCGGCTGGAAGCCGCTCGACTATGGGTCCCTCGACTTTGCTCGGGATGACAGATTCTTTTCGAGGCCGTGCGAGAGGCTTCACGGCATCCTCAGCGGCTGGAGGCCGCTTTGCTCAAGCCTAAACGGCACGGCTGAAGCCGTGCCCTTCCCGCTCGAAATTGCGTAAGAGATGTGCTGTTTCGGGAAGAGACCTGGCACACGCCCGCAGGGGATTCTCGTTTCCCACCTTTCCGCACAGGACGCGGAAAGATGGGGCACCCTTTTGTTTGGTGGGGGTGGGGGTTTCGTGGGTCGCGTCCTGGGAGACACAAGGTCCCTCGACTTTGCTCGGGATGACAGATTCTTTTCGAGGTCGCACGCGGGCGAGGGCGCCCGCGCCACACGGGCGGGTGGCCCATTCTAAATTTCGCGTTGTTTGCTAAATTCAGAGTGGGGATTTGGAACTGATCCCGGCGACGATAACTCCAACTCCCCGTCCCCGGTTTCCCGCAGAGGGCATAGGGCAGAATTGGTCGTGACAACCGGGGGCACCGGGAGTAAACTTTCCTCGCCTTTCAAGGAGGCCTTATGCAACGTTCCTCCGGGCCCCGCAACACCGTCAACCTTTCTCAGTCGCTTCACCAACAACTCAACATGTGTGCGATTGTGGCAGTCATGGCCATACTGAGTGCGCTCGCCTTAACCACCCGGTCCGAGGCGAAGATTGTTTACACGCCCGCCAACGTTCAAGTGGACAAATATTCCCTCGACCTTAATCACGATGGGATAACTGATTTCAACTTGGAGCTACAAGAGAGTTTTCAGCGTGTTGAAAATTGCGACTCGTACGATGTTTCGTATTCTCTGAGTAACCTCGTCGCCCAACAAGGCAACGGTGTTGTCCCCGACGGCGATGCCTTCGTAGCGGCTTTAAGCCGCGGCTCGGAGATTGGACCGAACCAGAAGTTCGCGAACCCGCAGTCGATGGCGTATGTTTTTCAAAAGTGGTTTTTCTATATGGGGCGGCCATGCTACTTAGACAAAGGCGAGAATGGACCCTGGCTCAATGTCTCAGATTATCTCGGGCTAGCCTTCCAGATTAAGGGAAAGACCCACTACGGATGGGCGCAACTGAGCGTTCAATCAAGCGATGGCTACGACGATGTTCACATGGAAGCTACGCTGACCGGCTACGCGTACGAAACCGTCGCCGGGAAATCAATCAAAGCTGGCCAGACCAAAGGCGCGGACGGGGCTGACGAGGAGGATTTCGGTTCCGGCGCTTCCCTGGACAATCTCATATCCGGCACCGAGCGGCTTGCCATGTTCGGCACATCGGCGATGGAAGCGCCCGGACTGTCGATTTGGCGACGTGAGGAATCGTTAGACGCCACGCTTTCAGGTAAACGGGGTTAGAAATCATGAAGGCAGAAACAGAATAGCCCCGGCTTCCGAGAGGAGAGCTTCATCTTCTTTGGGGAAACGCAAGGTCCCTCGACTTTGCTCGGGATGACAAAGTGGTTGCGGGTTGAAGGATCGTTTCGGGCTGCGCGCGCCGGCCGGAAGGACTGGAAGACGAAGGTGTCAATGGGTGGTCGAGGCAGCGGGGTTCGTGCCTGGAAGGAATTGGTTGCGCGGATTACTCCGGAGAATCGCTGCAGGGGGACTCCGAGCGGGCCTGAACGCGGACAGGAGTGTCCGCGCCACACGAGTCTGGGCAAAATCTTGTCAAGGGCTTTTGGGGGCTGATTTTGCGTATGTTGCTGATTGCAGGCTGGAAATAAAGTTGGAAATCGTGTCATAGTTGTTATGCTCAGTCTGATATAATAGATACAGATCTCATAACTACATGCTAACGATGTCGGCGTAGCCTCCGGGCTGCGCTTTTTTGTTGTCCGGCGACATGCGAGAGCCTCGAAGGAAAATGCAGAGATCCTTCGCTTCGCTCAGGATGACAATGCTGGTGGATGACAGGGCTGTCGCATGACGGCGCCGATGGCATGACAATTTTTGGGATCACGGGGAATGAGGGTATTGGGATGACTATGGCAGTTGAGGAAGGGTTGGGGATTTCGATATCGGCGGTGTGGGATGAGAGTTGGGTGGGCGATATCTGGGCGTCGGTTTGCACGCGCAAGCGGATGGGCGAGCAGGCTGAGGCGGCGTTTTTGAATAAGGCAACCAGTCTTGGCTTGAGTTTGGCAATGCCGTGGGGCGATAGCGAGCGTTACGATTTGATCGTGGGCTCGGGACCGCGTACGTGGCGGGTGCAAGTGAAGTCGACGCGGTATGCCGCGGGCGACGGTTGGTTCAGCATCGGGGCACGAGGCAGCTCGCAGGGCTATACGAAAGATGAAATCGATTTTCTGGCAGCCTACATCGTGCCTCTAGGTATCTGGTACATCATCCCGGTGAAGGCCTTCACGCCGAGAACGGGTTTGCGCCTATACCCCGAGCGCGCGAGTTTGCGCGGGCGTTATGAAAAGTATCGGGAGGCTTGGTGGTTGTTTGGCGGCGCGGGGCAGCGGCAGCCACCAAGCGTATTGGCTCCAGATCGCGGGTGAGCTAGACTCTTGCTGATCTTTGCGAGGAGGGTTTTCATGTTTCGAGGAGCTACGGCTCTTGCATTGTTCGTTGCGGGATTTTGTTCTATGGTGCGATCGCAAACTCAACCCGTGGACTCGGAGGGCCATGAGTGGTGGCGGCATGCGGTGTTCTACGAGATCTATCCGCGCAGTTTTATGGACAGCAATGGCGATGGCATTGGCGATCTGAATGGGATTGCGTCGAAGCTGGATTATTTGAAGAGCCTGGGCGTGGATGCGATTTGGATTACGCCGTGCTATCCGTCGCCGCAGGTGGATTTTGGGTATGACGTTTCGGATTACGAGAATATCGATCCGATGTATGGGACGCTGGCGGATTTTGATCGGCTGCACGCCGAGGCGCAGAAACGCGGCATTCGTATCATCATGGATTTCGTGATCAACCATACGTCGGACCAGCATGCCTGGTTTGTGGATTCGCGGTCGTCGCGCACTTCGGCGAAGCGGGATTGGTATATTTGGCGCGACGGAAAAGCTCCGGGGGTGCCGCCGAACAATTGGGTGTCGATCTTTGGCGGGCCGGCGTGGACGCTCGATGCCAAGACCGGGCAATATTATTATCACTACTTTTATCCGCAGCAGCCGGATTTGAACTGGCGGAATCCGGCGGTGCATGCGGCGATGTTCGATGTGACTCGGTGGTGGTATAAGCGCGGCGTGGCGGGATTTCGATTGGATGCGGTGAGCACTTTGTTTGAGGATCCGGGGCTGAAGGATAATCCTGCGCTGCCTGGGTTGAACAAGTTGGGGGATCCGAAGCAGGAGGAGATTTACAACACGAAGTTGCCGGAGGTGCATGACGTGTTGCGGGATTTGCGGAAAGTTGCGGACGAGCATGATGCGGTGCTGATTGGAGAAACGTGGACGAAGGATGTGAGTGAACTCAAGCAATATTACGGCGAGCACAATGATGAACTGCAGATGCCGATGGATTTCATGTTCACGATGGTGAACAAGCTGTCGGCGACGGAGTTTCGGCGGCAGATCGCGGCGGTGGAGTCGTCCGGGGGCTGGCCGGTATTTGTGATTAGCAATCATGACATTGAGCGGTCGTATGTTCGTTATGGCGATGGGCAGAACAATCCGGCGATTGCGAAGTTGATGGCGGCGCTTTATTTGACGCTGCGCGGGACAGCGATCATGTATTACGGCGAAGAGATTGGGATGACCAATACGGATCCGGTGCGGGTGGAGGATGTGAAGGATCCGATTGGGCGGGTGGGCTGGCCGCTGGAAAAAGGACGCGATGGCGAACGCACGCCGATGCAGTGGGACGATAGTCCGAATGCGGGGTTTACGCGCGGGACGCCGTGGTTGCCGGTTCCGGCGAGTTCTTCGACGGTGAACGTGGCGAGCGAGATGAAAGATCCGGAGTCGATTCTGCAGACTTATCGGCGGCTGCTGGCGCTGCGACATGAGAATCGGGCGCTGCTCGATGGGGATTATGTGGCTTTGAACGAAAGCGATACGAATGTGTTGTCGTATTTGAGGCGTTACAAGAATGAGGCGGTGATTGTGGTGCTGAATATGTCCGGGCAGGCGCAGCAGGTGAGTTTTGATTTGGCTGCGCAGGGATTTAGCGCGAAGACGGCGAGTACTCTGCTGAGCACTTCGGGGGCGAAGGCTGGGACGCTTTCAGGTTTGTCGTTGGAGCCTTTTTCGGTTTATATCGGTTCGGTATCGAAGTGAGCGTATAAGGAAGCGAGCTGAACGCGCGATTATTGCGTCGCAAAGGACGCCTGATGGGGACGATAGCGGCCTTGCATTTCTCATACACAACTGTCCGCATTGCATTGCTCTGCATCGCGGCCGGATTTTGGACTCTCTACTTCCACGAGATCCTGTTCCGATCGGGGAGGATGCGGGCGGCTTGGCTGAAAAAGGGGTTGGCCGACATCCTATTAATTCTGTCGATCGCGCTGGTTACATTTTTGGTGTTTAGCTTCGTCAGCGACTATCATGCTGCTCCTTCCAGTCATGTTCGCGCGCGATAGTGATCGCCGATTGGACGGGTGAGAGTGGCCTTCGCGCTTGTCGGTTTCCCTTGTTTACCCACGGCTTACGCCGTGGGCTGCATTCTTACGCCGCTTCGCGGCTAAACTTGTCGACCATTGTTTCACTGCGTCGCCGAAACTCTAGTTCTCACGCATACACATAAGGCCCTGGGATTATCTTGATTTGCTTCGATACTTGCCTTCCCGTCCGCACCGACGTGGCCATACGCTTCCTTGGCGGTGGTGGATCGATTCGGAATCATTGCGCAGGATGACAAACGCACTCACCCACCGGCATTTCTCAGCTTGTGCGTACCAGTGTACCGTGGTACCATTAACGCATGGGTCGAGATAAGGCGGAAGCTACTTTTGTTGAAGTTGAGCGGGTGCAGACTGGAGTGCGCCTCGAAAAGCGGATGTTGAAAGTGCTGAAAGCGGTCGCGGAGCTGAAAGACATGTCTCTCGGCGATCTTCTGGAGGGAGTGGTACTGCATGCTTTCGAAGGCAAAACCCCATTTTCGTCCGAGACGCTCAGGGAGATCGAGCAATTCAAGAAAATTTACGGCATGACGTTGAAGGCATCCGACAGTCATCAATTGAAGGAGCGAAGACGATGAAGCCGATTACGGGAATCGTTCTGCTTGTCGGAGCGCTGGCGCTGCTGGCGTTCTTTTATCACCGTCACTCCGTCGCTGCACTAAACGGGCCTGTGGTGCACGTCCGCAATGAGTTCGAGTTCACGGCACATGCGCCATACCAGGCGGTGGCGCCCTTGTTTGGCCCCGAGGGTGAGCGCGTTTGGGCGGGGGGCCATTGGGATCCACACTTTCTGTATCCGCGGCCGGCGCAGGATATTCAGGGCGCGGTGTTCACCATTCGCCATGGCCATCATCAGGCTTATTGGATTAACACTTCTTTTGATTTGGGCGGCCGGCACTTTCAATACGTTTATTGCATTCCAGAGATGATGATGGTGCTGATCGACGTTCGCTTCTCCGAGCTCGATGCGGAGAACACAAAAGTGAATGTTGCCTACGAGCGCACCGCATTGAGTGCGGAGGCCAACGAACGGGTCACGGAGATGGCGAAGGCGGATCGAGAGAGCGGGAAGGAGTGGGGTAGCGCGATCAATGACTATCTCGCTAAAGGGGCGGGCGTCGGCCGGTGAGAGAGGATAGCCGCTGCGGAAAGAGTCTTTGCGGGCACAAAGCCTCACCTCGGCGCTAAGGCGCAGTCACATTTTCAGATTTAGCGGCGCAACTGAAGTCGGGTCCTTCCCACAGCCGACGCACACTTGTACCGCTGACACGCCGAACGCAGTGTCCTGGGCTGGACGTGCAGAGATCCTTTGTTGGGGGTCGTCCGCTGACGCGTGCGATTCTGCTGCCTCAGGATGACAATCAGGCGGGGTTATAGATGGAGACTCGGCGGCCCAGCCGCCTCACGCCCGCGTGACGGGGGCCTGAGGCGGCTCGGCGCAGAGTTTACTTTAGGACGGCTTTGTATCCGATGCTGTCACCGCCGAGGGTCGTCGAATAGCGTCCCACGATCTCGGTGCTGTCGTTAATCCCATCGGCACGTGTGTCGCACTTGCATCCCTTGGGATCGTTCAACGTGTAGTATTTGCCTCCGTCAAGCAGCCAGCCATGAACATCGTCGGCGGAGTCGTAGTAGGTACCGGTGACCGACCCTTTGTTGTTCGTGGCATGGACAACACTGCCCAGTGTGCCAGCTTTGGGGTAGCCGACCGCCTTGAATTTCTTGCCGTTGTAAATGAAGGAGTCGTAATCGCCCGCTGAGTTGATCGCGTACACGGCGATGTCGCCTGCATTGTTGATTCCATACGCATCGGCGGACGTGTCACCGGTTACATCGATGGTCGTGTATTTGCTTCCCTTCTTTAGGAAACCGTGTTGGGCGCTGGCGGAGTCGAGGTAGAGGCCCACAACTTCTCCACTGTCATTAATTCCAGTAGCCTCGGTTCCGTTGGATTTGGGGAAGGCGACGGTCGTGAATTTGCCTTTCGAGTAGGTAAACGATACGTCCAAGCCGGTCTTACTGCTGGTGCACCAGCCGACAGCCACGTCCGCGCTGTTAATACCGTAGAAAGCGATTCCAGCACCGCAGGCACTATTGTTGACCGTGGTCAGCTTGGTCCCGGCCAAGATCATCGCGTGTTGAACACCTTTGGAGTCGATGTAGTCTCCGGCGATGGTTCCGGCGTTGTTGACCGCGTAGGAATCGGTCTCGGTGGCTGACTTCAAAGCGACGACATTGGAAAATGTGAAGGTTAGGGATGGGGCGGCCGCCATACCCACGGCGACGAAAGTTAGAGCTAACGCTATTCCGAAAATGAACCTTTTCATTTCTGCTCCTCTCAATTGTTTGTCCTGGCTGGCCTGCAGTGAAATTTCACAAGTTCAGCGACCGCGCCGCCACAAACTGGAGTGAAGAGCCTGCGGCGGCGAGGTGCAGAGATTTATTTATAGGTTGCTTTGAAACCGGTGCCGCCAAAATCACCCGATCCCCAGCGTCCTACGAGTTCAGACTTGTCATTCAGCCCGTCGACGCGAGTAGTGCCGTTGGTATCCACGACATCGTAGTACTTGCCGTCGTGAAGCAACCAGCCCTTTTCGGTTCCCGTGGTGTCGTAGTACGTGCCGCCGATGTCTTTCGTGCTGGGCGCAGGCGTGTGGACGATAGTACCCAGACCTGAGGTTTTGCCTTCGCCGGGGTTGTTAATTTTCTTCAAGGTGGTGCCGGTCATGAGGTAAGAATCGAAAGCGCTGGCAGAGTTCGTCGCGTATACGGTGATCTGCCCTGCGTTGTTGATGCCCCAGGCTACGGTATCAGTGTGACCTTTCACATCGATGCTGGCATATTTCTTACCAATCTTTGAAAAGCCATGCGTGGCACCAGCTGAGTCTAGGTACAGACCCACTATATCTCCCTTGTCATTGATTCCAGTGGCCTCAGTTCCACTTGATTTGGGGAAATTGATGGTGGTGAATTTGCCCTTGGCATATGAAAATGCAATTTCGGTGCCGGTCTTGGAACTGGTGCACCACCCGACTGCGGTGCCGGCGCTGTTAACGCCGAAAAAGGATATTCCACCCGTGCCGCTGATGGCCTCACAGCTAGAATTATTGACGGTGGTTAGCTTGGTCCCGGTCAGGATCATTCCGTGTTGCACGCTCTTTGAGTCGACATAGTCGCCGACAATGACCCCGGCATCGTTGACGGCGTAGGTATCGGTCTCGAGCGCTGTCTTGGATGCTGTGACATTGGTGAACTTGAAGGTTAAAGATGGGGCCGCCGCCATACCCACGGCGACGAAGGTAAGAACGAGTAGTACACCTAGCATGGACCTTTTCACTGGTTTCTCCTCCTGGAACAATTGTTGTCAGTCTTCCTGTCGCCAACGCGAACCGGGGCAGGAAATCGCAAACGAATGGAGCCCCCTCAAAACCAAGTCTGGTCAACGGCTATCGATACCACCGCCTACCGCGACAGTGGCGGAGAGTCGCGGATGATCGAGGCGGCCAATTATCATCTGGGTTCGGACTTAGGTCAAGATGAAAGGTTTTGCACTGTTGCGAAATCGGAGACTTGACAGGGAGTGGGCAGACGAGGGGGTCCCTGACTACGCGAGTTTTTGCCGCAGATCGTGGCCAGTCATCTCTTTTGGTTGGTCGATTCCCAGCATGCCTAAAATAGTCGGAGAAATGTCGCGGAGGGAGCCTCCGGGCTTGAGTGTGAACCGTTGGCTGTTTTCTGAAATCACAATGAAAGGCACGGGATTTGTGGTGTGGGCGGTATGCGGGCCACCGGTTGCGGGGTCGATCAGCATTTCGGCGTTGCCGTGGTCGGCGGTGATGAGCATGGCTCCGCCTCGGGCCCGGACGGCAGGTTCGATGCGGCCGAGGCAGCCGTCAACGGTTTCTACAGCTTTCACTGTAGGTTCGATCTTGCCGGAGTGACCGACCATGTCGGCATTAGCGAAGTTGACGATAATTACATCGAAGGTTGCGTCGTCGATCGCTTTGACGACGGCGTCGGCGATACCGGCGGCGCTCATCTCGGGTTTCAGATCATAGGTCGCAACTTTCGGCGACGGTACGAGCAGGCGGTCTTCACCGGGAAACGGTTGTTCGACGCCTCCGTTGAAGAAGTAGGTGACGTGAGCGTACTTTTCGGTCTCGGCGACGCGCAGGTTGCGGAGATTCATCTGACCCATCACGTTGGCGAGGATGTTGTTCATCGACTCGGGCGGGATGACGACGGGCAGGGTGAACTGTTTGTCGTAGCGGGTCATGCAAACGTAGTGCAGGTTCTTGGGGACGCGGTCGCGGGGGATGGTGGCATCGAGATCGTCGGCGCCGGGTAAATCGCGTCCGGCATTTTCGTTGAGTCCGCTGTTGCGTGCAAGGGCGCGCGTGATCTGGCGGACACGGTCGGCGCGAAAATTGAAGCAGATGCAGGAGTCGTCTTCGCGAATGGTGGCAAGCGGTTCGCCTTTATTGTCGATACAGACGAAAGGCAGGATGAATTCGTCGGTGACTCCTTTGTTGTAGGACTCTTTCACGCCCTGCACCGGATCGGCGCAGGTCGCCGCTCCGCCGTTGCCGAAGACCATCACGTTGAAAGCTTTGGCAATGCGCTCCCAGCGGCGGTCGCGGTCCATGGCATAGTAGCGGCCGCTTACGCTTGCAATCTTTCCGGTGTTGTACTCGCGCATCTTCTGCTGCAGTTGTTCGAGGTAGCCGACGCCGTTGGTGGGGAGAGTGTCGCGGCCGTCCATGAAGGCGTGCACGAAGACGCGATCGACTCCGTTCTGTTTGGCCATGCGGAGCAGCGCGTAAAGATGAGTCTGGTAAGAGTGCACGCCGCCGTCGGAGAGCAAGCCGAAGAGGTGAAGGCGGCGTTCGCTGGCGCTGGCGTTTTTCATAGCGGCGAGCAGCACGGGATGGGAAAAAAACTCGCCATTCTGGATCATCAACTCGATGCGCGTGCTGTCCATGTGCACGATGCGCCCGGCGCCGATGTTAAGGTGGCCGACCTCGCTGTTACCCATTTGACCATCGGGCAGTCCGACGAAGGGGCCGCTGGTATGAATCAAAGTGTTGGGATAGTCGCGCAGCAGGCGGTCGTAGGTGGGCTTGCGGGCGAGCGCGATGGCGTTGGCTTTGGTTTCTGCGCGGTATCCCCAGCCGTCGAGGATGATGAGGACGAGAGGTTTGGGAGGGGTCATAAGCTATCGGCTCTAAGAAAAACCGCCACGGACTTGCGCGGATGAACGCTGATCTGAATTCTTTCTTCACTTCACGCTACTAATTCTTTTCCTGAGACGGCGGCGTTGCAGGTTTCGGTTTCTCCTGATCTTCGTTTACGATTTGCTCGGCCTGTCGCATGACGGCTTCCATTTGTTTTTGCATACGCACACTAGAGGCCTGCATGGACTCGGTGGTCAGGGCCGGCATTTCCTGCATCATCTTGTGGCCGGTTGGAGAAGCGTAGAACGCAGTCATGGCGTCGATGTCGGTCTTTGAGAAATGCTTCTGGTAGATCGGGATCATGTCGTCGAGCATGGCATCCATGGGCATGTCTTTCATGGTTTCCTGCATCAGGCGGTCGGCGCGGGCAATTTTCTCGGCGGACATCTGCGGGTAGCGCTGCTTGAGCGTCTGATGCATCATGATGGCCTGCTGTTTCAGCATGGCGTCCATCACCTGGTGCATTTGCTGATGAATCTGCATGACGTCGAAGAGCTTTTGGATGTCTTCTTTCGAGGCGGGGGCATCGCCGGGCGCGGGTTGCTGGGCGAAAGCTGCGGTGGCTACGAGAAGTATGACTGCGAAGCAAACGGAATGACGTTTCATAAAGCTCCTATCGACCAGTAAGAGCTGGCCACGGATTGCACGGATGAACTCGGATCTACGGAGCCTTGACTTGGCGGCCTCATTTCCAGAAAAGATCTTCGATTTCCTTGGGCAGCGGGTCGTTGAAATCGTCGGGTACTGTGAACTCCCCTTTGGCCGAGCCGAGCCATCGCCTGGCGGGGAGCGTCTCTGCCGGAACCAGCTTCGCGAGCGGTTTTCCGCCCTTAGTAATGATGACTTCCTCACCGGGCGCGACGCGTTCGAGCAGACGCGAAAGATGAGTCTGGGCCTCGCAAATATCGACTTCCATGAAGTTCATCATAGCTAAGTCATGGACTAAGTCAATGGACGCCCAATTTCAGGCTTACTTCGCCGAGGCCAGCCAAGTCACCCTGTTAAAAAGCAGGCCGCAGCTGAGTCTGTTGACACTAGGATTGCTTGGGCTGCAAAAGACGACTTTCAGGTTGTCCCTCTTCGGGCCGCCAAAATCCATTGCCGTGCCGCCGTAATAGCCGCCCTGCGGATCATTGAATTGGTATCTCACCCACAACGCTCCGCTCTGTCCGTCAATACTTGCAAGCGTAATTCCGGGAGCCCGCATCAGGGCTGATTCTGAAAGCCACGCTGGGGCCGGCAAGAGCAAAATAGCCATCAAATAACAGAGGAAATAAATTTCGCCATACCTATAGCTGCCAGGATCGAGGTGGCTCAGCAGCGGGTCCCTACTAGAGATTGCCGCTAACCCTGATCCAATCGCAATCACTACGATCGCGATGAGCAAATGTAGGTTGCGATAGCCCACTATGAATTCGAGGCGAGGGGGCAATTCTTGAATGGTGAAAGTACGGCCCTCGATTTTCAGCGGGGCGCATTCCGCAGCGGAGGAATCGCTTACGTCGCTGCCCCCGAAAACGGGAACCGAGAAAACGCGTCGCTTGCGTTCTCCCCATATAAATCCGGACGCAACTACGAGGCAAAGGAGAAACCCCAGGCCCAGTAGAATTACTTGGATGCAGGCGACCACCGCAAAGATGAAAATCAAAAACACGAGTCCAGTAAGCGCAATCGCAGCTGGGCGCATAATTTGGTTTACTTCCTGTAGTTCAATGCCTTCAACCCCAGGAATCTCGCTGAATTTCCCAGTTCTGCTTGGATGCGCAGCAGCTGGTTGTACTTTGCGATGCGGTCGGTGCGCGAGGCGGAGCCGGTTTTGATTTGGCCGGCGCCGGTGGCTACGGCTAGGTCGGCGATGAAAGTGTCTTCGGTTTCGCCGGAGCGGTGCGAAATTACCGAGGTGTATCCGTTGCGGCGAGCGAGGTCGATGGCGTCGAGGGTTTCGCTGACCGTGCCAATCTGGTTCACTTTGATGAGAATCGAATTGGCTACGTGCTTTTCAATTCCCTGCTGGAGGAATTGGACGTTGGTCACGAACAGATCGTCGCCGACGAGCTGAATTTTGTCTCCCAGTTCTTTGGTGAGATTTCCCCAGCCGTCCCAGTCTTCTTCGGACAAGCCATCTTCGAGCGAGACGATGGGATAATCTTTCACCCACTTGGCCCAGAAGCGAATCATCTCGTCGGAACTTTTCTCGGACTTGTCGGACTTCTTGAAAATGTATTTGCCGTCTTTGTAAAACTCGCTGGCAGCGGGATCGAGCGCAATGGCGATGTCTTTGCCGGGTTTGTATCCGGCTTGCTGGATGGCTTCGAGCACGAGTTCGATGGCTTCGACATTCGATTTCAACGAGGGCGCGAAACCGCCTTCATCGCCGACGGCGGTGTTGTAGCCACGCTTCTTGAGCACACCTTTCAAGGTGTGAAAAACTTCAACGCCCCAGCGCAGGGCTTCGGAAAATGATTTGGCACCGACGGGCATGACCATGAATTCCTGGAAGTCGACATTATTGTCGGCGTGCGCGCCGCCGTTGAGGATGTTCATCATGGGCACGGGAAGCGTGTTGGCGGGACCGCCCAGGTATCGGTAGAGGGGCAACGCGAAGAAGGATGCGGCGGCCCGGGCGGCTGCCATCGAAACTGCGAGGATGGCGTTGGCGCCGAGGCGGCTCTTATTGGGGGTGCCGTCGAGCTCGATCATTTTCTGATCAAGGGCACGCTGGTCGGCCGCATCAAAATCAACCAGCGCGCTGGCGATCTCGTCATTCACATTGGCGACGGCTTTGAGCACACCTTTGCCGAGATAGCGCTGCTTGTCGCCGTCGCGAAGCTCGACCGCTTCGTGTTCGCCCGTGGAGGCACCACTGGGCACGATGGCGCGTCCGTGAGAGCCGCTGCCCAGAATGACTTCAGCTTCGACGGTAGGATTGCCGCGCGAGTCGAGAACTTCGCGGGCGTGGATGTCAGCAATATTCGTAACGGGCATGAGTGCGTCCTTTGTTGGTTGAATGAGACTGGCGATTATAAATCACTGCGGCGCAACCGCCTCGTGACTCATTAAGCAGCTTGAGCTGCGCTTCGCGGACAGGAGTGTCCGCGCCACACCAGCAAGGCCGGTGCCTCTGGTGGTTCGTCTGCGCATCGGCTCTTGTTCCTCCTTCGGCGGTATCTTAAAGTCGATTGAGAATGCAGAATCGCACGGAAACTCTCGGAATTGGGTCGCGGGCGCCGGAGTTTTCGCTTGCCGCGGCGAACCGCGAGGGAGAGTTTTCGCTTTCGAAACTGCGGGCGAATGGTCCGGTGATTGTGGAATTTTTGCGTGGCACCTGGTGACCCAACTGCGTCAGACGCATGGCCCAGTTTGAGCCAATGAAAGCGACTCTCGATCAGGCTGGGACGCAATTAGTTTTTATCGCCGCCGAGAAGCGTGATGGAATGTTTAAGCCAGTAAAGTTTTTAGCGAAGCATCCGATCTTGTTTCCGTTTTTGCTGGACGAAGACCGCGCAGTCACCAAGGCTTACGGGCTTTATAACCGGCTGGCGAAGGATGCGATCAACATTGCGCACCCGGCCACGCTCGTGGTGGATGGTGCGGGTACCGTCCGTTATATCTATCGCGGCGACAGCCAGACGGATCGTGCGCCACTCGAGTTGGTGATGCAGGCAGTCACGAAAATAACGGCCACCGGTTGACCTGCCAAGAGCCGACGGTATTAGTGGGCTACTTCGCGACGCCGAGTTGGCCGGAAGCTCCTGCTTCCGGCTTTTCTTCCGATGCCACCTCATATTTCTTAAGGAAGTGGGAGAGTTTGGTTTGATCGTCCCGCAACATGTCCAGGAACTCAATGCCGTTTCCGAATTGCGGATGGTGAGTTACGACCACCGCCTTTGTGGCTAATCGTTCGTCGTCGATCCATAGGACGACTTCCAATTTGTTTCCCACCGGCAATGTAAAGCTCATTTCCACGTAGCATCCGGCGAGGCTAATGTCGGCAGTTTCGGCGCGGCTGGCGACGGCTACGCCCTCCGGCTTGAACTCAATCGGAATCGCGGCCTTGATGCGTGGATATTTACGTCGATTGTTCTGCGCGGTTTCCTGAGGCTGCTCGGCCATGGATTTGTCTCCTTTCCCAACCAGGACGCCTCTGGACGCAATAGTGCGCCTTATCGGATAGGAAGGAAAGAACGATCGGCAATAAACTCAACGACAGCTGTTGACACTAAACATTCCGTCAGATGGCTGAATCCGCACTGCCCGGAACACCAAAAAAGCCCGGGGGGAGTTCCCTCTCGGCCTTTATCATGGTCAACGCTCGTCCCGCCTTAGTTCGACTCGGTGAACTTGATGTATGGTTTCGCGCCGCCTTTGCCGGAACAGCTGCCCAGGTTCAGGTTGTTGGTTTCGCCCGTGGTGCCGGCATCGGAGGCGCATATCGCCGCATTGGTGGTGCCATTGGTCACGGCCACCTCGACCGTGATGGATGAGCCGCTGTTAAAATCGGCTTCTGACCCACCGCCGTCGCCGATGATGTTGAACTCCGACTCCTGCCAGGAAGTGGCGAGGTAGACGACGCTGTCCCTGCCTGTGGTTTTATAGGCCTTGGTTCCGACGTACATGATCAGCGTATCCAGACCGCCTTTCGCGGCCGAGCCCGATATCGAGAGGGTCTTGAGCTTCGAGATTACCTCCTTGGGCACGGTCACAGCGGCGCTGTTGGTGTAGCAGTCGCCGCCGTAGGTGTTCCACCCACTGGGGCATGTGGTGTCCCAGTTGATCAACCAATATTGCATGAATGCTTCTGTAAAGTCCGATGAATAAACATACTGTAGCCAGGCCAGGCAGTTCGGCGGATTTTGTGCACCATCGCAGGCCTTGTTATTCATGAAGTTGGAATTGAGCTGAAGCGAGTAACTGTTCGCGCCGTAAACGCCCTCTTCGCTCTTTACACCGGTAACCTTGGGGAAAGTGCCGACTGTTTTGCTGATCAACCCGGAGCTGACTTCCGCGGCATAATCATAGCCATCGCCGACGGTTGGACTGCGGCGCTGCCCGCTGCGTGGAACGAATTGAATATTGGGTGCCTGGACACACTCGACTTTATTCCACTTGACGCTGGGATAGGAGGCCTCGAAGCATCCTCCCGCCTGCACCTTGGTTTGCGCGATCGTGTCGCGCCATTGAGCGAGAGCTGCCGCGTCATCCGCCGCCAGCGCGGTTACTGCTAAGGAGAGCAGGGCTGCGCTCAGAACCACGGCCGCGATCACGCTCCGGATCACGCCGCATGCAAACATCTTCTTCATATGCCTCGCCTCTTTAAATTTAGAATTTTTGGCCGGGATCTTCCTCAGGCCCGCAAACTGGCTTGGATTATCCTTCCAGGCACTGTTTGTGTCAATGTGCGAGGCTGTTCACAGCGGAAATGCGGGTCTAGAAGGCGTCCAGGTCTTCCTCGTTCAGAAGGCGGAGCTCGATCCATCCTTCGAGCGGGAGCGCATCGACTGGGAGACGATTTTGCCAGAGGCTAAAGCGCAAGCGCAGGAGGGTTGTCACCAGGGCAGGCGCTTTACTGCCGTGGTGAGGGGGAGTGGCCGGAACGGGCGTTGCCAGCAACTCTGCAAGCGGAAGTTTGAACTCAAAACTTTTCAGCAGAGCGATTTTCACTACTTCAGAAGATTGCGCTGACGTTGCAATAGGGATTTCCCCGTCGGAAGAAATCACCCGCCACGATGTCACTTTTGCCGCTTCGACGCGGACGTCAACCCGCAACGTCCGCCGGGGGCGTTGCGCGTCCGCTGCCCAGGATTCGAGGTTTACCACCACATCGAAATCCATCTCAGGAGGCTTGCTGAGAAAATCCAGGCGGCCGTAAACGTTGCTCTCGTCGATTCCGGCATAGACGGAATCAATCAGAAACTGCTTGCCGTGCATCGCCCCGGCACGGTGATCCGCAGTGTAGATTGCGGCACCCATCCACTCGAAATAGCGCACCATGTCGCCAGTAATGCGGGGGTGGATGTAGTGAGTCTGCGGGGTGAACTCCGGTCTGGTCTCGACGCCACTGATCGGCTGCGAAAGATAATCGGGCGCCATGCCGCCCAACGCTTGATACACGTTGGAAAGATGCTTGCGATAAAGTTCGTCGAACTCGCGGTCATTCGCGGAATGGTGCTCCGGTCCATACCACCAGTTCCAATCACTGCCCTCGGCGATGAACAGTTCTTCGAGCGCAAGCTTGCGTTGCGCCTCCGTCGCGCGGGGTGCAGCTTCGGCGTAGAAGTTTCGGGCGTGGTAGAGATAATCCCAGGATCGGTTGTCCTCGGGAGCGCCGATCCACACATTAAAATTGGCATTAATCCAGGAGCCGGGAACTAGAGAGGTGAGCTTGCCGAAGTCACGATGCCGCGAGATTGCCTCGGATACGGTAACCGCTTCGACGCCGGAGTCGCGTTGCAAGCCGTCGTAGAAGCGGCGCAAGAATTCGCGCCCTGATTGGGGATAGTATTCCCAGGCATTCTCGCCGTCGAGGATGACGGAGACGACGGCATCTCTTCCCTGATCCAGCACGGGTTGTGCTGCCCTCTTGAGGTTGTGAATGAGATGGTTGGCTGCGTCCTGCGCGGGCATGCCGGAGTAGACGAATCCGACCAAGTCGGAGATAGTATGGTCGCGGAAAATCATGTGCATCTGCGTTGAAGCGCTTTCGAAGCGGTAAACGTTGTAAACCTTTTCGGCGGTTTGCGACGGAAGACGGCCTTCGCCATCGCGTCCGAAGTTGATTCCGAGGCTGCGCCCGAGAACGCCTTCATCGGTGGCCATCCACTTGACGCCCAGGTTTTGCGCGATGGTCAAAACCTCTTCTGACACGCTGCCCTCCGAAGGCCACATACCAACGGGGCGAACACCGAAGACTTCCTGATGCAGATCCAATCCGCGCAAGATTTGCTCGCGCGCATCCTCGGGATGGCGAAAACGGTTTTGCGGCAGGGGCAAGCCGGGCGTGGAAACCCCGCCCATATTCGTATCGCACACTAAGGGCAGAATGGGATGAAAGAAAGGCGAAGTTGAAATTTCTATTCTCCCCTGCTTCGCGGCGGCGGCGTGCGCGGGAAGCACTTCACCCAGCAACGCACGCTGGTGAGCGATCACAAAAGCCTGATCTTCGAGGGAGAATCCGCTTCCCTTCTTAATCAGCGCCGCGATCTCTGGCTGGTCGAGGAAGAATTCATCAAACCACGCGATTTGGGAGAACACTTGCAAATCGGTAAAGTCTTGCGGCTGAAAATATTTCTCGGCTCGTTCCGGAGAATCCCCCGCGCTACGAAATCTTTCCCACAACTCGCGATAACGCGGATAGCGGCCAATCACATTCACCGGGTTGGCCTGAAAAAGGTACTGCAAAGCGAAGCGGCGTTCGGCCGCAGTCAAATCTCGTGCCGGCTTGGCCGCCACCTCTAAAAAGGGATCGTGCGCAGTTCCGGCGACGTAGTCCTGGATCTGCGAAATCAGGGATGGAACGAGGTTGAAGGTCTGGTGGACGTTGGGAAATTCGTCCAACAACTTGACCATCCCGTAGTAGTCTTTGAGGGCGTGCAGACGAACCCAGGGCAGGCGGTATCCACCGGTGACCAGATCTTTGTAAAAAGGCTGATGCTGGTGCCAAAGAATGATGACGCGCAGAGCCGGCATTGAGTGTGGTCAGGCCAACGCGAGACGACCGCGAGCCATCACAGAAGTCTAGCATGGGGACGCGAGGTTACCAGGGTTTTGAAAGGCTCTGCCGTTTCGAGCGGTTTCAATCCGGTACACTAAACTTGGGAAACAGTAAGAACGAATTTCTTTCATGACGCAGACGAATTCAACTTTGGCTCCGAGTTCGAGCGCCGGCTTCCTCAGCGAGCAGGATCTTTATCTGTTCAACGAAGGCCGCAACTACCGCGCCTACGAAAAGCTTGGCTGTCATCTGACCACCGTCGGCGGCGAAGCCGGCGCATCGTTCGGTGTGTGGGCTCCGAATGCGCTCGAGGTCACCGTCATTGGCAGCTTTAATGGATGGAATCCGCGGTCGCATCCGCTGCGCGCTCGCGGCAGTTCAGGTATCTGGGAAGGTTTTGTACCGGGAGTCACGAAAGGTTCCATTTACAAGTTTCATATTGTTTCGCGGCACAACGGCCACATCGTCGACAAGGCTGACCCGTTTGGGGTATTGCAGGAGACGCCGCCGCGCACCGCGTCCGTCGTGTGGGATCTCGAATATCAATGGTCCGATAGCGAATGGATGCGGCAGCGGCAAGCCAGGAATTCGCTGCAGGCGCCGATTTCCATCTACGAAGTTCATCTGGGCTCCTGGATGCGAGCGGAAAATAATCGTTCGCTGACTTATCGTGAGGTCGCGCCGCGCCTGGCGGATTACGCACGACACATGCACTTCACCCACGTGCAGTTCCTGCCCGTGATGGAGCATCCGTTCTACGGCTCATGGGGATATCAGACTACGGGGTATTTCGCGCCTACTTCCCGCTACGGCACGCCCCAGGATTTCATGTATCTTGTCGACCACCTGCATCAGAATGGAATTGCGGTCATTCTCGATTGGGTTCCGTCGCACTTCCCTACCGATGAGCATGGGCTGGCATATTTCGACGGCACCCATTTATTCGAGCATTCGGATTCGCGCCAGGGCTTTCATCCCGATTGGAAGACTCTGATCTTTAATTACGGACGCAACGAAGTCCGCAGCTTTCTGCTTTCGAGCGCAATGTTCTGGCTAGACAAGTATCACGCGGACGGCCTGCGGGTCGATGCCGTGGCTTCCATGCTTTATCTGGATTACTCGCGCAAAGAAGGCGAATGGCTTCCTAATAAATACGGAGGCCGCGAGAATCTGGAAGCTATCGACTTTCTGCGGCAGCTCAATGAGGAAGTTTACAAGGAATACCCCAGCATTCAGACCATCGCGGAAGAGTCCACATCGTGGCCGATGGTTTCGCGTCCGATTTATCTTGGCGGCCTCGGCTTCGGCCTGAAGTGGGATATGGGCTGGATGCACGACACGCTGAAATACTTTGCCCAGGATCCCATCCATCGCAAATATCATCACAACCAGCTGACGTTCCGAATGCTGTACGGCTTCACGGAGAATTTCGTTCTTCCCCTCTCGCATGATGAAGTTGTCCACGGCAAGGGCTCGCTCGTCGGAAAAATGCCGGGCGACGAGTGGCAGAAGTTTGCCAACCTGCGCTTGCTCTTCGGACTGATGTACGCGCAGCCGGGCAAAAAGCTTCTCTTCATGGGAGGCGAATTCGGACAAGTGCGCGAGTGGAGCCATGATCACAGTTTGGAATGGGAAGTGTTGCAGTATCCCGTGCACCAGGGATTGCAGCGTTGGGTCGAGCAGTTGAATCGGGTTTATGCAGAAGAGCCAGCCCTGCACGAACTCGATACCGATCCTCAAGGTTTCGAGTGGATCGACTGCAACGACAACGTTGCCAGCACGCTGTCGTGGGTGCGGCAGGGAAAATCGTTTCGCCAACCAATTGTCGCGGTTTGTAACTTTACCCCTGTTCCCCGGATCGGTTATCGCCTGGGAGTTCCCGTAGGAGGTTTCTGGCGCGAACTGCTGAACAGCGACGCTAGAGAATATGCGGGCAGCGGAATGGGGAACTTCGGCGGAGTTCAGGCCAAAGAAGAGCCGATGCATGGACGGCCCTACTCGCTGACTCTCACCTTGCCGCCGTTAACCGCGCTCTTCTTGAAAGCCGAATAGTCGGCATTTTGACGGAGTGTCGGCAGCGGTCGCTGTGTCTCTTCACACACACGCGTGTCATGAAACGTGACAAGAGGTTGCGGGGAGCAAACTGTCATGCGGCAAGCAACGACTGCAAGCGCTCCAAAATGTGCCGTAACGGGACGCCTTTTCCCAATGCGGCATCGACGAACGGAGTCATCTCTTCCACATCTGGGTGGGATCCCGATATCATAATTACCGGTAAGGTGGGATGCCGCTGCTTCAACCATGTCGCCAGTTCTAAGCCATTCATTCCAGGCATTTCATAGTCCAGAATGACGGCATCGATCTCATTCTCTTTGGCCTCAAACACGTGAAGTGCGTGCCGGCCATTGCTGGCTGCGATGACTTCATAACCGTTCTGTTCCAGCAGGGCGCCGTAGAGTTCGCGGATCCCCGCGTCATCGTCCACGCACATCACGGTAAGAGATTTCATAGGGGAGAGCTACTCTTTCTTGCCTCGCCGGAGAGGGGTCTGGGACAAGGCTGGTGCCCGAAGGGACAGCACGCCGGGTGCCACGATTGGGGCATCGCTGATCACGCCGGACGCCGATGACGCAAACGGTTGCATATTGACTCTTCATTCGCCCTAGAGGACAATTGCCCACCAACTGTTAGCGGGGCCCCCTAGTTAGAACCGAGTCGTCGATATTATCTGCAGCGAGGTTCTTCCATGCGACGCAAGACTTTCTGGATCGCCGCCATCTGCATTACAGCTGCCGCTGGACTGTTACCTGCGTTTTCGTCCGGCGCAGCACCATCCGCTAAAGAAAAAGTCCTCTACTCCTTCCGTGGCGGCACTGACGGCGCATATCCGTGGTCCGACCTAACCATGGACAGCGCAGGCAACTTGTACGGGACAACGAGCAGCGGCGGGGGCACAACGGCATGTTCAGGCCAAGGGTGCGGAACCGTATTCGAGCTCAAACGAACTTCGTCCGGCTGGAAGGAAGAAATCCTCTACAGTTTCACCGGAAGCGACAGCGGCGGAGAATTTCCCCAAGCCGGCGTCATCTTCGATGCTGCAGGAAATTTATATGGGACAACCTTATTGGGTGGCACCGATTGCAATTACGGTTGCGGCACAGTGTTCGAATTAAAGCGCACCGCGGATGGTTGGAAAGAGAGCACGCTTTATAACTTCACAGGCGGGAACGACGGAGGCGAGCCTGCCGCGGACCTGGTCTTTGACACCGCAGGCAATCTCTACGGCACGACGACGACCGGAGGAAACGGCGGCAGCGCACAATGCAATAGGGTCGGCTGCGGGGCGGTGTTCGAACTGATGCCCAATCAGAACGGCACATGGGCCGAGAAAACTCTCTACACATTCGCGGGCGCGCCCGACGGTGGAACTCCTGTGCAAGGCGTGACCCTTGATCCGGCAGGCAACGCTTACGGCGTGACGGAGACCGGCGGCGCTGGACAGTGCGGCGGCGGGTATCATTTTTATCAGGGCTGCGGCGCCCTATACAAACTCACGCCGCACTCCGGCGGAACTTGGACCGAGGCCGTGATCTACAGTTTCTACCGAGGAGATGCGACCGGTTTCTATCCCTCGGGCGGGCTGCTCCTCGACAAGGACGGTCATCTGCGCGGAACAACCTGGGACGGCGGCAACGGGGTCGGGACCATCTTTGATCTTCACGAGTCGAAAAACGTATGGGAGCAGCGGAACCCGCACCTATTCTATGGCGACCCTGACGGGAGATGGCCAATTGGGAAACTGGCCCAGGATGCGCAGGGCAATTTGTTCGGCGTCACAACCTCCCCACAGCCAGGCGGGGGCTCTTGTGTTGAACTCGGCGGAAAGTCATGCATCGTTTTCGAATTGGAGCCGAACGGAGATAGCCACTGGACGGAGAAGATACTGCACACATTTTCCGGGACTGACGGTGATGGATTTGCTCCTCAGGCAGGCCCGGTGCTCGGCCCGGGAGGCCACTTGTACGGGACAACCCAATACGGTGGAAGTGATTCGTGCGGTTGCGGAACAGTATACGAGATTACGCCGTAGCGGCGGGCGCTTTAAGGGAGGACGAAAATGACAGAATCAAAATCGAAACGCAGGGTCTTAGGCAAAGTCCGGCCTACCGCTCTGCTGGACCCTGAAACGGAGCGGCGCCTGTCGGCCTACGCCAGCGCGGCGATGGCCGCGGGCGTCGGCTTACTCGCATTCACACAGCCCGCCGATGCCAAGATCGTATACACGCCGGCGGACATCAACATCTCCGTTAACGGCGCCCCTGTAATTCTTGACCTGAATCACGACGGATCTCCAGATTTTTCGTTGATGAATTCGGTGGCGACCAACAGCGGGGTCTTCAGGTCCTTCTTAAGAGCGAAGACGGTGAACGAAGGCAATGCCGTTTGGGGCAAGGGTTTTTTTCGTGGAATCAACACAAGCGTGTTTGCATCAGTCCTGCGCCCCGGATCCACGGTCGGCCCATCGAGAGGTTACTTTCAGAAAGGCAGCCGATGGCTAATGTGGTACGGCCGTAGCGCACCGAGTGCCAGATCGACATACTGGGCCGTTGACTACCCCAGCGCAGGCCAATGGGATAACACGCATGCACGCTACTTGGGCATCAAGTTTATAATAGCCGGCCAGATCCATTACGGTTGGGCACGGCTCAACGTAGGCCCCCACCAGTTTAGGGACGGGATTCAAGCAACTCTCACCGGCTACGCCTACGAAACCACCCCCAACAAACCAATCATCACCGGCAAAACCAAGGGCCCGGACGTCATCACTCTGGAACCAGCGACCCTCGGGCGATTGGCCCAGGGCGCGTCCGGCATGTCGGCCACGCAGCAAAAGAAGTAGCCTACGGAGTCGCAGATGCGGCTGGCTGGCCACCTTTACGTTCCTGTAAGCCGGGAATCGCG
>Ga0206874_1086_pt1 | contig 24981 bp, 21 predicted proteins | sample Alteio_BWOrgCont_12_FD_152629 | JGI IMG/M metagenome (GOLD analysis project Ga0206874, IMG submission 152629) | Enriched cells from forest soil in Barre Woods Harvard Forest LTER site, Petersham, Massachusetts, United States -... | ecosystem: Environmental > Terrestrial > Soil > Temperate forest >...
CATCAGGTATAAATAGCGGACCGGGATATATCTGTATCACGAAATTTGGTTTTGCGTTTTGACGGTCTATTGGGTCAACAGCATTTGAGTCGGGTTTATTGGGGCCGAAGGTTACCATATCAACCACTTCGCCACCTGCAGAAAATCCCATCAATCCTACACGGTTTGTATCAATGCCAAACTCAGCAGCACGGCTGCGTACCAGCCTCATAGCGCGTAATCCATCTTCACGGGCATGCACTTCAATTTTATAAGGTGAAAGCGTATCGCGACCCAAACGGTATTTCAGTACAAACACAGTGACACCCAGGTTAGTTAAAAACTTAGCCGGATCAATGCCTTCGGCAGTCCAAACCAATAATCTGTGGCCACCACCGGGGCAAACCACTATGGCAGTGCCGTTAGCTTTATCCTTTGGCGGTAAAAACACGGTGAGGGACGGGTTATGAATATTTTTCACCCAATAATCTTTAGCCTGTTCAGGTTCGTTGCGGCGGTTTTCAAAGCCCGGCGCACCTTTCGGCCATAAAGGGATAACTGTTGGTTGGGTTTGTGCCAGTAATGCAACAGGCAATAGCAACAGGTAGATGAGGGTTTTAAGTGTTTTGTGCATGGATAAAGATAGTAGGCTAAATTGGATAAGTGTATAAGATTTGACAACTTTTTAAAAGTTGTCAAATCTGGACGTTGCAGCAGTTACGCTGTCAATTCTTCATAAGCTGCAGTGATGCCGCGTTGTATGCCATCGCCCTGCCAGTCAGTTATGCCGGGGATTGATGTTGCCTGTAATATTTCATCTTTGGTTTTACCGGCTTTAATGCTTGTGGCAACGTAATTTTCCAGCTTTTCCATAAAGTTTTGCATGGCAATAACATCATCCATTGATCCTATAACCTTTTCGGGATCAAAGGCATGTCCAAATACAAATATGGTATCCTTATCAAACTTTTTGCGTGCCTGCTCCAATGTTAAGGGCCAGTGTTTTACTGATGCGCCTGCGCTGTTGTCGACAAAAGGATAACGACGGTTAAAAACCAAATCGCCGGTATGTACAATATTGGCATTTTCAAAGTGGATCATGGCATCGCCATTGGTATGGCCTGTGCCGAAATAATGAGCTGAAATATGCTCATCGCCTACTTTAATTTTCCAGTTGTCTTTAAAAGTAGTATCAGGGTAAAGCTGTTTGTCTTCCGATTTATTTTTTACCGCAACTGTTTTTTGGTTGGTTAGCGAGTTTTCATGAGCGGCAACATTTTTAACAATGCCCTTGAATGAAATATTTCCACCGGTATGATCGCCATGGTGATGGGTATTAATGAGCCACTCGAAAGGCAGGTCAGATTGTTTCTTTAACAGGCCAATCAAGTGTGTGGCCTGGTCAGGAAATTCGGCATCAACTACAACAATGCCTTCTTTGTTTATCATCCAGGCAATGGTGCCGCCTTGCTCGGCAAACATGCCGACATTGCTGCGTAATGGTTTGAACTGGTAAGTGGGATCGGCAAGCATCGATGCAAAGCTTTTGTTGCTGAACAGTGCAAGCGAAGCGGTTGTTAAAGCAGTGTTTTTTAAAAAATTTCTACGTTCCATTGTGTTGGTTTATTAGTTCATTGGTGTCATTAGTTCATTGGTGCATAGCTGGCATGGCTTACTGATCTCTGATATTTCGTGAATCCTACTTTCCTTTTTACCCTCTTTTTTGCTTGCAAAAGAGAGGGTGGTCAAGCGAAGCAAAGACCGGGTGAGTCAACTATACGCCATGCCTTTACAACTCGTTATTAATGACGGCTCTTTTCACATCCCGGTTGCCTGTATGCTCAAATTAATACTGATGAAAAGCCTGCGACACAAACTCCAGCACATTGGGTAATGATGCGCGCCAGTAGGTCCAGGTGTGGCCACCGTCACGTACTCTGAATTCATGCGGTATCTCCTTCTTTCGCATGGCTATGTGCACCAGGCAATTTCCTTCGTACAAAAAATCATCATCACCATCATCAATATACCAGCGAACTGCTTTTTTTAAACTGTCGGGCATATTATTTACCAATGCCAGTACGCTGTGCTGGTTATAATATTTTACAACTACCGAGTCGGCAATATTGGGGTTGTTTTTGGTATAAGCTTTGCGGGCGTCATCCACCGTTAGCGGACCAACCGCCGCGCTTAACGGGCAAGCCGACGAAAACAGTTCAGGATGATGCAGCGCATACATAAACGTACCACCGCCACCCATCGACAGGCCGGCTATAGCCCTGAAATGTTTATCGCTTTTTATGCGGTATTTTTTTTCGACATATGGAACCAGTTCTTTAAAAAAGAAATCTTCATAATTCCAGTCGCCTTTAATGTCATTAAAATAGCCTCTGCGGCCGGTGTTGCCATCGGGCATAATAATAACCATTGGCGTTGCGGTACCATCGGCAATAGCTTTATCGGTTATGTTAAGCACCTCGCCAAACTGTACCCAACCGGTTTGATCGTCGCCGCTGCCGTGCAGCAGGTATAATACAGGGTAGCTACGATCGGATGTTTCATAGCCCGGCGGCAGGTAAACGGCATATTTGCGATCGCTTTTTAATATTTTGCTTGGCAGCGATAAATTATCATACACTTTTCCGCTTTGGGCCAGCAAAGCAAAAGGACATAATAACGAGAGCAAAACTAATGCAGGTAATAATCTTTTCATGATAATAAGCGGTTATAATGTGGTTTGGTTATCAATATCGGGGATATATTGCAAAACCCAATAAATTAAGTGTAAAAATGTTGATAGAACGTTCATACCGGTATCGTGTCAACCATGAATTAACGCTTAGTCCTAAGTCTTAAGTCACAAGAATTCAAAAGTATTAATAAAGATAAAGTTTTAATCTTTCGCGGTCCAAACGCTGAACGGGCAGCGATGCAAGCGTTCCATTTTTTCACACGGAACACCCGGAACATTGTGAAACACGCTCATTATCAATCGATTTGATTTTTAGTAAATCAATAAACCGGGCTAAGTAACTGATAATCAATGGTTATAAAATGATATTGGGAATACCCATTCAATTTGGTGATTATCAACCATTTCAGGATGCGACAGTTGATTTGACACTAATAATTCTTACACTTTCACACCAATTATAGCATTGTACAAAATCTGTTTACCTTTAGCCTTTCCTTAATATGACGCAACAATCCGAAACAGTTATACAATACAGGTGGCTTTACCTTTTTACCGTCATAGCCGTTTTGATAAATTTTAGCGCGTTGTTTATTCCCATAACCGGCCCTGACGGAACCACTTATGCGCTGCTTGCTAAAACAATGGTACAGCGCAATGATTATGTTGACCTGATCGATCATGGGAAAGACTGGCTCGATAAACCGCACTTTCCATTTTGGATCACCGCGTTTTTTTTCAAGCTCTTTGGTTTTACAACCTGGGCCTATAAATTACCCGGCATTTTATTTTTAATGATTGGCGCCGGTTACACTTACCTGTTTGCCAAAAGCCTGTATAATAAACAAATAGCTTTGTGGAGCGTGCTGATATTGCTTACTGCGCAGCATATCATATTATCAAATAACGATGTACGCGCCGAACCCTATTTAACAGGGCTTATTATTGCTGCCGTTTATCATTTTTATAAGGCACATACAGGCAACAGCTTTTGGCAGTTAATTTGGGGCTGCCTGTTTACGGCCTGCGCCATCATGACCAAAGGGATGTTTGCGCTGATACCCATAGGCGGCGCTATGGTGGGTCAATTTGTTATCACCAAACAATGGAAACAGCTTTTTAATTTACGATGGCTGATAGCGGCATTATTAATATTGATATTCATACTGCCCGAAATATGGTGCTTGTATCAACAATTCGATTCTCATCCCGAAAAGGTGGTATTTGGTCAAAAAGGGGTGTCAGGCATTAAATTCTTTTTCTGGGATAGCCAGTTCGGGCGGTTCTTTAATACCGGACCGATAAAGGGCAATGGTGATCCCTTCTTTTTTGTGCATACAACCTTGTGGGCCTTTTTGCCATGGTCGCTTTTGTTATTTGCGGCCATTTTTCAATTCATAAAAAAAGGAGTAAAAAATGTGCAGGGTAATGAGTGGTATTGCATTTGCGGGGCCTTGTTAACCTTTTTGCTGTTTTCGGCATCCAAATTTCAGCTGCCTCATTATTTAAATATCATATTCCCGTTTTTTGCCATTATAACAGCACAGTACCTGTACACAGTAAGCTCAGCAAAAACAATCAGGGCAATAGGCATTACACAAACAGTAGTCATCAGTTTGGTGCTGATTGTAATTTGTGTTATTGAATACTTTTTCAGACCGGCAATTTTTAGCTGGTTCACCGCGCTTACTATCCTGATACTTTTTTTGGGGATGTTATTTTTTCCTGATGATATCAGCTATTCCATCAACCAAAAAATTATTTTCAAAACGGTTTTAGCCTCGTTTATTATTAACCTTTATCTTAACCTGGCGTTTTATCCTTCATTAATGCGTTACCAGGCAGGCAGCGAAGCCGCAGTCTGGATCAATAACCATAACCCGCAAAAGCTTCCTGTTGTTGAATTTAACGATAATTATATAGCCGCTTTTGATTTTTACAGCAATGAACCCGTTACGAGCATTGATGATGGCGGAAAAGGCAACCTGCCGCCTCGTCCATTTTTGTTATATGTACCGGCTGATGTTGCCAAAGGCCTGGCTAAAAAAGGCTGGCAATTTAAAACACTGAACGCCTTTCAGCGATATGCCATTACCCGGCTTAAGCCATCGTTTTTAAATAAAGCCACCAGGGCCAAAGAGCTGGACACTACTGAAGTGGTTTTGGTTAACTAAGCGACGAGAAGAGAGCCAAGAATCAAGAGATCAAGAGTCAGGAATAAATTTGTAGAATGTATCTGGAAAAAATATGATTTTGTAGAATGAGTGTAATATTCATTTTCCGCTAAATCATTAAGCTGGTAAATGTGTTATCTTTATATAAATAAAAGAATCAAGAGTCAGGAACCAAGAATCAAGAGAAATCGTAATCAAGCTTTTAAATTTATTTATAAAGAAGCAAAATCAGGACATTAGGATCTTTGTTTGGTAATATATTAGCCTGCGGATTTCTTTTTGTCTTGATTCCTGACTCTTCACCTATGTAAATCATAAAGTTTATGGCAAATTTCAAGGAAATCATAGCATCAGAAAAACCTGTATTGGTTGATTTTTCGGCCGAGTGGTGCGGACCGTGTAAAATGATGCCGCCCATATTGAAACAGGTAAAAGACGCGCTGGGCGATAAGGTTACCATCATTAAAATCGATATAGATAAAAACCCTTCGGCAGCGGATGCCTATAAAGTACAAAGCGTACCAACGCTGATGATATTTAAAAACAGCGAAACCAAATGGCGGCAAAGCGGCGTGATACAGGCCAATCAGCTGCAGCAAATTATACAGCAGTTCGTTTGAAACTAAGATTCGTAGGATTAAACTAAGATTTGTAGGATTTAAGGATGGTAGGATACCAAGTTTAAAAATGCTTTCAAAATCCTGTCATCTTTAAATCCTACAAATCTTGGTTAAATCTTAGTTTAGTATTGCAGCTCCTCGCAATTAAATCCTGCGGATTGCAGCAATCCCTCAATATATCGCGGCGAGATGTTACTGGCTTCAATCCTTAAAATATTATCGCAATCTTCCAGGTCAAAATTCCACTGACTAATTGCCGGAACCGCAGTCAGTAAAGGTTTAACTTCACTAACCTGTTCGGGTTTTTCAACGCTTGTTACAAATATCAGTATATCCATTTTTTTAAGTCTTTGTTTTGGTCTTAAGCCTGTAATCTTAAGCAGGATAAAGGCTTAAGACTACCGGCTTCGGACTATCATAACATAATAATCATTGACAATTCGGATTTTGGACAGAGAGCCTGCTATTTATTTCTGTTATTAACCAAATTGACTTACGACTCAGAGCTTTCGGCCTTTGGCTCTTTAGCATCATCCCATCCGGCATCAAAGGGATGGCCGCCATGTTTGCCCCATCTGTTGTGCCCGCACCTGTCTCTCATATGCGCTTTAAACTTTTCTCTTTCCTCCGGGCTCATGTTCCTGAAACGATCTTCCATTTTGCGGCGCATCCATGGTGCTCCTCCGCCACCACCGCCCCACCGGTGACCTTTGTGGCCAAAGCCAAACAGTATTTTGCATAAAATAAATATGCCAAGGGCCTGCCAAAATGTTATTACGCCAACGTGAAGTATGCCCGGCAATAAATAGTTCCATAAACTCATCACCACAAAACCGGTGACTGCCAGGAAGGCTGCTATTGCGAACGGAATTAATATAAATTTCCTTTTATCGTTATATGCTCTCATTTCTTTAATTTTTAATATTCTGTAATTTCCTCATACAATTGTTTCAGCCGCTTACGCAGATGCAGTACTGCATACCTTTTGCGCGATACCAGGGTTTGAACTTTTTCGCCGGTGCGATCTGCTATTTCGGCAAATGAAATATCTTCCAGCTCATGCCATACAAAAACCTGCCGCTGTTCATCGGGCAACTCATCCAGGGCATAAAATAATTGCTCCCAAAAAAGATTGCTCAAATACTCCGTCTCTGGTGTTTTTGCTTCCGTCATCAGGATGGCTTTAAAGTCCGGTGCTTCATCGTTATCATCACCGGGCAGTATATCATCCAAAAGTGTTTCGGTATGTTTTTTATGCTTGTCGAGTATTTTGTTGCGGGCCACTTTGTAAAGCCATGCGCCTGTTTGCTCGATAGGCTCTGAATTTAAAACCGAGCTGAACTGGTACCACACATCCTGCAGAATGTCTTCGGCATCGGCATCGTTATTTACCCTGCGCCTTATAAAGCCCAACAAGTTTTTACCGTACTCGCCAATGGCTTGTATGATAGTGTTGTTTTTTTCTTCGGGCATTACGGCTGTTATCAATGTATTTGTGTTTTATAAATATAGAGACGATTGTGTTTTAGAAAGATTTTAATTTTTTTTAACTTTTTGTTGATTAGGTTAGATTGAGTTGATTATGTGAATAGTTGATTGAGTTAAAACTTATTCTTAATTTTCAACCACTCAGTTAATCAATTCAATTAACCACTCACTAACTCAATGAGCTACAATACCAAACTTGCTGACAGAATAAGAGAAACTTTTGAACATTTACCCGATGTGGAAGAAAAAGAAATGTTTCGCGGTGTGTGTTTTATGGTAAACGGAAAAATGTGCGTTTGTGTTAGCGGCAATGAAATGCTGTGCCGCATTGGGGCTGATGCGGTGGAAGCGGCATTAGAGAATAACTATGTAAGGCAAATGGTTAGTAATGGCCGGCCGATGAAAGATTATATTTATGTGAGTGAAGAAGGCTTTCATAATCAAAGGGAATTTGATCGTTGGATAAAGCTTGCGCTCGATTTTAACCCGAAAGCTAAAGCATCGAAAAAGAAGAAATGACATGGTTTTTGTGTTTTATCAAAACCTAACCACAAACAAATGAAACGGCGATTGAAATTGATAATCCAGCGTAAAACCAAAATTCTCACATATCTGCCTGGATATGGTTAAGCCCAAACCACTGCCTTCAGAGCCTGATGATTTATGAAAACGGGTAAATATTTTTTCAACAGGTAAAGGCTCATTTTCGCCTGTGTTTTTAATGGTCAAACTTTCTGCGGTTAGCATAATCACAATTTCACCGGCCGGGTGATTGTGCCTGATGGCATTACTGATTAAATTGTTTAATAAAATCTCAATTAAATACCTGCTTGCATAAACTTCTTTATTATCAAGCGAGTAAATGAGCTTTAATTTTTTATCCTGAAATATTTCTTCAAACTGAACCAGCATTTCGCTTATCAGTACTACCAGGTTGATCTGATGCTGATCGTGAAGCAAACTGTTCTCAATTTTAACCAGCAACAGCAGCGATTGATTTAACCTGTTTAACCTGGATACTGCGCCGTACAGATCATTCAGCAATTTGCTTTGCTGCCCGCTAAAATTTTCAGTCTGTATCAGGGTATCCAGTTTGGAGTTAATAACGGCTATAGGTGTAAGTAACTCGTGCGAGGCGTTTTCAGTAAATATTTTAAGATCCTTATAATCGTTTTTGGCTTTAACCGTCATTGTTAAAACTGCCTGGTTCAATTCTTTAAATTCGTCAATAGTGGTATCGGTTTTTGGTATTTCCTTGGTATCCGCAATATTAAACAGCCTTAATTCCTTCATTATGCCATAAAATGGCTGCCATAACCTGTTTAAAAGCAGGTGGTTGGTAACCTGTAAAACCAGCAAAAGCAATAGGGTAACGCCTGCCGTGATAGAAAAAATAATACTGATCAGGTCCTCGGTCTCTACTTTCGATTCAACTATCAGTATTCTATAATATTTATCGCCAACAGAAACCGAAGTTATCAGGCCTCTTCCTGGTTCGTATTTACCACCAAGCTTGCTCCCGTGCCTTTTCCGGGCATCATCCTTATCCCATTTTTTAAAATACATGGTATTGATAAACTTGCGCTTTACCGATCCTGGTTTAGCCTCCGAGAAGGTGATCTGCTGGTCGTTGGTTTCAAAGGTTTCCGGCAGATGATGGTTGCGGATTACATATTCAAATACTTCCTGCTCCTCAACCTTCAAATCCTTATCCTTTTGCCGTGTTAATACCCAACTGATAGCCTGGTAATAAAGAATGCCGGTAATTAGCATTACAATTAAAGTAGTGATCAGGTTTACCCGGTTGTATTTGGTTAAAAGCTTCATGTTTCGGTAAACTTATAGCCCATGCCATAAGCGGCCTGAATATAATCGTTACAACCTGCTTCCATTAATTTTTTACGGATATTTTTTATGTGCGAGTAAATAAAATCGAAATTATCAGCCATATCTATCCCATCACCCCATAAATGTTCGGCAATGGCATTTTTTGATACTACTTTTCCTTTATTGGCAATAAAGTATAGCAGCAGCGCATATTCCTTCCGGGTTAATTTTACGGGGGATTTACCAATCTTAACCTCTTTAGCCAGCAGATCGATGTTGATCTCATTAAATATAAGCAGGTTGCTGCCATTAAAAGTTTTCCGGCGGATGATGGCTGTAACACGCGCTTTTAATTCGGACAAGTGAAATGGTTTTACCAGGTAATCATCGGCTCCAAGGTTCAGGCCATCAAGGCGGTCGTCCAGGGAATTTTTTGCGGAGATAATGAGCACCCCGTCGGGGTAATTATTTTCTTTGAGGCTTTTTAAAATGCTCATACCATTGCCGCCGGGCAGGGTAATATCCAGTAAAATACAATCATAACGATACAGGTTTATCTTGCCCATTGCATCCTGGTAATTATTTGCTGCTTCGCAAATGTTACCAGCTTCGGTAAAATATTCTTCAATACTTTCCCGCAGCCCCGTTTCGTCTTCAATGATCAGTATCTTCAAAGTGTTTTTTTGTTAAAAGTAAAACTCAATGTTGGAAAAATTTTGGATTTGACAGCTGATTTAAATGATAAAGAGATTTCGTTGATCCCAGTTTTATAACGACCTTTAATCAACGGAATCAATCTAATCAAAAAAAATCAACGGTCAAAATCAACGGTACTATGTGGTGGATATACGCTTTACTCTCAGCATTTTTTGCAGCACTTACTGCAATATTTGCAAAAGTTGGAATTAAAGGAGTCGATACGGATCTGGCTACTGCTATCCGCACAGTAGTTATCCTGCTTATTGCATGGGCGATAGTGATTTTCAGGGGCGGGGAATACTCCGTTACAAATCTCACTAAAGCCAACTGGACCTTCCTGGTGCTTTCCGGCTGTGCAACCGGCTTATCATGGATCTGTTATTTTAAGGCTTTACAATTAGGTAAAGTTTCGCAGGTGGCGCCTATTGATAAGCTGAGCGTGGCGCTGGCTATAATTTTGGCTGTGGTATTTTTAAAAGAATCGCTGAATGTTAAGCAGGCTATTGGCGCTTTAATGATAATTGGCGGTAGCGTTGTGTTGATATTTGCCTAAGCGTTTTCGGGTTAAGTTTATCAATAAATTAAAAAATTGTTAAATTTTTACTTTTTCGATAAAGAATGCGATCCATAAAATAAAATTGATAAATTGCCCATGTAAATGAGGAAAAATTTATCAGCCCTAATTATCCTTTTATGCCTGGCTACTGCATGGTGCAGTATGGCGTACGCCAAAAAACACAACAGAAGCCACAAAGTTAAAATTAGCAGGCCGGTCTTAGATACCAACAGTACATCTGCCGATAGCCTTATTCATTTTGCCGAATCTTTATTGGGTGTACATTACCGCCCCGCAACATCCGACCCATTACGTGGCTTTGATTGCTCAGGATTTGTAAGCTATGTTTTTAAAAATTTTAATTTCAATGTGCCGCGCTCTTCCTGTGAGTTTATTAACGTGGGCGAAAAGGTAAGGCTGGAAGATGCCCGTCCCGGTGATATCATATTGTTTACCAGCCCTACACATCATCACCGTATAGGGCATGTAGGCATTGTTTATAGCAATACAAATGACGACCTTAAATTTATCCACTCCACATCCGGTAAAGAATACGGTGTTACCATAACATCAATGGACGAGAATTACAAACGCCGTTTTGTACAGATTATACGCCTGCTTAAGCAAAATGACGAAGTGCTGGCAGAGGTTGGGGATAAGTGATTAGGGTTGGAGATTAGCAATTAGAGATTAGAGGTTGGAGATTAGAGATTAGTTAAACCCGGTCTTTATCCGCCTTTGTTGTTGTCACTTCGCTTTTGTTGGTGTTGTAACCATAGGTGTTCGGAAGATGGATTTCTTTTACAAATATTGCGTAGGCTGTCATGGGTAGGCACTCGAAGCATGCGGGCAAAGGCCTATACGCCAGGCATTACCGCCAATGCATAGCTCGTAATGTCCCGCGCACATGCTTCGAGTGCCTCAGCATGGCATCCTTTTTTAATCTTCCTAACACCTATGGTGTTGTAACCAACAAACTGAGGGGTTAATAATCGGGAGTGGATTCAAAAAGCAGCCGGCATTACCCTAAATTGTAAAATATCCTGCTTGTTGGTGACAATACCAACAAGAGCTAAGCAAGTTTTGCTCCTCTATACTAACCTCTAACCTCCAATCTCTAATCACCAACCCCCAATCTCTCCCTCTAAATGTAACAATTACACTTACTCTTTTGAAAATTCAGCTTTAATCCAAATTTACTAAGCATTTTCGCCGACTAATCAATTTTTGAAACCGGATTTTATGAAGAATTTTTACATTTTACTTTTTTTAATTATTACTTATACGGGTGTAAGTGCTCAAAATAATGCTAATGATAAAGGTAAAATAAGCGGCAAAGTAATAGATGCAACTACTAATGTACCTGTTGATTACGCCACCGTTAGCATTTATAAGCAAGGCAGCACATCGCCTTTTAATGGTGCCAGCACCGACCCTAAAGGCAACTTTACAATCGATAATATCTCCCCGGGGGATTATAAAATAACTGTTGAATTTTTAGGATATAAACGCCAGACCATCGATCATGTAATTATTAGCAATACGGTTAAAAACGTGGCATTGGCAAATATTATTCTTTCGCCTATTCAAAACCAGCTAAAGGATGTAGTTATTACAGCAAGCGCCCCCACGGTTGAGAATAAAATAGACAAGATGGTTTATAACCCAGCCAATGACCTTACTTCGCAGGGAGGGGTTGCCCTGGATGTATTACAAAAAGTACCGATGGTAACGGTGGATATTAACGGCAATGTGGAACTGATGGGAAATACCAATATCCAATTCCTCATCAACGGGAAGCCCTCTACCATGTTTGGTTCAAGCATTACAGATGCGTTGCAGGCTATCCCCGCCAGTCAGATTAAAAATATTGAGGTAATTACAAACCCGGGTGCAAAGTATGATGCAGCCGGCACAGGCGGTATCATTAATATTATTTTAAAAGACAGTAAGGTGCAGGGCGTTAACGGAAGCGTGAATCTATCTGCCGGTACACGGTTAGAAAATGGCTCATTTAACTTAAATGCACGTAAAGGAAATTTTGGCGTAAGCGCTTTTTTTAGCGGCAACGGGCAGTTAACAAGTAATACCCCAAGTACAACCAACCGTACTTCATATAGCAACACCAAAGATACCACTACGCAATTGTTTCAAAAAGGCAGCAGCGCTTTTAAAAGAAGCGGTTACCGCTCGGGCATTAACTTTACCTGGGATATTACGCCTAAAGATGAACTGGTTGCGTCTTTTAACTTTAACCATTTCAGCAATCAAACAAGCGGTATAACCAATCAAAATCAAACTACGCATTCATCATTAAATAATTCATCTATCGATACCTTAAGCTCAAATAACTCCAGCAGCCGCTTCAGCAATAACTCTAACGATGTGGCGCTTTCGTATAAAAAAACGTTTAGTAGAGAAAACCAGGAGCTGGATGTTTTATACAATTACAGCTTTAGTAACAGCACCAATGATTATACACAGGAGCAGGATTACACCAATGTTACTTTCCCGGCTTCAGGGTCGATAGGAAGTAATCCGGGAACTGACAGGCAAACTAATATATCAGTTGATTATACCCAACCTATAACAAAAGATTTTACACTTGAAACAGGCGTCAAAGCAGTTATTGAAGATTTAAATAATTCGGTTAATACCCAAACGCTTACCAATGGCTTTTATGTACCCAACCCATCGCAAACATATACCTTTGGCTACGACCGCAAAATTTTTGCTTACTATCTTTCAGCTACATTCTCGTTATTCAACAATTTTATTGATGGCAAAGCCGGTTTAAGGTATGAATACACCACAGCATCAGCCGATTTTGATAATACTACAATCCCTTCCTATGGAATTTTAGCTCCATCGTTCGTATTATCGCATAAGCTTGATAAAACGGAGAGTATTAAATTCAGCTATTCGTACCGGTTACAGCGACCGGATTACCGTTCGCTTAATCCTTTTTTCAACATAAGCGATCCGCATAACATCAGTACCGGCGATCCTGATCTGAAGCCTGAATTGGGCCATAATTTTGAACTCGGTTACAATAAATCATTTGACAAAGGGGGTAATATTTACATCGCCACATTTTACAGGTACAATACCAACGATCTGCAATCATTTACTACCTTTTATTCAAATTTAAAGGTTGGCGATACCACCTATTCAAACGTTTCGCTTACCCAGCAATATAATATAGGGCGCCAGGTAACCGAGGGCGTAAATTTGTACGGATCATTACCTATTGGCAAGCTAAGTTTACGATCGAATATGTTTTTTGCCGACCAGATAACTGATAATCCCGGCAGCCCGCAGGTTAGTGGTCTTGCCTATCGCATTAACTTAAATGCCAGCTATGAATTTGCACACAATCTTGCGGCCGAGTTTTTTATCAACTACCGTTCATCACAAAAAGGTATACAGGGAACTAATCCGGGTTTTGTGTTTTACAACTTTGCAGTGCGTAAGCAAATTCTTAATAAAAAAGCAAGCATTGGCTTAACAGCTGCCAATCCGTTTAATCAATACGTAAATATTAATACCACAACATTCGGTAGTAATTTTAATCAAAGCAGCCTGCGCCAAATCCCGCTGCGCTCATTCGGCATCAGCTTAATGTATAAGTTCGGCAAGCTTGAATTTAAAAAGGAAAAAGAACCGCAGGACAATAATGCGCCGCCACAGGATGATAATGCCGGCGGGGGTAGTAAATAATTGACAGCTAATAGTTTATTTATACAGGTTTTATACAGAATTTATGATTAACTATGTATAAACCAATCAAAAGCCATCTCAAAGGGTAACCGGATGATGATGGCTTTTGAACAATTAAAACCAAAAATAAACACCAACAATCATGAAATCAATTTTTAAACGGCTTGCAGTATTGTTTATCATAGTTATAATATTGCCCAATTTGGCAACGGCTCAGAAAAAAACAGGCTTTCACGTTTTAACGGATTTTCCGGTACACAGCTCAGGCGGTTGGGACTATATTACTGTTGATGGTGCAACAAAACGTGTTTATGCTTCGCATGGCATGCAGGTGAATATTTTAGATGCGGTAACCGGCGATTCGGTTGGTTATATTCCTGATACCAAAGGTGTACATGGCATAGCTATAGCCACGGAATTTAATAAAGGCTACACCAGTAATGGCCGGGGAAATAATATTTCGGTATTTGATTTGAAAACCAACCAGGTTTTAAAGCAGGTTAATGCCGGAACTAATCCTGATGCTATTTTTTATGATGAATTTTCGAAAAAAGTATATGCATTTAACGGACGCAGTAAGGATGCAACCGTTATTGATGCTGCTACCGACGAAGTAGTTGCCACTATACCTTTAGGAGGCAAGCCAGAAACAGGTGTATCCGATGGTAAAGGAAAAGTGTTTGTTAATATTGAAGACACAGGCGAAGAAGTAGAGATAGATGCAACAACCTATAAAATTTTAAACCGTTGGAAACTGGCAGGCGGCGAAGAACCATCTGGCCTGGCTATGGACCGCAAAACCGAACGCTTGTTTATTGGCTGCGGTGGTAACCATACCATGATTGTTTTGGATGCAGTAAATGGGAAGATAATGGGTACATTCCCAATTGGTGGTTGCGACGGCGTAGCTTTTGACCCCGAATTAAAACAGGCCTACAGCTCGAACGGAGAAGGTACTATTACTGTTGTACGTGAATTAAGCGCAGATAAATTTGAGCTCGTTGAAAATATCACTACCGAACCAGGAGCGAGAACAATAGGTATTGACACTTTTACCCATAAATTATATTTGCCAACTGCACAATTAAAACCTGTTGAGCCAACTGCTGCTAATGCTCATCCAAGGCCGCAACAGGTACCGGGAACATTTCATATAGTGGTGGTAGGGAAGTAGGCCCGGCCTCCTTAAAGGAGAGTTTCAAATTACAGGAATTTAGTCATCTATATTACAATCAAACTTGTATTTTAGATGACTAAATTTTTTTGTGGACGAACCAACTGCTAATACCAAAACCCCGGGGCAATTACGGATAGCCGCGGCTATATTCTTTTTTATTTCGGGGTTTGGCTATTCTACCTGGGCATCGCGCATCCCAACCATACAGCAGCAGCTGCATTTAAATGATGCCCAGTTGGGTACGGTTTTATTTGCCCTGCCAGTTGGCTTAATGTTTACCATGCCTATTACCAGCAGGTTATTAAGCTATTACAGCAGCCGGGGTATAATGCTTATCGGTTCTATATTTTTAAGCGTCGTTTTAATTTTTATAGGCTTCTCCAACGGTATGTGGCAATTAATTATTGCCTTATTCTTTTTTGGCTCTGCCCGTAATATGATGACGCTTTCTATCAATACGCAGGGTGTAGCGGTGCAGGCTTTGTACAGTAAATCAATTATGGCAACCTTTCATGGTATATGGACATTGGCAGGTTTTGCCGGTGCTGTTGTAGGTTTGGTAATGGTATACTTTAATATTGCACCTGCTTACCACTTTCTGTTTGTAAGTATTTCATTGGTGTTGTTTACCCTTTATTTTGTTAAGGATACACTGTATCAAAAACCAATTCCGCAAAGCGGAAAACCTGTATTTTCGTTGCCGGATAAATACCTGTTAAAGTTTTCACTCATTTGCTTTGCCTGCATGGCCTGCGAAAATACTATGTATGACTGGAGCGCACTTTATTTTCAAAAAGAAGTACATGCTGATAAAACCACTGCTACTGCCGCGTTTGTAATTTACCTGGTAGCCATGACAGCCGGCAGGTTTTTTGGCGATAAAATAGTTACCCGCTTTGGTATTAAAAAAGTGCTCAAATTTAGCGGGATATTTATTTTCAGCGGACTGTCTGTCGCTGTCGCATTGCCTTATTTAATAACAGCGGCTTTTGGCTTTATACTAATAGGTTTCGGTGTATCGTGTGTGGTGCCTATGGTATTTAGCATGGCAGGTAAATCAAAAAGTATGAGCAGTTCATCGGCTTTGGCCTCTATTTCTACAGTTGGATATTTGGGTTTTGTACTGGTGCCGCCATTTGTAGGGTTTGTGGCACAAAATGCCAGCCTGCGCATGTCGTTTGGAATCATTGCACTGTTTGGTGCAATGATCGTTGTACTGGTTTCTAAATTAAGCCCCGGGCAGGAGTAACCCGGGTATCATTAAAATAATAAAATGATAATTAATATCGAATAAAGAATTTTGCATATCGAACGTCGAAGTTTATATCATTCAACATTCTTTATTCAGTTCAAAGGATTTCTTCGGAGTGTTCGATATTTAAAAAGCTACGTTTCTTAACTTAACGGGAGTTCGAAAATAGTTTAACCGGGCTATAAGTTATTCTTTCTTATTGCGTTATCTCACCTATGCACACCTTCAAACTTATCGTAAGGTTTTATAATGGGATATTTTTAGCTAACTTTTTAATTACGCTTAGCTGCATTTATTTGTTCAGGCATGCAGGAGTTCAGTCCTATAAAATAATTGGAGTACTATTTTGGTACAAAATAATAACTATTGTCCTGGTGTTTTATACTACTATCTATTATAGAAAGAACGAACTTTATTATTATCAAAATCTCGGTGTTTCGAAACTGCAATTAGGAATAGCTACTTCAGTATTTGATTTTTTTCTCTGGCTGGCCCTAATCCTTTTGCAACTCTTAATAGGTATACCGGGTTATATTTTCAATCTTCTTCTGTTTTCTATTCTGATCATCTATTTATACATATACAATTATAAATGATACATACCCTTGAAGCAGATGGCATCCGGCTTGATTTTGGTTTAAGAGCAATTTTATCAGATGTATACATTAAATGCGAAACGGGCAAAATAACCGGTTTACTTGGCCGTAACGGGCAGGGTAAAAGCTGCCTGATGAATGTTTTGCTCGGTACGCTCAATGCATCAAACAATTCAATAAGGTTTGATAGTAAAGTGATTCATAATGCGGGCAAGCGCCCCGATTTGTTCTTATATCTTCCCCAGTTCAATTTTATCCCAAAATCGCTTACGGTTAAAAAAGTACTGGATGATTTTCAATTATCCACTATAGATTTTGTGAACAGATTTCCGCAGTTTAATGAACGGCTAAACCTGAGGGTAAGCCAGCTTTCGGGAGGCCAATGGCGAATGGTTGAGATTTATATTATTGTGAAAGCGCCATCATTATTTGCCATGCTTGATGAGCCGTTTACGCATTTAAATCCTATTCAGATTGAAAAGATAAAGGAATTCCTATCAGAAGAAAAGTTTAATAAAGGGCTGCTGATCACCGACCATATGTACCAGCACTTACTGGGTATAAGCGATACAGTATACTTATTAAAAGATGGCAAAACCCATTTTATCAAAACTGTTTTTGAGCTGGAAGAGCTGGGATATGTAACATTGTTATAGAAAATTTAATTTCTATATAAAATAAACGTTAACAAAATGTAACTTAGTTTAAGTATAGTAACATAAAAGCAATTTTAATTTATCAGTAAGTTAATGTAGTTTTGCCCATGCCTAAACATAATTTGCCTACCTATGCCATCGTCGAGCTACTAATGCGGTTGGCCCCCCACAATAATTTAATTGGCGATTATAAAAATCATAGTATATACAATGAAGGGGTAGTAGTTAAAACTTCGGGCGGAATTATAAGGTTCCCCGAGGCATTGATCATGCAGCAGTTTGAAGCTCCTGAACTGGTTACTGATCATGCACTGCTCCAAACGGCATCTTCCTTTAAACCATCGCGGTAGCTGCCGATATAACTAAACCATCTCTTTTGTTTCCCGCACTATATTATTAAAAAATATATTTTTCGTTTTTTACAAAAGATAAGTATATTTAAACTGCCAATTATAAATCACTGCAATCTTTGCATTAACACCTTCTTTAATATGCTGTTACACCCTGTGTTTTATTGGGGGCAAGTAAGAAAAAAAATATTTTTATAAGTATTGTATTATTAAACCTAAGTTACTTTTTATGAGAAAATTAATTTTTACAACAGCATTGCTGGTGTTTGCTTTCCAAACTATTGCTTTTTGCCAAACAGACAGCACAGTTTTAAAAGGCGCAGTTTCAAAATTAAAAACTTTATTAACAGATCACCCGGTTGAAAAGGCTTATTTACAATTTGACAAGCCATATTATGCTGCGGGAGATACTATTTACTTTAAAGCATATGTAACTTATGGCGAACGGCACGAGCTTTCGAAAATAAGCGGGATCTTGCATGTAGATCTTATCAATAAAGATAATGCTTTGATGCAGTCAATAATTCTTCAACTTAATAATGGAGTAGCATCGGGCGATTTTGCTTTATCCGGAGTATCCCCTAAAGGAATATACAGGGTAAGGGCATATACCCAATGGATGAAAAACTCAGGGCCGGAATACTTTTTTGACAAATATATATCAGTTGGCTCTATAAATAATGTTGCTAATACCGCAACAGCCGCAAATGCCGGTCAGTCTTCCCTGCAATTTTTTCCTGAAGGCGGAAACCTGGTAAACGATATTAAATCAAGATTAGCATTTAAGGCCATCGGGTCTGATGGTTTGGGTGTTGATGTAAAAGGCATTGTTGTTGACAATGCCAATAACGAGGTTGCAAAATTTGCGTCGAGCCATTTGGGAATGGGGGTATTTGAAATTATGCCCGAAGAGGGGAAAACATATAAAGCAAAACTCACTTATGCTAATGGCTCACAAAATACAATTGACCTGCCAGTGGCCGAAGCAAAAGGTATTACTTTAGCTGTAAACAATAACGACCCTGATAAAATAGCTATTGAAGTAAGAGCCAACAGAGCTTACTATAAAGAAAATTTAAATAAGGACCTTAATATAATTCTTTACTGGGGTGGCAGTGTACGTACAGTTAAAACTAAACTGGATAATGAAGTGCTGGGTCTTGATTTGCCCAAAAGCAATTTCAGAACTGGAATTTTACAGGTAACACTGCTTTCGCAGACAAGTGAGCCATTAAGTGAGCGTTTAACATTTATCCAAAACCACGATCTTTTAAATTTATCGGTAAATACAGATAAACCGACTTATACAACAACAGACAAGGTTCACATTAAGCTTAACGCAAAAACTAATGACGATAAGGCTGCAACCGGGTACTTTTCAGTGTCGGTTGTTGATGAAAATAAGATTCCGGCAGATGACAATAAAGAAAACTCTATACTTTCAAACCTGTTGCTTACCTCTGACCTGAAGGGATATGTTGAGCAGCCTAATTATTATTTTGCCAATGTAACCGACCAAACCCGGGCAAATCTTGATGCATTGATGCTTACCCAGGGCTACCGCCGTTTTGTATGGAAGCAACTATTGAATGATAACTTAAGTGCAACCACTTACCAGCCCGAAAGATATTTGGATATAGCAGGCACGCTTACAACAAAAACAGGTGTACCTGTAGCTGATAAAAAAATAGAATTAGTGCCTATTGATGGTGGTTCGGCATTAAAACAAACCACTGATGCGCAAGGCAAATTTATTTTCCCGCAATTGGTTTATCTTGATGATACCAAATTTTTATTAAAGACGGATGTTTTAAGGGGCAAAGATCAAGTGCAAGTAGCTCTTAAAAATCCTGAAGCCGGGCCTGCTCCAGGCGACAGAAAACCAGAAGAGTTGCGATATAATGAAAAGGCGGACGTGCTGGCATCCTTATCCGACCGGAAGTCAGGCCAGGAAACCGCAAATAACGGCCCGGGCAAAACCATTATGTTAAGAAATGTTGATGTAAAGAGTGATAAAGCATACAGGTCATCAAATTTAGGTGGCTCCGGCCATGCGGACCAGGTTATTAATGGGGATGCTATTAAAAATGGCGCTACACTGTCAAGTGCGTTGAATGGCGTAGCGCGTGGTGTGATATTTTCAGGCGATGTGCCTCTTCCAGCCAATGGAGTAGGAGGAACCCTTACTTCAGGTACTAATCTGGCTACCATGTCTGCCACTTCTTCTGCAGGCTCATTAATTTCAACTTATGGGCAATCAGCTATGCTGGTAGTTGTTGATGGCGTTGAATTGAGCTCAGGCTCTGGCATTGATAATATCAGCCCGTCGAGTGTTGAAACTATCGAAATTTTGAAGGGTGCTAATGCAAGTATTTATGGATTAGCCGGAGGGCAGGGCGTTATGGTGATCACAACCAGGCAAACAGCGTCAGCAAATACGGTAAGTACAGAAATGTCTCCGGGTATTTTTTCAATTGTGCCAAAAGGATTTTATAAGGCCCGGGAATTTTATTCGCCACAGTACTCCAATGCCGGCGCTGCAAGCCAACAGTCGTACCTGCGCAGTACAGTATTTTGGAAGCCGGACCTGGTAACTGATGGTTTTGGCAATACTACATTTGATTTTTACAACCCTACAAGTAAAGGTACTTATCGCGTTGTAATTGAAGGGATTGATGAAAAAGGAAATTTAGGAAGATGCTTGTATACCTACAAAGTTGAATAACCTGTTTAATTATTTATTAAAAAATATAGATATAATTTTAACTAAATTTGAGTATCACTTTAAACTTTGACGCTCCGCAAAGTTTAAAGTGATATTTGAATATTATCCCAATATCTTGCCGCCCTGCAAGATGTAGGACTAATGCTGCTTTTTTAATTTGCCTGGAATTTTTAAGTCTGATAAGACCAATAAATATTACACAACCAAAAATTAAAATATTATGAAAAAGATTTTATCTGCAGCAGCAGTGTTTCTTCTATTTTTTCAAACATCTGCATTTAGTCAAAATGATAACGCAATGCTAACAAATGCGGTATCTAAATTGAAAACTTTATTAAACGATCATCCGATTGAAAAAGCCTATCTGCATTTTGACAGGCCTTATCCCTACTATGTAGCCGGAGATATGGTTTATTTTAAAGCTTATGTTACGATGGGCGAGCGGCACGAACTTTCAAAGATCAGCGGCGCGCTGCATGTTGACCTGATAGGTAAAGACGATAACTTGTTACAGTCTATAACCCTTCAGCTTAACAATGGCACAGGCTGGGGTGATTTTGCATTGCCGGATACTTTGCAAAAAGGCAGCTATCATATAAGAGCTTACACCGGGTGGATGAGGAATAATGAACGTCCTTACTTTTTTGACCAATATATCTCTGTAAGCTCAATAAATAACGTTGATCTTATTGCCAATAATACAACCCAGGCTGCACATCCCGATCTGCAGTTTTTCCCTGAGGGCGGTAATATGGTAACAGATTTACCTTCTAAAGTAGCTTTTAAGGCTATTAGCACTACCGGCTTTGGAATAAATGTTAAAGGCGTTGTTGTTGATAATGAGAATAAAGAGGTTGCCAAAATTTCTTCATGGCATCTTGGAATGGGGGCATTCGGTTTTATACCTGAGGAAGGTAGAACCTATAAAGCAAAAGTAACCTTTGCCAATGGTTTTCAAAATACGTATAATTTGCCAGTTGCTGAATCAAAAGGAATTACCTTAGCTGTTAACACTGACGACCCATCCAAAGTATCGATAGAAATTAAAGCTAACAAAGCTTATTATCACGAAAATCAGAACAAGGAGTTGAATTTATTGATTTATCACGGAGGCTCGGTACGTACAATTACTGCCAGGCTTGATAATGAAGTGCTTGGCCTTGATTTGCCGACGGTTGGTTTGGGAACGGGGATTTTACAAGTAACACTATTGTCGCAAACAGGTGTGCCTTTAAATGAACGCCTGGCATTTATACAAAATCAGGACCTGCTGAACCTGTCACTTAATACCAACAAACCAACATTTGCGAAACGCGAAAATGTCCAGCTAAACTTTAATGCCAAAAACAGCGATGGTAAACCGGTAAATGGATCTTTTTCAGTATCGGTAGTTGATGAAAGCAAAGTTTTGGTTGATGAAAATTCAGAAAATACCATATTATCCTATCTTTTACTAACATCTGATTTAAAGGGCTACGTTGAAAAGCCTAATTATTATTTTGCTAACGTAACCAAAAATACCAGGGCAGAACTTGATGCGCTGATGCTTACCCAGGGGTACAGGCGTTTTGTATGGAAGGAATTATTGAATAACAATACTGCGGCAACAACAGCCTTTAGCCCCGAACATGATATTGATATTTCAGGGCTTGCAAAAACCAGGGCCGGTATACCTGCCGCTAATGCCGACATAACTTTGATAGCTTCTTCAGGTGGGCCGGTTATGAATACAGTAACAGATGCACAGGGAAGGTTTCGTTTCGGAAAAATGCAATTTGAAACAGGGACCCAGTTTATTTTAAAAACCAGATCGGCATCAGGTAAAAATGATATAGTTATTACCTTTGATAGCCCTGCCACAGGCCCGGCTATAGATCATGACAACCCGATTGATGCCGGATATAGTGGCAATGCAGACATATTGGCATCATTCCAAAGCAATCAAAGGCAGGGACTCATTACAGCCAGCAATACCGTTTTGTTAAATAATGATAAGGTGACAGGCCATATAAGAGCAGCCAGTTACAGATCGTCGAATTTGGGAGGGTCCGGCCATGCCGATCAGGTTATAAGCGGAGATGCTATAAAAAATGCGCCTGTGCTTTCGGTTGGTTTAAATGGGCTGGCGCATGGTGTTCAATTCCCCTCGGGTGTACCTGCATTAAATACGGGTATGATTCTTTCCCAGGGTTCTCAGTCTCTTGTACCAATGTTGGTAGTTGTTGATGGGGTTGAGATAGGTCGTGGTGTTAATATTGATGTGATTAGTCCTGTCAATGTAGAAACTGTTGAAATTTTAAAGGGAGCAAATGCAGCTATTTATGGAGTTGAGGGCGGCCAGGGTGTTATGGTAATAACAAGCCGGCAAGGCGGGGTTGAAACAGGAGTAGTTAGTAAAAAAATGTCACCGGGTATTTACTCCATTGTACCTAAAGGCTTTTATAAGGCTCGTGAGTTTTATGCACCGCAATACAATGCAAATCAACCTGTAAATAATCTTCCTGATCAGCGTACAACCATATTCTGGAAACCTGATGTTACAACTGATGCAGATGGCAATGCAACATTCAATTTTTTTAATGCCGATGGAACCGGTACCTACAGGGTAGAAGTGGAAGGAATTGATACCAAAGGCAATTTAGGCAGGCAGGTATATCATTACCAGGTACAGTAGTTGAGGGGAGAGATTAGAGGTTAGTGATTAGAGGTTAGTTTAGCTGGTACAGTCTATAATGAAAAGTCGAATAATAAAACTTCAAAAACTAATCTCTAACCTCCAGTCTCCAATCACTATTTAAAAACCAAATAAACACGGCTCAGTACTTTATACCTTGTTTCTTTGTTTATAAATTCAGGTAAAATATTTTCCTGGGGGTAATTTATAAATGATTTGACTATCCTGAAATCAGCATGGGTTTGTACCAGGTAATCCATTGATTGCTGATTTACATAAAAAACCGAATTACCTTTTGGTTTAAAGTTTTTGAATTGTTCTATCGGTACAAAATCGACAGGCCTTTTACAATAAAACTGAAAAATGTTATTTTCGGTTTTAAGCGTGTAGATATGAAACTGATCAAATGGTTTTTGGCTAATATACCACGCTGCAGTTATTTGTCCACGGTAAGGTATAATATTATCATAAAAAATAGTGTTCAGATAAAAGCCTGCAAATAAAGCTGCGGCACAATTTAAAAAGAAAACCTTTTTACTTGCATTCCTTACTCTTGCAGGAATAAGAAAGATAAGAACTCCGAAAAGAACACAATCAACCGCAAAAAAAAGATCGTGTGTTGGCTTTAGGAAAAAGTTGAGTAAAATAATAGCTATTGGTAATAGTATAACAAATACCCATTGCCCTATAAGCCTGAACCTGGTTCCGTATTTACTTAATTGGTTAATACAAAAAGGAGCGGTAATAATGGCAAACAAAGGGAAAATCGCATTGGTATAAAAAGGCAGCTGAAACCCGGATAACGTAAAAAGTAGTAATAACAGTAATCCTCCGGTTAAGGAATAATACTCAGCCAGTTGCTTTTTGAGGTAGATCTGCCTGATGTTCCGGTATACTGCATAATAAAATAGCAGGCACCAGGGGGCAAAGGCCCATAGCAGGGTATGAAGGTAAAAAAATATGCTGCCTGATGAAGCTTTACGATTAATTGGACCACTATTTACAAAACGGCCAAACTGACTATCCCACAAAAACCATTTAATACCCGAAACATGGTGCATCCCAAAAACTGTTTTCCCGGGATGAAGGTCAAATTGAAGATATAAGGCGTAAAATTCGGGTAAGGTAAATATAAAAGTAAGCAGTAACAGTGCTACCCATTTAAACTGAAACAGTTGTTTAAGCCTTTTTTGGAAAAACAACTGGCCCAGCAACGCACCATAAATTGCAGCAATAACAAATATGCCTTTTGTCATTATAGCACAGGCTGTAAGCAGGGCTGCTAAAAATAGATTTTTAAGCGTGAACTTTTCTTCCAGGCGTGCTATGTGATAAATACTGCCAGTAATTAGTGCCATTAGGTAAGGCTCGGCTCTTACGTCGGTGTTTGATAGCAGTATATGCTGGGCGGTCATTACTATCAGCACAGCTATGGCTGCAATCTCCCATTCATAATATCGTTTTGCAAAAAGGTAAGTATAAACGAGGCTCAAAGTAAAAAAAAGTAACGCAGGCAAGCGATAGGCCCATACGCTAACTCCAAAAAGCTTAAAGCTTAAAAGTATGGCCCAAAACGGAAAATGCGGTTTGTCGAGCCAGTCTGTATTATAGGTAAAAAGCTGAAAAAATTCCTTTTTGTAAAGCAGGTTTTTGGCGATGGAGGCGTATAAAGCCGGGTCATCAGTAAAAAATTTAATATTTAGTCCCGAAAAATTAACGGCAAGCGCCAATACAAATAGTAAAAGGTATAATAGCTTATTTGTATCTTTCATTAGGCCCGGCTCTCCTTCTGGAAA